>Ga0196970_1000128_pt1 | contig 117539 bp, 112 predicted proteins | sample S1v_513CmetaG_FD_148672 | JGI IMG/M metagenome (GOLD analysis project Ga0196970, IMG submission 148672) | Soil microbial communities from Anza Borrego desert, Southern California, United States - S1+v_5-13C | ecosystem: Environmental > Terrestrial > Soil > Desert | place: USA: California... | reverse complement strand
CGCACTCAGCCTTGGCGAAGCGGATCGCCTCGGCCAGTTTGGGGTAGAGCATCGACTCGCCCAGGTAGAACAGGCCGATCTCCTCGACGCCGGCCGCGCGCATCTCCTTGAGCAGGCGGGTCAGCAGTTCCCAGTCGATGTCGGCCTTGTCGCGCAGCTTGTAGCCGGTGGCGCAGAAGAAGCATTGCAGGTCGCAGCGCGCCGTCAGCTCGATCTTCACGCTGCGCGGCACCGGCGGCCGGGGTGTGCGCCAGGCGGTGTCCAGCGCCGTGATCGCGTCGACGCGCGCGGTGATCGATGTCATTCGAATGTCTCCAAAATACCGGGCGGCTGTGTCGGCACACTAACGACCGCTCTGGCCACCGGGATTGACCTGGGTCAAGGATAGGCGACGAAGCCGTCCCCAATACTCGCAGCCAACAGTTCACCGTTGTCGGGCAAGTTGCCATGCGGCATTTTTGCTTGAACCTTTCCAAGGTGCCCGGACCAGCCCGGCAACGGCCCAGCAATCCCCGGCCATTTCCGTCGTCTGGCGGCCGGGAGTGTCGGTGAGATAGGCGGAGGCGGGGCGTTTTTGTCTGGTTGCTTGATCCGGATCAACGATCCGGACGCCCGCTTCGATTAGGTTCGCGCGCCTTTCCTCCCTTCGCTGCACTGCACAGGCGCACCATGCCCGACGGAAGCACGCACAAGCCCATGCCCGCCCCGCCCCCTCTCTGGGAAGTCCACAAGACGATCCACCCGAAGGCGGTGTCGGGCACGTTCCGCCGCCTGAAGTGGCTGGTGCTGGCGACGCTGCTGGGCATCTTCTTCCTGACGCCGTGGCTGCGCTGGGACCGCGGCGCCGACGCGCCGGGGCAGGCGGTGCTGTTCGACCTGACCCAGGGCCGCTTCTTCATCTTCGGCATCGAGATCTGGCCGCAGGAGATCTACTACCTGACCGGCATCCTGATCGTCGCCGCCGTGGGTCTGTTCCTGGCGACCGCGCTGGCCGGGCGCGTATGGTGCGGCTTCGGCTGCCCGCACACGGTGTGGACCGACCTGTTCATCCGCATCGAGCACTTCTTCGAAGGCGACCGGGCCGAGCGCATCCGCATGGAAAAGGCGCCGTGGACCGCGAAGAAGATCGGCCGCAAGGCCGGCAAGCACACCTTCTGGCTGCTGGTCAGCGCGGTGTCGGCCTTCGGCTTCTGCGCCTACTTCACCGACGCGCCCACGCTTGCGGCCGACATCGCCACGCTGAACCTGTCGAGCGACGCGCTGACCTTCCTCGGTCTGTTCATGTTCAGCACCTACGGCATGGCCGGCTGGGCGCGCGAGCAGATGTGCTATTACATGTGCCCGTGGCCGCGCATCCAGACCGCGATGCTGGACGAGCACAGCCTCGTCGTCACCTATCAGGCCGACCGCGGCGACAACCGCGGGCCCAAGCGCAAGTCGGAGACGTGGGAGGAGCGCGCCGCGCTCGGCTTCGGCGACTGCATCGACTGCGGCCAGTGCGTCCAGGTCTGCCCGATGGGCATCGACGTGCGCAGCGGCGAGCAGGCGGACTGCATCAACTGCGGCCTGTGCGTGGATGCCTGCGACAGCATCATGACGCAGGTCGGCCGCCCGACCGGCCTGATCAAGTTCGACACGCTGGCCAGCCTCGCCGCCCCCGCCCCGGCCAAGGCCGCCTACAAGGTGCCGGTCGTGCGGGCGCGCACCATGATCTACCTGGGCGTCATGGGCGTGGTGATGACGCTGATGACCGTCGTCTTCACCAACCGCTCGCACACCGACGTGGCGGTGCTGCGCGACCGGGCGCCGCTGTTCGTCACGCTGGCCGACGGGTCGATCCGCAACGGCTACACCTTCAAGGTCGCCAACAAATCGCGCGACAGCCGCACCTACGATCTGGCCGTCAAGGGCCTGCCCGGCGCCGAGGTCACCGTGATCGGCGAGGGCGAGGGCGAGCAGGCCGGCGGCATGCACATCAACGCGCCCCCCGACAGCGTCGCCACCTACCGCGTCTACGTGAAGGCGCCGCGCGCGTCCGTCACCGCCGCTTCCACCCCGCTGACCTTCACGCTCAGCGTGACCGGCGGGCGGGAGAAGGACAGCTACACCTCCGTCTTCCTCGGCCCGACCTGAGCCGGGATCGCTGAACCAGGAGCCCCCATGACCACACCCGGCCGCCACCGTCCCCTGCGCATCGGCATCGTCACCGTGTCGGACCGCGCCAGCCGCGGCGTGTACGAGGACAAGGGCGGCCCGGCGATCCGGGAGGAGCTGGAGCGCATCGTCGCCAACGCCTGGGAGCCGGTGGTGCGCGTCATCCCGGACGAATTGGAGGTGATCGCCGCGACGCTCGCCGAGCTGTGCGACACGCAAGGCTGCGATCTGGTGGTGACCACCGGCGGCACCGGCCCCGCCCCGCGCGACGTGACGCCGGAGGCGACCGAGCAGGTCTGCGTCAAGATGATGCCGGGCTTCGGCGAGCTGATGCGCAAGGTCAGCCTGGATGTGGTGCCCACCGCCATCCTGTCGCGCCAGACCGCCGGCATCCGCGGCACCAGCCTGATCGTCAACCTGCCCGGCAAGCCGTCGGCCATCCACGACTGCCTGATGGCGGTGTTCCCGGCGGTTCCCTACTGCCTCGACCTGATCGGCGGGGCGTGGATCGACACGAATCCCGACGCGTGCAAGGCGTTCCGCCCCAAGGGGTGAGCGCCGGCCGCGCGGTGCCGGCGGGCGACATACGTCAACCCCACGCCTGTTTTTGCTCAAGATTTGTTCACCGCACCACCGTTAGTTCGTTGACGTGGGTGATCGCTGCGGTAACCATCCATTCGTGGTAATACCCCGCACCCGAGGGGTTCATGAAGGATGGGACCGTCGATGAGCTTTCGCCTTTCCAACTGGCCGTTGCGCCGTCAGGTGCTCGCGGCGCTCAGCGTGGCGATCGTGGCGCTGGTCACACTGTCGGCCTGGATGGTGGTGGATCGCTGGCGCGAGATGACGGCGATTGCCAACCTGCGCACGCTGGTCGACGCCACCACCGCCATCGGCACCCTGTCCCATGAATTGCAGAAGGAGCGCGGCGCCAGCGCGCTGTACCTGGGCAGCGGCGGCACGCAGTTCCGCGCCGAGCTGGACGCCCAGCGCCGCTCCTCCGACAGCGCGGCCGAGGCGCTGGGCAAGGCCCTGCCGCCGCTGCGCGGGCAGACGGCCTTCAAGGACTTCCTGGGCGCCATCGCCGATGCCGAGACGCTGCTGGGCGCGTTGCGCGACCGGCGCGGCGACGTCGACCGGCTGGCGCTGAAGGGGCCGGATTCCTTCGCCTTCTACACGCGGCTGATCCTCGGCCTGCTCGATTCGACCTATGTGGTCAGCCGAATCACCGACGACGCCGATCTCAAGAACCACGTTTTCGCCTACGCTACCTTCATGCAGGGCAAGGAGCGCGCCGGGCAGGAACGCGCAACCGGGTCGGGCGGATTCGCCGCCACCAGGTTCGACGCCCCGCTGTACCAGCGGCTGATCGGACTGATCGCCGCGCAGGACACCTATTTCTCGGTGTTCCGCGGCATCGCCTCCCCTGCCGCGATCGAGATGTTCCGCCAGCGGGCCGAGGGCCGCGCGCTCGCCGACGTGACCGATCTGCGCAAGCTGGCGCTGGACGCCGGCATCGGCGGCGACCTGAAGGGCACGCCCGCCCCCACATGGTTCAAGCTGACCACCACCCGCATCGACGAGATGAAGGCCGTGGAAGACCGACTCGCGGCCGACCTGCAGGAGGCTGCCAAGGGCAAGGCCGACGGCGCCACGGCGGAGTTCGCCCTGGCGCTCGCCCTGGCGATCGGCGGGTCGGCGCTGGCGCTTCTGGTCGGGCTCGCGGTCGTCGGCTCGATCACCCGCGCCATCGGCGGGCTGACCGCGGCGACGGAGCGCATCGCGTCCGGCGACGTGCAGGTGACCATCCCCGGCAACGACCGCGGCGACGAGGTGGGCGCCCTGGCCCGCGCCATCCACCACATCCGCAACGCCGGCGTGGCGTCGATGCGGATCAAGACCGCGCTCGACAACGTGTCGGCCAACACCATCATGGCCGACACCGACGGCAAGGTGATCTACGTAAATCGCGCGGCCATGGACATGTTCCGCCGCGCCGAGGACGACATCCGCAAGCAGATCCCGCACTTCAAGCCGGACGCGCTGCTGGGCTCCAGCATCGACCTCTGGCACAGGAACCCCGGCATGCAGCACGACATGCTGGCCCGCCTGACCGGCGCGCACACGGCGCGCATCCAGGTGGGCGTGCGCACCTTCGCCATGGTCGCCACGCCGGTGATGGACGAAAGCGGCGAGCGCCACGGCACCGTGGTGGAATGGCGCGACATGACGCAGGAGCTGCTGATCCAGGAGGAGGTGGCCGCCATGGTGCGCGCCGCCGCCGACGGCGACTTCACCAAGCGCGTCGACCTCACCGGCAAGGACGGCTTCATGCTGGAGCTGGCGCGCAACATGAACGCGCTGTCGGAGACGTCGGCCCGCTCGCTGCACGGCGTGGTGAAGTTCCTGGAGGCGTTGGCCGACGGCGATCTGACGCGCCGCATCACCGGCGACCACCGCGGCATGTTCGGCCAGATCCAGAACGACGCCAACCGCACCGCCGAGCGGCTGGGCGACATCGTCTCGCGCATTGTGGCGGCGGCCGACACCATCGGCACCGCCTCGCACGAGATCTCGGTGGGCTCCTCTGACCTCGCCGACCGCACGGAACAGCAGGCCAGCAGCCTGGAGGAGACGGCGGCGAGCATGGAGGAACTGGCGGCCACCGTCCGGTCCAACGCCGACAACGCGCAGCGCGCCAACCGCATGGCCGAGGACGCCCGCCGCGCGGCCGAGCAGGGCGGCGGCGTCGCCGGCTCCGCCATCGAGGCGATGAAGCGCATCGAGGACGCCAGCCGCAAGATCACCGACATCATCGGCGTGATCGACGAGATCGCTTTCCAGACCAACCTGCTGGCGCTGAACGCGGCGGTCGAAGCCGCCCGCGCCGGCGACGCCGGCCGCGGCTTCGCCGTGGTGGCGCAGGAGGTGCGCCAGCTCGCCCAGCGCTCCGCCCAGGCGTCCAAGGAGATCAAGACGCTGATCCTGGCCAGCGACGGGCAGGTGAAGGACGGCGTGGACCTCGTACGCCGGGCCGGCGACGCGCTGGGCGGCATCGTGTCCGGCGTGCGCGAGGTGGCGGGCCTGATTTCCGAGATGGCCTCGGCGTCCAGCGAGCAGGCCTCGGCGCTGGACGAGATCAACGCCACCGTGGCGCAGATGGACGAGATGACCCAGAAGAACGCCGCGCTGGTGGAGGAAACGACCGCGGCGGCGCAGTCGCTCGCCAGCCAGGCGCACGACCTGCGCGACCTCGTATCCTTCTTCCGGCGGGCGGGGTGACAGCGCGGGCTCGCCAAGAACTTTGACCACGGTCAAAGAGCGCGCGCCGCATCCGTGATGGGATCGCCGTGATCGGGCTTCGGCCCGTCGTCACAGGGATCTCGGAACGATGAGCATGAGCGCCACCGGCAGCAGCCCCCGCATCCACCTGCCCCTGCTGGTTTCCTACGGCTTCCGGCCGTTCTTCCTGTTCGCCGGCGTGTCGGCCTTCGGCCTCGTCGCCGCGTGGCTGGCCGTGCTGATGCACGGCGCATGGCCGGCCGGCCCCATCGCCCCCGCGCACTGGCACGCGCACGAGATGCTGTTCGCCTTCGTCGCGTCGGCCATCGCGGGCTTCCTGCTGACCGCCGTGCCGAGCTGGACCGGAACCACGGCGCGCAGCGGCTGGCCGCTGGGCGTGCTGGTGGGGCTGTGGCTGGCCGGGCGCGCCGCCGTGTTCCCCGGCTTCGGCGTGCCGCCGGTGCTGGCGGCCGTGGTCGACCTCGCCTTCTTCCCGGCGCTGGGCGTGGCGCTGGCAGCACCGCTGATCAAGGCGGGCAAGGCGCGCAACACCGCCTTCCTCGGCCTGCTGGCGCTGCTGGGCACGGCCAACCTGCTGTTCCACCTGGAATGGCTGGGCGTGCTGGGCAACGGCGTGAAGCAGGGCGAGGCGCTGGGCATCGGCGTGGTGCTGATGATGATCGCCGTGGTCGGCGGCCGCATCGTCCCGGCCTTCACCCGCAACGCCCTGGCGATGCGCGGCATCAAGGCCGAGGTGTCGTCGGTACAGAAGCTGGAATACGTCGTGCTGGGCTCGACCCTGCTGATGATCCCGGCCGACCTGATCCTGCCGGGCAGCGTCGTGGCGGGGTTGCTGGCCCTGGTGGCGGCGGTGGCGCACGGGCTGCGGCTGGCGCGCTGGCAGGGCTTGAGGACGCTGGACCAGCCGATCGTGTGGGTGCTGCACGCCGGCTACGCCTGGGTGCCGGTCGGGCTGGCGCTGAAGGCGGCGGCGCTGCTGGGCGGGTTCGTGACGGAAACGGCGTGGCTGCACGCGATCACCGCGGGCGCCTTCGCCACCATGATCCTGGCGGTGATGACGCGCGCCTCGCTGGGGCACACCGGGCGGCCGCTGGTGGTGGGCAAGGCCATCGCCTGGGCCTACCGGCTGCTGGTCCTCGCCGCCGCCGCGCGCGTTCTGGCGGCGGAGGTGGACGCGCTGTACTGGCCGCTGCTGGATGTGGCGGGGCTGGCGTGGCTGGCGGCCTTCGCGATCTATCTGGCGGTGTACGCGCCGATCCTGCTGAGCCCGCGCGCGGACGGCCGGCCGGGGTGAGGCGCCGGAAAGGAACCCGTAGGTTGGGTTGAGCGCCAGCGAAAACCCAACGCGTCCGGTACTGCGGACGCGTTGGGTTTTCGGCTCCGCCTCAACCCAACCTACGAGTTCCCACGCGGTCCGCCGCCAGCGCGCCGTCGACGTAGTCGACCAGCCGGGCCAGCGCGTCCGTCTGGTTCAGGGCGCTGGTGTCGACCACCAGTTCCGCCGCGTCCGGCGCCTCGTAGGGGGCGGAGACGCCGGTGAACTCGCGGATCTCGCCGGCGCGCGCCTTCCTGTACAGGCCCTTGGGGTCGCGCCGCTCGCACGTCTCCAGATCGGCCTTCACCCACACCTCGTGGAAGCGGTCGCCGGCGATGGCGCGGGCGCGCTCGCGATCGGCCTTCAGGGGCGAGATCAGCGAGGCGATGACGATCATCCCCGCCTCGGAGAACAGCTTGGCGACCTCGGCCACGCGGCGGATGTTCTCCGACCGGTCGGCGGGCGAGAAGCCCAGGCCGGCGTTGAGGCCAAGCCGCACGCCGTCGCCGTCCAGCACGAAGACCTGCCAGCCGCGGTCGAACAGCGCGCGCTCCAAGGCCATGGCGAGCGTCGACTTGCCGGCCCCGGACAGGCCGGTCAGCCACAGGACGCCGCCCTTGTGGCCGTTGGCGACGGCGCGCTCGTCGTTGGTCACGGCGTGCGCCACGGCGTGCAGGTTGCCGACGGCGGCGCCGGCCGTGCTCTCGTCCACCTCGACCGCGATGCAGCCGCCGACCACGTCGTGGCCGTCAAGCAGCACGCCGCGCCCGGTGCGCGCGAACTCCGCCGACAGGTCGAGCGGCACCGGCGAGCGGGAGCGCAGCACGACCTCCGCCACCTCGTTGCGGTGCACGGCCTTGGCCGGCGTGCTCGACAGATCCTCGATGTCGATGACGGCGGCGACCTGCTCGACCGTCACGCGGTGCTCGCCGGTCGCGACCTTGAGGGTGTAGGTGCGGCCGACGGTCAGCGGCTCCGCCACCAGCCAGAACAGGCGCACGGTCATGCGGTGCGCGTTCTTCGGGCCGGCGCCTTCGTGATGCGCGATGTGGCCGCGCTCGACGAAGATGCGCTTGTCCAGCGTGATGCCGATCGACTGGCCGGCGTGGGCGGACAGCACCTCGTGCGGGTGGTTCCACGCCTCGATGCTGACCACCGTGGCGCTGGTGCCGGTGGGCGCGAAGGTCAGCGTGTCGCCGACGCGCAGCCGCCCGCTCTCGATCCGGCCGGCGATGATGCGGCGGTCGTCGGGCTTGTAGACGTCCTGGACGGGGAAGCGCAGCGGCTGCTCGGTGGGAGCGCGCTGCGGCTCGAAGGCGTCGAGCGCGCCGATCACCGTCGGGCCGTCGAACCAGGACAGGTTCTCCGAGCGCGCGGCGATGTTGTCGCCGTGGCGCGCCGCCACCGGGATGATGGCGCTGGGGTAGACGCCGAGGTCGCCCAGATAGGCGCGCATCTCGGCGGCCACCGCCTCGAACCGTTCCTGGCTGAAGTCGACGCGGTCCATCTTGTTGACGGCGACGGCCACCTGCCGCACGCCCAGCAGGTGCAGCAGGAAGGCGTGGCGGCGCGACTGCTCCATCGCCCCTTCCGCACCGTCGATCACCAGGATCGCGGCGTCGGCCTGGGAGGCGCCGGTCACCATGTTCTTCAGGAACTCGGTGTGGCCGGGCGCGTCGATGATGGTGTAGGGGCGAAGCGCCGTCTTGAAGTGGATCTGCGTGGTGTCGATGGTGATGCCCTGGTCGCGCTCGGCCTGCAGCGCGTCCATGACGAAGGACCACTCAAAGGGCATGCCGCGCTTGCGGCTCATTTCGTGCACCTGCGCGACCTTGCCGTCCGGCAGGGAGCCGGTGTCGTTCAGCAGGCGGCCGATCAGCGTGGACTTGCCATGGTCGACGTGGCCGACGATGACGATGCGGAGCTGGCTGTTCTGGCTGGTCATCTTACATGTACCCCGCGCTGCGCAGGCGTTCGAAGGAGTCCTCGGACTCGTTGTCCATGGCGCGGCCGGCGCGCTCGGGGATGCGGGTCACGTTCAGCTCGGCGATGATCTCGTCGATGGTGGAGGCGTGGCTGTCCACCGGGAAGGTGATGTTCTTCTCCCCCAGAGAGCGGTAGCGCTTGCCGTCGCGGGCGAAGTACAGCGGCACGATGGGGATTTCCTCGCGCTTGGAATAGCGCCAGATGTCCAGCTCCGTCCACGCTAGCAGCGGGTGGATGCGCACGTGCGTGCCTTCCTCGAAGCGGGTCTTGTAGTGGTCCCAGAACTCGGCCGGCTGGTCCTTCACGTCCCACGCGCCGTCGAAGCTGCGGGGGCTGAAGATGCGCTCCTTGGCGCGGGTGGCCTGCTCGTCGCGGCGGATGCCGACGATGATCCCCTGGTAGGCGTCGCCCTTCAGCAGGTTCTTCAGCCCCTCGGTCTTGCGGGCGGCGGCGCGGGTCAGCGGGGGCAGCGTCTGGTCCATGTCCTCCTCGGGCGGGCACATCTCGACGCGCAGGTCGAGCCCCCATTCCCTGGTGACGCGGTCGCGGAACTCGTACACCTCCGGCAGCTCCATGCCGGTGTCGAGCTGGACCACCGGGAACGGCACGCGGCCGAAGAAGGCCTTGCGGCACAGCCAGAGCAGCGCGTTGCTGTCCTTGCCGATGGACCACAGCAGCGCCAGCCGGTCGATCCGGTTGTACGCCTCGCGCAGGATGTAGATGCTCTGGCTTTCGAGTTGATCGAGATCGCTCATCGTACCCAGTCGCTTTCTTGTTCTATCAGATGTCGTAGGAATGGATGCCGCATTCGGTCTTGGCCTGCCCCGCCCAGCGGCCGGAGCGCGGATCGGCGCCGGGGGCGACGCGCTCGGTGCAGGTGTAGCAACCGATCGACAGGAAGCCGTCCTCCTCCAGCGGGTGGCGCGGGAGGTTGCGGCGCTCGAACTCGGCGTCGAGGCGGTCGCGGTCCCAGGTGGCCAGCGGGTTGACCTTCACCTTGCCGTCCTGCGTCTCGAACAGCGGCAGCGCCGCGCGGGTCGATGCCTGGAAGCGCTTGCGGCCGGTGATCCAGGCGTCGAAGTCCGCCAGCGCACCGCGCAACGGCACCGTCTTGCGCAGGTGGCAGCAGGCGTCGGGCGCGCGCTGCCACAGCATGCCGTCGCCGTCGGCCTCCGCCACGTCCACCGGCGCGGGGCCGATGGTGCGCACGTCCGTCAGGCCCAGCGCCGTCACGAGCTGGTCGCGGTAGCGCAGCGTCTCGCCGAACAGCTTGCCGGTGTTGATGAAGACCACGGGCACCGACGGGTCCGCCTCCGCCGCCAGAGCCAGCAGCACGGCGGACTCCGTCCCGAAGGAGGAGACCAGCGCGATGCGCCCCGGAAACGCCTCACCGATCATGGCGCTCAACAGCCCCACCCCGTCGAGGTGGCCGTAACGCTCCGCAAGGTCGGTGATTGAGAGGGGGGCCTGGAGGGATCCGTCGTACATGGTCCGCCTTAGAGTTTATCGAGGCTTTTTCACAATACGCATTGGTTGTTTGCGCGAATTGGACACTATCACCCCGCCACGTTTGTTGCAACGCATTTACATTCTCTATTTGTTTAATAGAGAATTGTGCGCTGATTTTGGTGTTGATATGCCCGCCGCTACGCTGTTAAATGCCACTAAGCGCGTCGTTATACGTTTGCGCGATGTGGAAAGTGGCGCATCCGAGTTTTGGGAGAGCAGGCATGGTGTTGAAGGCGATCACCGCGAACCGGCTGCGCGACGGCGCCGTCGTGTGGCTGGGACCGCAGGGCGACTGGGTCGAACGCGTCGAGCAGGCGGCCGTCTTCGACGACGCCACGGCCCAACCGGCGCTGGCCGACGCCGCGACGTCGGAGGCCGCCAACATCGTGGTCGGCGTCTACGCCTTCGAGGTGGAGGTGGTGGACGGCCGGCCGGTGCCGCTGCGCCAGCGCGAACGCATCCGCGCCCAGGGCCCCAGCATCCGCACCGACGTCGGCAAGCAGGCCGACGCGCTCGACCGCGCCGCCTGAGAATATGGGATCCCCATGACCTATCTCGCCCCCAAGCGTCACGCCGGCGTCTACCGCTATGACGATTATGACCGCCAGTTCCTGAACGAGCGCGTCGCCGAATACCGCGGGCAGGTGGCCCGCCGCCTCAACGGCGACCTGACGGAGGATGAGTTCAAGCCGCTGCGGCTGATGAACGGCCTCTACCTTCAGCTCCACGCCTACATGCTGCGCATCGCCATCCCCTACGGCGCGCTGGCCACCCACCAGCTCCGCGGGCTGGCGCGCATCGGCCGGCGCTGGGACAAGGGCTACGGCCACTTCACCACGCGGCAGAACCTGCAGTTCAACTGGATCCGGCTGGAAGACACGCCGGAGATCATGGCCGAGCTGGCGGCCATCGACATGCACGCCATCCAGACCAGCGGCAACTGCATCCGCAACGTCACCACGGACCAATTCGCCGGCGCGGCCCCGGACGAGGTGGTGGACCCGCGCGTCTACGCCGAGATCCTGCGGCAGTGGTCGACCATCCACCCGGAATTCACCTATCTGCCGCGCAAGTTCAAGATCGCCATCACCGGCAGCGCCAACGACCGCGCCGCCATCCGCGTGCACGACGTGGGCCTGCTGGCGAAGAGGAACGCGGAGGGCGAGATCGGCTTCGCCGTCTACGCCGGCGGCGGGTTGGGCCGCACGCCCTACCTGGGCGCCAAGATCAGCGACTGGGTGGGCGAACAGGACCTGATCGCCTACCTGGAGGCGATCCTGCGCGTCTACAACCAGTTCGGCCGCCGCGACAACATGTACAAGGCGCGCATCAAGATCCTCGTCCACCAGGGCGGCAAGCAGACGTTCATCGACAACGTGGAGGCGGAGTTCGCGCGCATCCGCGGGCCGAAGTACCGCCTGGACCCGGCCATCGTCGAGACCATCGAACGCAACTTCGCCCCCCCGCCGTTCGAGGAGCTGCTGGCCCATTCCGCGACGTTCGACCGCGCCAGGCGCGAGGATGCCGCGTTCGCCGTATGGGCGCGCAACAACGTGCGCGACCACCGGGCGCCGGGCTACGCCAGCGTCACCATCTCGCTGAAGCCGATCGGCGGCGTCACCGGCGACATTACGTCCGACCAGATGGACCTCGTCGCCGACCTCGCCGACCGCCACAGCTTCGGCGAGGTGCGCGTGACGCACGAGCAGAACCTCGTCCTCGCCCACGTCCGCCAGGACGACCTGTATGACCTGTGGAAGGCGCTGGACGCCGCCGGACTCGGCACGCCGAACGCCGGGCTGATTACCGACCTGATCACCTGCCCCGGCCTCGACTACTGCTCGCTCGCCAACGCGCGCTCCATCCCCATCGGGCAGGAGATCCAGAAGCGCTTCGCCGACCAGCAGCGCCAGCAGGAGATCGGCGACCTGAAGATCAAGATGAGCGGCTGCATCAACGCCTGCGGCCACCACCACCTGGGCGCCATCGGCATCCTGGGCGTGGATAAGAAGGGCGAGGAGTTCTACCAGATCACGCTGGGCGGCAACGCCGAGCTGGACGGCGCCATCGGCGACATCGTCGGCGCCGCCCTGCCGCCGGACGAGGCGGTGGACGCGGTGGAGAGCATCGTCGATCTGTACCTGGAGCGCCGCCAGCCGGGCGAACGCTTCCTCGACACGCTGGCCCGAATCGGCATGGGGCCGTTCAAGGAGAAGCTCTATGGCGCTGCTTAAGGAAGGCCGCCCGGCCGAGGACGTGTGGACGCACGTCGCCGACGACGCCCCGGTGCCCGCCAACGGCGCGGTCATCCTCGGCCTTGCCCGCTGGGTGAAGGAGCGCGACGCCCTGGCCGGCCGCAACGCGCCGCTGGGCGTGCGGCTGGGCAGCGCCGACCGTGCCGATTCGGTGGCGGCGGACCTCGGCCGCTTCGCGCTGGTGGCGGTCGAGTTCCCGAAGTTCCGCGACGGCCGCGGCTTCTCCACGGCGCGGAACCTGCGCGAGCACCACGGCTACACCGGCGAGATCCGCGCGGTGGGACACGTGCTGCCCGACCAGTACCAGATGCTGCGCCGCTGCGGCTTCGATTCGGTGGCGGTGCCGGACGGCGCCGACTTGGCCGTCTGGACCGCCGCGCACACGCGCTACACGGTCGCCTATCAGGGCGCCGTCGGCGACGAGGCCGAGCCGCTGTCCCTGCTGCGCCGCCGCTTCGCCAAGGCGGGGTGAGCCCCGACGTTGGGCTTCACGGCGTTCAGCCCAACCTACATGGACGTTCGCGTAGGTTGGGCCAAGCCGCAGGCGCAGCCCAGCGTTGTTCCCTACCCGTCGCCCGCACACCCCATTGATAAAAATCAATGGATCACTAAATTAGCGCCCGCAAATGGTGCATGTGCGAAGAGGCTGGGCGACATGGAGAACTTCACACCCTTCGCGGCGCTTGCGGGCGGCGCGCTGATCGGGTTGTCAGCGGCGCTGCTGCTGGTGTTGAACGGGCGCGTTGCCGGCATCAGCGGCATGCTGGGCGGGCTGGTGGCGCCGGCCCGGGGCGAGACGGCGTGGCGGCTGGCCTTCCTGGCCGGGCTGCTGGCGGCGCCGCTGGCCTATGCGGCGCTGGGCGGCACCCTGCCGGACGTGCAGGCGGACGCCTCCGCCGCGCTGCTGGTGGTGGGTGGACTGCTGGTCGGCTTCGGCACGCGGCTGGGGTCGGGGTGCACCAGCGGGCACGGGGTGTGCGGGCTGGCCCGGCTGTCACCGCGCTCGCTGGTCGCGACGGGGGTGTTCATGGCGGCGGCCGTGGCGACCGTCTTCGTCGCGCGCCATCTGGTCGGCTGAACCGGAGGGGTGTGAGCCATGGGCGTTCTGATCTCCGCCTTCGTCGCCGGCCTGCTGTTCGGCCTGGGCCTGCTGATATCGGGCATGGTGAGCCCGGCCAAGGTGCTGGGCTTCCTCGACCTGTTCGGCAATTGGGACCCCAGCCTCGCCTTCGTCATGGGCGGGGCGGTCGTGGTGTCGGCGCTGGGCTACCGGCTGGCGGTGCGGCGCGGCCGTGCGGTGCTGACCGGTGCCCTGAAGGTGCCGGACCGGCGGGACGTGGACGGCCGGCTGCTGGGCGGCTCGGCGCTGTTCGGCGTGGGCTGGGGGCTGGTCGGCCTGTGCCCCGGCCCGGCCATTGTCGGTCTGACGCTGGGCGTCAAGCCGCTGCTGGTGTTCGTCCCGGCGATGCTGGCGGGAATGGCGGCGTACCGCCTGATCGACCACCTGCTTGCCCAGCCAAGGCCGCGCTTCGCCGATTGATCGGGGTGGCCCGTCCGCGCGGCCGGAAATTTTGGTCCGACGCGCGGACGAGGCGACAAACGGGATTGAATTGCCCGCCGATCCGGGTCATCTTTGTGTAGCCGCGCCCTGGGTGTTGGAGTGCGGCGCTTCACTTCAGACGAGACCGTTTATGTTCGACCGCCCGCAGCGCAACGCCTTCCGCGCTCCCGAAATCACCCATCGCAACATCCGCGCCACCGTCAAGTGGTTCAACCCGACCAAGGGTTTCGGCTTTGTGACGCCGGAAGACGGTTCGCCGGACGCGTTCCTCCACTCCACCGTGCTTCAGTTCTCCGGGCATGACGCGCTGGCGGACGGCACCACCATCGTGTGCGATCTGTCGCGCGGCCCGAAGGGCCCGCAGGTCGCCAACATCCACTCCGTGGACACCTCCACCGCCGCCCCGGGCCGCCCGCAGCGCGCCCCGCGCGACGCCGGTGGCTGGGGCGACCACGGCGGCGGTGCGACCGAGACGGTCGAAGGCACCGTGAAGTGGTTCAACGTCACCAAGGGCTTCGGCTTCATCGCCCCGGTCTCCGGCGGTAAGGACATCTTCGTCCACATCCGCGCCCTGGAGAAGTCGGGTCTCGATGGTCTGGCCGACGGCGAGCAGGTGCGCGTCACCGTGCGCCAGGGCGCCAAGGGCCCCGAGGCCGAGCGCGTCGAAGTCGTCTGACGGCTTCGCTGCGGCAACAGACGTCGAAAAGCCGTCCCGAGCAATCGGGACGGCTTTTTGCGTCCTGGTGGTGGGGTGGGACAGTGCATGACGTTGGGTTTTCGGCTGCGCCTCAACCCAACCCACCCTGCACCGTAGGTTGGGTTGAGCGCGAGCGATAACCCAACGTCGTCACCCCGGCATCGGCAGGCCGCCGGCTTCGACGATGAAGCGGATGATCGCGTCCAGGCCCTGCCCGCTCTTCAGGTTCGAGAACAGGAACGGCCGCTCGCCGCGCATCTTGCGCGCGTCGCGGTCCATCACCTCCAGGCTGGCGCCGACCAGGGGGGCCAGGTCGATCTTGTTGATCACCAGAAGGTCGGAGCGGGTGATGCCCGGCCCGCCCTTGCGCGGGATCTTGTCGCCGGCCGACACGTCGATGACGTAGATCGTGATGTCCGCCAGTTCCGGCGAGAAGGTGGCGGCGAGATTGTCGCCGCCCGATTCGATGAAGATCAGGTCCAGGTAGGGGAACTTCTTCACCATCGCGTCGACGGCGGCGAGGTTGATGGAGGCATCCTCGCGGATCGCCGTGTGCGGACAGCCGCCGGTCTCCACGCCCATGATCCGCTCCGGCTCCAGTGCGCCGGATCGGGTGAGGAACTGCGCGTCCTCCTTGGTGTAGATGTCGTTGGTGATGGCGGCGACCTCCCAGCCCTCGCGCATGCGCTTGCACAGCGCATCGGTCAGCGCCGTCTTGCCGGAGCCGACGGGGCCGCCGATGCCGACGCGCAAGGGGCCGGAGTGGCTCTTGGTGATGGGCGTGATGCTCATGAGCGGAACAACCTCGTGTACTGCGTTTCGTGGGTCATGGAGGTCCAGTCGACCATCGGCGCGGCCGAGCCGAGGTCGTCGAGGGAGGCGGATTCGGCCCGGCGGGCGCAGCGCGCCGCGACGGGTTCCAGCGCCGCCAGCGCGCGCTGCCCGTCGGTCTGGCCGAGCGGCACGAGGCGCACGCCGGCCGACACCAGATTGGCCGCCACCGCGTGCAGGAATCCGGCGAGCGCCTGGGGGAGCGGGATGCCCGCCAGCGCCGCGCACAGCGCCACGGCGACGGCGTGCGCGGGCGCGCGGGATTCGGCGTCGATAAGGGCCGACCAGCGTTCCAGGCCGGGCAGCGGCCACGCGGCGGCGACGGTGGACAGGAAGGCGGTGCCCTGGGCGGAGGATTCCAGCGCGGTTTCGCGGCTGGCGCGCAGGACGTCGGCGCGCTCCAGCGCCCAGAGGAAGGCGGGTTCGTCGCCGGCGGCGACCGCGCGGTGGGCGGTGGCGAACAGCAGCGCGTCGCTGCGCCCGGCGCCGTGTTCCAGGATGAAGGCGACCCAGTCGGTCAGCGTGGCGCGGTCGCGCACGAAGCCGGCCTCCACGGCCATTTCCACACCGTGCGAGTAGGTGTAGCCGCCGATCGGGAACGACGGGCTGAGCCACGCGAGGAGGCGCAATAACGCTCCCTCTCCCGCCCCGGGAGAGGGTGGCCGCGAAGCGGCCGGGTGAGGGTCCGTGCAAGGATCCTCGCCGGCACCCTCACCCGGCGCCTGCGGCGCCACCCTCTCCCGGGACGGGAGAGGGTTGAAAGGCGCATCAATGCTCATGATCGTGCCCGTGGTGGTGATGCCCGCCACCGCCGCTGTACGCCCCGCTCTCCGGCGTGAAGGGCGCCTGCACCTCGCGCACGTGGGCACCCAGGCCGTGCAGCATGTCGACGATCACGTGGTCCCAGCGCAGGCGCACCACGCCGGGGCCGAACTCCACCGGCAGGTGGCGGTTGCCGAGGTGCCAGGCGATGCGGGCCAGTTCGCCCTCGCCATGGCAATGCACCTCCGCCAGCCGCTCGGGCGCCGCCTTCACCCGCAGCCAGCCGCCACCGTCCAGCTCCAGCCCATCGCCGTCGTTCAGCACCTGGGCGCGGGCGAGGTCGAGCAGGAAAGGCTCGCCCGCGTCGTCGGTCAAGCGCACGCGGCGGCGGAAGCGGTCGTCGAAGGCCAGAGTCACCGTGCATGCCGCCTCGGCCTGGGGCCAGGAGCCGGCGGGGTGCGCGTGGGTCGCTCGTCTCATGGGCGCCTCAGAACAGGAAGTAGCGCTGCGCCATGGGCAGCACCTCGGCGGGCTCGCAGATCAGCAACTCGCCGTCGGCGCGCACCTCGTAGGTCTCGGGATCGACCTCGATGTGCGGCGTGGCGTCGTTGTGGATCATGCTGGCCTTGTTGACCGTGCGGCAGCCGGACACGGCCAGAAGCTGGCGCTGCAGGCCCAATGAATCGCCCACCCCGGCCTCCAGCGCCGCGGCGCTGACGAAGGTGACGGAGCTGGCCGGCATGGCGCGGCCGAAGGCGCCGAACATCGGGCGGTAGTGCACGGGCTGCGGTGTGGGGATGGAGGCGTTGGGGTCGCCCATGGGGGCGGCGGCGATGGTGCCGCATTTCAGCACCATGTCCGGCTTCACGCCGAAGAAGGCCGGCGACCACACCACGAGGTCGGCCAGCTTGCCCACCTCGACCGAACCCACGTGCCGCGCGATGCCGTGCGCCAGCGCCGGGTTGATGGTGTATTTGGCGATGTAGCGCTTGGCGCGCAGGTTGTCGTTGTCGCCCGTCTCGCCCGGCAGCCGGCCGCGCTGCACCTTCATCTTGTGCGCGGTCTGCCACGTGCGGATCACCACCTCCCCCACCCGGCCCATGGCCTGGCTGTCGCTGGACAGCATGGAGAAGACGCCGAGGTCGTGCAGGATGTCCTCCGCCGCGATGGTCTCGCGCCGGATGCGGCTTTCGGCGAAGGCCACGTCCTCCGGGATGCGCGGGCTGAGGTGATGGCAGACCATCAGCATGTCCAGGTGCTCGTCCACCGTGTTCACGGTGAAGGGGCGCGTGGGGTTGGTGGAGCTGGGCAGCACGTTGGGCAGGCCCGCCACCTTGATGATGTCCGGCGCATGGCCGCCGCCCGCCCCTTCCGTGTGGAAGGCGTGGATGGTGCGGCCCTTGAACGCGGCGATGGTGTTCTCGACGAAGCCGGATTCGTTCAGCGTGTCGGTGTGGATGGCGACCTGCACGTCCATGGCGTCGGCCACGGTCAGGCAGGTGTCGATGGCCTTGGGCGTGGTGCCCCAGTCCTCGTGCAGCTTCAGGCCGCAGGCGCCGGCGTGCACCTGCTCGATCAGCGCGTCGGGGCGGCTGGCGTTGCCCTTGCCGAAGAAGCCCAGGTTGATGGGCAGCCCCTCGGCCGCCTGGAGCATGCGCGCCATGTGCCAGGGGCCGGGCGTGCAGGTGGTGGCGTTGGTGCCGGCCGCCGGCCCGGTGCCGCCGCCCAGCATCGTGGTGACGCCCGAATACAGCGCCTCGTCCACCTGCTGCGGGCAGATGAAGTGGATGTGGCTGTCGATGCCGCCGGCGGTGACGATCTTGCCCTCGCCCGCGATCACCTCCGTGCCCGGCCCGATGACGATGGTAACGCCGGGCTGGACGTCCGGGTTGCCGGCCTTGCCGATGCCGGCGATCCGGCCGTCCTTCAGGCCGATGTCGGCCTTGACGATGCCCCAGTGGTCGAGGATCAGGGCGTTGGTGATGACGGTGTCCACCGCCCCCTCGTGCCGCGTCGCCTGGGACTGGCCCATGCCGTCGCGGATCACCTTGCCGCCGCCGAACTTCACCTCCTCGCCGTAGATCGTGTGGTCGGCCTCGACCTCGACGATCAGGTCGGTGTCGGCGAGGCGGACCCTGTCGCCCACGGTGGGGCCGTAGTGCGCGGCGTACTCGGCGCGCTCGATGCGATGAGCCATGTCTCCATCTCCCTCAGAGAGCGCCTTCGATTTTGCCGTTGAAGCCGTGCACCACGCGCTTGCCGGTGTAGGCGACGAGCGTCACGGTGCGCGTCTGCCCCGGCTCGAAGCGCACGGCGGTGCCGGCCGGGATGTCCAGGCGCATGCCGCGCGTCTGCGCGCGGTCGAAGCTCAGCGCCTCGTTGGTCTCGAAGAAATGATAGTGCGAGCCGACCTGGATCGGCCGGTCGCCGGTGTTGGCGACGTCGAGTGTGACGGTGGGCCGATCGGCGTTCAGCTCGATCTCGCCAGGGGCGGTGATGATTTCGCCGGGGATCATGGGGTGCTCCTCAGCGGATCGGGTTGTGGACGGTGACAAGCTTGGTGCCGTCGGGGAAGGTGGCCTCCACCTGGATCTCGTGGATCATCTCGGGGATGCCCTCCATCACCTGCCCGCGGGTCAGGACGGTGGCGCCGTCGCGCATCAGCTCGGCCACCGTCTTGCCGTCGCGCGCACCCTCGACCACGAAGTCGGTGATCAGCGCCACCGCCTCCGGGTGGTTCAGCTTCACGCCGCGCTCCAGCCGGCGGCGCGCCACCATGGCCGCCATGGCGACCAGCAGCTTGTCCTTCTCCCGCGGTGTCAGGTTCATGGTGTGCTCCCCCTGTCTTCTTCTTTCACACGTGCCACAACCGCGGCAGCCGTTCCGGCCACCCGCCGGCCAGTGCGCGGAACGCCGCCCAGACGCGGCCGAAATCGGTACGCAGGCGGTGCGCGTCCTTGCCCAACAGGCGCATCACCAGCACTTCCCCCAGCACCGTCGCCCCGGCGTGGGGGGCCGCATCGGCCAGCATCGCGCGGGCGGCGTCCAGGTGCGCGGCGGCGTCGGGACCCACGTAGACGATGGTGCCGTAGGCGGTGGCGCCGTCGAAGCCCGCCGGGTGGTCCAGCACCGCCGGAATGTCGCCGTCCCCCCCGCTACCGTCCAGGTGCAGCGCGTCGGCCCACACCAGCCGTCCGTCCCGGCGCACCTCCCAGGCGTCGCGCGCCAGGCCGGTGGCAAAGCGCTCGCCGCGCGCGACGCGGCCGAAGACCAGCAGTTCCCCGGCCAGCAGGCGGCCGGTGCCGGCAACGTTGGTGGACGTCGTGCGGCGCAGGCGGGCGCCGTCGAACAGGATGGTCTCCTGCGGCAGCCACTCCAGCCAGCCGCCGTCGGCCACCGACAGCGCCACGTCGAAGCGCACGTCGGCCCCGGTGGAGCGGTAGACCTTCTCGGCCGCCTGCGCGGTCACCAGCGCGGAGGCGCCCTGCCCCACCGTGACCGTGATCTCCAGCCGGTCGCCGCCGACGAGACCGCCGGACGTGGTCACCACCGTGGCGGTCGGCGGGTCGCCGCCGGCCGGCGTGGGGAACAGCAGGCGCAGCGGATCGGTGTGGTAGACGGTGCCCAGCCGCGCGCGTTCGAACGCCACCTCGGCGCGGCCGTGGATGGTGAGGCGACCGGGATGGCCGCCGGTCAGGGAGGGTACTCGCGTGTCGGGCACAGTGCGGTCAAACCGTCAGGTGTCGGCGCACCTCGGACTCGACCATGTCACCGGCCGATCCGGCAAGCACGATCTCGCCCCGGTCCATCACCGTGAAATGGTCGGCGAGGTCGCGGGCGAACTCGAAGTATTGTTCCACCAGCAGGATCGCCATGTCGCCACGCGCCGCCAGCTTGCGGATCACCTGCTCGATCAGCTTGATGATGGACGGCTGGATGCCCTCCGTCGGCTCGTCCAGGATCAGGAGGCGCGGACGCGTCACCAGGGCGCGGCCGATGGCGAGCTGCTGCTGCTGCCCGCCCGACAGGTCGCCGCCGCGCCGGTGCAGCATGTCCTTCAGGACCGGGAACAGCTCGAAGATCTCCTCGGGGATGGAGCGGTCCCTGCGCGGCAGGGGCGCGAAGCCGGTCTGGAGGTTCTCCAGCACGCTCAGGCGCGGGAAGATCTCGCGGCCCTGCGGCACGAAGCCGATGCCGCGCCGCGCGCGCTCGGGCGTGGGGAGCTTGGCGATGTCCTGCCCCTCCCACAGGATGCGGCCCTGGCGCGCCGATTCGAGCCCCATGATGGCGCGCAGTGTGCTGGTCTTGCCGACGCCGTTGCGGCCCAGCAGGCAGGTGACGGCGCCCTTGGGGGCGGCCAGCGACACGCCACGCAGCGCGTGGCTGGCGCCGTAGTAGAGGTGCACGTTCTCGACGGTCAGCATCGTTCAGCGCCCCCCAGATTATCGGCCAAGATAGACTTCGATCACGCGCTGGTCCTGCTGCATCGTCTCCAGCGAGCCTTCGGCGAGCACCGAGCCCTCGTGCAGCACGGTGACCTTGGCGCCCAGGCGGCGCACGAATTCCATGTCGTGCTCCACCACCACGACGGACCGGTCGCGGTTGATCTCCAGGATCAGGTCGGCGGTGCGCTCCGTCTCATGGTCGGTCATGCCGGCCACGGGTTCGTCCAGCAGCAACACCTTCGGCTCCTGCATCAGCAGCATGCCGATCTCCAACCACTGCTTCTGCCCGTGGCTGAGGGCACCCGCCAGATGCGTGCGCTTGTCGCCCAGGCCGATCTGGCCCATCACCGCGTCGATGCGCGCGCGGTCGGCCGAGGACAGCAGGAAAAACAGCGTCTTCAGCGTGCGGCGGTCGCACTTCAGCGCCAGTTCCAGGTTCTCGAACACGGTCAGGTGCTCGAACACCGTGGGCTTCTGGAACTTGCGGCCGATGCCGAGGTTGGCGATGCGCGTCTCGTCCAGCCGCGTCAGGTCGACGCCGCCGTCGTACAGCACGTCGCCCCGATCGGGCTTCGTCTTGCCGGTGATGATGTCCATCATCGTGGTCTTGCCGGCACCGTTGGGGCCGATGATGGTGCGCAGCTCACCCGGCGCCAGGATCAGGCTGAGGCCGTTGATGGCCTTGAAGCCGTCGAAGGCGACGTGCACGCCGTCCAGGTACAGGATGGAGCCGTGCGCCGGGTGCGGGTCGTTGGCCTTGCCGTAGGACGGCGATGCCATCGACAGGTCGGCGGCCTTAAGCGCGGTGCTTCTGGGCGACATGCAGCCCTCCCTTGATCTTGCCGCGCAATTGCGCCCACACGCCCATGATCCCCTTGGGCATGAACAGGGTGACGAGGATGAACAGGCCGCCCAGGAAGAACAGCCAGATCTCCGGCGCCGCCCCGGTGAAGTAGCTCTTGGCGCCGTTCACGGTGAAGGCGCCGAGGATGGAGCCGACCAGCGTGCCGCGCCCGCCGACCGCCACCCAGATCGCCACCTCGATGGAGTTGGCGGCGGAGAATTCCGACGGGTTGATGATGCCGACCTGCGGCACGTACAGCGCCCCGGCCAGCCCGGCCAGCACGGCCGACACGGTGAAGACGAACAGCTTGGCCGCCGTCACGTCGTAGCCCAGGAAGCGCACCCGGCTCTCGGCATCGCGGATCGCCATCAGCACGCGGCCGAGCTTCGAGGCGACGATGAAGCGCGCCGCCAGATAGCCCAGCGCCAGCAGCAGCGCCGAGGCCACGTACAGGCCGACCCGCGTCGCCGTCGCCTGCATGGGGAAGCCCAGGATCTCCTTGAAGTCGGTCAGGCCGTTGTTGCCGCCGAAGCCCATTTCGTTGCGGAAAAAAGCGAGCATCAGCGCGAAGGTCATCGCCTGCGTGATGATCGAGAAATACACACCGTTGATGCGCGAGCGGAAGGCGAACCAGCCCATGACGAAGGCCAGAACACCGGGCACCGCCATGACCATGCACAAGGCCCAGACCGGGTTGTCGAAGCTCCACCAGTACCAAGGCAGCTCCTTCCAGTTCAGGAACACCATGAAGTCCGGCAGGTCGGCGTTGCCGTATACACCGCGGGCACCGATCTGCCGCATCAGGTACATGCCCATGCCGTAGCCGCCCAGCGCGAAGAACGCGCCGTGGCCCAGCGACAGCGCCCCCGCGTACCCCCACACGAGATCGAGGCTGAGCGCCAGCAGCGCGTAGCACAGGTATTTGCCCAGCAGGCTGACCATGTAGCCGGGCACGTGGAACACGCTGTCCGGCGGCATGGCAAGGTGCAGGACCGGCACCAGCACCACCGCCACCACCAGCAGGGCCATGAAGACCGACCAGCCGCGGCGGGATTCCAATGCCAGGAGACGGGAGGTCAAGGGACCCATCGATTATGCCTCCGCCGCGCGGCCCTTGAGCGCGAACAGGCCGCGCGGGCGCTTCTGGATGAACAGGATGATGAAGACCAGCACCAGGATCTTGCCCAGCATGGCGCCGGCGTAGGGTTCCAGGATCTTGTTGACGACACCCAGGCTGAGCGCGCCGGCCAGCACGCCCCACAGGCTGCCCACCCCGCCGAACACCACCACCATGAAGCTGTCGACGATGTAGCCCTGCCCCAGGTTCGGGCTGACGTTGCCCACCTGGGACAGCGCCACCCCCGCCACCCCGGCGATGCCGGAGCCCAAACCGAAGGTCAGCGCGTCCACCCAGCCGGTGCGGATGCCCATGGCCGACGCCATCGGGCGGTTCTGCGTCACCGCGCGCATCTGAAGCCCGAAGCTGGTGTAGCGCAGCGCAGCGGCCACGGCGGCGATCACGGCGAGCGCGAAGAGGATGATGGCGATGCGGTTCCAGGTCAGAACCAGCCCCGGCATCGCTTCCCAGGCACCCGTCATCCAGGCGGGGTTGGCGACCTCCTTGTTCGGCGCGCCGAAGATCGAGCGCACGACCTGCTGGAGCATCAGCGAGATGCCCCAGGTGGCGAGCATCGTCTCCAGCGGGCGGCCGTAGAGGAAGCGGATGATGCCGCGCTCCAGCGCCACGCCGACGGCGCCGGCCACCAGGAAGGCGGCGGGGATGGAGACGACCAGATAGGCACCGACGAACCCCGGCGGCAGCCAGGCGCGGAACGCCTCCTGCACCACGAAGGCGGTGTAGGCGCCCAGCATGATCATCTCGCCGTGCGCCATGTTGATGACGCCCATGACGCCGAAGGTGATGGCGAGCCCCACGGCCGCCAGCAGCAGCACCGAGCCGAGGCTGAGCCCCTGGAAGAGGTTGAGCGTGACGTCCACCACCATCTGCCGGCGGTCGATGGCGGCGACCAGGGTCTCGGCCGCCTCGCGCACCACCGCCTCGCCGTCCTTGGTCAGCGGGGCGACGAGGGCGCGGACCTCCGGCGTCAGGGTGCCGGACAGCTCCTGGATGGCCTTCAGGCGCGCCACGGGGTCGGTGTGGGCCAGCGACAGGCGGGCCAGGATCTGCGTCATGGCGGCCTTGACGCCGGGATCGGTCTCGCGCTCCAGCGCGGTGCGCAGGCGGGCGACCGCTTCGGGCGAGGAGTCGCGGGCCATGCTGTCGACGGCGGCGCGGCGGCGCGCGGGATCGGGCGAGGCGATCTCCAGCGTGCCCATGGCGGACGCCAACGCCGAGCGCAGCGCGTTGTTCACGGTGATCTTGGCCAGATCGCGGCTGGCGGCGGTGCCCAGGACCTGCCCGGTCAGCGGGTCGGTCATGGTGACCTCGCGGCCCTGCACGGCGCCCAGCACCAGCTTGCCGTCCTCCTTGCGGGCGAACAGCGTGCCCTCGGCCATCGCCTGCAGGACGGGCAGCGCACGCGCGTCGCCGGTGGCGGCCAGACGGTCGGCGGCGGCGGCCTTCTCGGCGAAGCCGTCGGCGGCGAGGCCGGCAAGGGCCTGCGCGAAGGCGGCGTCATCAGCATGGGCCGGAGCGCTCAACAGCGCCAGCGCAAGCCCCAGCGCCGCGAACCAGCGGACGAATGGCATGAGAATTCCTCCATCTCCCTCTCCCCCCGGGAGAGGGTCGGAGTGAGGGGGGCCGGCATGGGGACCGTATCCGATCCCCCGAGAACCCCCTCACCCGGCCTTTCAGGCCACCCTCTCCCCGGAGAGGAGAGGGTTGGTCGCCCTTACTTCATCTTCGCGAACTTCGGCTCGGTGCAGTTGCCGCAGACCCAGGGGAAGGTCCAGTCGGCGGTCAGCTTGGCCGATTCCGGGATGAACGGGGACCACGCGTCGGCCTTGATCGGGCCCTTGGTCTGCCAGACGATCTGGAACTGGCCGTTGCCCTGGATCTCGCCGATCATCACCGGCTTGGACAGGTGGTGGTTGGTGTTCATCGCGATGTCGTAGCCCGACGGCGAGCGCACCTTCTGCCCGTACATGGCCTGCCGCACGGCGTCGACGTCCGTCGAGCCGGCCTGCATGACCGCCTGCGACCACATCTTGAAGCCGATGTAGGTGGCCTCCATCGGATCGTTGGTCACGCGCTTGTCGTTCTTGATGAACGTCTTCCACTGCTTGATGAAGGCGTCGTTCTCAGCCGAATCCACCGACTGGAAGTAGTTCCAGGCGGCGAGGTGCCCGACGAGGTTCTTGGTGTCGATGCCGGCCAGCTCTTCCTCGCCGACCGAGAAGGCGACGACGGGGATGTCCGTCGCCTTGATGCCCTGGTTCGCCAGCTCCTTGTAGAAGGGAACGTTGGCGTCGCCGTTGATGGTGGAGACCACCGCCGTCTTCTTGCCGGCCGAGGCGAACTTCTTGATGTCCGCGACGATCGTCTGCCAGTCGGCATGGCCGAACGGCGTGTAGTTGATCATGATGTCGTCCTTGGGCACGCCCTTGGAAATCAGGTACGCCTCAAGGATCTTGTTGGTGGTGCGCGGATAGACATAGTCGGTGCCGGCCAGGACCCAGCGCTTGGCCTCGCCGCCGTCCTTGCTCATCAGGTAGTCGACCGCCGGGATCGCCTGCTGGTTCGGCGCCGCACCGGTGTAGAAGACGTTGCGCGAGGACTCCTCGCCCTCGTACTGGACGGGGTAGAACAGCAGGCCGTTCAGTTCCTCGAACACCGGCAGGACCGACTTGCGGCTGACCGACGTCCAGCAGCCGAACACGACCGAGACCTTCTCCTTGGCCAGAAGTTCGCGCGCCTTCTCGGCGAACAGCGGCCAGTTGGACGCCGGGTCGACGACGACGGCCTCGACCTTGCGGCCGAGCAAGCCGCCCTTCTTGTTGATGTCGTCCACCATCATCAGGACGGTGTCCTTCAGCGTCGTCTCGCTGATCGCCATCGTGCCCGACAGCGAGTGCAGGACGCCGATCTTGATCGGATCCGCCGCCTTTGCCGCCGTACCGGCGAACAGGCCCACGGCCAGCGCGCCGCCAAGCGCCCACCCCTTCAGCGCCTTCATGCTCATGCTTCGATCCCCTTCAACGGGTTAGGTCAGGACGGGCACCTCCTTCGCAAGCCCGATGCCAAACGGGCAATCCGGGCGAACCGGGGGATTCTCAACGGCGTTCGATTGCTTTGGCTTCTTATGATTGCCTGCAATTTGGTCACACTTGCATGCAAGGCGAATTTTTAGGCAATGCCGCGATGCTGGGCAAGGCGGACGCCGGCGCGGCAGCAACCGCCTTGCCCTGCGCGCGCCCTCCCCCCATAGTCAGACAACTCCGACGCCCAGGGATCGACCATGGCCGAACTGCACCACTTCCGCCGCCCGCAGCCGCCGCGCCGCACGCGGTTGAGCTGCACGACGCTCGCTTGGCTCCTGCTGCTGGCGGGTGGGCTGGCGGCTTTCCTGTCGCTGTTCGTGCCGCCGCTGCGCGGCCTGACCACGCTGATCGGCCTCGGCGTCGCCATCGGCGGCTACGTGGCGCTGTACGACCGCTGCCGCTGAACGCGGCCCGACATCCTGACTACGGCACCAGCACCGCCGCACCGGTCAGCGCCCCGGCGCGCAGGCGCTCCACCGCCTCGTTGGCCCGGGCGAGCGGGAACGTGGTGGTGGTGGTCCGTACGGGAATCCTGGGGGCCAGCGCCAGGAACTCCTCGCCGTCGCGGCGCGTCAGGTTGGCGACCGAGCGCACCACGCGTTCGCCCCACAGGATGTCGTAGGGGAAGGCCGGAATGTCGCTCATGTGGATGCCGGCGCACACCACCGTGCCGCCCTTCGCCACCGCGCGCAACGCCAGCGGCACGAGACCGCCCACCGGGGCGAAGATCAGAGCCGCGTCCAGAGGCTCGGGCACCGGTTCGTCCGAGCCGCCGGCCCACGCCGCGCCCAGCGTGCGCGCCAGTTCCTGCGCGTCGCGGTCGCCGGGGCGGGTGAAGGCGAACACCGTGCGGCCCTGCCAGCGCGCCACCTGCGCCACGATGTGCGCCGCAGCGCCGAAGCCGTAGATGCCCAGCCGCTCCGCCCCCTCCCCCGCCATGCGCAGCGCGCGATAGCCGATCAGCCCGGCGCACATCAGCGGCGCCGCCTCGACATCGGAATAGGACGGGTCGATGGGAAAGCAGTAGCGCTCGTCCGCCACCGTCAGCTCGGCGTAACCGCCGTGCACCTGATAGCCGGTGTAGCGCGCCCGGTCGCACAGGTTCTCCCGCCCGGTGCGGCAATAGCCGCACTCCCCGCAGCTCCAGGCCAGCCAGGGAACGCCGACGCGCTCGCCCGGCCGATAACGTTCGGCGCCGGGGCCGCAGGCCAGTACCGTGCCGATGATCTCGTGCCCGGGAACGAGCGGCAGGTGCGGGTGCGGCAGTTCGCCGTCGATGACGTGCAGGTCGGTGCGGCAGACCGCGCAGGCGTGCACCTTGATCAGCACCTGCCCCGCCCCCGGCGCCGGATCCGGCAGGGTGGCGGCGACCAGCGGCGTGTTGGGCTGTGACAGGACCATCGCCTTCATGGCCGGATCCCCCTCTCCAAACCCCACCAGCCAACCACCATCGGAACGTCCTGTCCAGGCCTGCGGGAAATACTCCCTGCGACATTCTATCTTAAATTTCTCCTCTCCAGTCACAGTCCGGATCTCGTATTGTGCGGCCACGGACGGATATCGGACGAGAGAACACTAGAATGCGCGACACCGGGCCCATCACCAACCGCGAGATCCACCTCGAAGACGGCACCCTCCTCGTCTCCCGCACCGATCCCAAGGGCATCATCACCTTCGTCAACAAGGCCTTCGTGGACATCAGCGGCTTCTCCGAGCAGGAGTTGCTGGGTGCCCCCCACAACCTCGTCCGTCACCCGCACATGCCGGCCGGCGCCTTCGCCGACCTGTGGGAGACCATCAAGGCCGGCCGCCCGTGGGAAGGGCTGGTGAAGAACCGCGCCAAGAGCGGGGATCACTACTGGGTGCGCGCCAACGTCACGCCCCTGCTGGAGAACGGCGCCGTCACCGGCTACATCTCCATCCGCTCCAAGCCGTCGCGCGCCCAGGTGGCCGAGGCGGAGCGGGTGTACGAGCTGTTCCGCACCGGCAAGGCCGGCCATCTGGCGGTCAAGGAAGGCGTGGTCGTGCACTCCGGGCTGGCGAACCGGCTGGCCAATCTGGCGGCCAGCGTGGCCGGGCGTGTCGCCGGCGCCTTCGCCGTCATGGCCATGCTGGCCGCGGGCGCCGGCTGGGCCGCTTGGGGTGAGTCGAGCCCGCTGGCGGCGCTGACCGTGACGGGTGGTTCGGCGGTGCTGGCCGCCGGGCTGTCGGCGCTGGTGCTGGGCACCGTCAAGCGGCCTCTGCGGCGGTTCGAGGCGCATTTCGACGCCATCGTGCGCAACGACTACCTGCACGAGATCGAGACGCCGGCCGCGCCCGAGTTCCGCCGCCTGGGCGCCTTGCTGCGCGCCATGAAGGCCACGCTGGGCTACGCCGTTCAGGAGCGCGCCGAGCAGGAACGCCGCGCCCACGAGGATCGCCGCCGCGCGCTCCTGGAAATGGCCGAGACGGTCGAGCGCGAGGCCGGCGACGCGGTCAACCAGGTGGCGTCGCGCACCACCGCCATGGCGCGGGGGGCGGACCTGATGGCCGGCTCGGCCGACCGGGTCAGCCAGAACTCGCAAGGCGTGGCGACGGCGGCCGAACAGGCGCTGGCCAACGCCCAGGCCGTCGCCGCGGCGACGGAGGAGCTGGCGGCCTCGATCCGCGAGATCACCGCGCAGGTGTCGCACGCCGGGTCCGTGACGGCGATGGCGGTGGAGGACAGCAAGCGCACGGAAGCCGCCATCCAGACCCTGTCGGACACGGTGGGGCGCATCGGCGACGTCGCCAAGCTGATCGCCGACATCGCCGGGCAGACCAACCTGCTGGCGCTGAACGCCACCATTGAGGCGGCCCGCGCGGGCGAGGCAGGCAAGGGCTTCGCCGTCGTGGCGTCGGAGGTCAAGAACCTCGCCAACCAGACCGCGCAGTCCACCGAGGAGATCACCCGCCAGATCGGCGAGATCCAGGCGGCAACGCGCGAGGCGGTGGCGGCCGTGTCCGGCATCGGCCGGACCATCGGCGACATCGACCACATATCCGCCTCCATCGCCGCGGCGATGGAGGAGCAGGCCGCCGCCACGCAGGAGATCAGCCGCAACGTCGCCGAGACGAGCGCCGCGGCGCACGAGGTGTCGTCGCTGATCGCCTCGGTGTCGCGCGACGCCGACGAGACGCGCGGCCAGGCCACCGAGGTGCACGCCAACTCCGCCGAGGTGGCGGGCAGCATCCAGGCGCTGCGGCAGGTGCTGGTGCGGGTCGTCCGCACCAGCACCAAGGACGCCGACCGCCGCATGGCGACGCGCTACCGCTGCGACGCGGAGTGCACGGTGCAGGCCGGCGGCGGTGAGCCCAAGGCCAGGCTGCTGGATATTTCCGAGGGCGGCGCCACCATCGTGGGCGACATCGAACTGTCGGACGGGCAGCGCGGCACGCTGCTGGTGCCAAGCCACGGCATCGCGGTGGCGTTCGAGGTGCGCTCCTGCAATGCGCAACGTCTGCACGTCAGCTTCCGCGACGTCGGCGCATCGACACGCGACGCCGTACAGAACCTGATCCGCCGCCTGTCGCCCGTGGCGGCGTAACCCAAGCGCCGGCGGACGGGCAAGACGCCCGTCCGCCGCACCGCGTTCAGCCCCGCCGCGCCCGCCGGGCGACGGCGGCCAGCACCCCCGCCAACGCCAGGAACAGCACCGCTCCCCCGCCCCACACCCGGACGTAGCCGGGCATGCCGAGGCTGGGGACCAGCGCGTAGACCGCCGCCAGCGCCGCCCACACGGTGGCGATGGCCAGCGTGAGCCACAATTCGTCGTTCTTCATGACGGTTCTCCCCCGCGTTCAATGGCCATGTCCGCCGCCGATGGCGACGATCGGCAGGGACTGGATCAACTGAAAGGCGGCGACGGTGAAGACGTACATGGCCGCCACCAGCGCCGCGACCGACACCGGTCCCGTCCAGGCCGGCGCGGCCCCGACGCCGCGCGGGCCGGCGCGCAGGTTGGCGACCGGCAGCACGACCCCGGCGAAGCGCCGCACCAGCAGCGTGCGGACGACGCCCCAGGCGGTCACCGAGATGGCGATGGCGAAGATGGTGGCGCCGATGCCGGTCAGCGCCATCAGCACCGGCCACGCGGCCGGCGCCTGCCCGCCGTAGGTGACGTCGAACACTCGGCGCGGCACGCCCATGACGCCCGCCGCGATGCCCGCCGCGCCGAACACCAGCAGCCCCAGGGTGACCAGGGCCGGCATCCGCGCCAGCAGCGCCGGACGCCACAGCGCCCCGCCGCGCAGCGCGGGCAGAATGACCATCAGCGCCGCCAGGAAGGTCTGCGTCAGCACGCCGACCGCGAAGAAGTGGAAGTAGCCGGGCACGAAGAAGGTGTCCGACAGCATCGGCGCCAGCTTTTCCTGGATCAGGACGAAGGCGAAGGTGATGCCCAGCATCATGTTCACCGCCGCCCAGCCCATGTTCACCATGGCCGGGTTGCCCCACGGCAGCCCGCGCATCCAGCCGAACAGGCCGGTGGCGCCGCGCGCCCGCGCGCTGGCCTCCAGCGAGGAGACGATGATGGCGAAGGCCGCCAGCGTCGGCACCGAGACGAACAGCGACAAGAGCGAGCCCACCACCCGCACGCTCTCCGACAAACCCGGTTCCAGGAACATGTGGTAGAGGCTGGTCGGCGGCACGAAGACCAGATAGGCGGCGAAGACGACCTTGGACAGCCGCGCCCCGTGGATCGAGGTGACGCCGGTCAGGTGCTCGGTCAGCACGTACCACACCAGCACGGTCGCCATCAGCGGCAGGTAGTGCAGGTTGTGAAACAGGATGTGCCATTCCGTGCCGTGGTCGGCCGGGAACGGACCCGCGCCCAGCGCCCACAGCACCCCCGGCAGGAAGGCGTTGGTGGCGGCGATGGCGCTGACGACGAGGAAGCCCGCCCAGGCGAACAGCGCGAAACCGACGGAGGTGAATTCCTCCGCCTCGCCGCGCAGGCGCGGCTGCAGCACCGTTGCGATGCCGCTGGCGGCGCACGCCGTCAGGCCGGCGGCCAGCAGCAGGTAGCCCAGCGCGAAGAACCCGACCGAGCGCGGGTCGTCCACGGCCAGTTCCGGGCTGCCGTCGTAGAGCAGCGGCGTGCCGGTGGCCGATATCCACTCGCTGGTGGCGAAGCCCGCCAGCATCAGTGCGGCACCCAACCACGCCAGCGGGCGCAGCGCCAAGCCCCGGCCGTTTTCGGCGGCCGACAGCACCAGCAGCAGTGCCGCCTGGATCAGGTAGAGCCAATAGAAGAAGACCGACACGCCGTGCAGCGTCAGCAGCCGATAGGCGTCGTCGGGGAAGAGGCTAAGCGCGCCGGCGCGAGCGAGCGCCGTCACGAACCCGCCCGCGAGGCCCAGCGCCAGCGCCAGCAGTGCGGCGGCAAACAGCACGGTGAGCAGCGCCTTGTCGGGCGACGGCAGGGCGGCGACACGGGCGGTCAGGGAAGACGTCTGTGTGGTCATGGTTCCGTCCCTCCCGTCAGGCGGTGACGACGATGCGGCCCTGCATCACGTCGTGCGCCTGGCCGCAATAGACCGTGCAGTACACGAGGTACTCGCCGGGCCTGGTGAAGGTGATCGTCTGCTCGGTCACCACGTTGGGGCGCAGGCGGATGATGCGGCTGGCCGAACCCAGGTGGATGGAGGCGCCGTGCGTGATGTCCTCCGCCATCATGCGGAAGCGGTACGGGACGCCGGCCTGGAGGCGCAGCAGGTCCGGGCTGTAGGCGAACTTCTGCGCCATCAGGTAGACGTCGACCGGCTCGCCTGAAGGGCCATGGTCGTGCCCGTCGCCCTCATGGGCGTGCGTCTCCGCCGCCGGGGCGACGCTGCCGTCCGGCTGGGCGTGCTTCTGGACGAAGTACTCGTGCTCGAAACGGAACTCCTCCGGCGGCATGCCGGCGGAGGCGCCGTGGCCCCCGGCCTCGTGCCCCCCGGCCTCGTGGCCGCCATGGCCGCCGGTGTCGGGCTTGGCGGCGGCCTTTGCGCCACCGAAGGGAAGCGGGGCGGCGCCGTAGGCCGCCCAGGCGCCGTACAAGGAGACGGCGCTGAAGCCCAGCGCGGCGATGAAGCCGCGACGGGTCGTGATATGCCTGTGCTCGGGCATGGCGAGGATCCTCTGATCGCGTGGGTCGGAATCGCACGGGGACCGGCCTCCGACGCAAGGCGTCGGCGGACTTGGCAGATCAGAGGTGGGTCTTGGGAGGGGGCGGCTCCGGCACGATGCCGCGTGTGCCGGGAATGCACTCGGGCCGGGGATGCCAAGCCGTCTCGGCCATCGTCACTGTGACGGTGAGAACGCTGCCCGCCGGCGCCTCGGCCGCCGGACAGCACGGGGCCACGATGACGAGCGCGGCCTTGTGCGGGTCCTCGTGCGACGGCGCTGGGGAATGGTGCGATCCGTGGTGGCCGGGTGAGCCGTGATGGTCGGGACCGGCGTGCGCCATGGCTCCGCCCGCCGCGCCCATCAGGAGCGCGAAGGCGAACGCCAGGACGGCGACGATGTGGCCAGACCGCTTCATGCCTGCCGATCCACGCGGCGCCCAAGGACCGTTCCCCGGGCCGACGAAGACGCTACAGCCGACTGTAGGCTCGGGCATTGACCCGCGTCAATCGATGTCATCCGCCGGATTTCCGTCGGCGTACCTCGAAAGATCGGCTTGAGCTTTGCCGTGTTGCTGAGAGACTTTTTCGCTTGGCGCGCCGGGATGACTGTCTCGGCCTGCCGACGATCAAAAGACGATCAAAGGCCGGCAAGACGGCCGAATCAAAAAGTCATGCGCAGCACCAGTCGCCGCCCGCCGGTTCTTTCGCCACCGCGAACGAGTCCTCCGCGACGGCCGCACCGGGTGCATGCACGGGCGGATAATGGGAGGGACAATGAAGGCGAAGCATTGGGTGTCCATGGTGCTCGGCGCCACCGCGCTGACGGCGCTGGCGTCGAACGCGGGGGCCGACAACCTCGGCAAGCTCCAGGACTTCAAGTCCACCGGCGCGTCGCTGCGGATCCAGACGGTGGATCAGGACGGCGCCAGGGCCGCGGCGATCCGCGAGAACCTGAAGAAGGTCAAGCTGCCGGCCGGCTTCAAGATCGACCTGTACGCCATCGTGCCCGACGCGCGCCACATGGCCGTGGGCCCCAACGTCGGCGTGGTGTTCGTCGGCACGCGCAAGGCGGACGTCTAGGCGGTGACCGACCGTGACCGGGACCGCGTCGGCGACGAGGTCAAACGCTTCGCCCCGTCCATCGACTTCAAGGTGCCGAACGGCCCGTGCATGAGCAAGGACGGCTTCCTCTACCTGGCCGAGCACAACCGGGTGATGGTCTTCCCGGCCGCCGAGTTCTTCTACGAAAGCCCGGACGTCGCGGTCGAGGTGGTGGCGCAGACGCTGATCCCGACGGAGGAGGAGTCCTTCAACCACGGGGCGCGCGTCTGCCGCATCGGGCCGGACAACAAGCTCTACGTCTCGCTGGGCCAGCCCTACAACGTGCCCGACAATGCGAAGCTGGCGCTCTACAGCGAGCAGGGCATCGGCGGTATCATCCGCATGGAGCGCAACGGCAAGAGCCGCGAGGTCTTCGCCCGCGGCATCCGCAATTCCGTCGGCATGGACTTCAACCCGGCCAACGGCGAGCTGTGGTTCACCGACAACCAGGTCGACGGCATGGGCGACGACATCCCGCCGGGCGAGCTGAACCGCACGACGAAGATGGGCCAGCACTTCGGCTTCCCCTGGTACGGCGGCGGCATGGTCCGCACGGCCGAGTACAAAAACTCCGAGCCGCCCAAGGACGCCATCGCCCCGGCGGTGGAAATGGCGGCACACGCCGCCGACCTGGGCATGATGTTCTACACGGGCTCGCAGTTCCCGGCGAAGTACCGCAACGGCATCTTCAGCGCCCAGCACGGCTCCTGGAACCGCACGAAGCCGGTGGGTGCCCGCATCATGTTCACCGAGGTCAAGCCCGACGGCACCAACGGCAAGCCCGAGGTCTTCGCCGAAGGCTGGCTGAACGACGGGACCGGCGAATACCTGGGCCGGCCGGTGGACGTCGCCCAGTACCTGGACGGGTCCCTGCTGGTGTCGGACGACCTCGCCGGTGCGATCTACCGCATCTCCTACAGCGGCAACTGAGGGACGCGGGTCGCGGGATGGCACGCCATCCCGCGACCGTCCGGGATGACAGCCGACATGATCCACCGTGTTGCCGCAGCAGCCCTGCCGACCGTCGCCGGGCTGCTTCTGCTTGCCCTGCCCGCCCACGCCCAGGGGGACCGCAAGGCCGGCGAAGCCAAGGCGATGATGTGCCAGACCTGCCACGGCCGCCAGGGCATCGCCATGGCGCCGGGCGTGCCAAACCTCGCCGGGCAGAACGAAGCCTACGTGGTCGCGCAACTGAAGGCGTTCCGCGACGGCACCCGCCGGCACGAGCAGATGACCATCGTCGCCAAGGCCCTGAACGACGAGGACATCCGCAACCTCGCCGCCTTCTATGGGCAGATCAAGGTCATGGTGAGCGAATAGCGTCACCGCAGCAACCTGCGGCGCGACGATCCCATCAATGCCGGGCGTAGACCCTGGTGCCGTCCGGCGCGCCGAAGAGGATCACGTCGTACGGCTGGCCGGGGTTGTCCATGCCGGGGGCCGACTGCGGCATGCCGGGGGCGGACAGGCCCTTGGCCCGCGGGCGTTCGGACAGCAGCCGCCGGACGTCGCTGGCCGGCACGTGGCCCTCGATGACGTAGCCGTCGACGACCGCCGTGTGGCAGGACATCAGGTTGTCCGGCACGCCCTTGGCGGCCTTCACCGGATCAACGTCCTCGATCGTGTGGACCTTCAGCGAAAAGCCGGAGGACTGCATGTGCTTCACCCAGCCTTCGCAGCAGCCGCAGGTGGGCGATTTCCACACCTCGACCTCCTGCGCGGAAGCCGGCGCGCCGCCCATCAGGGCCGGCGCGCCGAGCAGCGCGCCGCCGGCCAGCAGGACGCCGAGGCCGCCGACAATGATCGATCGTCTGGACAGGGTCTTCATGGGGATGCTCCCGCTTCTGGAATTCAGTGGCCCGCGTGGCCCATCTCGAAACGCGCCTGGACCGGCTTCTGGCCGGGCATGGTGAGCGCGGTCACCACCTTGACGCTGTCGTGCGCGCCACCCAGGTTCGCCTGCCCCTTCAGCGCGTTGGCGCCCGCGGGCGCCAGCGCCACCTTCTGGGTCTGCCTGTTCGCCAGGATGGTCGCCTCGGCCTTGGCGCCGGTCACGTCCACCGGCTTGTCGGCGGCGTCGGTCACGTAGAGCACGACGTCGTCGCCCTTCAACACCAGTTCGGCGTGGTACGGTCCGGCGTCGGTGCGCGCACCGCCGTTCGGGCCGATCTTCGGGCCGTCGGCGAAGGCGGCGGCGGGGATGGCGGCCAGGGTGGCGGCGAGGAGGAGGGTCGAAAGCTTCACGGTCGGAGTCTCCGGGTTTGGATGTTTGTGAAAGGGGTCAGTACGCCTCGGCCGGGCGCAGCGAACCGGCCTGGGCGTTCACCAGACGGTTCAGCGGCGTTTCGCCGAGCTTGAGGAAGAGGACCGGCGTCAGCACGGTGTCGAGGAGCGTGGCGCTGATCAGCCCGCCGAAGATGGTGACGGCGACCGGGTGCAGGATCTCCTTGCCCGGCGCGTCGGCGCCGATCATCAGCGGGACGAGAGCCACACCGGCCGACAGCGCCGTCATCAGCACCGGCGTCAGCCGCTCCTGGCTGCCGCGGGTCACCATGGCCTGTCCGAAGCGCTCGCCCTCGTGCAGGACCAGATTGATGCAGTGGCTGATTTTGAGAATGCCGTTGCGTGTCGAGATGCCGGTCAGCGTGATGAAGCCGATCATCGAGGCCACCGACAGCGGTTGCCCGGCGATCCACAGCGCCGCGACGCTGCCGATCAGCGCCAGCGGCACGTTGCCCATGATGATCAGCGCCAGCACGGCCGAGCGGTAGCGGCTGTACAGCACCAGAAAGATCAGCGCCAGGGACACGAGCGATAGCACGGCGATGGTCTTCGACGCCTCCTCCTGCGCCTGAAAGGTGCCCTCCAGGCTGGTGAAGGTGCCCGGCGGCAGCGACGTGCGGGCCACCGTGTCCCGGATGTCGGCAACGATCCGCGCCATGTCCGTCCGCCCGTCCGTGTTGGCAAGGATGACGATGCGGCGCTTGCCGTTCTCCCGCAGGATCTGATTCGGCCCGTCCGTCTCCTCCACCGTGGCGAAGAGGCTGAGCGGCACGCGGCCCGCCGGCGTCTCGACCAGCAGGTTGGCGAGGCCGCCGGTGGTCCGGTCCTCGTCCGACAGGCGCAGCACCACGTCGAAGCGCCGCGTGCCGTCGACGATCTCCGACACGACGCGGCCGTTCGACAGGCCCTCCAGCGCCTCGGTCGCGATGGCCGGGGTTACGCCGTAGAGCGCGGCGCGTTCGTAATCCACGACGACCTGCACCTGCGGAATGCGCACCTGCTTCTCGATCTGCAGGTCGACGAGGCCGGGGATGCCCGCCAGCTTCTGCTGGAGTTGCCCGGCGAGGCTGCGCAGCGTGTCCAGATCCTCGCCGTAGATCTTCAGCGCGATCTGCGCCCGCACGCCGGACAGCATGTGATCGAGCCGGTGCGAAATCGGCTGGCCGATGTTCACCGACACCGGCAGCGCCGCGAGGCGCGCGCGCACGTCGGCCAGCACCTCGGCACGGCTGCGCTCCGAGGGCGACAGGTCCACGTCGATCTCGCTGGAGTGCACGCCCTCCGCGTGCTCGTCCAGTTCGGCGCGGCCGGTGCGGCGGCCGACCGATTTCACCTCCGGCACCTGCATGATCAGCCGCTCGGCCGCGAGGCCGACGCGGTTGGATTCGGCCAGCGAGATGCCGGGGTTCAGCACCATGGAGATGGTCAGCGTGCCCTCGTTGAACGGCGGCAGGAAGGCGCGCGGCAGGCTGGGCACCGTCGCCGCAGCGATCAGCACCGCCGCGCCGATGCCGGCGAACAGCGTGCGGGGATGGGCAAAGGCCCAGGCCAGCAGATGCGCGTTCCCGGCCTTCAGCCGCCGGACCAGCCAACTGTCGTGCTCCTCCAGCCGCTTCAGGCGCGGCAGCAGGTAGTAGGACAGCACCGGCGTGACCGTGATGGCGGTGACGAGGCTGGCGAGGATCGAGACGATGTAAGCGACACCCAGCGGCGCGAACAGCCGCCCCTCGATGCCGGTCAGCGCGAACAGCGGCACGAACACCAGGATGATGATGACCGTGGCGTAGACGATGCCGGATCGCACCTCCTGCGAGGCGCCCGCCACCACCTCCAGGACCGGGCGCGGGCCGCCGGCCCTGCGGTTCTCGCCCAGGCGGCGGAAGATGTTCTCCACGTCCACCACGGCGTCGTCGACCAGCTCGCCGATGGCGATGGCGAGGCCGCCCAGCGTCATGGTGTTGATGGACATGCCGAAGGCCTTGAACACCAGCACCGTGATCAGGATCGAGATCGGGATGGCGGTCAGCGAGATCAGCGTGGTGCGGACGTTCAGCAGGAACAGGAAGAGGATGACCGCCACGACGGCCACCGCCTCCAGCAGCACCTTCTCCACGTTGCCGATGGAGGCCTGGATGAAGTTGGCTTGTTTGAACAGGATCTCGTCGGCGTGCACGCCCCTGGGCATGAAGCGCGCCAGCTCGCCCAGCGCCTTCTCCACCTCGGCGGTCAGCGCCGTCGTGTCGGCGCCCGGCTGCTTCTGCACCGACAGGATGACCGCAGGCTTGCCGTTGACGCCGGCATCCCCGCGCTTCACGCGGGCGGCGAAGTCGACCTCGGCGATCTGGTGCAGCAGGATCGGCTGCCCGGCCTTGTAGGCGACGACCAGATTGCGCAGGTCCTCCAGCCGCGTGGTGCGGCCGATGTTGCGGATCAGGTACTCCTGCGAATGCTGGTCGATGAAGCCGCCGCCGGTGTTGGCCGAGAACTGACGGAGCGCCTTCACCAGCTCGTCGGTCGTGATCTCCAGGTCGTGCAGGCGGGCCGGGTTGGGCGTGACGCGGTACTGGCGGATCTCCCCGCCGATGGGGATGACCTGGCTGACGCCGGGGATGGCGAGCAGGCGCGGCCGCACCACCCAGTCGGCGACCTCGCGCACCTCCATGGCGCCTGCCCCGTCGCCGGACATGGCGATCAGCATGATCTCGCCCATGATCGACGAGATCGGCCCCATCTGCGGCCGGACGTTGGGCGGCAACTGGCCCTGGACGATGGACAGCCGCTCGGCCACCTGCTGGCGGTTGCGGTAGATGTCGGTGCCCCAGTCGAACTCGACGAAGACGATCGACAGGCCGACGCCGGAGACCGAGCGCACGCGGGTGATCCCCGGCATGCCGTTCATCGAGGTTTCCAGCGGGAAGGTGACAAGCTGCTCCACCTCCTCCGGCGCCAGCCCCTCGGCCTCCGTCATCAGCGTGACCGTGGGCTTGTTCAGGTCGGGGAAGACGTCGATGGGCAGGTCGCGCAGCACGAAGGAGCCGTAGGCGACCAGCAGCGCCGCCGCGGCGAGGACGAACAGCCGGTTGCGCAGGCTGATGTTGACGAGGAAATTGAACATCGCCGCCTCACCGGATCTGGTTCAGGAGGCCGGCGCCGTCGGTGACGATGCGCGCCTCCGGCTCGACGCCGGCCAGGACCAGCACCGTCCCGGCGTCCACCGGCTGCGTGCGCACTGGACGGGCGACGAAGCGCTGCGGCGATTCATGCTCCCAGACGATGGGCTGGCCGCTGGCGCTGCGCACCACGCTGCGGCGCGGCAGCACGATGCCCGTCGCCTTGCCCTGGATGGGGGCGACGATGCGCACCGGCTGGCCGACGCTCAGGCCCTGGGGCGGCGCATCGATGCGGAACAGCAGCGGAATCGCCTGCTGGCGCAGCGCCAGGCTGTGGCCGAGGTGTTCCAGGTTCAGGACCGTGCCCTCGGCCGTGGTCGCCGTGGCCAGATGCACGCTGTTCGCCACGCGCGGGTCGAAGGCGACGGCCTCCACCATCAGCTTCGTCGGGTCCAGGATCTCGAACAGCACCTGGTCGCGCCCGTCGACGACCTGCCCGGCCTTGACGTTGTTGGCCGTCACCACGCCGGCGATGGGCGCGCGCAGCGGTTCGCGCGTGGTCAGCGTCGGCGACAGGGCGGCGCGGCGCTTGCGCAGGCCGTTCAGCGTCGCCTCCGCCTCGTCCACGTCGCGCTGGGGGACGTTGCCCTCCAGCCGGCGCAGGCGCTGGAGGCGCGATTCGGCGATGACGAGTTCCTGTTCGACGGTGGCGATCTGCTGCTGGATGCCGCTGCGGTCGACGACGGTCACCGCCGGGGCGATGTAGGCCAGCACCTGCCCCGCCTCGACCCGCTGGCCGACGTAGGGCAGCCCTTGGTCGCCCGGCTCGATCCGGCCGCTCTGCGTCGCCTGGACGTGGCCGCCGCCGTTCGGGTCCGCCAGGATCTGGCCGATGAGCTGCACGGTCTGCGCCGCCTCCTGGCGTGTGGCGACCACCGTGCGGACCGCCAGCAGGCGTTGCGAGGGCTTCGGCACATACAGGCTGCCGTCGGGCAGACGGCGCGGGCTTTCCGGCGCGCCGGCCGGCGCCATGTGGGGCTTGGCCTCCTCCCGGCCGTGGTCCTCGCCCTCATGCGCGAAGGCGGCCCCGCCGGCCAGCAGCAGGCCGAGGCCGACCAGCGCCGCCCCGGCCACCGCGCGCCCCCGGCCGCGTTGCGTCAGCGCCAGGGTGGTCAGCGCGCCGAGAAGGAAGACCATGGCGGCGCCGACCAACAGGCCGGCGTCCTGCCGGACCCGGCCGAGCAAGGCCGGCACCCCGCCATTCCCGGCGGGTGCCGGGGTGCTTTCCACGACGGGAAGCTCCAGCGTGCCGATGAGCAGGTCGGCGGCGTCGGCGGTTGTGACGGCGACGGTCAGCTCGTGCGGCCCCGCCTTCGACAGCCACGCGGCGTGAAGCCGGTACACGCCCTCCCCACCCGGCACCGGCGCGGCGGTGGTGGCCTCGCCGTCCGCGGTGACCTCGATGGCGGCGCCGTTCACCGGCTCGTTGGTGGCGAAGCGGTCGAGGTACACCAGCAGGCTCCCGCCCTGCGCGACCGCCACGAGTTCAAACTCGGACGAGGAGGTTTCCAGCGTCGGGGCGATGGTGGTGACGACCGGCTTCGGCTCCTCGCCGTGGGAATGCCCTTCGTGCGCCTGGGCGGTGCCCGGCGCGGCGGACAGGGCCGGCGCGGCGACGCCCGCGGCGATCAGGGCCGCGGCGAAAAGGCGTCGGATGGTCATGATGGAACTCTCCAGGGGTCGGTCTTGCGTCGGGCGCGGGTGGTCGCGTCCGGCGTCCTTCCCCGGGCCAAAGCTCAGGCGGAACGCGGACGGACTCGTGGCGTCAGACGGTCAGAGCGGCGGACGGAGAGCGGGGTCGCTGCCGATTCCCTCGGGCGTGGCGAGGGCGGGCAGGAGGTTCACCCGGTCGAGGCGCGGGACGAAGGCGGCCAGAGCGCCTGCGGGGAGGCCGCCGTGCATGGTCGTGCAGTGGGCGACGCTGCAGCAGTTGCCGTCGTCGAGCAGCCCGGCATCGCTGCACGGTGCCTGTTCGTGATCATGGACGGCGGCGATGCCGTGCGTATCGGCCGGACCATGGTCATGGGCGGCGTGCTCGTGGGCGGCGTGCTCATGGGCGTGGGCGACGGCGTGATGCGGCGTCAGGCTGGCGTGTCCGGGCACGGCGTAGACGAGCAGCGTGGCCAGCATCAGCAGGCCCGCCATCACCGTCCTGAAACTCCACCGCAACCCGCGCCCCATGGCGATTGCCTTGCCGTTCCTGTCGAACATCGTCCGCGTGCGGAAGCCTAGGGCCATCCCGCCGCCTGCGCAACATCCTGCGCAACACTATGATGGGAATGCCGGCGCGTATTGACAGGGGTCAAAGAAGGGATACGGCAAAATGCCGCTCAGGCGGCGGCGGATGGCAGGCGCAACGCGACACGAAGTCCACCCAGAGGTGACGCCTGGAGCCGGGCGTCGCCGCCGTACAGACGCGCCAGATCGCGCACCACCGCCAGCCCCAGGCCCGCCCCCGGAACGCTCTCGTCCAGCCGCACGCCGGGCCGGAGGACGGCTTCGCGGCGCTCCTCCGGCAGGCCGGGGCCGTCGTCGTCGACGGTCAGGGTGAGCATGCCGCCGGCCTCGCTCCGCGACGCGATCACGACGCGCCGGCGGGCCCATTTGCAGGCGTTGTCCACGAGGTTGCCCAGCATCTCGTCGAGGTCTTCCCGCTCCCCGGCGAAGACGTGCTCCGGTGCGACGTCCACCGCGATGTCCAGGTCCGCCGCGGCATGCAGCGTGCGCATCACGCGGGCGAGCGTGGCGGCGCACTCCAGCACCGGCGTGCTGATGCCCGGCACGCCGCGCGATGCCGCCGCCCGCGCGCGCGCCATGTGATGGTCGACGTGGCGGCGCATGACCTCGATCTGCCGGGCGATGGTGGCGCCGACGGCGCGGGCGTTGCCCTCGTTCAGGGTGCCGGCCTCGTTCGCCAGCACGGCCAGATTGGTCTTCAGCGCGTGGGCGAGATTGCCGGCCTGCAGCCGGCCGCGGCCGACGACCTCCTCCGCGTGGGTCAGCAGCGCGTTCAGGTCCTCCACCAGCGGCTGGACCTCGGTGGGCATGGGGGCGGCGAAGCGCTTCTTCCGCCCGGCGCGCACGTCGGCCAGTTCGTCCCGCAGGCGCGCCAGCGGCCGCAGCCCGACCTGCACCTGGACGAGCGCCGCCGCGATCAGCGCCATGGCGAGAACGCCCAGCGACAGCGCCAGCGTCATGTTGAAGGCGTGCGTCACCCGGACCAGCTCGCCCTGGTCGGCGGCGACGGCCACGCGGTCGGGCTCGGCGCGGTCCGGCAGCACGACGGTCCGTTCCAGAACGGTCAGCGTCTGGCCGGCCGGTCCGGCCATGACATGGCGGTGGAGATCGCCGCTGGCCAGCGTGTCGGGCGGCAGGGCCAGCACGCCGTCCCACAGCGAGCGGGAGCGCAGGGCCGCGTCCCCGGCCCCCACCTGCCAGTACAGGCCCGACAGCGGCCGGCGGAAGCGCGGGTCGCTCAGCGGCTGGCGCACGGCGAGCCTGCCGTCCGCGTCCAGCTCCAGGAGGGCGGCCAGTTGCTCCAGATGGGTGGCCAGCTCCGCCTCGAAGCGGCGGCGGACGTGGTCCTGGAACAGGCTGGACAGGATGAAGCCGGCGACGGCCAGGGCCAGCGCGATCCACACGGCAGCGCCGGCCAGCAGGCGGAAGCGCAGCGAGCCCGAACCGATCCCGCAGCCGATCACGGCTCGTCCACCCGGTAGCCGAGCCCGCGCACCGTCTTGATGATGTCGGTGCCGAGCTTGCGGCGCAGGCGGCCGACGAAAACCTCGACCGTGTTGGAGTCGCGGTCGAAGTCCTGCGCGTAGACATGCTCGATCAGTTCGGTGCGGGACACCACCTGCCCCTTGCGGTGCATGAGGTAGGACAGCACGCGGTACTCGTACGCGGTCAGCTCCACCGGCTCGCCGCGCACGGTGACCCGGCCCGTGCGCGTGTCGAGCACCACGCCGCCGCAGGCGATCTCGGCGCTCGCATGCCCCTTGGCCCGGCGGATCAGCGCCCGGACGCGGGCCAGCAGCTCCTCCATGTTGAACGGCTTGGCGAGGTAGTCGTCGGCCCCGGCGTCAATGCCCTGTACCTTCTCAGTCCAGGCGCCGCGCGCGGTGAGGATCAGCACTGGCATGGTCACGCCATCCCGCCGCCAGGACCGCAGGACCGACAGCCCGTCCACCTTCGGCAGGCCGAGGTCGAGGATGACGGCGTCGTAGGGTTCGGTCTGCCCGAGGAACTGCCCCTCCTCCCCGTCCACCGCCAGATCGACGGCGTAGCCTTCGGCCGCCAGCCGCTGTGTCAGTTGCCGCCCCAGCTCCGGCGTGTCTTCGACGACGAGCACGCGCATGGCGTCACCTCCGCTCCTCGTGCTTCCGGTGGCGGCCCTTGACGCGCAGCAGGTCACCGGTGGCGGCATCATACTCCAGCTTCAGGATGCGGCCGTCCACCGTCATCACCTTCAGCTCATAGCGCAGGGCGTCGTCCTCATCCTCCAGCTCCACGTCCAGGACGTCGCCGCCGAACGCCATGCGGGCCTTCTCGACGATCCGCTCCAGCGGCAGGGCGCGGCCGTCCCGCACGGCGTCACGCGCCCGGTCCTGGTCGGCGTCGGCCAAGGCGCTGCCGCAGGCACCCAGCCAAACGGCGGCGAGCAGCCCGCAGAGCAGGGCCGAAAGGGCGATGCCGCGTGACCTGTGCACCTGAAACTCCTGCAACGATGACCCGCTGTCGGGCAGCGACGGAAGACAGCATATCGCCGCAACCCTGAACCGGCGCTGAACACCATCGTCTTCCGGCACTTGACGGTGCCGCGGGCGCGTGGTCGAAACGGTCGAAAGCCACCGATCGGAGACGACGCGTGCGCCGCCCTGCCTTCGCCCTTCTCCTGTTCGCCGCCGCCCTCGCCGGACCGCCGGCCGGCGCGGCCGATCTGCATCGGCTGTGGGAGGAGCGCTGCGCCCGCTGCCACGGCGACGCCGGCGGCTTCGCGCGCGACGCGCTATCGGCAGCGGACGAGCGGCTCCAGGGCCGGCTCCAGGGCCGCCTGCCGGAGCGCGACCTGCACGCATTCCTGCTGCGCCACCAGGGCGGCCTGCCCGAGGCGGAGGCGCAGGGCGTCTACGCCATGCTGCTGGCCCAGGCGCAGACGCCGCCGCTGTTCCAGGAGCGGTGCGGCCTGTGCCATCCGAAGGCGGCCGACCTCGTGCGCGACCAGTTGGTCCTGCGCGACGGCGTGCTGGTCGGGCGCTACACCGGCCGTCCCGTCGCGGCGTTCCTGGAGACCCACGGGCGGATCGCGGCAGACGAGCGGCCTTTCTTCATGGACCTGCTCACCCGCCTCGCCCGCGAGGTGGACCGCGCGCCATAGGGTGCCGCCCGCGTCACGGCGGTACCGGCAGCCCGGCAGCGCCCCGCAAGGAGACCCGGTCCTTCCAGGCTTTCATGCGAGCATCTCTCGACACGCACACCGCGGCGGTCCTTCCGTTCGCGGGCCGTCCGCGGGCCATTCGCGGGCAGGTCGAAACAAAGAGGGTGTCGCGGCCGGCCCATGCGGCCACGACACCCTTGGCAATGGGGCCGCGCCCGGCGGCGCGGCCCTTCCCCTCACAAGCCCCCGGATCAGAAGTCCATGTCCGCGCCCGGCGCGGGCACGGCGGGCTTCTTCTCCGGCAGTTGGGCGACCATCGCCTCGGTCGTGATGAGCAGGCCGGCGACCGAGGCCGCGTCCTGCAGCGCGGTGCGCACCACCTTGGCCGGATCGATGATGCCGACCTTCACCAGATCGCACCACTCGCCCCTGTAGGCGTCGTAGCCGAAGCCGTAGTCGGCGCTGTCGGCCAGCTTGCCAACCACGATGGAGCCGTCGACGCCCGCGTTGGTGGCGATCTGGCGCACCGGCGCGCTCAGCGCCCGGCGCACGATGTCGATGCCGACGCGCTGGTCGTCGTTGGCCGGCTTCAGGCCGTCCAGCACCGTCACCGCGCGGGCCAGCGCCACGCCGCCGCCGGGCAGGATGCCCTCCTCCACGGCGGCGCGGGTGGCGTGCATGGCGTCGTCCACGCGGTCCTTGCGCTCCTTCACCTCGACCTCGGTGGCGCCGCCGACACGGATCACCGCCACGCCGCCGGCCAGCTTGGCGAGGCGCTCCTGCAGCTTCTCGCGGTCGTAGTCGGAGGTGGTCTCCTCGATCTGCTGGCGGATCTGCGTGCAGCGCGCCTGGATGTCGGGCTTGGCGCCGACGCCGTTGACGATGGTGGTGTTGTCCTTGGTGATGACCACCTTGCCGGCACGGCCCAGCATGTCGATGGTGACGGTGTCGAGCTTGACGCCCAGCTCCTCGCTGATGACCTGGCCGCCGGTGAGGATGGCGATGTCCTCCAGCATGGCCTTGCGGCGGTCGCCGAAGCCCGGCGCCTTGACGGCCGCCACCTTCAGGCCGCCGCGCAGCTTGTTCACCACCAGCGTCGCCAGCGCCTCGCCCTCGACCTCCTCGGCGATGATGAGGAGCGGCTTGCCGGACTGCACCACCTTCTCCAGCACCGGGACGATGGCCTGGATGCCCGACAGCTTCTTGTCGTGGATCAGGATGTACGGGTCCTCCAGTTCCACCTGCATCTTGTCGGGATTGGTGACGAAGTAGGGCGAGGTGTATCCGCGGTCGAACTGCATGCCCTCGACCACGTCCAGCTCGGTCTCCAGGCTCTTGGCCTCCTCGACCGTGATGACGCCCTCGTTGCCGACCTTCTCCATCGCCTTGGCGAGCATGTCGCCGATCTCGCGGTCCCCGTTGGCGGAGATGGTGCCGACCTGGGCGATCTCCTCGTTGGTCGTCACCTTCTTGGAGCGTGCCCTCAACTCGCCCACCACCGCTTCCACGGCCATGTCGATGCCACGCTTGAGATCCATGGGGTTCATGCCGGCGGCCACCGACTTGGCGCCCTCGCGCACGATGGCCTGGGCCAGAACGGTGGCGGTGGTGGTGCCGTCACCCGCCAGATCGGCGGTCTTCGAGGCCACCTCGCGCACCATCTGGGCGCCCATGTTCTCGAACTTGTCGGCGAGTTCGATCTCCTTGGCGACCGTAACGCCGTCCTTGGTGATGCGGGGCGCGCCGAACGACTTCTCGATGACGACGTTGCGGCCCTTGGGGCCCAGGGTCACCTTCACCGCGTCGGCCAGGATGTCCACGCCGCGCAGCATCTTCTCGCGCGCGGCCGACGAGAACTTCACGTCCTTGGCAGCCATGGTCCGTCCCTCCCCTTACGCGGCCTTCTTCGTGGCTTCGGCAACGCCCTCGATGATGCCGAGGATGTCGCTCTCCTTCATGATCAGCAGGTCCTCCCCGTCGATCTTCACCTCGGTGCCCGACCACTTGCCGAACAGGACACGGTCGCCGGCCTTCACGTCGAGCGGGACGAGCTTGCCGTTCTCGTCGCGCGCTCCCGGACCGACCGCCAGGACCTCGCCCTCCTGCGGCTTTTCCTTCGCGGTGTCGGGAATGATGATGCCGCCCTTGGTCTTGCTGTCGGACTCGATGCGGCGCACCAGCACGCGGTCGTGCAGCGGCTTGAATGTCATGATGTGACACTCCTTGATCGTAAGCGAATGTCGTTGGGATCCGTCACGCCCGAACGGGCCGTGCCTTCGCTGCGGGAATTTATTTGTGTGGAATTTTCCCGTCAAGAAAAAATTTCGGCATTACTGCGACCTCCTTTTGACATGAATGGCACGAACAGGTTCATTCGCGGCCGAATGCCTCGGCCGCGCAAATGGAATGCGCGAAATTCACGGATGAATATTATCGGACTGCTTACCAGTCGGGACACCGTCGCGGACTGGTGAAGGCTACGGGAAGACCCATGGTCAGCATCGTACACATCCTCCGCAGAGCAACATGCAGGACACCGCCGCGCCGGGGCCGGCGCGGCACCTCGTGCCGGGCCCCTTGGCGGCACCCCGGCAGCCGTCCGATGTAGTCAAGCTCTGGCCGCCGTCAAGAGGGGGAGCGGCCCTTCAGGACCTGTTCCCCACGCTGGCGGCCTTTTTGAATCTCGTCGAACAGCCACTCGCGGAAGGCACGGATCTTCGGCAGGTCGGTCGTGGACTTCAGCGTCACCAGCCCGTGCCCCTGGGCCTTCATCCCCTCCGTCGGGAACGGCACCACCAGCTTGCCCGACAGCAGCTCCCGCTCCGCCAGCAGGACGCTGTCCAGGCAGACGCCCAGGCCGTCGACGGCGGCGCTGATCGCCATGAAGGAGCGGTCGAAGCGAGGGCCCCGCTCCAGGTCGAGTTGCACCTTCCTGTACCGCCGCGCCCAGTCGCGCCAGCCCAGGATGTTGATTTCGGAATGGATCAGCGTGTGCTGGCCCAGATCCTCCGGCCGGCGGATGGGCTTCAGCCCGTTCGCGAGCGCGGGGGAGCACATCGGCACGATGGTGTCCTCCGGAAACGGCACCAGGACAGCGCCTGCCGGCGGCGGACCGGGGTTGTAGCGGATGTCGACGTCGACCACGCCCTGCGCGAGGTCGGCCGGCGTCACCGAGGCGTGCAGGCGGATGTCGATGCCCGGATGCAGCTCCTTGAACTGCGTCAGGCGGGGCATCAGCCACTGCGTGGCGAAGCTGGGCGTCGAATGGACGGTCAGGATGGCGCTGCCGCCCACCATGGCGACGTTCTGCGTGGCCGCGTCGATGCGGGCAAAAGCGGCCGTGACCTCGGCCGCATAGAGACGCCCGGCGTCGGTCAGCACCACCGACCGGTGCACCCGGTGGAAAAGCCGGACGCCGAGCTGCTCTTCCAGCAGCTTCACCTGATGGCTTACCGCCGAAGGAGTAACAGCCAAATCCTCCGCTGCAAGAGCAAAAGAGTTCAGCCGAGCTGCCGCTTCAAACGCTTGCACAGCCTTGATTGAGACCCGTTTTCGCATTGCGACGGTCGCATGAATTCAGTTCATCGATAAGCGATCTTATTCATTTGTCAGATTCATCTCAACGGAATACCGTTTGATCAGCGATCAGCGCGGCAGACAGTCCGCGAAACATCGCAAACCACAAATCCCCGAAGCCAAGCCGCGGTGTGCATCGCCGCCACGGGCGGGTATTCGCAAAAGGAGAGGAAATGCTGCTTTCGAACAAGGTGTGCGTGATCACCGGGGCCGCCTCGCGGCGCGGCATCGGCCGTGCCACCGCCCGGCTGTTCGCGCTGCACGGCGGCCGCGCCATCATTCTCGATCTCGACGGCGAGCAGGCCACCGCCGCCGCCGCCGAACTGGGCGAGGCGCACCGCGGCTACGCCTGCGACGTGACTGACAAGCCGTCCTGCTTCGCCGCCATCGATCGCGTGGTGGGTGAGTTCGGCCGGGTCGACGTGCTGGTCAACAACGCCGGCATCACCCAGCCCGTGCGCTTCATGGACATAGCACCCGAGAACTACGACGCGGTGATGGACGTCAGCCTGCGCGGCACGCTGTACATGAGCCAGGCCGTGCTGCCGCACATGCGCGAGCGGCGCTCCGGCTCCATCGTCTGCATGTCGTCGGTCTCGGCGCAGCGCGGCGGCGGCATCTTCGGCGGCCCGCACTACAGCGCCGCCAAGGCCGGCGTTCTCGGTCTCGCCAAGGCGCTGGCCCGCGAGGCCGGGCCGGACAACATCCGCGTCAACTCGATCACCCCCGGCCTGATCCAGACCGACATCACCGGCGGCAAGCTGACCGACGAGCTGAGGGCCGAGATCCTCAAGGGCATCCCGCTGAACCGCCTGGGCGACGCCGACGACGTGGCGCGGGCCTGCCTGTTCCTGGCGTCCGAGCTGTCGTCCTACATCACCGGCGCGACGATCGACGTCAACGGCGGCATGCTGATCCATTGACCTTGGAGAGAACCGTGAAAGCCACCTCCTTGGGCACTCCCCTGGGTCACAACGTGGCCCTGTCCGAGCGCGCCTACCGCATCCGCCGCAACGCCGTGCGGATGGGCGAGGTGCAGGGCCAGGGCTACATCGGCCAGGCGCTGGACATCGCCGACGTGCTGGCCACCGCCTACTTCCACGCCATGCGCTACCGCCCCGAAGACCCGCATTGGGAGGAGCGCGACCGTTTCCTGCTGTCGAACGGGCACTACGCCATCGCCCTCTACGCCGCGCTGATCGAGGCCGGGATCATCCCGGAGGAGGAGCTGGAGACCTACGGCAGCGACGGCAGCCGCCTGCCCATGTCGGGCATGGCCGCATACACGCCGGGCATGGAGATGTCGGGCGGCTCGCTGGGCCTGGGCCTCAGCATCGCCGTCGGCATGGGGCTGGCGCTGAAGCGCAAGGGCTCCGCCTCCCGCGTCTTCACGCTGTTCTCCGACGGCGAGCTGGACGAGGGCTCGGTGTGGGAGGCCATCATGTCGGCCGCCCACTGGAAGCTCGACAACCTCGTCGGCATCATCGACGTCAACAACCAGCAGGCCGACGGCCCCTCCTCCCAGGTCATGGCGTTCGAGCCGCTGGTCGACAAGCTGCAGGCCTTCGGCTGGTTCGTCCAGCGGGTGAACGGCAACGACCTGGACGCCGTGGTCGCCGCCTTCGACGCCGCCCGCGACCATGCCGAGCCCAAGCCCCGCATGATCGTCTGCGACACCAAGATGGGTTGCGGCGTTCCGTTCCTGGAAGCCCGCGAAAAGAACCACTTCATCCGCGTGGACGCGCACGAATGGCAGCTCGCCCTCGACGCGCTGGACGCGGGGAGGACCGCATGAGCACCGCAGCCAAGCCCCGCCTGACCACCTCGGCGATGATCGCCTCGATCGCCTCCGAGGGCCAGCGCACCATATCAGCCCCCTTCGGCCACGCCCTGGTCGAGCTGGCGCGGACCCGGCCGGAGATCGTCGGCATGACCGCCGACCTGGCCAAGTACACCGACCTGCACATCTTCGCCAAGGAATACCCCGACCGCTTCTACCAGATGGGCATGGCAGAACAGATCCTGATGGGGGCGGCGGCCGGCATGGCGCACGAGGGGATGATGCCCTTCGCCACCACCTACGCGGTGTTCGCCTCGCGCCGGGCCTACGACTTCATCCACCAGACCATCGCCGAGGAGGACCTGAGCGTAAAGATCGTCTGCGCCCTGCCCGGCCTCACCTCCGGCTACGGGCCCAGCCATCAGGCGACCGAGGATCTGGCCCTCTTCCGCGCCATGCCGAACATGACCGTGATCGATCCCTGCGACGCGCACGAGATCGAGCAGGCGGTGCCGGCCATGGCCGCCCACAAGGGTCCCGTCTACATGCGCCTGCTGCGCGGCAACGTGCCGCTGGTGCTGGACGAGTACGACTACACATTCGAACTCGGCAAGGCGAAGCTGATCCGCGACGGCGCCGACGTGCTGATCGTCTCGTCCGGCATCATGACCATGCGCGCCCTGGAAGTCGCCAAGGAGCTGGAGGCCGACAAGGTCGCCGCCGCGGTGCTGCACGTGCCGACCATCAAGCCGCTGGATACCGAGACCATCCTGCGCGAGGCCGGACGCGCCGGGCGCATGGTGGTGGTCGCCGAGAACCACTCGGTCGTCGGCGGCCTGGGCGAGGCGGTGGCCGGCCTGCTGCTGCCCTCCGGCGTGACGCCGGTGTTCCGCCACATCGGCCTGCCCGACGAGTTCCTGGCCGCCGGTGCCCTGCCCACCCTGCACGACCGCTACGGCATCTCCACCACGGTGATGACCGACCGCATCAAAAGCTGGCTCTGACGCGACCACCAACCAACCAACCAAACCAACCGGAGGAAACGATGAACAAGACCCTTCTCATGCTGGCCGTCGGCGCCACCCTGGTCGCCTCGCCGGTGTACGCGCAGCAGACGCTGCGCCTCGCCCACAACGCCGCACCCGGCAACCCGAAGGCCGAGGCGTCGCTGAAGTTCGCTGAGCTGGTGGCGCAGAAGACCAACGGCCGCGTCAAGGTCGAGGTCGGCGGCAGCGCCCAGTACGGCGACGACGTCGAGGCGCTGACCAGCATGCGCCTGGGCACGCTCGCCTTCAGCGCCAACTCGCAGGGCTCGACGTCCGGCGTGGTGCCGCAGTTCGCGGTGCTGGGCCTGCCCTTCCTGTTCCAGGAGTTGCCGCAGGCCTGGAAGGTGCTGGACGGCCCGGTCGGCAAGCGCCTGGGCGACCACGCCAAGGAGAAGGGGCTCGTCCTCCTGGCGCTGTGGGACAACGGCATCCGCCACACCAGCAACAACGTGCGGCCGATCACCAAGCCCGAGGATCTGGCCGGCATCAAGATCCGCACCCCGCCCGACCCGATCACCGTGGACATCTTCAAGGCGCTGGGCGCCAATCCGACGCCGATGGCCTTCTCCGAGCTTTACATCGCGCTCCAGCAGGGCGTGGTGGACGGTCAGGAGAACCCGCTGATGAACATCTACTCCTCCAAGCTGCACGAGGTGCAGAAGTACATCTCGCTGACCGGGCACAAGTATGAATCGACGCCGCTGCTCGCCAGCAAGATGGTGTTCGACACCCTGTCCAAGCCGGACCAGCAGGCCGTGCTCGCCGCCGCGGCGGAGGCCGGCAAGCTGAACCGCGAACTGTCGCAGAAGGCCGACGCCGAGCTGCGCGGCAAGATGGAAGCGGCCGGCGTGACGTTCAACACGGTCGACGCCGCCCCCTTCATGGCGAAGACCAAGCCCGTCTACGACAAGTGGCAGTCGCAGTTCCCCGAACTGGTGACCTTGGTCCAGCAGGAGGCCGCGGCCGCGGCCAAGAAGTGATGGACATCTCGCATGGGCGGGCGATGACAGGGGCGGGCTTGCCCGCCTCCGTCATCCACGTGGTGGACACGGGCATCACCGTCGCCGCCACGGTCGTCGCGGTCGGGGCGCTGGTAATGCTCTTCCTCTCCCTGGGCGCCGAGGTCGTCGTCCGCTACCTGACGACCCAGGGGCTGGGCTGGCCATCGGAGATGCCGAACATCCTGTTCCCCTGGCTGGTCATGGGCGGGATCGTGCTGGCCGCCCAGCACGGGGCGCACATCTCCGTCACCCTGGTGCTCGGCTGGCTGGGGCGGAGTGCGGCCCGGATGATGCTGCTGGGCATGCAGATCGTCGTCGCCGCGACCTTCTTCTATCTCGCCTGGATCGGCATGGCCGTCATCGAGATCACCGGGACCGAGGTCTACCCGGTGACCGGGATCTCGGCACGCTGGGCCTACCTGTCCCTCATCGTCGGGTTCGCCGGCGTCGGGCTGACCGCCGTGACCACCTTCGCGCGGCTCCTGGTCACCGAGGATCCCCTGTCCGTACGGGCGCACGTCCCGGAGGAGGAACTATGACGCTGGTCATGGTCGCTGTTTTCGCCGCCCTGCTGCTGCTGGCATTCCCGGTCGGGTACGCCCTGGTCATCAGCTCCGGCGCCGCCGTGATGACGATGGGCGCCGTGCCGACCGTCATCGCCGTCGTGAAGCTGTTCCAGCCGACCCAGAGCTTCCCGCTGCTGGCCATCCCCTTCTTCATCCTGTCCGGTGCGCTGATGATGAGCGGCACGCTGGGCCAGAAGCTGGTGCGCTTCGCCGCGGCGCTGGTCGGGCGCTTCCCCGGCGGGCTCACGCAGGTCACCGTCGTCGGCTCCACCATCTTCGGCGGCGTCTCCGGCTCCGCCGTGGCCGAGGCGTCGGCGCTGGGCTCCATGCTGATCCCCTGGCAGAAGCGGGAAGGCTACCCGCCCGCCTTCGGCGCCGCCGCCACCGCGTCGTCGTCGGTGATCGCCGGCCTGATCCCGCCGTCGATCCCGCTGATCCTGTTCGCGGCCGTCTCCAACGCCTCCATCGCCTCGCTGTTCCTGGCCGGCATCGTGCCGGGTCTGATGCTGGCGGCCGGCATGATGATGGTCTGCTACATCAGCGGGCGCGTGCGCAACTTCCCGCTGCTGGCCGACACCGGCGGTTTCAAGATGATCGTGGAGGCGACGCTCTCCGCCCTGCCGGCGCTGCTGATGCCGGTGTTCATCCTGGTCCTGCTGCGCTTCGGCATCGCCACGCCGACCGAGGTGAGCGTCATCGCCGTCGCCTACGCGCTGCTGGTCAGCGTGCTGATCTACCGCGACCTGACCATCAAGCGCGTGTACGCCGCGCTGGTCGGCACGGTCATCACCACGGGTGTGGTCATGCTGGTCATCGCCGCGTCCAACCTCGTCGGCTACGTGCTGATCACCGAGGCGATCCCCAACGCGGTGGCGGAGTACGCGCAGACCGTCCTGCAGGAGCCGTGGCTCATCATCCTGGCGATGAACGTCATCATGCTGTTGGTCGGTATGTTCCTGGACCTGCCGGCGGCGATCCTGCTGCTGGGGCCGACCTTCGTGGCCGTGGGCACGGCCATCGGACTGGACCTCATCCAGCTCGGCATCATGATGGCGGTGAACCTCAGCATCGGACTGTTCACGCCACCCATCGGCACCACGCTGTTCATCTCCGCCGCCATCTCGCGCGAGCCCATCGGCGCCATCGTGAAGGAGCTGTGGCCGTTCTACCTGGTGGCGCTGACGGTGCTGGGGCTTGTGTCCTACGTGCCCGCGTTCATCCTGTACTGACCAGGAAAAAAACATGAGGGGAGGAACGGGTATGAAAACGGTCGGCTTCATCGGGCTCGGCTCCATGGGCCTGCCCATGGCGGGCAACCTGGCCGCGAAGGGCTTCACGGTGCGCGGCTTCGACGTGCGGGCGGAGTCCGTGGCGGCGCTGGCGGACAAGCTGGCGGGTGAGGGCGGCACCGGTGCCGCCACCGCCGCCGAGGCGGCGGCCGGCGCGGACGCGCTGGTGCTCATGGTGGTGAACGCGACACAGGCCGAGGCGGCGCTGTTCGCCGGCGGCGCCCTTGAGGCGCTGCCGCCGGGCGGGATCGTGGTGCTGATGGCGACCTGCCCGCCGGGCGCGGTGGAGGCGCTGGCGGCGCGCGTCGAAGCCGCCGGCCGGCGCTTCGTCGACTCGCCGGTGTCGGGCGGCGTGGTGGGGGCGGTGGCCGGCACGCTCACCATCATGGCGGCCGCCCCGCGCGCGACGTTCGAGGCGGCCAAGCCGGTCCTCGCCGCCATGGGCGACAAGCTCTTCCACGTCGGCGAGCGGCCGGGCCAGGGTGCCACCGTCAAGACGGTCAACCAGCTTCTGTGCGGCGTGCACATCGCCGTTGTGGCGGAAGCCTTCGCGCTGGCCGCCAAGGTGGGCGTGGACCTGAACGTCCTCCTGGAGATCATGGGCGGCTCGGCGGCGTCGAGCTGGATGCTGAAGAACCGCGGCCCGCGCATGCTGGAGGGGGAACCGGAGGTGACCAGCGCCGTGGACATCTTCGTGAAGGACCTGGGCATCGTGCTGGAGGCCGGGCGCGACGCCAAGGCGGCGCTGCCGCTGGCCGCCGTCGCGCACCAGATGTTCCTCGCCACCTCCGGGCGTGGCGAGGGGGCGGCCGACGACAGCCAGGTGATTCGCACCTACCACGCCATGAACGGCACCACGCGGCCGCGCTAGGGGAGCACCGGCATGTCCGAAACCATCGTCTTCCTCGACCACGACACGCTCGGCCCCGAGGTGTCCATGCGCCGCCCCAGCGTCCCGCACGACTGGACGGTCTACGGCCAGACCGCGCCCGATCAGGTGGTGGAGCGTGCCCGCGACGCCACCATCCTGATCGTCAACAAGGTGCCGCTGCGCGACGCGGCGCTGGAGCGGTTGCCGAAGCTGCGCTTCGTCGCCGTCGCGGCGACCGGCACGGACAACGTCGACGTGGCCGCCTGCCGGCGGCGCGGCATCCCCGTGTCCAACGTGCGCGCCTACGCCGTGCACACGGTGCCCGAGCACACCTTCGCCCTGATCTTGGCGCTGCGCCGCTCGCTGTTCGCCTACCGGGAGTCGGTGGCCGCCGGGGAGTGGCAGCGCGGCGGGCAGTTCACGCTGCTCACCCACCCCATCCGCGACCTTCACGGGGCAACGCTCGGCATCGTCGGCCGGGGCGCCATCGGGCAGGCCGTCGCCGCGCTGGGCCAGGCGTTCGGGATGACCGTGCTGTTCGCGGCCCGGCGGGGACAACAGGACGTGGAAGCGCCCTACACGCCCTTCGACGAGGTGCTGGCGCGCAGCGACGTGCTGAGCCTGCACTGCCCGCTCACGCCGGAGACGCGCAACCTGCTGTCCGACGCCGAGTTCGAACGGATGGCGCGCCGGCCGCTGGTCATCAACACCGGCCGCGGCGGCCTGATCGACGAGGCGGCGCTGGTCCGCGCGCTGGAATCCGGCCGCATCGCCGGTGCCGCGGTGGACGCCGTCTCCGCCGAGCCGCCGCCGCTCGACCACCCGTTCATGCGGCTGACCGCCCGCCCGGACTTCATCCTCACCCCCCACGTCGGCTGGGCCAGCCGCGAGGCGCGGCAGGCCGTGGCCGATCAGGTCACGTCCTGCATCGAGGGCTTCGTGGCCGGAGAACCACGCAACCTCGTCGCCTGACCGCATTTCAAAGCAATAGAACACACAAGGAAACGCCGAGCATGTCGAGCGTCGATCCCCGCCGTATGGCCAACGCGATCCGCTTCCTGTCCATGGACGCCATCGAGCGCGCCGGGGAGGGCCATCCCGGCACGCCCCTTGGCGCCGCCGACATCGTCACCGCCCTGTTCACCCGGCACCTGAAGTTCAATGCCGCGGACCCGTTGTGGTTCGACCGCGACCGTTTCGTGCAGTCGAACGGCCACGGTTCCATGCTGATCTACGCGCTGCTCCACCTCGCCGGGTACGGGAAGATGAGCCTGGATGAGATCAAGCGCTTCCGCGTGCTGGGTTCGCACTGCGCCGGCCATCCGGAGATCGACCAGGCCTGCGGCATCGAGGTCACCACCGGCCTGCTCGGCCAGGGCATCGCCAACGCCGCCGGCATGGCCCTGGCCGAGGCGTTCCTGAACAGCCGGTTCGGTTCCGACGTCGTGGATCATTACACCTACGCCCTGGTCGGCGACGGCTGCTTGCAGGAGGGCGTCGGGCAGGAGGTCATTTCCCTGGCCGGGCACCTGCGCCTGGGCAAGCTGATCTTCCTGTGGGACGACAACCGCATCACCGACGACGGCGACATCCAGTTGGCGCTGTCCGACGACATGCCCGGCCGCTTCCGCGTCAGCAACTGGCACGTCCAGGAGGTGGACGGGCACGACCCGCAGGCGCTGAGCGCCGCCATCGAGGCGGCGAAGCGGGACCCGCGCCCGTCGATGATCGCCTGCACCACCGCCATCGGCCGCGGTCTGCCCCACGAGGCCACGCGCGCCGCCCACAGTGCCCGTTTGTTCAAGGAACACACCGACGCCGCGCGAGAGCGCCTGAACTGGCCGCACGCCCCCTTCGAGATCCCCGACGATGTTCTTTCCGCGTGGCGCGAGGCCGGGCGGCGCGGCGCGGCGGAGTGCGAGGCATGGCGGGCCCGCGTCGCCGCCCTGCCCGCCGGGACACGCCGCGCGTTCGACCGCCTGCGCGAAGGACGCCTGCCGGACGGCTGGAAGGACACCCTCGACGCCTTCAAGCGCCGCGCCGCGGAGAGCGGGCACACCGACCACGGCTACAAGATCTCCGGCGACATCGTGGATCTCCTGACCGAGGCGATCCCGGAAATGCTCTCCGGCGCACCGGACCTGGAAGGGGCGACGCTGCACAAGCGCGGCCTGTCGGCCTTCACGGCCGACGACCGCGCCGGCCGCTACGTCCACTACGGCGTGCGCGAGCACGTGATGGGGTCGATGCTGAACGGCATGGCCGCGCACGGCGGCGTGGTGCCCAGCGGAATCACCTATCTGGTGTTCTCCGACTACGAGCGGCCGGCCATCCGCATGGCGGCGCTGATGGGGTTGCCGGTGAAGTTCGTCTTCAGCCACGATTCCATCGGCATCGGCACCAACGGACCGACGCACCAGCCGGTGGAGTTTCTGGCCGCCTTCCGCGCCATCCCCAACCTGCCGGTGCTGCGCCCGGCCGATGCGGTGGAGGCGGCGGAGTGCTGGGAGATCGCCATGGAGCACCGCAGCGGCCCCGTCGCCCTGGTCTTCTCGCGTCAACCCCTGGAGGCGGCGCGCCGGGATGCGGCGGAGAACCGCTCCCGCCGGGGCGCCTACGTGCTGGCCGAGGCCGAGGGCGGCCCGCGCCGCGCCACGCTGCTCGCCACCGGATCGGAAGTCGCCATCGCGCTGGAAGCCCGCCGGATGCTCCAGGCCGAGGGCATCCCCACCGCCGTGGTCTCCATGCCCTGCTGGGAGTTGTTCGAGCAGCAGGACGCCGCCTACCGCAATCAGGTCATCGACCGCGGCACCGTGCGCGTCGCCGTCGAGGCCGCGGTGCGCCAGGGTTGGGAGCGCTGGATCGGCGAGGACGGCGGCTTCGTCGGCATGAGCGGCTTCGGCGCCTCGGGCCCGGTGCCGGATCTCTACGCCCACTTCGGCATCACGCCGGAGCGCGTGGCCGCCGAGGTCCGCGACCGGCTCTGATCCGCCGGCCGGCGGCCGCGCGTGCGCCGCCCGCCCTTCCATGCGGACGGCGAACCGCTTACCTTCCCACGGCAAGATACGAGCGTCTTTCCGCAGGGACCGGCATGTCCGCCACCATCGTGAACCGCATGGCCGAAACGGCACCGGGGGGCCCCGCCCGATGACCGCCCTTCCGTCCGTGCGCCGCCACTTCGATCCGTCCTTCTACGAGCGGGGCGAGCGCTACCATCGGGAAGGCCGCGTCCGGTCGTTCCGCGCGGAGGCCCGGAACGGAACCGTCCGCATCACCGCCGCGGTTCACGGGTCGCAACGCACGCCCTATCACCAGAGCATCATGCTGACGATGCGCGGCGACACCGTGGCGACGCTGGACGGCGATTGCGATTGTCCGGTGGGATACAATTGCAAGCACGTTGCCGCGGTGGTGATCGCCTGGGCCCTGGAGGGGAGGTGGCCGGCGGCAGCCGCCACGGCCTCCCCTCCCCCCGCGCCGGCCGAACCGCAGCTCTCGGCCCCGATCCGCGACCTGCTCACCCGAATCACCGAGGCGGCGGCGCGCGACGGAGGCGACGCCTTTCCCAGCACCGTACGCAAACGCCTCCTCTACGTGCTGCGGTTGGACGAAAGACCGGACGGGCGCGACGCCATGGTCCAGGTTCTGTCCGTGTCGCTGCGCAAGGACGAAAGCTTCGCCGATGACGCCAAGCCCTACATTTTCGACCAGCTTCGCAACCTGACGGGCGCCAAATTCGTCACCCCGGCCGACAAATCCATTCTGAGCGGCCTCGTGCACAACCTGCCCTTCGTCATGAGCACCCCGAACGGACGGGCGCTGCGCGGCGAGTGGGCAGCCGGGCTGGTGGAGCGGATGCTGCGGACCGGGCGCCTGTACTGGCGCGACTTCCGCACCGCACCGCCCCTGCGGCCCGGCCCGGTGCGGCGGGGAAGCGCCCGCTGGGTCGCCGACGCACAGGGCCGGCAGCGTTTCACCCTGGCGCTGGAGGTCCCGTCGGCGGAGGTGTTGCCCACGACGCCGCCCCTCTACGTCGATCCCGAAACCGGAGAATGCGGAACGGTGGAGGCCGACGTCACGCCACACCTCGCCGCCACCCTGCTGGCGGCACCGTCGCTGGCACCGGCCGATGTCGCCGCCTTCCGCGCGGCAGCCGAACCGCTGCGGGCGCGGCTGCCGGTGCTGCCCGAGCCACCCGCGCGGACGGAGACGCGGCGCGTCGCGCCCCGCCCGGTCCTGACCCTGCGGCTTGCCCGCATGCCGTCCCCCTACGGCTACGGATACGGGGCCCCCATGGCGCTGGGCGTTCCCGCCGCCGTGCTGGAGTTCGACTACGCGGGAACCCGCATCGCCCCGAACCGCCCGCCGGCGCCGCTGCAATGGATGGAAGACGGCACTCTGGTCACCGCGGAACGCTTGCCGAAGGAAGAGGCCAAGGCCATCGGCCGCCTGCGCAAGGCGGGCCTGGAGCACAGCCCGCTTCCGCTGACCCTGGACGGCGTGCAGGCCGCGACGCGGGAACCGTTCGTCTACGCCGCCGGGCTGGAGGACGACGCGGCGGACTGGCTGAATTTCTGCCACATCGACGTGCCGGAGTTGCGGGCCGCCGGCTGGATCGTCGAGGTCGCCCCGGACTTCCCGTTCCAGATCCTCGACGCCCCGAAGGACTGGGCGTTCGAGATCGGCGACGGGTCCGGCATCGACTGGTTCGGGCTGGCGCTGGGCGTCGACGTGGGCGGGCAGCGCGTCGACCTGCTGCCGGTGCTGCGCGCCGTCATCGCCGCGCTGGACCGGATGGCGCCCGAGGACTTCGACGATGATTTCTTCGATGACGGCGAGGGCACTGGCGACGACGGCTGGCCCCCACCGGAAAGCTCCGCCGGTCCGCGCGGGCTCGACGCGGTGCTGGAGGTGGTGGCGCCGGAAGGCGTGATGTTCGTTCCCATGGCCGGCAACCGCTTCCTGCCGCTGGAGGTCGAGCGGCTGAAGCCGCTGATCGGCGTCCTGATGGAACTGTTCGGCCTTCAGGCGGGGGCCGAGGGCGGCGATGGGCTGCGGATCGGCCGAACGCACCTCGGCGACCTCGCGGCGCTGGAGGAAGCCGCCGCCGCCGCCGGCATTCCGCTGCTCGGCGCCGATGCCATCCGCGCGATGGCGCGGGCGTTGCGCGAATCCGGCGGCATCCCCGCGGCGCCGCTGCCCGCCGGGCTGCGGGCGGACCTGCGCCCGTACCAGAGGACCGGGCTGGACTGGCTGCAATTCCTGACCGCGCACGGGTTCGGCGGCATCCTGGCCGACGACATGGGCCTGGGCAAGACCGTGCAGGCGCTGGCCCATCTGTTGGCCGAAAAGGACGCCGGCCGCCTGGACCGCCCCTGCCTGCTGGTGGCGCCGACCAGCGTGCTCGGCAACTGGCGGGCGGAGGTGGCGCGATTCGCCCCCGGTCTGCGCACCCTTGTCCTGCATGGCCCGCAACGCAAGGCGGCGCACACCGCGCTCGCCGACCACGACCTCGTGGTGACGTCCTACGCGCTGCTGCCCCGCGACCACGAGATCCTGGCCGCACAGCCCTGGCATCTGGCGATCTTCGACGAGGCGCAGTACCTGAAGAACCCCACGGCGCAAGCGACCAAGGCGGCCCATGCGCTGAACGCCCGCCAGCGCCTGTGCCTGACCGGGACGCCGGTCGAGAACTCCCTGGACGAGCTGTGGTCGCTGTTCTCGGTCGCGGTTCCATCCCTGCTCGGCGACCGCACCGGCTTTCGCCGCCAGTTCCGCACCCCCATCGAGAAGCGCGGCGACGCCGACCGGCAGCGCCTGCTCGCCCGTCGCGTCCGCCCCTTCCTGCTGCGCCGCACCAAGGAGGAGGTGGCGAGCGAACTGCCCCCCAAGACCGAGATCCTGGAATCGGTGGAACCCCAGGCGGCCCAGCGCGACCTGTACGAGACGATCCGCCTGGCAATGGACGCGCGGGTGCGCGAGGAAATCGCGCGCAAGGGCCTGGCGCGCAGCCACATCAGCATCCTGGACGCACTCCTGAAACTCCGGCAGGTGTGCTGCGACCCGCGTCTGGTCAAGCTGGAAAGTGCGCGCAAGCGGGTGGCGAAGGGGGCGGCCTCGGCCAAGCTGGACCGCCTTCTGGAGATGCTGCCCGAGTTGCTGGCGGACGGGCGGCGCATCCTGCTGTTCTCGCAGTTCACCTCCATGCTGGACCTGATCAAGCCCGAACTGGAGCAGCGCGGCGTTCCCTTCGTGGAACTGACCGGCGACACACGGGATCGGGAGACGCCGGTGCGCCGGTTCCAGGCCGGGGAGGTTCCGGTCTTTGTCATCAGCCTGAAGGCCGGCGGGACGGGGCTGAACCTGACGGCGGCCGACACGGTGATCCACTACGATCCCTGGTGGAATCCCGCGGTCGAGGATCAGGCGACCGACCGCGCCCACCGTATCGGCCAGGACAAGCCCGTCTTCGTCTACAAGCTGGTGACCGTGGGGACGGTGGAGGAGCGCATGATCCAGCTGCAGGAGCGCAAGCGCCGGCTGGGCGCGGCGGTCCACGGAGAATCCGGCACGGAGGTGGACCTCCTCACCGCCGAGGACATCGATTTCCTGCTGGCGCCCATCGATGGGTGAGGTTCGTTTGGAGGGCGGCCTTCCGTAATGGATGCGATGCGCCGTATTCCGGACTGGCGTGGCTCTGGATCCCCCTCATATGATCGTCCGCACGCGGCGCTTCACAAGGCCGTAGTGGCGGCGAAGGGGGCCGAAGCATGTCCGAAGCGGAATGGCGGGAACACTGGCAGGGCGTCTACACCCGCAACGCCAGCACCGCGGTGAGCTGGTACCAGTCGCATCCCAGCGTATCCCTGGACCTCATCCGGGCGTCCGGCCTTCACCCGGAGGAACGGCTGATCGACATCGGCGGGGGTGCCTCCACCCTGGTCGACCACCTCCTCGACGGCGGCTTCCGCGCCGTGACCGTGCTGGACATCGCCGGTCCGGCGCTGGCCGCCGCCCGGGATCGTCTTGGCGAGCGCGCCTCCCTGGTCGAGTGGATCGAGGCGAACGTGACCTCCTGGCATCCACCGGCCGACTACGGCCTCTGGCATGACCGCGCCGTGTTCCACTTTCTCACCGAAGCCGGCGACCGGGCCGCCTACAAGGCCACGTTGGACAGGGCCGTTCGGGTGGACGGCACCGTGATCATCGCCACCTTCGCGCCGGATGGTCCGGAGCGCTGCAGCGGCCTGCCCGTCGTCCGGTACAGCCCGGAAGGCCTTTCCGCCGAGCTGGGGCCGGCGTACCGGCTGGAGCAGGTGGCGCATGACGACCACCACACCCCTGCAGGCCGGCGCCAGCGGTTCGTCTGCTGCCGCTTTCGCCGGACGGCGGCCCGCTGACGCATGCACCGCGGCGGGCACCCGCCGGGCTGACGCCGTCCGCGTCCGGTTCCGGGAGGGGACCCGCTGCCGGCCCCCCTCCCGGCCGCCGGTTTAGAACTTGAGCGAGCCCTTGACCCACACCGTCCGGCCCGGTTCATTGACGCGCATGGTCGTCGTGTAGCCGGCCGGCATCAGCGTGGCCGAACCGGCGCGGCTGACCGCCTCCGCATAGGTGACGTCGAACAGGTTGTCGACGCCGGCCGCCAGAAGCACGCCCTCCTTCGGACGCCAGCCGAGGTTGAGCGACAGGGTGGCGAAGCTGTCGTTGGCGCCCACGTCGGTGCCGACGATGTTGCCCCAGCCGATATCATAGCGCTTCTGCGCGGCGGCGAGGCGGGTCAGCACGCCGCCCAGGAACTCCCCGTCGTCATAGCGCACGCCGATGCGCCCTTCCAGCGGCGGCATCTGCGGCAGCGGCCGGTCGTCGCTGCGGTTCTGCCCGTGCACGTAAGCCAGCGACGCCTCGGCCGTCCAAGAACGCGCGAACTGGTAGGCGACCTCCGCTTCACCGCCCAGCAGGGCGGCGTCGACGTTGCGGCCGGAGGTCGAGGACAACAGGATGTAGTCCTGCGTCAACGTGGCGAACAGCGCCACCGAAGCGCGCCACCGCTCCGACCGGTGCAGGGCGCCGACGTCGAGCTGAGTCGCCCGCTCCGGCCTGAGCGCGAACTGGCGGGTGCGCTCCCAGTAGTCCGGCGCGCGCTCGGTGTAGCCGATGCCGGCGTAGGCGGTGAGCGGGATGCCGGGATTCACCTCCTCCTCGTAGCGGACGAAGGCGTTGTGCAGCGCCTCGGCCGATCGCGGGCCGTTCGCCAGGTTCGTGCGCTCGGTCGTCACGTGGTTGAGGCGGTAGCCGCCGATCAGGCGGCTGTGGGCGGCGACGTCGAACGTCGCCTCCGCGAAGCCGCCCAGCGTGGTGAAGGTCATGTCGAGCGCGCGGCCCTTTGCCCTGTAGTCCACGCCACGCAGGAATTCCGCGGCCGTCAGGCTGCGCACCGAGTGCAGGTCGCGGGCCACGTCGGCGCCGACGGTCAGCCGCAGCCGGTCGGTCGGCGTCAGTTCGGCGCGGGTGCGGCCCCCCCAGCCGGTGCGGTCGGGGTTGTTCAGCGCCGCCATCATGCCGCCGGTCCACGGGCGCAGCGTGAAGCGGTCCATGACGTGGTCGATATAGTCGTAGGACAGCGATGCCTGAACGTTCGCCACGAGCGGCGACAGGTTCTCGCGCATGAAGCGCAGGCGGTAGGACTGGCGGTCGAACTTCGTGCCGTCCATGCTGCGGTCGGCGTAGGCGGCCCAGGCGCGGCTGACCTCGGCCGAGCCTTCCAGCGTGGTGTCGGCGTCGGGCGTCCAGCCGGCGATGAAGGTGCCGCTGTACCGGTTGTAGGCGGAATGCACCCGGTTGCCGTCGCCGTCGCGGTAGTCGCCGCTGTGCGAGCGGGTGCCGATGGCGCGGACGTAACCTTCCGGCGCGCCCGCCGCCGCGTCGAGCATCTGGTCGTTGCGGCCGTAGCTGCCGGCCAGCGCGCTGGCGTCGCCGCGCACGCCGGGTTCGGTGAAGCGGCGGGTGTTGCGCTCGATCAGCACCGTGGCCCCCGGCGCGCTGCCGCCGTGGATCACCGACTGCGGCCCCTTCAGCACGGTGATGCGGTCGAAGGATTCGGGGAAGACGTAGGCGGTCGGCGGGTCCATGCGCATGCCGCAGCCGCCCAGCAGCGGCGCCCCGTCGATCAGCACGTTGAGGCGCGATCCGCTCTGCCCGCGGAAGACGGGATCGCCGTCGATGCCGCCCTTTCGGATCATGCTGAAGCCCGGAATGCTCTTCAGATAGCCGGCGCCATCGTTGGGCGGCACGGGCATGCGCGGGTTCTTGGGCGTGGTGTCCACCTCCAGCGGCGCTTCGGTGCGCGGGGCGGTCACCACCACGGGTTCCAGGCGCAGGTCGGGGTCCGCCGTCGCGGTCTGCGCCGCGGCTTGCGCCGGCACGCCCAGCGCGGTCGCCAGGAGCACGCCGGCAAGCCGGCTCGTGGATGTCGTCATGGTCACGTGTGGTCTCCAATCAGTCTGTTCGGGAACGGGCCGGGCGGGCCGTCAAAAGCCGCGCCGGCCGGTGAGCTGAAAGCGGATGGGCACCTCGATCACCGCCGGCACCGGCACGCCGCCGCGCGTCGCCGGGACGAAGCGCCAGCCGGCCACCGCCGCCCGGGCCGCCGCGTCGAGCGCGGCGTCGCCGCTGCTCGCCGCCACCTCGACCGCGCCGGCGGTGCCGTCGGGCCGGACGGTGACCCGCACCAGAACCGTGCCCTCGACGCCGGCCCGCTGCGCCGATCGCGGGTAGGCCGGAACCGGGTTCCCGCCCGCCGGACGCGGCGGGGAGTCGGGCTCCCCCGCGCTGCCGGGGGCGGACGGAGCGGAAGCGGCGGCCGGCGCCGCTCTGGCATTTCCCCCATCGGCCTCCGCTGGGCGCGCGGTCCGCGTGACGGCCGGGGGCCGCGGTTTGCGGGCCGGGGCGACCGGTGCCGGCGCTGGCGGCGGCGACTCCTCCGGCATCGCGGAGGCGCCGTCGGGTTCGGTCGGTGCCGGCGCCTCCTCGGCGGAAGGCGGCGGATCCTCCGCCGGTTGCTCGGCGGCGACCTCGGCAGCGGGCTCGGATGCGGGCTCGGCGAGCCCGGTTGTGCCGGGGGCGGTTGCCCCGCCCGCCTCCGCGAGGACGAGGTCCACCACCAGCGGCTCGGCCACCGGAACGGCAGGCTCGGCGGAAGGGAGTGGAACCAGCAGCCCGGCCATGACCGCGGCATGGGCCAGCAGCGACGCCACCAGCGGGGCGGCGTGTTCGGGATGCCGAAGCGGGTTCACGGGACTCGTACTCCTGATCCGGTTCGGGCAATGCCGGTCCCTGCCGCGCCGGTGTCGGGCGCGGTGTGGGTGATCGGGGCGTGCGGGGATCAGGCGGGCAGCGGCGGCCCGCGGGCGGAGACGGCACCCGCAGGGCGGGCCGGTGGACGGTGCGGGTCGGCCGCCGGTGTCGGACGAAGGGCGCGCGGCGGTGCCGGTGCGGCGACGGCGGGCGTAGCCGGCGGGACGTCCATGCCGCCGCAGGTCAGCGGCAGGCAGAAGACACAGAGGTCGGCGCGGGTACGGGGAGTCTCGGGATCAACCGGCTTGCCGTCGCGATCGACGACCAGCAGGCCGCCGGGCGTGCAGATGACGATGGCCGATCCGGACAGGCCGGCGACGAAGGCCGGGGGCCGGGTGGCGGTGCCCGCGGTGGGCAGCGCCGCGACAGCCAGCAGGTCCCCGGCCAGCAGGAGCAGGCCGAGCCAAGCAGCGAACGTGCGCCGCGGCCGGGCATTCGGCACGCGGTTGACGGCACCGCCGGGCGCGGCGGTGGACACGCGCGAATTCATGATGAAGCGGATCCGGCGACTGGCGTTGCGCGGGCACGCGCTTCCCACCGTCGGCCATGGGCCGGCGGTACGGGATGGGTGCCGATGGGTGGCGCGTCAGCCGTGCAGCGGGGGGGCGCGCGCCTGCAGTGCGGACAGGAACCAGCCGGCCGCGATGCGGTCGCCCGTCAACGTCACCGCGCCATGGCGGATCAGCACCTGGGGCAAGGCGGCGAGGACGAGCGACGGCGGCAGGGACAGGCCGCCGATCACGGGGCACAGCGGGCACGAGCCCGCATGGTCGGCCGACGCGGGCTCGTCGCCCCCGACGGGGGTGCCGTCGGCGTCGACCTGGATCCGCGTCAGGCCGTCGGCGGAGCAGATGGTGATCCAGTCGCCATCGGCACTCTTCGCGGGCATGGTCATGGTCCAGGCGAAGACCTGGAACAGCAGCGCGACCGCACCGGCCAAAAGACCGATGTGGCGCATTACCGACCTGTGCTCTCCGAAGAACACCGCTCTCCGCTCCGAAACTTCGTCTGCCGGACGCTAGCAGGATCGTCGACATACCGCGCCTTACCGCCGCGCGCGAGCGCATTTTTGACGGCGGCGGCCCAACCCGGCCCGATGCGACACTCGGTCGCCGTCGCCAGCCCGTCACCGCATCGCGAACAGTTCCTGAAGGAACTGCGGGTTCACCGGCAGCCCCTGCGCGTCGACATCCCGATCGAGCGCCTCTCCGAACTTGGGGTGATTCGCCGGTCGGCATCGCCCCGCGCATGGGAACCGGTAAGGCGTAACCATGTTGGGAGGATGGTCGCCGAAAGAGGCGGCCTGCTCTTCTCCGAACAGACCGGGAGGAACTCCCATGGCGGATTACGAGACGAGGTGGAGGAACGACCAGGGCTATCGCCGCGATGACGACCGTGATCGTTGGCGCGCCGCAGGCCGCGACGGGCGGAGCCGCGAGGAGGAGCGCGGATTCGGGGCCGGCGGATACGGTGAAGGACAGCGTGGCCGGCAGCCCGGCTACGGCTTCGAGGGGCCGGGACGCGAAGGCTACGACTACGGCCGTGATTATTGGCGCCAGGACCAGGACATGGGCCGGGGCGGATCCGGATCCTACGGACGTGGGGACTATGGACGCACCCAGAGCCACGGCCGTTTCGGCCAGGGCTCTGGCGGCGGCTATGAACAGCAAGGCGACTGGCGGGTCTCCGGCGGAGGCTACGGCGAAGACTTCGGGACCCGCGGCTCGTACGGTGGTGAGGGGCGCGACTGGTGGGACCGCGCCAGCGACAGGGTGCAGTCCTGGTTCGGCGATGACGCGACCGGGCACCGCCACCGCATGGACGAGATGCGCGGCGGCGGGCATCGGGGCCGCGGACCGCGCGGCTACACGCGCTCCGACGACCGCATCCGTGAGGATGTCAACGACCGTCTGACCGACGATGCGTATGTCGATGCGTCGGACATCGAGGTGTCGGTCAGCGGTTGCGAAGTGACGCTGAACGGCACGGTGGACAGCCGCATGGTCAAGCGCCGCGCCGAAGACATCGCCGAAAGCGTCCCGGGCGTCCGTCACGTGCAGAACAACCTGCGCGTCCAGCAGCCGTCGTACGCGGGCTCCGGCACCGCGGCGGGAGCGTCGGCCATGGCCGGCCTCGGCACCGGCGGAGCCACCGAAACAGCCGGCGCCCAGACCACCACGGAAACATCCCGCACCACCACGGGCACCCGCTGATGGTGCGGGCCGGCCCGGCGGCGCTCCGGGCAGCACCGCCGCCGGTCGCGTCACCCCATTGAGGACAGGGATGGAGCCATGCAGATCAACACCTTCAAGGAAATGTACTTCGCCGAGTTGTCTGAGATCCATGACGCCGAGCGCCGGATGGCCGACGCGCTCACACGGATGGCCGACAAAGCCAGCCACGATGGCCTCAGGCAGGCGCTTCTGGAGCACCGTGACCAGACCCAGGCCCAGCGCGACCGCGTGCGGGCCATCCTCGACCGCCACGGCTACAACCCCGACGCGCACGAGGATCAGGCGATGGCGAGCCTGATCGCCGAAGCGGAAAAGATGCTGGATATTCTCCAGTCCGGCGACCTCGCCGATGCCGGCCTGATCGCGTCGGCCCAGAAGATCGAGCACTACGAGATCGCCGCCTACGGCACGGTGGCCGCCTATGCCGGCGCGCTTGGTCTGGCCGACGACCAGTTGGACCTGCACGTCATCCTCGACGAGGAGAAGGCGACCGACCAGCGGCTGACCATGCTTGCCAAGAGCGTCGTCAACCAGGACGCGGTCAACCGCGCGGCCTGACGATCATCCACTCCGGCGGCGGCCGGTCCTGCCGCCGGAACCCGTCACAGGCCAAACGGATAGGTCTCGGCCGTACGGTGCGGGCCCCGTTCAGAGAGGCGGGCATCCCGGCGGACGCCGGACCGTCGGGATCGGAGAACGGAAGGACGGCTTGCGCAATCAGGCCCGGAAATTCGCGGCGAAAGATATGCCAAATCCCGATGCGGCGCGCTCCCAGAGCCCCCATTCGGCACGCGGCGGCAGGACGCCGGACGCGGCGCATGTGGGCATCCAGGACGGCATCGGTTCGACAGCGTGGCGACGGCGACCATCTCAGGTACTGCTGGTGCCCTGCTGCTGTACTGGAACACCCAGTTCGGCATCTGCGTGCCGCTTGCGGGCCCACCGCGTACCCATCGGGGTGCGTGCCCATTTGTCGGCGTCGCTAACCCATTGAAAAGATGGTGGGCCCGGCCGGATTCGAACCGACGACAACACCGTTATGAGCGGCGCGTTCTAACCGCTGAACTACAGGCCCTAGGGAGCGCCGAATGTGGCGGCAAAACGGGCGGAACGCAAGGGCTTCCACAACCGCGCCGCTCACACCAACGAAAAGCCCCTTCCCGTCGCCGGGAAGGGGCTTTGCCGTCTCATACAACCGCCCGGATCAGGTGTCCAGGAAGCTGCGCAGCTTGCGCGAGCGGCTGGGGTGCTTCAGCTTGCGCAGGGCCTTCGCCTCGATCTGGCGGATGCGCTCGCGGGTCACGTTGAACTGCTGGCCGACCTCCTCCAGCGTGTGGTCGGTGTTCATACCGATGCCGAAGCGCATGCGCAGCACGCGCTCCTCGCGCGGCGTCAGCGAGGCCAGGACGCGGGTCGTCGTCTCGCGCAGGTTCGCCTGGATGGCGGCGTCGAGCGGCAGGACCGCGTTCTTGTCCTCGATGAAGTCGCCGAGGTGCGAATCCTCCTCGTCGCCGATCGGCGTTTCGAGGGAGATCGGCTCCTTGGCGATCTTCAGGACCTTGCGCACCTTCTCCAGCGGCATCATCAGCCGTTCCGCCAGCTCCTCCGGGGTCGGCTCGCGGCCGATCTCGTGCAGCATCTGGCGGCTGGTGCGGACCAGCTTGTTGATCGTCTCGATCATGTGCACCGGGATACGGATGGTGCGCGCCTGATCGGCGATCGAACGGGTGATGGCCTGACGGATCCACCACGTGGCGTAGGTCGAGAACTTGTAGCCGCGCCGGTACTCGAACTTGTCCACCGCCTTCATCAGGCCGATGTTGCCCTCCTGGATCAGGTCCAGGAACTGCAGGCCGCGGTTCGTGTACTTCTTGGCGATCGAGATGACGAGGCGCAGGTTGGCCTCCACCATCTCCTTCTTGGCGCGGCTGGCTTCCTTCTCGCCCTTCTGGACGGTCGAGACGATGCGGCGGAACTCGCCGATCGGCAGCTTCGCCTCATCGGCGATGCCGCTGATGGCCTCGCGCGTCTTGAGGATGTCGCTCTCGTACTTCTCGACGAACTTGCCCCAGGTCTTGGGGTTCAGCGTGCGGATGCGGTCCAGCCAGTTCGGGTCCAGCTCGTGGCCGAAGTACTGGTTCAGGAAGTCCTCACGCTTGACGCGCACGTCGGTCGCCATGCGCAGCAGCCGGCCTTCGAAGCCGGTCAGCTTGCGGTTGAGCGCGTAGAGCTGTTCGACGAGCTGCTCGATGCGCTGGTTGTTCAGGCGCACCTTGTTCATCAGCTCGACCATCTCGAGCTTCAGCTTGTCGTACTTCTTGTCCGTCTGCTTGTGGACGTCCTCGCCGCGCTGCATGGCGCCGATCCGCGCCTCGTGCAGCTTGTGCAGCTTCTCGTACGTCGCCTTGATCTTCTCGAAGGTCTCGAGAACCTGCGGCTTCAGAGCGGCTTCCATGGCCGACAGGGACAGGTTGTTGTCCTCGTCGCCCTCGCCTTCCGGATCGCCCTCGGCTTCGGGCGCCTCCGGCGCCTCGCCTTCGGCTTCCTCGGTCCCCTCGCGCGGGGCGCCCTCGGCGATCGCCTCGGGCGGAACGCCTTCCGGCAGGTCGCCGTCCGGGCCGCCACCGTAGGTGGCGTCCAGGTCGATGATGTCGCGCAGCAGCATCTTCCCTTCAAGCAGGGAATCGTGCCACTCGATGATGGCGCGGATGGTCAGCGGCGATTCGCAGATCGCCCCGATCATCATCTCGCGCCCGGCCTCGATGCGCTTGGCGATGGCGATTTCGCCCTCGCGCGACAGCAGCTCCACCGAACCCATCTCGCGCAGATACATGCGCACGGGGTCGTCGGTGCGGCCGATGTCGTCGTCGTCGAGGTTGCCCGACGAGCGGCTTTCGCCGTCCGAGCGCTCCTCGGCGTTGGCGTTGTCGTCCTGCTCTTCGGACTCGACGATGTTGATGCCCATCTCGGACAGCATCGCCATCGTGTCCTCGATCTGCTCGGAGGACGACTGGTCCGGCGGCAAGGCGGAATTCAGCTCGTCATAGGTGACGTAGCCGCGCTCCTTGCCGCGGGCAATCATCTTCTTGACGGCAAGACCCATGCCGTCCATGAGCGGACCGTCACCGGACTCTTCCCGGTTTTCGGACGACTCGACACTGTTCGCTGCTTTCGTGGCCATGCGACTGCTGCCCCCGCATTACCCCAGACTGAAAAGAAAACACGATACGAAGGCCAGCGTCACGCTGGGCCGTTCGTTTCGCCGCACCCCGGTTCCGTATCGTTCCGAACCAATCCCGGCTCCGCTCTCTGCTTCCTGCCCCGCTCTGCCGAAGGCCCCGCCCGTGCGGCGGTCAATCGTCGGGGTCCTGATCATCAATGCCCATTCCGGTCCTGATGACCTCCTGCCGAAGCGCATCGACGCGCGCCAACGCCTGTTCGCTGTTCTCGCGTACCAACGCCGCTTCCGCCTCTCTCAATTCGGCCCTGACCTGCCGATGGTGCACATGACGCCACGTCGGCCACCACCCCCGTCTGGCTTCCTCGTCCGAGGCTTCCGGGCGCGCGAAGCGGCCATGGTCATAGGTCGACTTGCCGAGCAGAGTTGCCAAAATGCTATCAAAGCCGGCGGAAGACAAATGGCTGCGCAAACCGGCGGCGTCAAGCCCCGAGTCGCGTTCCGAGTCGCGCGCCAGCACCGCAATCAGCGCTTGACGGAGGTCTTCAAGCGCTCCCGGCGGGAAAGGGAGCATTCCCAGAGCCTCTCCCACCTCGTCGAACAACCCAGGATGGTTGATGACCGCGGCCAGCAACACCCGTTCGCGGGCCTGCTCCTGTGACAACCGGCGGGGATCGCCCCTTTTATGCCCCGGCGGAGGCGAGGTGCGCAGTCCGGGTTGCCCCGGTTGGTGCCGTTGCGGCGCCCGATTCGGCCCCCGTTGGCCCGGCTGCCAGGGCGCGCGCGGCGCACCGCCGGAGGCCTGCTTGCGCACCCAGCCGAACGCTTCGTCGACGCGCGCGCGCATCTCCGTCCGGTAGAAGCCCTGCACGGTGCGGTCGGCGATCTGGTCGACGCGGGCTTCCAGCGCCGCCTTGATGGCGGCCTTGGATTCGGGCGTGTCGGCGCGCCTGCCCTCCGTCTCCATGCGCCACACCGCGGCGGCGAGCGTGATGGCCTCGTCGAGCACGGCCTGCATGGCCTTGGGACCGTGCACACGGATCAGGCTGTCGGGGTCCTCCCCTTCCGGCAGGAAGGCGACGCGGGCGGAATGGCCGGGGGCGAGGTGCGGCAGGATGCGCTCCACCGCGCGCCACGCGGCGCGCCGGCCGGCGTTGTCGCCGTCGAAGCACAGGAACGGCTCTTTCTCGGCGCCGGGAATGAGCTTCCACAGCTCCTGGATCTGCGTCTCGGTCAGCGCCGTGCCCAGCGGCGCCACCGCCCCCTCGAACCCGGCGCGCACCAGCGCGATCACGTCCATGTAGCCTTCGGCGACGATCACCGGCTGGCCGTCGGCCGCCGCCTGCCGGGCGCGCGACAGGCCGTAGAGCAGCGTGCCCTTGTGGAAAAGGGGCGTGTCGGCGGTGTTGACGTACTTCGGCCCGTCGCCGTCCAGGATGCGGCCGCCGAACGCCACCACCTGGCCGCGCCGGTCGGTGACCGGGAACATGACACGGTTGCGGAAGAAGGCGAAGGGCGCACGCCCGTCGTCCGGCCGCTTCAGCAGGCCGACGGTCACCATGTCCTCGTCGGGGAAGTTCTGCTTCAGCAGGTGCTGGCGCAACGCGCCCGAATCGCCGGGCGCGTAGCCCAGGCGAAAGCGGGCGATGCTCTCGTCGTCCAGCCCGCGCTTGCGCAGGTAGTCCAGCCCGGCGCGGCCGGCCGGCGCGAAGAGCTGCTGCTCGAACCAGCGGCAGGCCTGCTCCAGCAGATCGTGGAGCGTCTTGCGCCGCTCGTAGCGCTGGCGGTCCTCCTCCGTCGGGCGCGGCACCGGCAGTCCGGCTTCGGAGGCAAGCGTTTCCACAGCCTCGGGGAAAGCGAGGTTGTCGTGGCGCATGACGAAACCGATGATGTCGCCATGGGCCCCACAGCCGAAGCAATGGAAAAAGCCCTTCTGGTCGTTGACGTAGAAGGACGGCGTCTTCTCGTTATGGAAGGGGCACGGCGCCTTGTACTCGCGGCCGGCGCGGATCAGGCGCATGCGCTTGCCGACCACCTCCGACAGCGCCAGCCGCGTGCGCAGTTCTTCGAGGAATTGGGGCGGAAAGGCCATCGGGCTCCGGTCATGCGCACGGGAAGGGCGGTACGCTATAGCAGAACGGTCAAGGCCCCGCCAACGGAGCGCGAGCTAAGCCCAAAGCCCCTCTCCCGCCCCGAGAGAGGGGGTCGAGGCTCAGTTGCCCGACAGCGCCTGCTTGACCAGCCCGCTGGCCTTGGAGAAGTCCATCTGGCCGGCGTAGCGGGCCTTCAGCTCGGCCATCACCTTGCCCATGTCCTTCACGCTGGCGGCCCCGGTCTCGGCGACCACGCCCCTGATGACGGCCATCGCCTCCTCCTCGCTCATCTGCTTCGGAAGGAAGCCTTCGATGATGGCGATCTCGGCGCGCTCCTTGTCGGCCAGCTCGGGGCGGCCGCCCTTGTCGTACAGCTCGATGGATTCGCGGCGCTGCTTGATCATGCCCTGCATCATGGAGAGCATCTCGTCCTCGCCGATGCCGTCGGTCACGCCGCGGCCGCGCGCCTCGATGTCCTTCTCCTTCAGCTTGGCGATGATCATCCGCACCGCATCGACGGTGGGCTGGTCCTTGGCGCGCATGGCGGTCTTCAGGGCCTCGCTCAGACGCTCGCGCAGCGACATGGTTCTCGTTTCCTTCTTTCCGGTCGGTCGGGCGATACCTATCACATCCCATCCCCGCAAAACGAGCGCTGGAAATCCTTCCCCCGATCGACATATACGTTGACCGGCCCACCGCTCCTGACTATTCGTCCCAGGCTTCCGCCCGCCCGAAACGGGCGGGTGCGGTGTGCCGCGCGGGCTGCATCGCCGACGCCGTCCCGCGTAAAGCCACATGTTGCCCGCGGCAGGCGTTGTTAAGGTCCGGATCCGATGCCCGACAGCAATCTCCCCGAAGTCCACACCGGTGTGCTCGTCCTCGCCGATGGAACCGTCTTCCGCGGTCGCGGCATCGGTGCCGTCGGGGATTCGGTGGGTGAGGTGTGCTTCAACACCTCGATGACCGGCTATCAGGAGATTCTGACCGATCCCAGCTACGCCGGGCAGATCATCACCTTCACCTTCCCGCACGTCGGCAACGTCGGCGCCAACCCCGAGGACGTCGAGACGACGACCCCGGCGGCGCGCGGCCTGATCCTGCGCGCCGACATCACCGACCCGTCGAACTGGCGCGCCACCCGACACCTGGACGACTGGCTGAAGAGTTTCGGCCTGATCGGTCTGGCCGGCATCGACACCCGCCGCCTGACCCGCCGCATCCGCGACCTGGGCGCGCCCAACGGCGTCGTCGCCCACAACCCGAAGGGCGAGTTCGACCTGGACGCGCTGCGCGCCAAGGCCGCCGGCTGGCCGGGGCTGGAGGGCATGGACCTCGCCAAGGACGTGTCCTGCCGCCAGACCTACAGCTGGGACGAGGCCGGGTGGACGCTGGGCAAGGGCTACGGCCGGCAGGAGAACCCGCGCTTTCACGTCGTCGCCATGGACTTCGGCGCCAAGCGCAACATCCTGCGCTGCCTCGCCGACGCCGGCTGCAAGGTGACCGTGGTGCCCGGCAGCGCCACCGCCGAGGAGATCATGCGCCACAAGCCGGACGGCGTGTTCCTGTCGAACGGCCCCGGCGACCCCGCCGCCACCGGCGAATACGCCGTGCCGGCGATCCGCGACCTGCTGAACACCGGCGTTCCGATGTTCGGCATCTGCCTCGGCCACCAGATGCTGTCGCTGGCGCTGGGCGCACGGACGGTGAAGATGGAGCGCGGCCACCGCGGCGCCAACCACCCGGTCAAGGATCTCGCGACCGGCCGCGTCGAGATCACCAGCCAGAACCACGGCTTCGTCGTGGTGCCGGAGAGCCTGCCGGCGGACGTCGAGGTGACGCACGTCAGCCTGTTCGACGGCTCCAACGAGGGCATCCGCCTGAAGGGCAAGCCGGTCTTCTCGGTGCAGTACCACCCGGAAGCCTCGCCCGGCCCGCAGGACAGCCATTACCTCTTCCACCGCTTCGTCGATCTGATGGACGGCAAGCCGCTTTCCTGAACGGAAAAGAGGTCCTGATCAGGACCTCTTCTTCGTTTCGGAGGCGCGCTCGACGCCGCCGAAGGCGGTGGTGCCGCCGCGCGTGCCGGGCGTCGAGCCCGGCTGGCCGAAATCGGTGCTGTCCGGCGTCGGTCCTTCGGTGGGGCGTCCCCCCGTCTCGCGGTGCACCTCGGTCATCGGGCCGGGGCGCTGGTCGAACGGCACGTCGGCGCCGGTCCGCCAGTCCGCCCCCCGGCCTTCGCCCGACGTAGCGTCGGACGCCGCTGCTCCGTCCGGCACGGGCGCCGTCAGTGGTCCCGGCCGTTGGTCGAAGGGCGCCCAGCCGGCAGTCTGCCAGTCGGCGCCGCGGCTTTCGGCATCGCTCCCGGCATCGTTCCCGGCGGTGCTCCCGCCGCCCTCGATGCGAGCGGCCTCCTCGGCGGCACGGCGGGTGCCGCCGGCCCGCGCCTGGCGGGAGAGGATGCCGCGCACCTCGTTCGCCCGGTCGTCCTCGGCGCGCACCAGCAGCAGGGCGCCGCCGCGCTGCACGCCTTCGGCGTAGCGCTGCATCTCCGACTCCGGCACGCCGAAGCCGGACAGCACACCGACCATGCCGCCGGCCATCGCGCCGGCGCCGGCCCCGGCCAGCGCGGTGACGGCCGATCCGGCCGCCAGGACCGGCCCGATACCGGGGATGGCCAGCGCCGATAGCCCCATCAGCAGCCCGCCGGCACCGCCGACCGCGGCGCCGATCCCGGCGGCCTGGGCTGCCCGGTCACCGGTCACGAAGCTGACGGCGTCGCGCGGAACACCGGCGGCGTCCAGCGCCTCCACGGCGCGGCGCGCGTCGTCGAGGCGGTCGTAGAGGGCAACGACGGTGGTCGTCATCGAAACCTCCTGAAAATCGGCCGGAATGCCCGATCAAAACACCAGGGCACCGGCCACCAGAATCAGCGCCGCGATGATGATCGCCGGAATCGCCATACCGCCCAGCGACCAGCCGCGCAGGCCGCTGGAGGGCGGCGTCACGGTGGGGCTGCGCTGCGTCGGCGGCACGGCGCCTTCGGCCTGCTCGTAGACGGTGCTGCGGTCCGGGCCGGTGCGGAGCGTGGCGTCGCGCACGTTCAGTGGCGAACCGGCCGGCTGCCGGGAATCGGCCATGGGGCACTCCCCCCTCGTGGTTCATTCCTCGGCCAGCCAACAGGACACTCTTTCGATTGGTTCCAGGACGGACGGCGAGCGTACCGACGTGGAAACGCACAGGGTGTGTTGTGCCTTTTCATCGACGGCGTGCTACCATCGGCGCGGCTGCCGCCCGAATCGGGAGCGGCCGGCCGATTCGCCCCGAGGTCGACACCCGAAGATCTTGACGTTGCGCGTGCACGACGCCCAGACCCGCACCGGTGCGATGCCGGCTTCCCACCGCTCGGCGGTGGCGGGCGGAATCCCGTTGCGTTCGGGGCTGGTGCTTCTGGTGCTGGCCGCACTGGTACCGGTGCTCGCCTTCGCCGGCTGGCTGGTCGCCCGCATGGCCGACACGCAGAGCGCCGCCATCGAAGAGCGCGGCCGGCATCTCGCCCAGACCCTGGTGGTCGCCGTGGACCGCGAGCTGACCGCCATGTCCTCGGCCCTCCAGGTGCTGACCTCGTCGTATCACCTGGAGGTCGGCGATCTCGCCGGGTTCCACCGCCAGGCGAGCGAGGTGCTGCGCCACAAGGACATCCGGCGCGACGGCATCCACATCGTGCTGACCGACACCGCCGGCCAGCAGATCGTCAGCACCCGCCGGCCCTATGGCGAACCGTTGCCCAAGGCGAACAGCGCCGCCCAGGTGGTGCGCGTCGCCGAAACGGGCCAGGCCCGCGTCTCCGACCTGTTCAGCGGCGCCGTCGCGCAGGTGCCGCTGGTGTCGGTCAGCGTGCCGGTCTGGCGCGACGGGCGTGTCGCCAACGTACTGTCCATGAGCATCCCGGTGGAGGTCCTGTCGGGCCTGCTGCGACGCCAGGGGCTGCCGGACGACTGGACCGCCGCCGTGCTGGACCGCACCGGCGTGTTCCTCGCGCGCACCCTGTCGCACGACCGCTTCGTCGGTACGCCGGCCGCACGCGACGCCTGGGCGATGGCGGGCGGGCGCGACAGCGGCAGCTATCGCCACACCTCGCGCGACGGGATTCCGACGTTCTATGCCTTCGCCCGCTCGGCGTTGTCGGGATGGACGGTGTCGATCGGCGTTCCGCTCGCCACCATCGAGGCGCCGATGCGGCAATCCATGCAGTACGCGCTCGGGGGGGGCGCGCTGCTTCTGATGCTCAGCATCGTGATGACGCTGGCGGTCGGCCGCCGGCTGTCCGGTCCCGTCGCCCAGCTCGCCGCTGCCGCCGAGGCGCTGGGGCGTGGCGAGACGCCGGGCGGCGCGCGCACCCTGGTGCGCGAGGTCAACGCGGTGGGGGCGGCGCTGCGCGACGCGGCGCTCCGGCTGGACGACGGCGCCGCGCAGCAGCGCATGGCGATGCAGGCCGGCGGCATCGGCATCTGGCGCCTGGACGGCCGGACGGGCGAACTGCGCTGCTGGGGCCGGTCGGCCGAGATCCTGGGCCTGGGCGGCGGCATCGTCGAGGCGCCGGTCACGGATTGGATCCGCCACGTCCCGGCCGGGGACCGCGCCCGCCTGCTCGCCACCCTGCACCCGGCCGACGCTGTGGCCGGCGCCTCCGCGCCGGGTGACTTCGACCTGGAGTTCCCGGTCGAGCATCCGGACGGCGGGACCCGCTGGGCGGCGCTGCGCGGCGCCGTCCTGGGCGACGGCGGACCTGAATCGCGCCGCGCCGTCGGCATCCTGGAGGACATCACCGACCGCAAGCGCGCGCTGGAGATTCAACTGGTGGAGGCGGAAGAACGGCACGCCGCCGACCGCCGGCTGTTCGCGGCGATCATCGAAAGCTCGACCGACCTCGTGGCGGCGCTTGACCTGGAGATGCGCTTCATCCTGTTCAACGACGCCTACCAGACCGAGTTCGAAGCGATCTTCGGCCGCCGCCCTCAGATCGGCGAACGGCTGGAGGACGCGCTGGCGCACCTGCCGGACGAGCGCGGACCGGCGCTGGCGATCTGGAGCCGCGCGGTGGCGGGCGAACGGTTTACGGTGGTGCACGACTTCGGCGATTCCCGCCACGCCCGGCGCACCTACGAGATCGCCTACGACACCATCGTCGACGGGGCGGGCAAGCGCATCGGCGCCTTCCACCTTGCCCGCGACGTGACCGAACGCGAGCGCGCCCGCGCCGCGCTGACCCAGGCCGAGGACACGCTGCGCCAAGCGCAGAAAATGGAAGCGATCGGCCACCTCACCGGCGGCATCGCGCACGACTTCAACAACCTGCTCCAGGCCATCGGCGCCAGCCTCTACCTGATTGAGAGCCGCGCCACCGGGGCCGACGTGCTGGAGCCGTTGCGCATGGCGGTGAAGGCGGTGGACCGCGGCGCCACGCTGACGCAGCACCTGCTGGCCTTCTCGCGCCGTCAGCGGCTGGAGCCGCGGCCGGTGGATGTCGGCGCCCTGGTGCGCAGCATGGGCGGTCTCCTGGAGCGTACGCTGGGCGGCACCATCCGCATCGTGGCCGAGGCGGACGCCGCGCCGTGGCCGGCGCTGGTCGACCCGAACCAGCTCGAAATGGCCATCCTCAACCTGGCGATCAACGCGCGCGACGCCATGCCGTCCGGCGGCACGCTGACGATCCGCAGCGCGAACGCCCCGGAGGGGGAGGATTACGGCCGGCCGAACGGCCTGCCGCCGGGCGACTACGTCGCTATTTCCGTGCTCGACACCGGCACGGGCATGACCGATGAAGTCGCCTCACGCGCGTTCGAGCCGTTCTTCACCACCAAGGGCGTAGGACACGGCACCGGGCTGGGGCTGAGCATGGTGCACGGGCTGGCGGCGCAGTCGGGCGGCGCCGTACGGCTGGACACGCGGCTGGGAGAAGGAACCATGGTGACGCTCTACCTGCCGCGCGCCGCCGGCCCCGAAAAGGCCGAGGCCGTCCGCGACCCCGAGCCGGCGGCGGCGGCGGAGCCGATGCGCCCCACCAGCGTGCTGCTGGTCGAAGACGAGGGGCTGGTGCGCATGGCGACGGCCGCCTTCCTCGACCAGTGCGGCTTCCACGTCGTCGAGGCGGCGAGCGGGGCGGAGGCGCTGGACATCGTGCGCAGCGGCGAGCCGGTGGATCTCCTGCTCACCGATTACGCCATGCCGGGAATGACGGGACTGGAGCTGGTGCGCGCCCTGCGCGCCGAACGGCCGGACCTGCCGGCGCTGATGGTGACCGGCTACACCGAGGTGCCGCAGGCGACGCTGGCGGTGGAGGGCTTGGCCATCATCCAGAAGCCTTACCAGCCCGACGACCTGATGGCGCGCATGCGCGCCGCGCTCGCGGCCCCGATCGCCAGGTAGCGATGTCGGAGGAAGGGCCGTTCAGCCCGCCGCGGACCGAAGGTCCGCCTTGCCCGCTTTGCGGCCGGCCGATGGTGCCGGGGCCGAGCGTCAACGTGCACCATCTGACGCCGCGCACCCACGGCGGCCGGGACACGGTGACCCTGCACCGCATCTGCCACGACAAGATCCACGCCGTGCTGAGCGAGGCGGAACTGCGCGACCACTTCCACACCATCGAGCGCCTGCGCGCCCATCCGGAGATCGCCGCCTTCCTGCGCTGGGTCGCCCGCAAGCCGCCGGCGTTCGTGGACGGCCACGCGTCGGGGCGGGGCAAGCGGAAGCGGTGACGGCGCCGTGCGCGCTCACGCTCACAGCTTCGCCTTGCCTTTGATGTACTTGCCCAGCTCGCCGCCGCAGCTGCGGCTGACGCGCTGGTATTCCTGGATGGTGTCCACGCGGGCCTGCCGATCGTCACGGTTGCGGGAAAACTCCTGAAGCAGGCCCTTCAGCGCGGCGTCCAGCGGCCTGCGCAGCGCCTGCACCGCCTGCTGCTGGCTGCGCGCCCGTACCGTGCCCAGGCGCGCCGCCGCCGTCTCGATCCGGCGCCGGATCTCCGGCTGGAACTCCTTCAGCAGCGCCTCGTCGGTGGCGACGTGCTTCATCTCGTGCGCCAGCACCTCGCCATGGATGCAGGAGCCGCGCGGCAGTTCGCGTGCGACGTAGACGACGCGCTCGATGAAGCCAAAGGTGACTTTGACCGAGGAGACGGCGGCGCAGACCGAGCCGTCGCGCTGCGGCTGGAACACGGCGCCGAGCTGCGACTGCTCCCCGTACTTGGCGTGCGCGAGGCCGAGGATGTTGCCGCCGGACGCCCCGGCCGGCCCCGGCGCCCGGCCGGGCAGGCCGGCGAGCTGCGCGGTGGAGCGCGTGTCGTCGCGCCCCAGCGGCGCCGCCTGGAAATCGACCTGGACGGTCGGCCGGTCGAAGGCCGGGCAGCCGTTCGACTGGGCGGCGGCCAGACCGGGCGCGGACAGCACGACGGCCGCCACGAGGGCGGCCGCCATGGGAACACAGGCGTGGATGGGGCGCGTCATGCCGAACATGTCGGCATCCGCCCAGCCCCGCGCAAGACCGGTCAGCGGCGCCCCGGATAGAGGAAGCGCGTCTTCAGCGTGCCGTCGATCGCCTTCATGTCGGCCAGCACCTCGCCCTCGTCCACGTCGCCGTCGGCGTCGATGACGACGTAGCCCAGTTCCGGATCGGTCTGCAGATATTGCGCGGCGATGTTCAGGTTGCGGGCCGAGAACACGTCGTTGATCTTGCGCAGCACGCCCGGCACGTTGCGGTGCAGGTGCAGGAAGCGCGTCGCCCCGTCGTGCACCGGCAGCGCCACCTGCGGGAAGTTGACCGCGCCGATGGTCGAGCCGTTGTCGGAGTACTCGATCAGCTTCTGCGCCACCTCGGTGCCGATGTTGGCCTGCGCCTCCATGGTCGAGCCGCCGATGTGCGGCGTCAGGATCACGTTGGGGTGGCCGCGCAGCGGGCTGACGAACTCGTCGCCCTCGCCCGACGGCTCCTTGGGGAAGACGTCCAGGGCGGCACCCAGGATGTGCTTCGTCTCCAGCGCCGCCACCAGCGCGTCGATGTCCACCACCTTGCCGCGCGCGAGATTGATGAGGTGGGCGCCCTTCTTCATCGCCTTGAGCTGGTCGGCGCCGATCATGTTGCGGGTCTGCGGCGTGTCGGGCACGTGCAGCGTCACCACGTCGGACATGCCCAGCAGCTCGTCCAGCGAATCGACCGGCTGGGCGTTGCCCAGCGCCAGCTTGCGCACGACGTCGTAGAAGACGACCTTCATGCCCATCGATTCCGCCAGGATCGAGACCTGCGTGCCGATGTGGCCGTAGCCGACGATGCCCAGCGTCTTGCCGCGGATCTCGTAGCTGTCCTTGGCCGACTTCATCCAGCCGCCGCCGTGGACGAGGTTCGACTTCTGGAAGATGCCGCGCATCAGCATGATGACGTCGCCGATCACCAGCTCCGCCACCGACCGGGTGTTGGAGTACGGCGCGTTGAAGACCGGGATGCCCTGCTTGCGGGCCGCCTTCAGGTCGACCTGGTTGGTGCCGATGCAGAAGCAGCCGACGCAGAACAGCCGCTGCGCCGCCTCCAGCACCTTGGCCGTCAGGTTGGTGCGCGAGCGGATGCCGATCATGTGCACCGAGCCGATGCGCTCCAGCAGTTCCGCTTCATCGAGCGCGTGCGGCAGCCGCTCGACGGTGGCGTAGCCCCGCGCCGCCAGCTCGGAAATGGCGTTGTCGTGGATCCCCTCGAGCAGCAGGATCGAGATCTTTTCCTTGGAGAGCGACAGCTTGGTCACGACGGCAATCCTTCGTTCCGCAGGGCCCGTGCCGGACCATATATGCGAAAAACCTGATAAAGGCACGGGGGCGCGCGCAAGGTAGCGGCAAGCGGCGCCGTTGTCACGGGGTACGGAAGGCCTGCATGGCCGCTTGGCGCGGCGCGCGGGGCGGGTGTATGTCTCGGCGAAACGTTGGATACGGGAGACCTGGGCCATGAGCGAGACGGTGACCATCTACCACAACCCGCGCTGCACCAAGTCGCGCGAGACGCTGGAGCTGCTGCGGTCGAAGAATGTCGAGCCGATGGTGGTGGAGTACCTGAAGACGCCGCCGAGCGCGGCCGAGCTGAAGCGCATCCTGGCCGCGCTGAACAAGAGCCCGCGCGAGCTGCTGCGCGCGAAGGAGGCGGCCGAAGCGGCTATTGGCAAGGACCTGGACGACGAGGCGCTGATCGCCGCCATGGTGGCGAACCCCATCGTCATCGAGCGCCCGATCGTCGTGAAGGGTGACAAGGCCCGCGTCGGCCGCCCACCGGAAAGCGTTCTGGAGATCCTGTGAGGCGTTAACGCAGGACCATCCGCTCGATCAGCACGTCCTTGAGCAGGTCGCGGCCGGCCTCGCGGTTCACGGCGTCCTTGACCGCCTGCTTGACCCGCTCGGCCGAGCCGGGGCCGACGAGGCGCTCCTCGCCGATGTCGCGCACCCCGTCGTAGAGCCGGTCCTCGATGCGCTCGAGCCGACGCTCGACCGGCCGTTGGCTGGCCTTCGGCCGCAGTTCCAGCGTCACCTTCAGGTCCAGCGTGCGGGAACCGGAGAGCGGGAAGCGCATCTCCGGCAGGGTCTGGAAGTTGCCCCGCGGCCCCATCATGGAGACGACGCGCCGGTGCTCCAGCGCGCGGTCGACCGCCGTGGCGCCGGCGAGGCCGAGCATCACCAGCGTCGCCAGGACACCGATGATGGTGAACAGCATCCGATGCGGTGAGTGGTGGGGCGGCGGTTTTCCCCGCCCTTCCGTATGAGTTGCCGTGTGAGCGAACGCCATGGCGCGGCCTCCCTCTGGGGCCTGACCAAAGGGTACCATGGCGCCCCGGCGAATCCATCCGCCGGATTGCCGCAGCCCCTATCCGGCCACGGCGCGCAGCCGGTCCACGGCCCAGCGGGCGGCGTCCCGCACCACCGGGGACGGATCGTCGAGCAGCGCCTGCGCCGCCGGAATCCGCGCCGGGTCACCGCAGTTGCCCAGCGCCACCAGCACGTTGCGCACGAAGCGCTCGCGCCCGATGCGCTTGATGGGGGAACCGGAGAACACCTGCCGGAACGCGGCGTCGTCGAGCTGCGCCAGGTCGGCCAGCCGGGGGGCGGTCAGCTCGGCGCGCGGCAGGAAGGCGGCCTCCTTGGAACGGCTGGCGAACTTGTTCCACGGGCAGACGGCGAGGCAGTCGTCGCAACCGTAGATGCGATTGCCCATCAGCGGCCGCAGCTCTTCCGCGATCGGGCCGGCGTGCTCGATGGTCAGGTAGGAGATGCAGCGCCGCGCGTCGAGCTGGTAGGGCGCCGGGAACGCGTCCGTCGGGCAGGCGTCCTGACAGCGCCGGCAGGAGCCGCAGCGGTCCGCCCCCGGTTCGTCCGGCGGCAGGTCGAGCGTGGTGTACACCTCGCCCAGGAACAGCCAGGAGCCGTGCGTGCGGGAGACGAGGTTGGTGTGCTTGCCCTGCCAGCCCAGCCCGGCGCGCTCCGCCAGCGGCTTTTCCATGACGGGGGCGGTGTCGACGAAGACCTTCACGTCGGCCCTGAAGCGGTGGTGCATCCACTGCCCCAGCACCTTCAGCCGGCCCTTGACGAGGTCGTGGTAGTCGCGGTTGCGGGCGTAGACCGACACCACGCCGCGATTGGGTTGTGCGGCCAGCCGCAGCGGGTCATCGGCCGGCGCGTAGGAGGTGCCGAGCACGACGACGGTCCGCGCCTCCGGCCACATTGCGGCGGGGCTGCCGCGCCACGCCTGCTTCTCGGCCATCCAGCCCATGTCGCCGTGCCGCCCCTCGGCCAGGAACGCGGCCAGCCGCTCGCGCGCCTCGTCGCCCAGTTCGGCCCGCGCGAAGCCGACGGCGTTGAAGCCGATCTCCAGGGCGCGTTGGCGGATGGCGTCGCGGATGGTGGCTGGGTCGGCTGTCATCGCAAATGCCTTGCTAGCCCCTCCCCCGGCCCCGCTGGGGGAGGGATGAAAAGAAGCTAGCCCCGCCCGCGGTACGGCGGCACACCCTGGTCGGGGATCCACACGCCCTTGGGCGGTTCGCCGGACTGGTAGAAGACGTCGATGGGGATGCCGCCGCGCGGGTACCAGTAGCCGCCGATGCGCAGCCACACCGGCGACAGAACCTCCTCCAGCCGCTTGGCGATCTGCACGGTGCAGGCCTCGTGGAAGGCGCCGTGGTTGCGGAAGGAGCCGAGGAACAGCTTCAGCGCCTTGCTCTCGACCAGCCAGTCTCCCGGCACGTAGTCGATCATCAGGTGCGCGAAGTCCGGCTGGCCGGTGATCGGGCACAGGGACGTGAACTCGGGCGCCGTGAAGCGCACGAGGTATTGCGTGCCCGGATGCGGGTTGGGCACACGCTCCAGCACCGCCTCCTCCGGCGAGGCGGGGAGCCTGGTGGCTTGGCCGAGTTGCTGGAGTCCCTGGTAGATGGTCTCGCTCATGATGCCTTTTCCTTGGCCCCTTTGTGCGCCGCCTTCGGCTTCGCCAACGGGTCGGGCGTGGCGGGCACGTCGCCTTCGGCCATCGTGCGCTCCAGCTCCGTCGCGACCTCCTCGAAGCGGCCCTCCTCGATGGCGGCGCGCAGCGTGGCCATCAGGTCCTGGTAGTGTTGCAGGTTGTGCCACGTCAACAGCATCGGCCCCAACATCTCACCCGCCTTGAACAGGTGGTGCAGGTAGCCGCGCGAATAGTTGCGGCAGGCCGGGCAGCGGCACAGCTCGTCCAGCGGGCGGTCGTCGTGCGCGTGGCGGGCGTTGCGGATGTTGATCTGGCCGCGCCGCACGAATGCCTGCCCTGTCCGGCCGGAGCGCGTGGGCATCACGCAGTCGAACATGTCGATGCCCCGGCGCACCGCCCCCACGATGTCGCCCGGCCGGCCCACGCCCATCAGGTAGCGCGGCCGCTCCGCCGGCATCAGCGGCATGGTGAAGTCCAGCACGCGGAACATTGTCTCCTGCCCCTCGCCCACCGCCAGCCCGCCGACGGCGTAGCCGTCGAAGCCGATGCCGGTCAGGGCCGCCACCGATTCCGCGCGCAGGTCCGGGTAAACGCTGCCTTGCACGATGCCGAACAGGCCGTAGCCGGGGCGCTCGACGAACGCTTGCCGGCTGCGCGCCGCCCAACGCATGGACAGCCGCATGGAGGCGGCGGCCTGCGCCTCCGTCGCCGGGAAGGGCGTGCACTCGTCCAGGCACATCGTGACGTTGCTGTCCAGCAGGTGCTGGATCTGGATGGAGCGTTCCGGCGTCAGGTGGTGCTTGGAACCGTCGAGGTGGGATTTGAAGGTCACCCCCTCCTCGGTCATGGTGCGCAGGTCGGACAGCGACATGACCTGGAAGCCGCCGCTGTCGGTGAGGATGGGGCGATGCCAGTTCATGAACTTGTGCAGGCCGCCCAACTGCGCCACGCGCTCGGCCGTCGGGCGCAGCATCAGGTGGTAGGTGTTGCCGAGGATGATCTCGGCCCCCGTGCTCTCCACCTGCTCCGGGTGCATGCCCTTGACGGTGCCCACGGTGCCCACCGGCATGAAGGCCGGCGTGTTGATGCTGCCGTGCGCGGTGTGCAGCCGGCCACGCCGGGCCGCGCCGTCGGTGCCCAGCAGATCGAAGGTCAGGCCGGTCATGCGTCCCTCCGCAAGAGCGAGGCGTCGCCGTAGGAATAGAAGCGGTAACCGCTTGCGATGGCGTGGGCATAGGCGGCGCGCATGCGCCCCATCCCGGCAAAGGCGCAGACGAGCATGAACAGCGTGGACTTCGGCAGGTGGAAGTTGGTCAGCAGCCGGTCGACGATGCGGAACCGGTAGCCGGGCGTGATGAAGATGGACGTCTCGGCGGCGAAGGGGTGCAGTGTGCCGTCCTCGGATGCCGCCGATTCCAGAAGGCGCAGCGCCGTGGTGCCAACGGCGACGATGCGCCCGCCGGCGGCCCGTGCCGCGTTCACCGCGGCGGCCGTCTCCGGTGACACCTCGCCGTACTCGGCGTGCATCTTGTGGTCGCGCACGTCCTCCACCTTGACGGGGAGGAAGGTACCGGCACCCACGTGCAGCGTCACCGGCACCCGGCGCACGCCACGCGCCTCCAGCGCCGCCAGCAGCTCCGGCGTGAAGTGCAGGCCGGCGGTGGGGGCGGCGACGGCGCCCTCGGCCCTGGCGAAGACGGTCTGGTAGTCGTCGCGGTCACTGCTCTCCTCACCGCCCGGCCGGCGGATGTAGGGGGGCAGCGGCATGGCGCCGTGTTGATGAAGGCGCGCGAACAGCTCCGCCCCGGCCGCGTTGAAGCGCAGCACCACCTCGCCCCCCTCGTGCTTCTCCAGCACGGTGGCGGCGAAGTCGTCGGTGAAGGCGACCGTGTCGCCCGGCTTCAGGCGGCGCGCGTTCTTGGCGAAGGCCGCCCAGGTGTCGTCGCCCATCCGCTTGTGCAGCGTCACCTCGATCCGCGCCTCGCCGCGCCGGCCGGTCAGGCGCGCGGGGATGACGCGGGTGTCGTTGTAGACCATCAGATCGCCGGGCTGGAGCAGGTCCGGCAGGTCGCGAACGATACGGTCCTGCAACGGCTCGTCCACGACCAGCAGGCGCGCGGCGTCGCGCGGCTTCACCGGGTGGTCGGCGATCCGTTCGGGCGGCAGATCGAAGTCGAAATCGGCGGTTTTCATGGAGGCCGCTGATATAGGGCATCCCGGCCGTCAAGGGAAGACGGATGAGGACAGTGCCTACCGCACGACCATGCGTTCCAGCAGGACGTCGCGCACCTTCACCGGACGGATCTCGCGGTCCACAACCGCCGTGACGGTGCTCTTCATCAGTTTCGCGCCGTCGGCGCCGGTCAGCCGTTCCGGCTCGATCTGGCGGATGCGGTCGCCCAGGCGGTCGGCGATGCGGGCGGCGTAGGGGTCGGTCACCTTGGGATCGACCTTGGGATCCAGCTCGATGAGGACGCGCAGGTCCATGGTCTTGCCGGTGCCGCCAAGGGCCAGCGACATTTCCGGAAGGTGGGCGTAGTTCTTCTTCGGCCCCATGCGCGTGGAGGGATCCGGCTGGCGGTTGTTCACCGCGCTGACCACGGCGGCGCCGCCACCGCCGAGCACGGCCAGCGCGATCAGCACGGCGGCGATGATCACAGGCGCGCTGAAGGAGACGGGTTCGCCGTTGCCACGGCGCAAGACGATGCGCATGTCGGATCACCCGCCCTGCCGCGGCCCGTTTCCGAGCACGATGCTGTGACTTTAACGAAAATGCCGGGACCGGTCAAACAGCGCCATCCGGCCGGTCCCGGCATCGCTCAATCCACGGCCCCGCTTACTGGTCGATGCCACCCAGGCACAGGTACTTGATCTCGACGAACTCCTCGAGGCCGTACTTGGAGCCTTCGCGGCCGATGCCGCTCTCCTTCATGCCGCCGAAGGGGGCGACCTCGGTGGAGATGATGCCCTCGTTGATGCCGACGATGCCGTACTCCAGCCCCTCCGCCACCCGCCAGATGCGGCCGATGTCGCGGCTGTAGAAATAGGCGGCGAGGCCGAATTCGGTGTCGTTCGCCATGCGCACCGCCTCCTGCTCGCTGGTGAAGCGGAACAGCGGCGCCACGGGGCCGAACGTCTCCTCCCGCGCCACCTTCATCTCCGGCGTCACGTCGGCCAGGATGGTGGGCTCGAAGAAGCTGCCTCCCAGATCGTGCCGCTTGCCGCCGACGACGACCCGCGCCCCCTTCGACACGGCGTCGCGGATGTGGTCTTCCACCTTCTCCACCGCGCTCATGTCGATCAGCGGGCCCTGCTGCGCGCCCTCCGTCGTCAGGCCGGGGCCGACCTTCAGCGCCCGCACGGCGGCGGCCAGCTTCTCGGCGAAGGCGTCATAGACGCCGGCCTGCACCAGCAGCCGGTTGGCGCACACGCAGGTCTGCCCGGTGTTGCGGTACTTGGACGCCATGGCGCCGGCCACCGCCGCGTCCAGGTCGGCGTCGTCGAAGACGATGAAGGGCGCGTTGCCGCCCAGCTCCAGCGACACCTTCTTCACCGTGCCGGCGCACTGCGCCATCAACTGCTTGCCGATCTCGGTGGAGCCGGTGAAGGACAGCTTGCGCACGGTGGGGTTCGAGGTCATCTCGCCGCCGATCTCGCGGGCCGAGCCGGTGACCACCGCCAGGATGCCGGCCGGGATGCCTGCGCGCTCGGCCAGCACGCACATGGCGAGTGCGGAGAACGGCGTGGCGGTGGCCGGCTTGATCACCATGGGGCAGCCGGCGGCCAGCGCCGGCCCGGCCTTGCGGGTGATCATCGCGGCCGGGAAGTTCCACGGCGTGATGGCGGCGGTGACGCCGATCGGCTCCTTCACCACGACGATCCGGCGGCCCGGCAGGTGCTGCGGAATGGTGTCACCGTACAGGCGCTTGCCCTCCTCGGCGAACCACTCGATGAAGGAGGCGGCGTAGGCCACCTCGCCGCGCGCCTCGGCCAGCGGCTTGCCCTGCTCCGCCGTCATGATGCGGGCGAGGTCTTCCTGGTTGGCCATCATCAGGTCGTGCCAGGTGCGCAGGATCCTGGCGCGCTCCTTGGCGGTCTTCGCCCGCCACGCCGGCCAGGCGCGGTCCGCCTCCGCGATGGCGCGGCGCGTCTCCGCCGCTCCCATCAGCGGCACGGTGCCCAGCACGGAGCCGCCGGCCGGGTCCGTCACCTCCACCGTGCGACCGTCGTCGGCGTCCACCCAGGCGCCGCCGATGTAGCCCTGGAAGCGCAGCAGCGCAGGGTCCTTCAGGCCAAGGCGATTCGCGGTCTCGATGGAATCATAGGGCATGGCGGCGTCCCTCCCGTTGGTGTGCGTTCGTCCAGGAAGATAGGGAGCGGATCCGCCCCGGCGACGTCCAATGCGAAGCCCCTTGCGCGGGTGGGCTCATTGGCAATACCAAAGGGGTGCATCGACGAATACACCGCACAGGCGGGCAGAGGCCCGGCGTTCTCCGGAGGAGCGATGGCCATGACCCCGGACACAGGCCGAGACACGGGCCATGAGGGAGAGCGCGCCCGCGCCATCCGGCAAGCCATTTTCGACAACGCCAGTCACCTGATCATCGCCACCGACGAGGCCGGCACCATCATCGACGTCAACCCGGCGGCCGAGCGGGCGCTGGGCTACACGCGCGGCGAGCTGGTGGGCAGGACCTCCCCCGTCGTCATCCACGACCGCGACGAGGTGACCACCGAAGCCGCGCGCCTGAGCGCGGAACTGGGCGAACCCATCGAGCCCGGCTTCGAGGCGTTCGTGGCGCTCGCCCGGCGCGGCCGGCCGGTGGAGCGGGAGTGGACCTACATCCGCCGCGACGGCACCCGCTTCCCCGTGCTGCTGGCGGTCACCGCATTGCCCGGCCGCAACGGGACGCCGATCGGCTTCGTCGGCATCTCCACCGACCTGACGGAGCGCAAGGCGCACGAGCGCGCGCTGATCGAAACACGGGCGGCCGTGCTGGCCCGCCGCAAGGCGGAGAGCGACAGCCACGCCAAGACGCACTTCCTCGCCGCCGCCAGCCACGACCTGCGCCAGCCGCTGCAATCGGCGCTGCTGTTCGCGAGCGCGCTGGCGCCGCACGTCACCAGCGAGCGCGGCGCCTCCATGGTCAGCAGCCTGGAGAAGAGCCTGAACGCGCTCCGCTCGCTGCTCGACAGGCTGCTCGACATTTCCAAGCTTGATGCCGGGGAGGTGACGCCGCAGGTCGGCCTCCTGCCCGCCTCGCGCCTGCTCGACGAGTTGAACGACGCCTACGCCCCCCGCGCCGCCGCCCGCGGGCTGGGCTGGCGCGTGGTCGCCGTGCCCGCCACGCTGCGCAGCGATCCCGAACTGCTGGGCCGCATCCTGCGCAACCTGATCGAGAACGCGCTGCGCTACACCGAACAGGGCGGCGTGGCGCTGGAGGCGCGGGTGGAAGGGGCGGAGCTGGTGATCGACGTGCGCGACACCGGCCCCGGCATCGCGCCCGAACACCAGGAAGCCATTTTCCGCGAGTTCCACCGGCTGCAGCGGCCGGATGCCGGCGGCGAGAGGGGGCTTGGACTCGGCCTCGCCATCGTGCGGCGCCTGGCCAATCTGCTCGGCCATCCGCTGACTCTGCGCTCGCGCGTCGGCGAAGGATCGGTGTTCACCATCCGCGTGGCGCTGGACGCCGCCGCCGTCCGCGCCGACGCCAGCCCCGCCGGCACGGCGGAACCGGACGGCGGCGGCGGGCGGGCGGTGCTGGTGATCGAGGACGACGCGCTGGTGCGTGCGGCCCTCGTCGCCATGATCCGGCAATGGGGCTATGATCCGCACGGCACGGCCTCCTGGCCGGAGGCGCAGGCGTGGCTCGACGCGGCGGCGCGGCCACCGGCGGTGGTCGTCACCGATTACCGCCTGCCGGACGGCACCAGCGGTGTTGGCGTGCTGAAGGCGTTGGCCGCCCGGCCGGGTCCGGCGCCGCGCGGTATCCTGCTGACCGGCGAGACCGCCAGCGGCCCGCTGCGCGAAGCGCAGGCACTGGGGTACACGGTGCTGCAAAAGCCGATCATGCCGGCGGCCCTGCACCGCGCGATCGCCGGCGATGACGTGGTCGAGGCGGTTTAGGTCGGGTCGCATACAATAAAGAACGAAGGATCTGGATCACACCCCGTCCCTGGCATATGTGTGAATAGGCCGGACAAATTTTGTCCTGCTATATGTCATGGGAGGTGTGAAATGAAGCCGGTTCGCAATGCATGCGCGCTGCTCATTCTTGCGGCTCTTGCACAGATGCCCACGGCCCACGCCCAGGACTTCAAATCCACTGCTCAATCCGCCGCCTCAAAGTGGGATGAGGCTTTCAACAAAGGAGACGCGGCGCAACTTGCAAAGATGTATGGCGGCAGGGCAGCCCTCCTGCCTCCCGGCAGTTCCCCCATAGCGGGCGAATCGAATATCCAGCAGTTCTGGACGACGACCATCGGCAAGGGGTTCGGCCAGCACAAGGTCACCGTCCAGCAGGCCGAGACGAAAGGGGACATGGGTTACGCCTACGGCCGCTGGCAGGCCACCGGCCCCGGCGATGGCGGCGCCAAGAAGCAGTACGAAGGCAACTGGTCGAACGTTATGGAACGCCAGGGCAACGAGTGGAAGACCGTGCTCCACGCCTGGAACTGATGGAACGGACGGCACGGCCATAACGGCCCGCGCCTAAGTTTGAAGCGCACCATCGCTCCGGGGGGCAGATCATCCGCCGTCTTGATCTGCTCCCCACCGCCGGCTGGTCATGGTTTCAAATTGAAATGCGCCATCACCTCGGGGCATCCTGACGGCCGTTCCTTGGGAGGCAGGACATGGCGGTGGTGTACGTCGCGCGCAGCGCCGCGCTGTCGAAATGGGCGTCCGACGTGGGCTTGGGCAAGCACGTCTACAAGGTGGGCGTCGCCGACGACGCAGCGGCCGCCAAGGCGGCGATCGCCGCCGGCTGGGCCGGCTCCACCGACTGGAAACCGCTGGCCCAGCAGGAGGCCGACGTGAGCGAGGAGGAGGTGCTGGCCCGCCTGTCGGCGCGCGAGAAGCCGGTCGATCCCACCTACTACCCGCACCTCAAGGGTGCCACGGGCGTCTTCCGCGTGCCGCCGGGCAAGGTGGCGAACAGTCTCTTGCTCGCCCGCTCCCTGGAAGCCGGCCCGGACGAACCGCTGGGCGAGATCAAGGCCAAGCCCAAGGATTTCGGCGAATACCTGCTGCGCCACGGCGTGGGGTAACGTCTACCCCTTAACCACCGGCACGTTGTCGATCAGCCGCGCCTTGCCCATCCAGGCGGCGGCGAGCAGACGCGCGGGACGCTCCACGCGCTCGACCGGGGCGAGGCTGTCGGCGTCGCGCAGTTCGACGTAGTCGATGGAGCGGAAGCCGGCCGCGGCGATGCGCTCCTTCACCCGCTCCAGCACCGCGCCGGCGTCGGCACCGCCGGCCAACTCCGCCGCCGCACCGCTCAGCGCGCGGTGCAGCTCCGGCGCGCGGGCGCGCTCGTCGGCGGTCAGGTAGGCGTTGCGCGACGACAGGGCGAGGCCGTCGGCCTCGCGCACGGTCGGCACGCCCTCCACCCGCACGGGGATGTCGAGGTCGCGGGTGAAGCGGCGGATGACCTGGAGCTGCTGGTAGTCCTTCTCGCCGAACAGCGCCACGTCGGGCAGCGCCTGGAGGAACAGCTTGGTCACCACCAGCGCCACGCCGCCGAACATCTGCGGGCGGAAGGCGCCGCACAGCCCCTCCGCCGGGCCGCCGACACTGATGGCGGTGGCGAAGCCCTCCGGGTACATCTCAGCCACGGAGGGCGCGTAGAGCAGGCCGCAGCCGTGCTCGGCCAGCTTCGCCGCGTCGCCCGATTCGTCGCGCGGGTAGCGGTCGAAATCCTCGTGCGGGGCGAACTGCGTGGGATTGACGAAGACGCTGGCGACCACGTGCGTGGCAAGGCGCCGCCCCTGCTCGACCAGCGCCATGTGCCCGGCGTGCAGCGCCCCCATGGTGGGAACGAGCGCCACGGTCTCGCCCGCGCGGCGCCATGCGCCGACCTGGGCGCGCAAATCGGCGACGGTGCGCACGATGGGAAGGGGGGCCATGGCTCGCGTCCTCTGCTCGGGTTCCGGTTGCGCGCTGGGATAATGGCTGGACACCCACTTTGTCCAGCGCCGGACGACGCCATCCTGCTCGACGGAAGGCGCCCGCTTGACGAAAGACGGTTGCGCAACCGATGGTGCGCCATGACCCTGGATCTTCCGACCCGCTTCCGCGCCGATTGCAGCCGTTGCCAAGCGCTGTGCTGTGTGGCGCTTAACCTGAAGCCGGAGAACGGCTTTCCCGAGCCCAAGCCGCCCGGTGTGCCGTGCCCGCACATCGACCGCAAGCGCCTGAACTGCGGGATCTGGAGGGAGCGGGAAAAGCACGGCTTCACCGGCTGCGCGCCCTACGATTGTTTCGGCGCCGGGCAACTGGTGTCGAAGGTGATGACCAAGCGCGGGATGAAGTGGCCGAAGCTCGATCCGGCGACGGCGGACCGCTATTACGACGACATGCGCCGGCTGATGCGAATCCACGTCATGCTGGCCTACCTGCACGCGGGCAAGGTGGAAGACCCGTCCCTGCTCGCCAACCTGGAGGTGATCGTCGACGGCTACGTCCGCACCGGCTTCCTGCCGCCGGCCGATCGGGTCATTCGCATGCTGATGGCCCACAACGCCAGCGTGATCACCATTTTCAAGACCGCCGGCGGCGGGATCATCCCGCAGGAGTGATCCCGGAAGCGAAGCCCGGAAAACGAAAGAGGCGCCCGAAGGCGCCTCCCGGACCGCCGCTCAGCGGTAGAGGGTGAGACGGAACAACCAGGCCAGGTTGGCCCAGGCCAGCAGCGTCACGATCAGGACGGTGTACTGCGGAGCCGCCACAAGAGTGCCGATGAGGATCGCCAGAACGGCGACGAGCAGCACCAGGGCTTTCAGGGTAACGCTGAGATCTTCCATCTTCTCTCGAACTTTCCTGCGCTGAGGGGGGCGGCCGGGGGCCCCGGGATTGGCGATAAGGGACGCCCCGAATGCGGTCCGAAGGCGCGCGGCCTTATAACGCAGGGCGGCGCGCCCGACAACACCGCTGGGGCCACGAATTGATCCAGCTCAATCGCAACCGGCCGATTTTCGTGCGAGCGCGCGCTGGCGGCGTCCGCGCGCGGCGGTTATGTTCGCGTCACCCGCACGGTTGCGGGGGCCGTGCGACGGTGGGGAAATGGCGTGACGGTGGGGAAATGGCGTGACGGTGAATGTGCAGCTTGGCTTGACGGCGGTCGTCGTGGCGGTGGCGGGGGCGACGCCGCGCCTCGTGGTCGTGCGCAGCGGCTTCGAAATCCCGGAGAGCCACCGCACCGGCGCCGAGCCACCGCCGCACCGCGACGCCCTGCCCGGCGCCGCGTTCGAGCCGGAACGCTGGCGCACCCTGCAGGAGGGCGTGCGCGCCGTGGCGGAGGGGCTGTCGGGCCTGACGCTGCGCTATGTGGAGCAGCTCTACACCTTCGGCGACCGCTTCCGCGACCCGCACGAGCTGTTCGGCGGCGCGCGTTCGCTGACCGTCGGCTATCTGGCGCTGGTGCGCGACGACCCGCTGGGCGGCGACGCGGAAGCCGAATGGCGCGACCTGTACGACCATTTCCCCTGGGAGGATTGGCGCGACGAGCGCCCCGCGCTGCTCGACACCGTCATCCTGCCGGCCCTGGAGCGCTGGGTCCGCACCGGCGAGGACGAGTCGGCCCGCGCACGCCGGCACGAGCGCGTGCAACTGGCCTTCGATCCCGGCGACTGGGACGCCGAACGCGTGCTGGACCGCTACGAGCTGCTGTACGAGGCGGGGCTGGTGGTGGAGGCGCACCGCGACCGTCAGCTCGAATCGCTGGCCGGCGTTGAGGACGGCCGGCCGCCGCTGCGCGAGATGCCGCGGGCGCTGGGCCGGCCGATGGCGCGCGACGGGCGGCGGATCGTCGCCACCGCGCTGGCCCGGCTCCGCGGCAAGCTGAAGTACCGCCCCATCGTCTTCGAACTGCTGCCGCCCACCTTCACGCTGCACCAGCTCCAGCAGGTGGTGGAGGCGCTGTCGGGGGCGCGGCTGCACAAGCAGAACTTCCGCCGCCTGATGCTGACCGCCGGCCTGGTCGAGCCGACCGGCACCTATGAGAGCCAGACCGGCGGCCGCCCGGCCGAACTCTACCGCTTCCGCCGCCAGGCCATCCACGAGCGCACCAGCGCCCGGGCGATCCCGGAGGCGTAGGGGGCGATCGCCCGGGCGGGAGCGGGGTCGTTCAAACCCCGCCCCGCCCGTCTCCGTCAATGCCGCATGCTCTGCAGGGCCTTCTGGCAGGATTCCTCGCAACTGCGGCATTCCTCGGCGCAGATGCGGCAGTGGTCGTGCATCTGGGCATGGCGCTCGCATTCCTCCGCGCACAGGCGGCAGGCCGTGCCGCAGGCCTCCAGCATCGCGCGGATGACCTGCTCGTTGGAGCCGCTGCGGCGGGTGGCGACGGCGCCGGTGGCGGTGCAGACGTCGGCGCAGTCCATGTTCAGGCGGATGCACTGCACCAGATCGGCCACCTTCTCCTCGCCAAGGCAGGCGTCGGCGCAGGTCGTGCAGGTCTGCGCACAGTCGTAGCATTCCTCGATGCAGCGGATCAGCGCGTCGTTGGTGTTGCCGCGGACGTGTGGGTGGGTGCTGATCATCTCCCTGGCGTGCATGGCTCGATCTCCCTGGATGGATTGAGCGGGCGCCGGTGCCGGCGCCCTTCCCTCACCAACCAGTGCCGGGCGGAATGGTTCTGCCCACACGCTGTCGCCGCTTCTCCTGAAGCACACTCTTGAAGGAACGCGGGTTGACTCGGCGCGCGCGTGATATATGCTCTATGAGAGCAATATATCTTCCACTCTTCGCGAGTATATCCTATGGACACGCTGCTGCGCGAGCCCCACAGCCTCGATCCGGCCGCCCTCGCCTACACGCCCGAGGTCGCCGAGGCCACCAAGCCGGTGTACGAGCGCGTCAAGCGCGTGATCCCGGAGATCGAGTGGCCGTTCCACGCCCCCATCATCCACGCCATCGACACGCTCAAGCGCGAGCGCAACGCCGTCGTCCTGGCGCACAACTACCAGACGCCGGAGATCTTCCACGGCGCCGCCAACATCGTCGGCGACAGCCTGGCGCTGGCCCGGCAGGCGGCGGAGACGGACGCCGACGTCATCGTCGTGGCCGGCGTGCACTTCATGGCCGAGACGGCCAAGCTGATGAACCCGTCCAAGACCGTGCTGATCCCCGACGCCGCGGCCGGCTGCTCGCTGGCGGAATCCATCACCGCCGAAGACGTGCGGCTGCTGCGCCAGACGTACCCCGGCGTGCCGATCGTCGCCTACGTCAACACCTCGGCCGACGTGAAGGCGGAGGTGGACATCTGCTGCACCTCGGGCAACGCGGTGGAGGTGGTGGAATCGCTGGGCGTGCCGCGCGTCATCATGTTGCCCGACGAATACCTGGCCAAGCACGTCGCCTCCCAGACCTCGGTCGAGGTGATCGCCTGGAAGGGCCATTGCGAGGTGCACGAGCGCTTCACCGGCGCTGAGATCACCGAATTCCGCAACCGCTTCGACAACCTCGTCGTCATCGCCCACCCGGAGTGCCCGCCGGACGTGCTGGCCGCCGCCGACTTCGTCGGCTCCACCGCGCACATGATCGACATGGTGGCGAAGAACCGCCCGCCGCGCGTCTTCATGGTCACCGAATGCTCGATGAGCGACAACATCGCCGCCTCGCTGCCGGACGTGGAGTTCGTCCGCCCCTGCAACCTGTGCCCGCACATGAAGCGGATCACTCTGGCGAACATCCTCACCGCGCTGCAAACGCTGGAACCGCGCGTGGAGATCCCGGCAGAGCTGGCCGACCGCGCCCGGCTGTCGGTGGAACGCATGCTGGCCGTCAAGCCGAAACCCCGCGCGTGAGAGGAGGAGGCCCATGCCCGCCCAAACGCTCACCGTCCGTGATTCCGAGGTGCTGGTCGTCGGCTCCGGTCTCGCCGGGCTGACGGTGGCGCTGAAACTGGCGCCCCGACCGGTCACGCTGCTGACCAAGACCGAAGACCTGCCCGGCGGCTCCAGCCTGCACGCGCAGGGCGGCATCGCCGCGGCCCTGGGGCCGGGCGACGCGCCGGCCCACCACGCCGCCGACACGGTGGCGGCCGGCGCCGGCCTCGTCGACGCCGCCATGGCCGAACTGCTGGCGGCGGAGGGCGCGGAGCGCGTGGCCGAACTGCTGGCCGACGGCCTGCCCTTCGACCGCGCGCCTGACGGCGCGCCCGTGCTGGGGCGCGAGGCGGCGCACGGCCACGCCCGCATCGTGCACGCCGGCGGCGACGCCACGGGCCGCACACTGGTCACCGCGCTGGCGGAGCGCGTGCGCGCCACGCCGTCGGTCACCGTGGAGACCGGTGCCTTCGCCGTCGACCTCGTGGTGCGTCACGGGCGCGTCTGCGGCCTGCTGGCCCGCCACGCCGAGGGCTGGGTGTTCCACCGCTGCCCGCGCGTGGTGCTCGCCACCGGCGGCATCGGCACCGCGTACCTGCGCACCACCAACCCGCCGGAGGCGACCGGCGACGGGCTGGCGCTGGCCGCCCGCGCCGGCGCTCGGCTCGCCGACGTGGAGTTCGTGCAGTTCCATCCCACCGCGCTGGCCGTGGAAACGGGCGACGGCCCGGCGCCGCTGATGACCGAGGCGCTGCGTGGGGCCGGCGCGGTGCTGCTCGACCGGCACGGGCGCCGCTTCATGGTGGACGAGCACCACCTCGCCGAACTGGCGCCGCGCGACGTGGTGGCGCGCGCCATCGGCCGCCGGGTCGCAGCGGGGGAGCCGGTGTTCCTCGACCTGCGCCCGGCGCTGGCGGCCAAGCCCGACGGCTTCCCGACCGTGCTCGGCCTGTGCGCCGAGGCCGGCCTGCACCCATGGACGGAGCCGGTGCCGGTGGCGCCGGCCGCGCATTATCATATGGGCGGCGTGTGGACCGACGCGCGCGGACGCACCAGCATCGACGGGCTGTGGGCCTGCGGCGAGGTGGCCTGCACCGGCGTGCACGGCGCCAACCGCCTTGCCAGCAACTCGCTGCTGGAAACGCTGGTGTTCGGCGCCCGCGTGGCGCGCGACATGGCGGCCCGGCGGACCGTGGTGCCGTCGCCCTTCGCGCTGCCGGAGCCGCCGGCCGTACCGGGCGCCGGAGCCGCCGGGCTGGTGTCCATGCTGATCGCCGCCGCCCGCCGTGGCCTGTACGAAAGCGCCGGGCTGGTGCGCAACGGTGCCGGGTTGCGCACGGCGGCGCACCGGCTGGCCCGCCTGGACGCCGACCTCGGCGCGCTGCCCGGCGGTGAGGCCGATGCGGACGCCGTGCGCCGCTGGGGCGAGGCGCGCAACCTGCTGCTGGTTGGCCGGCTGATCGTGCACGCCGCGCTGGCGCGCGAGGAGAGCCGCGGCGCCCACTTCCGCACCGACTTCCCGGAAACGGACCCCGCCGCCCGCCGCACCCTGTTCACCCTTGACTCGCTGGACGGCGCCGATGCCGCCGCGCCTGGAGACGTCGCATGCCAAGTCCTCTGATCTACGAGCCCATCGTCCGCGCCGCCTTGCTGGAAGACCTCGGGCGGGCCGGCGACCTGACCACCGATTCCATCGTGCCGGCCGACGCCACCGCCGCCGCGCGCATCGTCGCCCGCAAGGAGGGCCGCGTGGCCGGGCTGGAGGCGGCGCTGTCGGCGTTCCGCATCCTCGACCCCGCCGTGGAGATCGCGGTGGAGGCGGCGGACGGCCGCGACGTGGCGGCGGGCGGCACCATCGCCACGATCCACGGCAAGGCGCGCGCCCTGCTGACCGGCGAGCGCACGGCGCTCAACCTGCTCGGCAAGCTGTCGGGCATCGCCACCTCGACCCGCACGCTGGTGCGCGCGGTGGAGGGGACGCGCGCCCGCATCGTCTGCACGCGCAAGACCACGCCGGGCCTGCGCGCGCTGGAGAAGCACGCGGTGCGCCTGGGCGGCGGGGCGAACCACCGCTTCGGCCTGGACGACGCGGTGCTGATCAAGGACAACCACATCGCCATCGCCGGCGGCATCCGCCCGGCCGTGGAGCGCGCCCGCGCCGCCATCGGCCACATGGTGAAGGTCGAGGTGGAGGTCGACACGCTTGACCAACTCCAGGAGTTGCTGGAGCTGCGCGTCGACGCCGTCCTGCTCGACAACATGGATCCGCCGACGCTGGCGCGCGCGGTGGCGCTGGTGGACGGGCGGATGGTGACGGAGGCGTCCGGCAACGTGACGCTCGCCACGGTGCGGCCGATCGCCGAGGCCGGCGTGGACATGATCTCGGTCGGCTGGATCACCCACAGCGCGCCCAACCTGGACATCGGGCTGGACGTCTGACGGCGCGCAGAACGTTGGGTTTTCGCTGCGCTCAATCCAACCTACGGCTCGGCGGTAGGTTGGATTGAGGCCAAAGCCGAAAACCCAACGGCGCTCCCTGCCCGTCCCGCCGTCAATTTCACAAAACCGTCATTGAACCGCAACGTTCGCGTCTTCCAGCACCGCTACGGTCCCCCTCGCCTGCTCAGTCGCATTTTTGTCGCGCACATCGCGAGGGAGAGACCCACCGTGCTGACCCTGACCAAAGCCATTCTGACCAAAGCCATCCTGCGGGGCGCCGCCGCCGGCGCCGTTGGCCTGATCGCCGTTTCCGCCTCCGCCGCCGACATTTCCGGCGCTGGCGCCACGTTCCCCTACCCGATCTATTCGAAGTGGGCGGACGCCTACAAGAAGGAGACCGGTGTCGGCCTGAATTACCAGTCGATCGGTTCGGGCGGCGGCATCAAGCAGATCAAGGCCAAGACCGTCACCTTCGGCGCCTCCGACATGCCGCTGAAGCCGGAGGATCTGGAAAGCGCCGGCCTGATGCAGTTCCCGATGATCATGGGCGGCGTCGTCCCGGTCACCAATCTCAAGGGCATCAAGCCGGGCGAGATCAAGCTCAACGGCACCGTCCTCGCCAACATCTACATGGGCGAGGTGACGAAGTGGAACGATGAGCAGATCAAGGCGCTGAACCCCGGCGTCAACCTGCCGAACACCGCCATCGCCCCGGTCTACCGCTCCGACGGGTCGGGCACGAACTTCCTGTTCACCGATTACCTGTCGAAGACCAGCCCGAAGTTCAAGACGCTGATCGGCGCCAACACCTCCGTCCAGTGGCCGGCCGGCATCGGCGCCAAGGGCAACGAAGGCGTGGCCAACATGGTCAAGCAGACGGAAGGCTCGATCGGCTACGTCGAGTACGCCTACGCCAAGCAGAACAGCATCCCGTACCTGGCGTTGCAGAACAAGGACGGCAAGTTCGTCGAGCCGAAGATCACCGCCTTCCAGGCCGCCGCCGCCAACGCCGACTGGGCCGGTTCGAAGAGCTACTACGTTCTGCTGACCGACCAGCCGGGCGCCGAGAGCTGGCCGATCACTGGCGCCAGCTTCATCCTGATGTACAAGCAGCCGCAGGATGCCGCCGCCGCCGCCGCCGCGCTGAAGTTCTTCGCCTGGGCCTACGAGAAGGGCGACAAGCTGGCCGCCGATCTGGACTACGTCCCGATGCCCCCGGCCGTCGTCACGCTGGTCGAGAAGACCTGGACCGAGACCATCAAGGCCGGCGACAAGCCGGTGTGGACGGCGTCGGCGCAGTAACCGCCGCTTTCGCCCGGTGGGCCGACCCGTGGCCGACCAGATGGAGAAGGGAAGCTCGATGGCTCCGTCGAGCTTCCCACCCCCACTCAGCGGAGCCGACATGACCGAAATCGCCGTCAGCAGCGTGACCGACCGCATCGCCGTCCAGGGCTACGCCCGCCGGCAGCGTCTCCAGGACGCGGCCTTCCATTACGCCACGATGTTCTTCGCCGTGGCCGTCCTCGTCATCCTCGGCGGGGTCATCCTCGCCCTGGTGGAGGGAGCCATGCCGGCGCTCTCCGCCTTCGGCCTGTCCTTCGTGACGACCGAGGTGTGGAACCCGGTGACCGACCGCTTCGGCGCGCTGGCGCCGATCTACGGCACTCTCGTCACCTCCGCCATCGCCATGATGGTCGGCGTGCCCGTGAGCTTCGGCATCGCCCTCTTCATCACCGAGATCTGCCCGGTCTGGCTGAAGCGCCCGCTGGGCGTGGCCATCGAGCTGCTGGCCGGCATCCCGTCGATCATCTACGGCATCTGGGGCCTGTTCGTCTTCGCCCCCTTCATGCAGTCGACGGTGCAGCCCTTTCTGATCGCCACGCTGGGCAACGTTCCCGGCATCTCCGGCCTGTTCCAGGGGCCGCCGTACGGCATCGGCGTGCTGACCGCCGGTTTCATCCTGGGCATCATGGTGCTGCCCTTCATCACGTCCATCACCCGCGACGTGTTCGAGACGGTGCCGCCGATGCTGAAGGAATCCGCCTACGGCGTCGGCGCCACCACGTGGGAGGTGGTGTGGAAGGTGGTGCTGCCCTACACCCGCGTTGGCGTGGTGGGCGGCGTCATGCTGGGCCTGGGCCGCGCGCTGGGCGAGACGATGGCGGTCACCTTCGTGATCGGCAACTCGCACCGCATCGCGCATTCCCTGCTCGCCCCCGGCACCACCATCTCGGCCGCCATCGCCAACGAGTTCACCGAGGCGGTGGGCGACATCTACACCTCCTCGCTCGTGGCACTCGGCCTCATCCTGTTCGTCATCACCTTCACCGTGCTGGCGATCGCCAAGATCCTCCTGCTGCGCCTGCAACAGAAGGCGGGGACCTGACGCCATGACCGACGCAACCCTGGGCACCCCCAACAGCTTCAACCACGGCATCTACGCCCGCCGCCGCCTGATCAACCGCGTCGCTCTGACCCTGGCGCTGGGCGCCGCGGGTTTCGGCCTGTTCTGGCTGGTCGCCATCCTGTGGACGCTGTTCGCCAACGGCCTCTCCGCCATCGGCCCGCGGATGTTCACCGAGATGACGCCGCCCCCCGGCAGCGACGGCGGCCTGCTGAACGCCATCTATGGCAGCCTGATCATGACCGGCGTCGCCACCGCCGTCGGCACGCCGGTGGGCGTGCTGGCCGGCACGTGGCTGGCGGAATACGGCAAGCACACCAAGCTGGCCGAGGCCATCCGCTTCATCAACGACATCCTGCTCAGCGCCCCGTCCATCATCGTCGGCCTCTTCATGTACGAGGTGCTGGTGATCCGCATGGGCCATTTCTCCGCCTGGGCCGGAGCGATGGCGCTGGCGGTGATCGTCGTGCCGGTGGTCGTGCGCACCACCGAGGACATGTTGAACCTGGTGCCCGGCAGCCTGCGCGAGGCCGCCGCCGCGCTGGGCGCGCCGCGCTGGAAGGTGATCACCATGGTCGCCTACCGCGCCGCGCGCAACGGCATGATCACCGGCATGCTGCTCGCCGTCGCCCGCATCAGCGGCGAGACGGCGCCGCTGCTGTTCACGGCGCTGAACAACCAGTTCTGGAGCAGCGACATGAACGCGCCGATGGCGAACCTGCCGGTCGTCATCTTCCAGTTCGCCATGTCGCCGTACGAGGACTGGCAGCGGCTCGCCTGGGGCGGGGCGCTGCTCATCACGCTGTCCATCCTGACGCTCAACGTCGTCGCCCGACTCCTCGCTTCCCTCAGCACGAGCCGCCAATGACCATGACCGAACCCAGCCCCCGAGCCGCTGGCCGCGCCGATGTGCGCATCGACTTCCAGCGCAGCGCGGCCGCCGCGAACGCCACCGGGCTGACCGAGAAGGTCAGCGTGCGCAACCTCGACTTCTATTACGGGGACTACCGGGCGCTGAAGGACATCTCGCTGCCGCTGTACGACCGCCGGGTGACGGCCTTCATCGGCCCGTCGGGGTGCGGCAAGTCCACGCTGCTGCGCATCCTCAACCGCATCTACGACCTCTACCCCAAGCAGCGCGCGACCGGCGAGGTGCTGCTGGACGGCGAGAACATCCTGTCGCCCAAACAGGACCTGAACCTTCTGCGCGCGCGCATCGGCATGGTGTTCCAGAAGCCGACGCCCTTCCCCATGTCGATCTACGACAACATCGCCTTCGGCGTGCGCCTCTACGAGAAGCTGTCCAAGGCCGAGATGGACGAGCGGGTGGAGTTCGCGCTGCGCCGCGCGGCCTTGTGGGACGAGGTGAAGGACAAGCTGAAGCAGTCCGGCCTCAGCCTCTCCGGCGGCCAGCAGCAGCGCCTGTGCATCGCCCGCGCGATCGCCGTGAAGCCGTCCGTCCTGCTGCTGGACGAGCCCACCTCGGCGCTCGACCCCATCTCGACCTCGAAATGCGAGGAGCTGGTGGACGAGCTGAAGTCGGACTACTGCATCGCCATCGTCACCCACAACATGCAGCAGGCCGCGCGCGTCTCCGACTACACGGCCTTCATGTACCTGGGCGAACTGGTCGAATACGGCCCGACCGAAGACATCTTCACCGCCCCGGCCAACAAGAAGACCGAGGAATACATCACCGGCCGCTTCGGCTGAGCGAGGCCCTGCCCCATGCCCGTCAACACCGAGCACACGGTGCGCTCCTATTCGTTGGAACTGGAGCGCCTGTCCAACCTGCTGACCCAGATGGGCGGCGTCGCCGAGGCGCAGGTGAAGGCGGCGGTCGCCGCCGTCGCCCGGCGCGACGCCACCCTTGCCGCCCAGGTCATGCAGGCCGACCAGCGCCTGGACGACTACGAGCGCGCCATCGACGGCGAGGCGATCCGCCTGCTGGCGCTGCGCCAGCCCATGGCGCAGGACCTGCGCGAGATCGTCTCGGCGCTCAAGGTCTCCGCCGACCTGGAGCGCATCGGCGACTACGCCGCCAACATCGCCAAGCGCTCGCTGGCGCTGGCGCAGGTGCCGGTGGTGCGCCCCGCCGCCGCCATCCCGCGCATGGGCCGGCTGGTCGAGGAGATGCTGAAGGACGTCATCGACGCCTACATCGAGCGCGACGTCGACAAGGCCATCGCCGTGCGCGAGCGCGACGAGGACCTGGACGGGCTGTACACCAGCCTGTTCCGCGAGGTGCTGACCGACATGATGGAGGACCCGCGCACCATCACGCCGTGCACCCACCTGCTGTTCATGGCGAAGAACCTGGAGCGCATCGGCGACCACGCCACCAACGTCGCCGAGACCATCCACTTCCTGGTGCGCGGCCACACGCTGGCGGGCGACCGGCAGAAGGGCGACTCCAGCAGCTTCGCCATCGTGACGCCCGGCGCCATCCCCTCGACCAAGGGGGCCGGCGCATGAACACCGCCATGACCCTGCCCAAGAGCCCGTCCCGCGAGAGCCATTCACGCGAGTCCGGTGGAAGCATGAACCCGACCCTCAAGCCCCTGGTCCTGATCGTCGAGGACGAGGCCGACCTCGTCACGCTGCTGCGCTACAACCTGGAGAAGGACGGCTTCCGCACCGCCGTCGCCGGGGATGGCGAAGAGGCGCTGCTGCTGGCCTCCGAACGGGTGCCGAACCTGATCCTGCTGGACTGGATGCTGCCGCTGATGTCCGGGCTGGAGGTGTGCCGGCAGTTGCGGCGCGGCGCCAAGACCCGCGACATCCCCATCATCATGGTCACCGCACGCGGCGAGGAGGCGGACCGCGTGCGCGGCCTGAACTCCGGCGCCGACGACTACATCACAAAGCCCTACTCGCCGACCGAGCTGACGGCCCGCATGCGCGCCGTGCTGCGCCGTGCCGCCCCCGGCACATCGGACGAGCTTTTGCAGTTCGGCGACGTGGTCATGGATCTGGCGGGCCACCGGGTACGCCGCCAGGGCCGCGACGTGCACCTGGGACCCACCGAGTTCCGCCTGCTGCGCCACTTCATGCAGCATCCCGGCCGCGTCTTCTCACGCGAGCAGTTGCTGGACATCGTCTGGGGCCACGATGTGTACGTCGAGCCGCGCACCGTGGACGTGCACATCCGCCGCCTGCGCAAGGCACTGAACGGCGACACCGAGACGGACGTCATCCGCACCGTCCGCTCCGCCGGCTATTCGCTGGACTCGCGGGTGGACTGAGGGGGGGTGATGGACGTTGGGTCGAGCGCCGGCGAAAACCCAACGTCAACGGGCCTTCATCGCACCCAGCGCCTCGGCCGCTTCCGGAACACCCTCGGCGGCGGCGAGGCGCAGCCAGCGGACGGCGGCGGCCTCGTCGCGGGCCACCCCCCGCCCCTCCAGCAGCGCCATGCCCCAGTGATAGCGCGCCAGCGACGCATAGCCGGCGGGGTCGCGCATGGACGCCGCGCGCTCCATCAGCGCGGCCGAGGCCTCCAGGCTCTTCGGCACGCCCTGCCCGTTCTCGTGCAGCATGGCCATCCAGATCATCGACCACACGTTCCCCTTGGCGATGCAGTCCTCGAGGATAGCGATGGCCGAGGGATGGTCGCCGGTCTTGTCGGCGTAGTACGCCATCTGGCAGGCGAAGGGATGCTCCCGCCGGTCGACGTAGCCGTGGTAGCTGAGATCGTCGGCCAGCGCCGGGCCGGCGGCAACACCGCTCAGAAGCATCGCCACAATCCGGGAAAACGCGCGCATCTCCATCCCTCCACCACCGCGGATGGCAGGGAATGTAGCGCGCGCCGTCATGCCGGAAAACGGCCGTCCCGTCGGATCGCATTGAACAGGTACAAAAGTATGACGACGGAATCGGGATCCCAGGCGGCCGGAGCAACGCACCGCGCGTATCCGTCCCCATTGTTCCCTGAACGACGGGGGATCGCTCCACGCAAGAAAACATCGGACAGCAGCAGCAAAAATTACTTTTGCTCCGGACTCACCCTTTTTTAACGGTGTTGCGTTCGTACTAGAACCGTCCACCGCTGGCGATCCGGTCGCGCCGCGGTTCTTCGGCATGGCGGGGGTCGCAGCATGGCGCGCATCTACGAGATCCACGGCGGGCGCAGCGGCACGGCGGAGAAGCCGGCCTCGCCGCAGACCTATCTGGAGGTCGCCCGCCTCGTCGAGCGGATGCACCGGCGCTTCCTGGACGTGCTGCGGATCGAGCTGAACCGCATGGACATCAACGACATCACCCCCGCGCAGGTGATGATCATGCTGAACATGGGCGAGGGCGAGATCAACGTTCGCGATCTGATGACCCGCGGCTACTACATCGGCTCCAACGCGTCGTACAACCTGAAGCAGCTCGTGGACGGCGGCTACGTGCTGCGCACCGCCTCGCAGCGCGACAAGCGCGCCGCCAGCCTCAAGCTGGCGCCCAAGGGAACCGAGCTGGCCGGACGCCTGCGCGAGACGGTGGCGGTCCTGGCCGGCTCCCTGCTGACCGGCGACGCCGAGCGCCAGACGCTGGACGCCACCCACCAGATGCTGCGCCGGATGGAGCGGCAATGGTCCAGCTTCATCGAGGACGAAGACACCGACCTGCTCTGAGGCGCCATCGCCACACTGTGGCGCACCTCACATACCCTGACCGCGCTGCGCGCCACACTGCCTCCGAAATGCCCCCACCAGGGGATGGCATACGGAGGCTCGCATGGCATTCACCGTCAACAACTGGACCGTCACCACGCTCGGCGAGGAGACGACCGCGCCCGTCGTCGGCACCAACGCGGCGACCAACACCACCACGGTGGCGGTATCGCCGAAGTTCGTGGACACGGCGCCAGTCACCTACGTCTTCAAGGACAACCTGCCGAACGACGAGAAAGCGAACGACCTGCGGTTCGACCTGGACCTGCGGATCAACAACGCGTCGGAGTTCGCCTTCGGCAACCTGACGGTCGACACCCTCACCATGGGCACAGCCTTCTACCCCGGCAACACCTCCCACCCGGCGCTGGCGCACTTCCACCCGGCGTCCGGCACGCCGCCGGAGCAGATCTTCGCGCACAGCGGCTACAACACCGGCACGGGCAAGAGCACCGGCGCCGACCTGAACGGCGCCACCCACGTCTATCTGTCCGACAAGGGCCAAGCCTGGGGCCCTGAGGCGAGCTGGTCGGCGGCCAAGGTGCACCACTGGGACGGCCAGTTCGCGCTGATCACCACGCCCGTCCCCCTGGGCGACCACGGCGGCATGGCGGCCGGCCTGAAGGGCGGCCCGCACCACGCCTGGGAGGGCGTGTGGGAGGCGACGAAGGATGCCGAGTCCTTCACCGACGAGGCCGGCGACGTGCTGGCCTACGGCAAGGCCGGCGACAACCTGATGTCGGGCGGCTACGGCCGTGACGGGCTGGTCGGCGGCGACGGCAACGACACGCTCAACGGTGACCAGGACGGCGACTTCCTGTGGGGCCAGACCGGAAACGACAGCCTGTACGGCGGCGACGCCGACGACTGCCTGGACGGCGGTCCGGGCGACGACACCCTCAACGGCGGCTCCGGCAACGACTGGATGGCCGGCGGCCCGGGCGACGACCACTACGTCGTCGACGCGCCGTACGACCACATCCTGGAGGCGTACGACGGCGGCTACGACCGCGTCGAGGTCGGCGTCATGGACTATTCGATGACCAACGGGATCGAGGAGGCGACGCTCGGCCATTCCGTCGGCCTGACGGTCAACGGCAACGAGACCGACAACCTCATCACCGGCAACGGCTTCAACAACCAGTTCTACGCCCTGTCGGGCAACGACACGCTGGTCGGTGGCGACGGCAACGACCTGCTGGACGGCGGGTTCGGCAACGACGTGCTGAAGGGGCAGGCCGGCGAGGACACGCTGGACGGCGGCGGCGAAAAGGACGTGCTGCGCGGCGGCGGCGGCAAGGACCAGCTCACCGGCGGCGACGACGCCGACCGATTCGACTTCGACACCGTCCAGGAGGCCGGCAAGGGAGCGGACGGCGACACCATCACCGACTTCTCGCACGCCCAGGGCGACCGGATCGACCTGTCGGGGATCGACGCCAAGGCCGGGTCCGGCAACGATTCGTTCTCGTTCATCGGCACCGACGGATTCGGCGGCCACGCCGGCCAGTTGCGCTGGACCGGCAACGCCGTGGAAGGCGACGTGAACGGCGACGGCATCGCCGACTTCACGATCCACGTCACCGGCGTCTCGGCCATGGCGGCGGACGACTTCATCCTCTGACAGCGCGGACCATAAAGAAAAAGGGCCGGACGATCACTCGTCCGGCCCTTTTCGAATTGGGATGGTGGGCGCAGTAGGGATTGAACCTACGACCCCACCCGTGTGAAGGGTGTGCTCTCCCGCTGAGCTATGCGCCCATCCCATGGAGCCGAAGCTCCGGAGCTCGTCCGCGGCGTTTCGTCCGCGGTGGAGGCTCTTCTAAAGACCCGCTTCCCCGATGTCAAGCGCCGGGAAAGCACCATATAATCAAAAAATTCGCACCACCCGCCGGAGGCTCCCGTGATCGTCCCCCGCCCCCGCCTGCTCGCCGCCTGCCTGCTGGCCGCGCCGCTGCTGGCCACGGCCCTGCCGGCGAAGGCCGAGCGGCTGCGGCTCGACTACCGCGTGCACGTGGGCGGCGTGACGGTGATGGAGGTGCAGGCGCTGCTGGCGCTCACCGGTGACCGCTACGCCATCGAGATGAAAGGCGCCACCCAGGGCATGCTCGGCCGGATCATCTCGTGGACGACGACGTCCAGCACCGCCGGCTCCATCACCCCGGCCGGGCCGCGGCCGTCGCGCTATCAGGTGGAAAGCGCCTGGCGGGGCGATCCGCGCAACGTGCGCATGGAGTACGACGGCCAGGGCGGACTGACCGTCGCCGCCGACCCGCCGCCACAGGTCGAGGGGCGCGAGCCGGTGCCCGAGCCGATGAGGCACGGCAGCGTCGATCCGCTGAGCGCGCACCTGGAGGTGCTGCTCGCCGCCGGGCGCAGCGAGGGATGCACGCGGACGGTGCCGGTGTACGACGGGCGGCGGCGCTACGACCTGAGTTTCAGCGACGCCGGTCCGGAGGCGCTGGCGGCGTCGCGCCATTCCGCCTTCGCCGGGATGACACGGCATTGCCGGGTGGAGAGCCGCACGCTGGCCGGCCGCAAGCTGTCGGAAGGCAGCGGCTTCTGGCAGCGCGGCAGCGAGGAGGAGCGCCCGCCGCTCGACGTCTGGATCGCCCCGCTGCGCGCCGGCGGGCCCACCGTGCCGGTGCGCCTGGAGACGGACAGCACCTTCGGCGGCGTGCTCGTCCACCTCGTCGCCGCCACCGTCCTGCCGGAGACCGCGGAGAAGCCCTGACCCGCCGTTCCACCCCACCTCTTTCGCAACGCCGAATAATGATGCTGCAATGCGGAACCCCGCCCGGCGGGTCCTGTTGGGAGTGCTACGACAGGGGCGAACGGGAGAGGGCCGATGGACGCCGAGCATGATCTCGCGCAGGTGAGTCTTCCGATCGTGGAAGAATCAGTGACCGTCCGAAAGAAAAAACGGATCAGCAGCAAGGTCAGGGTCCGGACGCGCGTGATCGAAAGCGCGTACACCGTCGACGAACCTTTGGTTTGCGAGACGGTGGACGTGGAGCGGCGACCCATCGACCGATGGGTCGAGGGGCCCGTCCCTGTCCGCCAGGAGGGCGACACCACCATTATCTCCGTCATGGAGGAAGTCGTGGTGGTGGAGAAGCGCTGGAAGGTGGTTGAGGAGATCCGCCTGACCAAGCGCGAGGCCATCCGGCACGAACCGCAGCAGGTGACCGTACGGCGCACCGAGGCGACCGTGGAACGAATCAGCCCGGACGCCGACAGCTCCGCCTGACGCGGCGATCATCTCCACCCATCAGCGAACAGAGGCTCAAACCATGACGATCGTCATTGGGGTATACGACGACTCTGCCAAAATCGAACCGGTGCGCAAAGCGCTGGGCAAGCTGGGATGCCGCGGCGAGGCCGTGGCCGTCCACCAGGACAGCGGCGACACCGAGGCGCTGGAGCAGCTCGGCTTCGAACAGGACGAGGTCGACGAGTTGCGCGCGGAGCTGGAGCAGGGACGGATCGTGATCACGGCGCGGGTGTCGGACGACATGGCCGACCGTGCCATCGAGGCGCTGCGCGACCACGGCGCCCTGCCCGCCGAAGAGGAGGCCGAAGAGGAGAAGGGCCGGGCGCGGGGGACCGAGCGGAAGACTTTGCGGGAGGTCGAGGAGGAGGTGTCGATCGGCAAGCGGGCGGTCACCCGCGGCGTGCGCGTGCGGACCAACGTGGTCGAACAGCCCGTGCGCGAGACCGTGTCGCTGCGCCAGGAAAGGGTGAAGGTCGAGCACCGCGACCGCGACGAGGAGCTGAGCCCCGAGGAAGCGGAAAAGGCGCTGAAGCCCGAAGTCGTCGAGATGCAGGAGACCGTCGAGGAGGCCGAGGTCAGCAAGGCCGCGCGCCTGATCGGCGAGGTCAACGTCTCCAAGTCGGTGGAGACCCGCCGCGAAACCATCAACGAAACCGCCCGCCGAACGGAAGCGGAGGTGGAGCGCACGGAGGGGCGGGAGAAGCCCCGGCGCTGAGGAAGGTGTTGCCCCCTCCCGAACCCTCCCCCTCGAGGAGGGGGAGGGTGGCCGAGCGAAGCGAAGGCCGGGAGGGGGCCCGTCTCCCGAACGTTACTTCGGCACGCCCATGTGCCCCTGCACGAACGACAGGTCGAGGATGGCCTTGGCGTCCAGCGCCTTGTCCACCTGCCCTTCCGACTGCCAGAACTTCACCTGGTTGTGGATGTCGTTCACCAGCAGGCGGCCCTGCGGGTCGATGTAGGGCAGGCCCGCGGCGACGATCTCCGGCTTCTGCTTGGTGGACTCGGCGACGATGGCCAGCAGCTCGTCGTAGCCGGGTCCCTTCACCGGCTTGCCGGAAGCGTCGCGGGTGTTGAAGGCGGCGTGGTACTCGGCCGTGGCGCGCTGGTAGGCGCGAATGAACTTCTCCACCGTCGCCCGGCGGTCCGACACCATCTTCGGGCTGGTGAACAGCGCGCCCAACTGCCACGGCGTCTCGTCGCCGACCCAACCGATGATCTTGCCGGCTCCGTCGGCCGTCACCTGCCGCGCCACCGTCACTGGGGCGATCATGGCGTCCACCTGCCCGCCCTTGAAGGCGGCGACCATCTTCGGCACGTCCTGCAGCGGCACCATGGTCACGTCCTTGACCGAGAAGCCGTACTTCTGCCCCAAGAGGCCGATCATGTAGTGGAAGGTCGAGCCCACCGTGGTGATGGCGATGCGCTTGCCCTTGAGGTCCGCCGGCTTGTTCAGCCCGGCTTCGGCCGCGGCGTTGCCGGCCACGTAGGCGCTGAGCTGGAAGCCCGGCTCGTCGCGGGCCTGCGCCGCGATCATGGTGATGGCGCCCTTGGCGGCGAGGTTGTAGAAGCCCGCCGTCAGACCGGTGATGCCGAAGTCCACGTCGCCCGACGCCACCGCCACCGGCACCTGCTGGGCGGAGGTCAGGATCTTCAGCTCGGCGTCCAGCCCCTCCTTCTCGAAATAGCCCTTGGCCTTGGCGATGTAGATCGGGGCGGAGGAGGACAGCGCCAGCACGCCGACCGACGTCTTCTCCAATCCCTGCGCCAGCGCCGAAGCCGGCCCCGACGCGGCGGCCAGCATCGCACCGCCGATGGCCGCAAGCAACGCCCGCCGGCCGACACTCCAATTCTTCCGCACGTTCCCCTCCCCTATGCGTTCAAACAAATCACTCACCGCCAGCGCAGCAGGCGCCGTTCCAGCGCCGTCAGCACCGTGCCGATCGTCAAGCCCAGCACCGACAGCACCAGCACGCCGGCCAGCAACTGGTCGGTCAGCATCAGGTTGCCGGCACTCAGCACGAAGGCGCCGATGCCGTATTCGGCGCCGATCATCTCCGCCGCCACCACCAGGATCAGCGCAATCGACGCGGTGATGCGGAAGCCGGCCAGGATGCCCGGCAGCGCGCCCGGCAGCACGATCTTCAGCACGATGCGCGGCCACGGCAGGTTGAAGCTCTGCGCCATGCGGATCAGGTTGCGCGGCACCGCGTCCACCGCGCTGGTGGCGGCGATCACGGTCGGAAAGAAGACGCCGAAACCGATGGTGGCGAACTTCGACGGCTCGCCGATGCCGAACCACAGGATGAACAGCGGCAGCAGCGCGATCTTCGGAATGGGGAACAGCGCCGACACCAGCGGCAGCCCCACCGCACGGGCCAGCGAGAAGATGCCCATGGCCAGCCCGACGCCCAGCCCCGCCAGCGTGCCCAGTGCCCAGCCAACGCCGATGCGCAGCAGCGAGGCGCGCAGGTGCTGCCACAGCGAGCCGTCCTGCACCATGTCCAGGAGCGCTCGCCCAACCATCGTCGGCGGCGGCAGGAACAGCACGCTGACCCAGCCCAGCCGCCCAGCCGTCTCCCACAGCGCCAGCAGCAGCGCGAAGGCGACCAGCGCCGCCCAGCGGCGCGGCGACACGGTGAAGCCGCCGCCGCGGAAGCGCACGGGCCGCGCCGCCAGCATGCCATCACGGGCGTCAGGCATCGGACAGCTCCCGGTCGGCGCGCTGCGCCTCGTCGCGGATCAGGTGCCACAGCCGTTCGCGGATCTCGACGAGGCGGCGCTGGCCGTCCACGGTCAGCCGTTCATCGCGCGGCGCGTCGATGGTAACGATCTCGCGCAGGCGGCCCGGCCGCCGGCTGAACACGGCGACACGGTCGGCAAGGTGCAGCGCCTCGTCCAGGTTGTGCGTGACGTAGACGGCGGTGGTGCGATCACGTTGCCAGAGGCCCAGGAAGTCCTCCATCAGCAGTTCGCGCGTCTGCGCGTCGAGCGCCGACAGCGGCTCGTCCAGCAGCAGCATGGCCGGCCGCACGGCGAGCGCGCGGGCGATGCCGACGCGCTGGCGCATGCCGCCGGAGAGCTGCTTTGGCAACGCCGCGCGGAACTCCCACAGGCCCATGCGGCGCAGGCTGTCCGCGATCCGCTCGCGCCGCTCGGGGCCGGAGAGCGGGTGATGCTCCAGCACCAGGGCGACGTTGTCCTCCACCGTCCGCCAGGGCAGCAGCGCGAAGTCCTGGAAGATGAACGTGACCGGGTTCAGGCAGCCGGCCGGTGGTTCGCCCACCGTCTCCACCGTGCCGGAGGTGGGCGCCACGATGCCCCCGGCGATGCCCAGCAGCGTGGACTTGCCGCACCCGGACGGGCCGATGACCGCCAGCACCTCGCCCTCATGCATGGTGAGGCTGACGTCCTCCAGCACGGGCAGGTCGTCGTACCGGTGGTTGAGGTTCGTGATCACGAGCCTCATGAAGCCGGCCCCGTGGGTGGCGCCGTCACCGTCGCCGTCAACGTCATTGTGGTCCCGTCCCTGCGCGGCCGGGTCCCTTGGGGATCTCGCGGCCCTATCATCGTTGCCGACGATGATAGCGCGCCCGGCTCAGCCCGCCAGCTTTTCCGTCGGCAGCGCGGCCAGCGCCGCCGGCAGATCGGCGAAATGGTCGATCACCGCATCGGCACCCAGTTCGGAAATGGGCATGCGCGGGTAGCCGTAGCTGACCGCCACCACCGGGATTCCCACGGCGCGCGCCACCTTCACGTCGTGGCCGTTGTCGCCCACCATCGCCGCGTTGCGCTCGCCCAGTTGCTCCAGCACCCAGGCGAGCGTGCCGGGATCGGGCTTGCGCGTGGGCAGCGTGTCGCCGCCGGCCACCGCGCCGAACAGGTCGGCGACGCCCAGCAGGCCCAGCAGCTTGCGCGCGATGCGCTCCGGCTTGTTGGTGCACAGGCCCAGCTTGATGCCCTGGGCGGCGAAGGCGCGCAGCGTCTCCGGCACGCCGGGGTAGAAGCACGACGGCTCCGCCGTGTCCTCATAATAGTTGTCGAGGTAGGTCTTCAGCACCGTCTGCGCCTCATCCCCCTCCGGAGCACCGCCGGTGGCGGCGAAGGCGGAGCGCACCAGCGTCGCCGAACCGTCGCCCACCATGGTGCGCACCTGGTCCACCGCCAGCGGCGGCCGGCCGAACGCGGCCAGCGTGCGGTTCAGCACACGGGTGATGTCGGGGACGCTGTCGATCAGCGTGCCGTCGAAATCGAAGACAAGAGCGGCGAAGGGGGTGGCGAGCGGCGGACGGGTGGTCATCGGAAAGGACCTCACGGTACGGGCAAGGCTGGCTGCATAGCGCATTCCGCCCACCGCCCACAACGCCCGACCGGGTAGGTCCGCCCGAAAAACTTCGCATACGAATCAGCAACCGCGCGCGCCCGACAGGCGAAGACGGGGCAACGCCGAAGCATCCCCCGCTGCAACCTGGGACATGTTCCGGCAGCGTCAATGCCCGTTATGGCTATTTCGTTGCCGCCCGTCCTATATGACAGCGTGACACAAAAGTTGACTTGGGCTTTGCCTGCCGCTTGTGGCACTAAATCCTCGCGCGTCTGAGCACGCGCGACCGACCACGGGACAGTTCAGGGAAAGGCATGACGCACCGTCCGCTCGCCTGCGTGATCCTTGCCGCCGGCAAGGGTACGCGCATGAAGTCCGATCTTCCCAAGGTCCTGCACCGCGTCGCCGGCCGGCCGATGGTCGGCCATGTGCTGGCCGCCGTGGCGGAGCTGGACCCCGACCACGTGGTTGTCGTCGTCGGCCCCGGCATGGACGACGTGGCGGCCGCCGTCGCCCCCTATCCCACCGCCGTGCAGGAACAGCAGCGCGGCACTGCCGACGCGGTGCGCGCCGCCTTCGGCCTGCTGGAAGGCTTCAACGGCGACGTGCTGGTGCTGTACGGCGACACCCCGCTGGTCACGGCGGAAACGCTGCGCGCCATGGTGAACGCCCGCCGGCAGGCCAGCAACCCGGCGGTGGTCGTGCTGGGCATGCGCCCGGACGATCCCGGCGCCTACGGCCGCCTGATCCTCAACGCCCGCGGCGGGCTGGAGAAAATCGTCGAATACCTCGACGCCAGCGAGGAGGAACGCGCGGTTGCCCTGTGCAACGCCGGTCTGATGGCCTTCGACGGCGTGCGCATGACCGCCCTGATCGAGCGCATCGGCAACGCCAACGCCAAGGGCGAGTTCTACCTGACGGACGTGGTGCAGATCGCCCGGTCCGAAGGGCTGCCCTGCGCCGTGGTCGAAGGCACGCCGGCCGAGGTGATCGGCGTCAACTCCCGCGCCGAGCTGGCGGAGGTGGAGCGCATCATGCAGCGCCGCCTGCGCAAGGCGGCCATGGACAACGGCGCCACGCTGATCGATCCGGACAGCGTGTTCTTCAGCCCCGACACGCGTCTGGGCCGCGACGTGGTGGTCGGCCCCAACGTGGTGTTCGGCCCCGGCGTAACCGTCGCCGACCGCGTGGAGATCAAGCCGTTCTGCCACCTGGAGCAGGTCACGGTGGCCAGCGGCGCCATCATCGGCCCCTATGCCCGCCTGCGCCCCGGGGCGGAGATCGGCGAGGACGCGCACATCGGCAACTTCGTCGAGATCAAGAACGCCAAGGTCGAGGCCGGCGCCAAGGTCAACCACCTGACCTACATCGGCGATGCGCGCGTGGGTGCGAAGGCCAACATCGGCGCCGGCACCATCACCTGCAACTACGACGGTTTCGGCAAATACCACACGGACATCGGCGCGGGTGCCTTCATCGGCTCCAACTCGTCGCTGGTGGCGCCGGTCAAGGTGGGCGACGGCGCCATTGTCGGCGCCGGCAGCGTGGTCACCACCGACGTCGAAGGCGACGCCATGGCAGTGGCGCGCGGCCGTCAGCAGGCCTACCCCGGCTGGGCCGCGCGCTTCCGCGATCGAAAACGCGCCGAGAAGGCGAAGAAGGCTTAAGCTCGGGCTCCCTCTTTCTTTCGGGCCCGTCTTTCCAGGAGATACGGTTCAATGTGCGGCATCATCGGCATCATCGGCGTGCACGAGGCGGCTCCCCGGCTGGTGGAGGGTCTGCGGCGCCTGGAGTACCGGGGCTATGACAGCGCCGGCGTGGCGACGCTGGTCAACGGCCACATCGACCGCCGCCGGGCCGAGGGCAAGCTCGTCAACCTGGAGATGAAGCTGCGCGACGCGCCGCTGCCGGGCACCATCGGCATCGGCCACACGCGCTGGGCCACGCACGGCGGCCCGACCGAGGACAACGCCCACCCGCACGCCACCCGGCGCGTCGCCGTCGTCCACAACGGCATCATCGAGAACTACGCCGAGCTGAAGGCCGAGCTGCAGGCCGAAGGCCGCGTGTTCGAGAGCGCGACCGACACCGAGGTGATCGCCCATCTCGTCACCCACTACCTGGACGCCGGCAAGACGCCGGTGGAGGCCGCCAAGGCCGCCTTCGCCCGGTTCGAGGGCGCCTTCTCGCTGGTCCTGATCTTCGCCGGCGAGCACGAGCTGATGATCGGCGCCCGCCACGGCACGCCGCTGGCGGTGGGCTACGGCGACGGCGAGATGTACCTGGCCTCCGACGCCTTCGCGCTGGCGCCGCTGACCAACCGCATCTGCTATCTCGAAGACGGCGACTGGGTCGAGGTGACGCGCACCGGCTGCACCGTGCACGATGCCTCCAACGCCGTGGTGAACCGCCCGGTGAAGACGACGGCGCTGTCCGGCGCGCTGATCGGCAAGGACGGCTACCGCCACTACATGCTCAAGGAGATCTATGAGCAGCCGCAGGTGATCGGCGACACGCTGAACGCCTACATCAACCCCGAGACCGCTTACATCTCGATGCCGGAGTTCCCCTTCGACATCGCCAAGGCGCCGCGCCTGACCATCGTCGCCTGCGGCACCGCCTATTACGCCGGCCTCGTGGCCAAGTACTGGTTCGAGACGCTGGCCCGCCTGCCGGTGGAGATCGACATCGCGTCGGAGTTCCGCTACCGCGAGGCGCCGATGCCGGAGGGCGGCGTGGCGCTGTTCATCTCGCAGTCCGGCGAGACCCTGGACACACTGGAGGCGTTGCGCTACTGCAAACGGCAGGGGCAGCACATCCTGTCCGTTGTCAACGTGCCGGAGAGCACCATCGCGCGCGAGAGCGACGCGGTGCTGATGACCATGGCCGGCCCGGAGATCGGCGTCGCCTCGACCAAGGCGTTCACCACGCAGCTCACCACGCTGGCCTGTCTGGCGGCGGTTGTCGGCCGCGCCCGCGGCGCCATCGGGCCGGAGCGCATGCGCGAGATCGCCCACGCCCTGCGCGAAGTTCCCGCCCGCGCCGCCGACGTTCTGGCCCACGACGAGCGCCTGCACGAGCTGGCGCAGGAGGTGAGCGAAGCGCGCGACGTGCTGTACCTCGGCCGCGGCTCGATGTACCCGCTGGCGCTGGAAGGTGCCTTGAAGCTGAAGGAAATCAGCTACATCCACGCCGAAGGCTATGCGGCGGGCGAGCTGAAGCACGGCCCGATCGCGCTGATCGACGAGTCCGTCCCGGTCATCGTCCTGGTGCCGTCGGACGGGTTGTTCGAGAAGGTGGTGTCGAACGTGCAGGAGGTCTGCGCGCGGTCCGGCAAGGTCCTTCTGGTGGCCGACCGGAAGGGCGTTGAGCGCCTGGGCGACCGCGTGCGCTGGTCGGTCGAGCTGCCGGCCTGCGACCCCATCGTGGCGCCGCTGCTCTATGCCATCCCGGTGCAGCTTCTGGCCTATCACACCGCCGTGTTGAAGGGCACCGACGTGGACCAGCCGAGGAACCTCGCCAAGAGCGTAACGGTGGAGTGAGTCGGGCGGTGCCTTACTCCGTCTGTCGCCCGACAATAAAGTCTGCTCATGTACAATAAGGTGTGCTCATACACAAAATAGTTTGCACCTGAACGACCGCCCTCCAGAGAGCACGGACAAAAAAGTCCGCACATAGCTCAGCTTGCGTTTCCCCCACGTTGGCGTATCCTCAAATGAGGTAGGCGCCCCCGTGGGGGTAGGCATGGCTCGCAGTCGGTACGGGTTCACCGAGGACAAGATCGCGCGCTTCTACAAAGAAGGGCGCGGCTCCGGACGCGGCGCGGCCTACAAGCCGTGGCTCACCGTTCGGGACGTGCCGTCGAGCGGACGTTCGCACCGGCCTCTCGGCCTGAAGACGGGCCGAGTCCATCATCTGCTTTCGGACATCGAGCGCGACCTTTTCCTTCTGCTCGATTGGTCGGACGCCGTCGGCGACATCCGCGAACAGTTCCCGCTCGACCGATCGACAACGATGCGGATCGCCGAGGAGATCGGTGTCCCGCATCCCGTCGACCGCCAGTCGAAGGCTCCCCTGGTGATGACGACGGATTTCGTCGTCGATCTGATCCAGGAAGGACAACTGCTCCAGGTTGCCCGGGCGGTGAAACCGGCCGAAAAGCTGGACGAGCCGCGAACCGTCGCAAAGCTCGAGATCGAGCGCCGCTATTGGACCGACCGAGGCGTGGATTGGGGAATCGTTACGGAACGCGACATTCCCGAAACCCTGGTTCGCAACATCGAAAACATCCATGCCTGGGCGGTGATCGACGATCTGACCCAGCCCTATCCGGGGTTTTACGCGGAAAAGGCCGCGCTGATCGCCCGCGAGGTGTCGGCGCGCGCCCATGTGACGATGCAGCGGTTCTGCGAGGAGATGGACCTTCGCCTGTCGCTGGATCGCGGCGCCTGCTTGATGCTTCTGCGCCATTTGCTGGTGACGAAGGTTCTGGCATGCGACCTGTCGGACCCCGTTGACGATCAGGTCTTGATGAGCCGCTTCCGCCTCGCGGCGCCGAAAACCGGGAGAGTGTCGGCATGACCATCCTTCGCGTCGGTCAACTCGTGGAGTTCCTCGCCGAGTCCCGGACGGAACGGGTGCTGTGGATCGATCGCGTCGGCGGCGGCTGCTACATGATCGATGTCGCCGATCCGGTCGCCGCCCCCGTCTTCCGCAAGAGCGAGGAGATGGCGCAACTCTTCGCCGGCGGTTTGGTACGGGAAACACTGGATGATCCTTGGCTGGCGCCGATCAGCGAGAGTTCGCTGTCTTCCGCCCACAAGGAGCGGCGCGACAAGGCGTGGACGATGATCAGGCTGTCAATCGGCTTCGAAAAACCAGCCATCATCGGCGTCCAATTCCCAGCCACGCTTCCGGTTGCAGAACCCGTTGTCCAGGGAGTCCACGGGAGGGTCCCGCGCGCGCCGCGGAGTGCCCTCATGGC
>Ga0196970_1000127_pt1 | contig 118135 bp, 120 predicted proteins | sample S1v_513CmetaG_FD_148672 | JGI IMG/M metagenome (GOLD analysis project Ga0196970, IMG submission 148672) | Soil microbial communities from Anza Borrego desert, Southern California, United States - S1+v_5-13C | ecosystem: Environmental > Terrestrial > Soil > Desert | place: USA: California... | reverse complement strand
TCCGCTTCGCCGCCACCATCGCCGACCGCCATTACGTGATGGAGGAAGGCCACGTCGTGGACATGATCCCCAACGACGCCCTGGAGCAGAACATGGCCAAGCTCCACGACTACTTGGGGGTGTGAGGCGCGGGATCCGGATCACAGAACACTAACCGTCAAAACGGAAGAACAGGGAGGGTATAGAACATGATGACTCGCATTTTGGCTGGTGTGGCGCTGGTGGCTCTGACGAGCGGGAGCGCGTGGGCGCAGGGGAAGATCTCCGGCGACGTCGTCAAGATCGGCGTGCTCAACGACCGCTCCGGCCTCTACGCCGATCTCGGCGGCGAGGGGTCCGCCGTCGCCGCGCGCATGGCGGCGGAGGAGATGGGCGGCAAGGTGCTCGGCAAGCCCATCGAGGTCATCGTCGCCGACCACCAGAACAAGCCGGACATCGGCTCCAACATCGCCCGCCAGTGGATCGACCAGGACGGCGTCGACGTCATCGCCGACGTGCCGAACTCCGGCGTGGCGCTGGCGATCCAGGAGATCGCCAAGTCCAAGCAGAAGGTGTTCCTCGCTCTGGGGCCAGCGACGTCGCGCCTGACGGGCGACGCCTGCTCGCCGTACACCTTCCACTGGGCTTACGACACCTACGCGCTGGCCGTCGGCACCGGCCGCGCCATCGTGGAACAGGGCGGCAAGAAGTGGTTCTTCCTGACCGCCGACTACGCCTTCGGCCACCAGTTGGAGGCCGACACGGCGGCGGTGGTGAAGAAGGCGGGCGGCACGGTGGTGGGCGCGGTGCGCCATCCGCTCAACACCGCCGACTTCTCGTCCTTCCTGCTGCAGGCGCAGGGTTCGGGCGCCGACATCATCGGCATGGCGAACGCCGGCGGCGACACCATCAACACCATCAAGCAGGCCTCCGAGTTCGGCCTGCAGCAGAGCGGCAAGCAGAAGCTCGCCGGCCTGCTGCTGTTCCTATCGGATGTCCACGCGCTGGGGCTTCCGGTGTCGCAGGGGCTGGAACTGACGACCGGCTACTACTGGGACCTGAATGACGAGACGCGCGCCTGGGCCAAGAAGTACATGGAGAAGACTGGCCGGATGCCGACCATGGTGCAGGCCGGCACTTACTCCGCCGTGCGGCACTATCTGAAGGCCGTCGAGGCGGCGGGCACCGACGATGCCACCGTCGTGGCGGAAAAGATGCGCGCCATGCCGGTCAACGACTCCTTCGCCAAGAACGGCAAGATCATGCAGAACGGCCGGATGGTGCACGACATGTATCTGGCCCGCGTGAAGAAGCCGTCCGATTCGAAGGGACCGTGGGACTACTACCAGATCGTCAAGACGATCCCGGGTGAGCAGGCCTTCCAGAACCCGAAGGAGAGCGGCTGCCCGCTCGTCAAGTAAGCGCCGGCAAACGGTGCGCCGAACACCCCGCCGCCCGTCCCCTCTCCCCGCCAAGGGAGAGGGGTTCGGCGTCCGGGGCACAAGAACAGGGGGAGTGACTGTATGTCTACGGTGCTGGGGATACCGCCGCAGGCGTTGTTCGGACAGCTCTTGCTCGGCCTGATCAACGGGTCGTTCTACGCGCTGCTCAGTCTTGGGCTGGCGGTGATCTTCGGCATGCTGAACGTCATCAACTTCGCGCACGGTGCCCTCTACATGCTGGGCGCGTTCGCGGCGTGGCTGCTGCTGCAGACCGCCGGCATCGGCTATTGGCCGGCACTGCTGCTGGCGCCGCTGATCGTCGGCGCCTTCGGCATCGTGCTGGAAAAGACGCTGCTGAGCCGGCTCTACAAGTTGGATCACCTGTACGGGCTGCTGCTGACGTTCGGCTTGGCGCTCATCATCGAAGGCATGTTCCGGCACTGGTACGGCGTGTCCGGCCAGCCCTATCCGATCCCCGACGCCCTGCGGGGCGGGCAGAACCTTGGCTTCATGTTTCTGCCCAACTACCGCGGCTGGGTCGTGGTGGCCTCGGTGATCGTGTGCGTGCTGACCTGGTACGCCATCGAGAAGACCAGGCTCGGCGCCTATCTGCGCGCGGCGACGGAGAACCCGGTGCTGGTCCAGGCGTTCGGTATCAACGTCCCGATCATGATCACGCTGACCTACGGGTTCGGCGTGGCGCTGGCGGGACTGGCCGGCGTGCTGGCGGCGCCCATCTATCAGGTCAACCCGCTGATGGGGTCCAACCTCATCATCATCGTCTTCGCCGTGGTGGTGATCGGCGGCATGGGCTCCATCATGGGCGCCATCCTGACCGGTTTCGCGCTGGGCCTGTTGGAAGGGTTGACCAAGGTCTTCTATCCGGAGGCCTCCAACATCGTGATCTTCGTCGTCATGGCCATCGTCCTGCTGATCAAGCCGGCTGGCCTGTTCGGACGGGAGAAGTGAGAGCATGGCCACCGAAACGCAAACCGCCCGCCGCACCGCCGTCCGCGTCGACGCACCGCCCGCCGCCCGCATTTTCGCCCTCGTGCTGCTGGCGGCGCTGCTGGCCGGCCCGTTCCTGCTGTACCCAGTGTTTCTGATGAAGGTGCTGTGCTTCGCGCTGTTCGCCTGCGCCTTCAACCTGCTGATCGGCTTCGCCGGCCTGCTGAGCTTCGGCCACGCGGCGTTTTTCGGCAGCGCGGCCTACATCAGCGCGCACAGCGCCAAGGTGTGGGGCTTCCCGCCCGAGCTGTCGATCCTGCTGGGCACCGCGGGGGCGGCCGTCCTCGGCGTGCTGTTCGGGCTGGTCGCCATCCGGCGTCAGGGCATCTACTTCGCCATGATCACGCTGGCGCTGTCGCAGATGGTGTTCTTCCTGGCGCTGCAGTTGCCGTTCACCGGCGGCGAGGACGGCATCCAGGCGGTGCCGCGCGGCCACCTGTTCGGTTTCATCGACCTCGGCAACCCGCTCGCCATGTACTACACGGTGCTGGCGGTCTTCCTGTTCGGCTTCGCCGTGATCTGGCGCACGGTGCATTCGCCCTTCGGGCAGGTCTTGAAGGCGATCCGCGAGAACGAGCCGCGCGCCATCTCGCTGGGTTACCGCACGGACCAGTACAAGCTGCTGGCCTTCGTGCTGTCGGCGGCGCTGGCCGGTCTGGCAGGTGCGACGAAGGCGCTGGTCTTCCAGCTCGCCACGCTCACCGACGTCACGTGGCAGATGTCGGGCGAGGTGGTGCTGATGACGCTGCTGGGCGGCATGGGCACGCTGTTCGGTCCGGCCGTGGGTGCCGCGCTGGTGGTGACGCTGCAGAACTACCTGGCGGCGACCAACCTGCCGGTCACGGTGGTGATCGGCGCCATCTTCGTGGTCTGCGTGCTGCTGTTCCGCCGCGGCATCGTCGGCGAGATCGCCCACCGGCTGGGCCTGAAGCGGGCGTAAGCCTGGACGTTGGTTTTTTGCTGCGCTCAACCCAACCTACGATCTGGTCGTAGGTTGGGTTGAGGCGTGAGCCGAAAACCCAACGTCAGCGCAAGGCATCCTCCACAGACTGGAAGGGCAGGCCCTGCGCCTCGGCCACGGCGGCGCAGGTGACGTTGCCGCGGTGCACGTTCAGGCCGTTGCGCAGGTGTGGATCGCGCGCCAGCGCCGCACGGTAGCCGTGGTCGGCCAGATCCAGCACGAAGGGCAGGGTGGCGTTGTTCAGCGCGAAGGTCGAAGTGCGCGCCACGCCGCCCGGCATGTTGGCGACGCAGTAGTGCACCACCCCGTCGACCACGTAGGTCGGCTGGGCGTGCGTGGTGGGGTGCGAGGTCTCGAAGCAGCCGCCCTGGTCGATCGCCACGTCGACCACCACAGCCCCCCGCTTCATCCCCGCAACCATCGCGCGTGTCACCAATCGCGGCGCCTCGGCGCCCGGCACCAGCACCGCGCCGATGACGAGATCGGCGTCCAGTACGTGCTCCTCGATGGTGTCGACGGTGGAATAGAGCGTCTGCAATTTGGCGCCAAACTGCAGGTCGAGGTCCTTGAGCCGGGCCAGCGACTTGTCGATCACGATGACCTTGGCCTCCATCCCCATGGCCATGCGGGCGGCGTTGGTACCGACCACGCCGCCGCCCAGCACCACCACCTTGGCGGCGGGCACGCCCGGCACGCCGCCCAGCAGCACGCCGCGCCCGCCCTGGGCCTTCTCCAGGCAATGGGCGCCGGCCTGCACGGCCATGCGGCCGGCCACCTCGCTCATGGGCGCCAGCAGCGGCAGGCCGCCGCGCGCGTCGGTGACCGTCTCGTAGGCGATGGCGATCGCGCCCGATTCGCGCAACAGGCGCGTCTGCTCCGGGTCGGGCGCCAGATGCAGATAGGTGAACAGGACCTGCCCCTCGCGCAGCATCCGGCACTCGGCCGGCTGCGGCTCCTTCACCTTCACGATCATGTCGGCACGGGCGAAGACGGTGGCGGCGTCGGCGACGATCTCCGCACCGGCGGCGGCGTATTGCTCGTCCTCCAGGCCGATCTCGTGGCCGGCGGCGGTCTCGACGATCACCGTATGACCGTGGTGCGCGATCTCCCGCACGGAGGCCGGGGTCAGCCCGACCCGGTACTCGTGGTTCTTGATCTCTTTGGGTACCCCGATGAGCATGGCCGAAGCCTCCCGCAGCAAGATTGGTCCATCCTGGATGTAGGATGCCCGAGGCGCTTTGGCACGGCTCCGGGGCATCGTGTCGCGTTCGGACGGGCTAATCCGCACGGCCGGGGAGGGTGAGGTTATTTCGCAGGTGCAGCAAGCCGTTGCGGCCGGCGCCTGTTGTGCTGCGCAAAAGCCGAACGCCCACAAACCGAACACCTGGGGAAACGCCCTCATCGGACGCAACGGACACCAGGAGAGACCACATGGCCATCGACAAGGACGCCAACACCGCCGCCCGATCGGCCGAGCGCGCGACGGAGGCGACGGTACGCCGGGCCGCCGATACCACGCGGCAGGTCACCGACGAGACGGTCGGCACGGTCCGCGACACCAGCCTGGAATTGGGCGGTGCCGCCGCGCGTACGGCCGAACAGGGCAGTGACCAGCTCAACCGCATGTTCGGCCTGTCCAGCGACACGCAGGAGGAAGTCACCCATCAGGCGCAGCAGAACCTCGACGTGCTGGTCCAGTGCGGCGGCGTGCTGATGGACGGCTTCCAGCAGGCTTGGCGCGAGTGGCTGGGCCTTGCGCAGGAGGTGGCGCAGCGCCACAGCGACGGCGTCAGCGCCATGATGCGCAGCCGCTCCGTCCAGGACTTCTACGGGGCGCAGAGCGCCCTGGTGAAGGACGAGGTGGAGATGTTGCTGAACCGCAGCGTGAAGCTGTCCGAGCTGTCGGCGAGGGTCGCCAACGACGCGGTCCGCCGCATGAAAGAGCGCGCCCAGGAGCCCGCCCGTCAAACCCGCCTACGCGCCTGATGCCCTCCGGCAGGGGCCGCCACCGGCCCCTGCATCCCTTATTCGGGGACCAGCCAGTCGACCAGGGCGCCGCCGCCGGTGGTCGGCAGTGCCGCGTGCACGGCGGGCAGCAGCGCGCCCAGCGTCTCGTCCAGGCGCCAGGGCGGGTTGACGATCGCCATGCCGCAGCCATTGAGGCGCAGGTGCGTGTCCTCCGCGTGGATGGTCAGCTCGGTCCGCAGGATCCGGCGGATGCCGCTGGCCTCCAGCGCGTCGTGGAAGCGCCAAACGGCGGGGCGCTCCTTGATCGGGTACCAGATCGCGTAGATCCCCGTGGGCCAGCGGCGGTGCGCCGCCGTCAGGCCGGCAACGAGTCGGGCGAACTCGTCCGGCTCCTCGAAGGGCGGGTCGATGAGTACGAGGCCGCGCTTTTCCTTAGGCGGCGTGTGGGCCTTCAGCGCCTCGTAGGCGTCCTGGTGATGGACAGCCACCTGTCGGTCGCCGGCGAACTCGCGGCGCAGCGTCTGCACGTCGTCGGTGTGCAACTCCGACAGCACCAGCCGGTCCTGCGGGCGCAGCAGGGCGCGCGCGAGGCGCGGTGAGCCAGGGTACCAGCGCAAGACGCCGTCGGGATTCAACGACGTCACAGCGTCCAGGTACGGCGTCAGGGCCGGGTGAGGAGGCGCTTGGCCGAACAGGCGGGCGATGCCGTCCTGGTACTCCAGCGTGCGCTGCGCCGGATTGGAGCTCAGATCGTAGCGGCCGATGCCGGCGTGCGTGTCGAGCACGCAGAAGGCGGCCGGCTTGGCGCGCAGGTGCTCGACGATCAGCGCCAAAACGGCGTGCTTCATCACGTCGGCGAAGTTGCCGGCATGGAAGATGTGGCGGTAGTTCATGGTGCAGCGGTTTACCCGATCAGCGGGTGCCGCGCCAAGTGCCAGACGATACCGATGGGATCAGTCGAGGGCCGCGACCTGCGAATTGCGGAACACGCGCCGGGTCTTGGGCGCGATCGACGGCGGATCCGAGTCGTCGCACTTGGACGATTCGAGGAGCTTGGCGCTGGAGCCGTCCAGTTCGGAGAGGTGCTGCCACACCTTGCAGACGTAGGCCTGGGCGCGACGCATGGAGGCGCCGTTGTAGCGCGCGACCGCAGACCTCCAGTTTCCTTCTTCGCCGTGCAGGCGCAGCAGCAGCCGGCCGGCGTAAGCGACGTTCTCACGCGGATCGGCGATGCGCTCGACCGGGTTGAACTGGCCACGGTGGTGGGTGAGGGAGAGCTGCATGCAGCCGACGTAGACGTTGCTGCGGATCTGCCCCTGGCGGTCCTTCAGGTGGCGGACCGCGTCCTGGGTGCTGCGCGCCATGATCGGACGGCCGTTGACCGACATCGCGTAGGGGTGGGGAACACCGTCCTGCCCGCTTTCCACCAGCGCGATGGCCACCAGAAGGCCGCTGGGGATGTTCAGCGTGCGTTCGACTTCGATGGCGCTGGTAACGCAGGAGTCCTGGGCGAGGGCCGGCGTGACGCCGACAAGGGACACTGTGGCAATGCCGACCGCTGCGGCGAACCAAGTTCGAAAGACCGTGCGCAATCGCGCGTTAGGTACTCGCATGTCGGTGCCCCCTCTGTGTTCCCGCTCGCCCGCGGGTACCGCGCTTATTGTTCTGCGCGGATTTGATTCCCGGCCGCCGAGTCTCTTACGGCGACCGCCTCCTACCAATGTGTCAGCGCCGCCTATCCGGGCGCCGGCCGAACATTTTCAAAAATTTGATCCAGCGTCAACCCAATTACGCCCTGGTAATACCACAGGGGATGATGCTTGCCGCGGACTCCGCCAATTTCAGAGGTGGTCATACAGCCTTCGCGTGAGCGGTCCTAAACCTTTGAGAAAAAACCCGATTATCGGAATGGTGGCGGCGATGGCGGCGGCGCCTTCTTGCTGCGGCGCACAACGCACGGGCGCGGCACCGTGTCGCTGGAAACACACAGGGATATAAATTTTCCAAGGGTCTTGCGCGATGTTCGGCAGTGCGGCATTAAACTCCCGGGGGTGTACTTCCCTCGTTAGTGCGACAGAATGACGCAGCCCCATCCTTCGTATGACATTCCGCCGCGTCCGGCGGCCGACGGCCACGGTCCGGACGATGATCTCGCAGCCGGATTCGCGCGATTCTATGCGGGTGACCTCGCCGGTGCCGAGGCGGCCTTCCGTGCTGCCGCCGCCCACGACGACGCACCAGCCGACGCGCACGGCGCGCTGGGCGACGTGCTGAGCGAAACCGCCCGGCCGGCGGAGGCCGCTGCGGCCTACGCGCGTGCGTTGGCGATCGAGGCGCGCTGGGCGTGGCGGGTCGCCCGCGCCGAGGCATTGGCGGCGGCGGACGCCCCGGAGGCAATCCACGAATTCCGCGCGCTGGCCGGGGAACGACCGGACGCCGCGGCGGTCCGCCGGGGCCTCGGCCGTGCCCTGGCGCGCGCCGGGCGGGTGGATGAGGCCGCGGCCGAGTACCGTGAGGCGGTCTTCCTGGACCCCGACGCCCCCGACGCCGCCGTCGAACTGGCGGACCTGCTTACCCTGGGCGGCGACGCCCTGGCGGCGGTGGAACTGCTGCAGCCGCTGTTGCGGCGCCATGGCGACGAGCCGGCGCTTCATCTGCGGATCGGCCGTGCCTGGATCGAATTGCGCGAACCGGACAAGGCGCGCGCGGCGCTGACCCGTGCGCGCGATCTGGACCCCGACGACCGATCAGGCGCCGGCGCCTTGCTGGTGGCGCTGGACGAGGGGGCGGCGGACGGCTTGTCCGACACCTACGTGCGGGCGCTGTTCGACCGCTACGCCGACCGCTTCGACGCCGACCTCGTGGGCAAGCTGGGCTACGCCGCGCCCCAGGCGATCCGCGCCGCCATCGACCGGGTGTACGGCGATGCACCGACCGGCCTGCGGGTTCTCGACCTCGGCTGCGGAACGGGGCTGATGGCGCCGGAGGTGCGGGGCATGGCCGCGCACCTTGCGGGCGTGGACCTGTCGCCCCGCATGGTGGAGAAGGCGCGCGCCCGCAACCTGTACGACGCGCTGGCCGTGGGTGACATCGTTGGCGCTTTGCAGGCCGATCCGGGTGCCTGGGACCTCCTGACGGCCGCCGACGTGCTGGTCTACATCGGCGATCTGGCACCGGTGTTCGCGGGGGCAGCGGCGGCGCTCCGTCCCGGCGGGCGATTCGCCGCCACGGTCGAACGGCTGGACGGCACCGGTTTCGCGCTGGGACCTTCGCGCCGGTACGCGCACGCGCCACTTTATATAGAGGAGACCGCGAAGGCGGCGGGGCTCCGAGTGCGGCTGATGGACAACTGCGTGCCGCGGCGTGAGCGTCAGGCGCCGGTGCTGGGGCTGGTGTTCGTGCTGGGCAAGGACTGACGTTCAGATCATCTGCACGTAACGGTCCGGGTCGGCCTCGGCGTGCCAGCGGGCGGCGAGCTGGCCTTTGGCGTCGATGTCCAGGGACAGCCAGTTGCGCGCGCGGACCATGCGGCGGCCGGTTTCGGCGAAGGGCGGCATTTCCAGAGTGTAGCCGTCGAACGGCGCCTCACGCCGCGCCAGCAGTCGTTCCATCGCCATGCCGGCGAGGCGGCCGGGTGGCGGGTGGACGATGCCGGAGGAAATGAGCTGCCACATCTCCGCCCCGCCGCCGCGCAGCACGCCCCGCGCGGCGTAGTGCACCTCGCCGGACAGGATGGTGACGCGGCAGCCGGTGCGCAGGGAGAAGCCGGATAGCAGTTCGACCATGCGCCGCCATTCCGTTGTGTGGGCGTGGCTGCGCCACTGGTCGCGCATGTCGTCGGACAGCGCGTGCCGGCCGGGCAGCAGTTCCATCAGCCGCTCGATCCGGCCGAGGTCCGGGAACACCAGCGGCACGCTGGACATCAGCAGCAGGTGTCGGCAGCCGGTGAAGCGGTCGAGCCAGCCGGGCAGGGCGTCCCAGCTTCGCTCCGCCATCACCCGGCACGCCGTGCGCTCGCTGCGCAGGTCCGGGGCGAAGATGCCGAGGTCGCCGATGCGGAAGCCCTGGGTAAAGGTGCCGCGGTCCGCGCCCCACACGCACTCCGGCAGCGACTCGGGCGCCGCGCCCAGTTGGAACAGGGTAAAATGCCGGCGCGCCACCATGTAGACGGCGCGGTTCGGCTTGGCGTGCATCTCCGCGTCGGGCAACGAGCCCCAGCCGTCGAACACATCGTGGTCGTCCCACATCATCACCGACGGGATGCGGGACAGCGCTTCGGCCACCTCCTCCTGCCGCCAGAGCTTGACGTAGCGGGTGAAGTAGTAGGCCATTGCCTCCTCGGCCATGGCGGCGTTGAGGGGCTCGGCGTAACGCGCGGGCGCCGGACGCTTCGCCCACTCGGCCAGCGTCGGGCATTCCTGCCACACACCGTCGGCGTAGAGCTGGTCGCCGCCTTGCAGCAGCAGGTGGAAGGGCGCCTGGCGGTGGTGGTCGAGCAGTCGCATCCACAACGCGTTGCGCGGCGAGTCGTGGCGCTTCAGCGTCACATCGTCCTCCACCCCGTTGCAGGAGGTGTAGGCGATGCGCGGCGTTCGCCCGCGGCCGGGGACGGTGAGACGCCAGGGGCCGGGTCCGTCCGGGAAGCCGTAGGTGACTTCGCTGTCGTGCACGCCGCGCGGCACGGCGAAGTCGAAACGCCAGAGGGTACGGCGGCGCCATGCGGCCACGTGCCGCGGCGGAACCGGCAGGCCGACGCCGTCCACGCGCAGGTCGTCCGGTTCCGCGTTGCCGTCGATGACGAACAGTGCCGACAGACGCCAGCGGTCGCCCTGCTCGCCCCGGAAATACAGCACCGGACCGAGGATGAACTGCGGTTGCCCGGGATCGTATGGCTTGCCGGGGCCTGGCCTGCTGGGACGCGCCATTCCTGTCCAACCCTGTTTCGACGATCCATCCCTTAAACGTATGCGCGGTCGTGGGAAAGACCTCGCAAGAGGGCCCGCAAGAGAGAGTGCTCCGGCGCGCGGCTGCCCGCCGACATTGGCAGTCGTCAAACACCATCGGGAGTAGGTATCATACGATATCGTATTGCTTACCGGTGGCAGCCGCGGGCGGAGCGTCATGGACTGGCTCGTGAGCGAATCCGTCGACCTGCTGATGACCTTGGGTAGCAGCGTGGGGCTGCTCGCCGTGGTTTCGGTCGCCTACACCCACCTCATCCGCCGCCTGCCGCCCGGCAGCAAGGCGCGGCACGGTGCCATGGGTCTGCTGTTCGGCGTCGCCGCGGTGATCTCGATGGCCGATCCCTTGGTCCTGGCCCCCGGCATCAACATGGATGCGCGCAGCGTTCTCCTGGCGCTGGCGGGACCGTTCGGCGGCTGGGCGGCTGCAGCGGTCGCCGGCACGCTGGCCGCGCTGTTCCGGCTGTGGCTGGGCGGCATCGGCGCCGTTGCCGGCATCGCCAGCATCGTGGCCACGACGCTGGCCGGGATCGCCTTCGCCCGGCTGGCCGCGCGCCTGGGATGGCGGATGCGGGCGCGGGTCCTGCTGGGGTTGGGCGCCGTGATCGGGCCGATCAACCTTGCCGGCGTCTTTCTGCTGCCGCGGCCGGACCTGATCCAGCGGGTGCTGGTCGAGGGGGCGCCGTCACTGATCGCCATCGCCGTGCTTGGCACGCTGTTCCTGGGCACGCTGCTGGAACACGAGCGGGAGCGGCTGGAAATGCAGACGGCGCTGGGCGAAAGCGAACGGCGCTTCCGGATGGTGTTCGACAGCGTGCGCGACGTCGTCTTCAAGACCGACCGGCGGGGCAACTGGCAACTCCTCAACCCGGCGTGGGAGGAGGTGACGGGATTCCCGGTCGCGAAGTCGCTTGGCGCATGCCTCCTCGACCACGTGCATCCCGACGACCGCGAGAAAGCGTCGGCGTTTCTCGACGCGCTCACCGCCGGCTGGCTGCAGCACGGCCGCCACGCGATCCGCTTCCGCCATCGCGACGGCACCTGGCGCTGGACCGAGATGAGCGCGCGCCCCCTGCCGGCCAGGGACGGCGGGCCACCGGCCGGCATCTCCGGCACGCTGAAGGATATCACCGCGCGCCGCGAGGCGGAGGCGGCGCTGCGGGAGAGCCGGCGGCACTTCCAGGAGATCACGTCGGTGCTGACCGAAGGCGTGTACGTCGTCGACGCCGAGGACAGGGTGCAGTACGTCAACCCAGCCGCCGAGCGGATGCTGGGCTGGCGGCGGAACGAGTTGATGGGGCGCGACGCGCACGCCACGTTCCACCATTCCCGGCCGGACGGCACCCCATATCCGGCGGAAGAGTGCGCGGTGGCGCAGGCGTTGTGCGGCGGCAGGCCGTGCAACACGCACGTCGACCACCTGCTGCGCAACGACGGCGTATGGCTGCCGGTAGCCCTGGCTGCGGCCCCTATCGTCCGCGAAGGCCAGGTGCGCGGCGCCGTCGCCGCCTTCCACGAGATCAGCGAACGGCTTCGTCAGGAGCAGGTCCTGCGCGAGAGCGAGGAGCGCTACCGCCTGCTCTTCAACAGCTCGATGGATGCCATCATGGTGCATCGCCTCCTGCCGGACGGCAACCCGGAGCGGTTCGTCGAGGTGAACGACGTCGCCTGCGAGCGGCTGGGCTACACGCGCGACGAGCTGTTGAGCCGGAAGCCGGCCGACATCGACGAGCCTGAGTCGGCCAAGGATGATGCGCGGGTCATCACCGAGTTGCGCGACCACGGCTTCGCCGTGTTCGAACGGGTGCACGTCGCCAAGGACGGACGGCGCATCCCGGTGGAGATCGCGGCACGGCGTTTCCTGCACGCCGGACAGCCGGCCGTGGTCGCCCTGGCTCGCGACATCACCGAGCGCAAGCGGGCGGAGGAGCGGATCTATCATCTCGCCCATTACGACGCGCTGACGGACCTGCCGAACCGCCGCCTTCTGATGGACCGGCTGGACCGGGCGCTGGCCCTGGCGGCACGGCACGGGCGCATGGTGGCGGTGCTGATGCTGGACCTCGACGGATTCAAGCCGGTCAACGACCGCTATGGGCACGAGGCGGGAGACGAGCTGCTGACGGTGATCGCGCGGCGACTGGAGACGGCGGTGCGGCGAGCCGATACGCTGGCGCGCCTGGGCGGCGACGAGTTCGTGGTGGTGCTGAGCGAGGTGAAGACGGTGGACGACGCCGAGATGGTGGCCGGCAAGATCATCGCCGCCATCAACGAGCCGGTTGCTATGTGCGGCGGCACCATCCACATCGGCGCCAGCGTCGGCATCGGCCTGTACCCCGCCGATGGCAGTGACGCCGCCGCGGTCATGCGCGCGGCCGATCAGGCCATGTACCGAGCCAAGGCGGACGGGCGCAACCAATACGCGCTGCCGGCGCTTGCCTGACCGGGCGCAAGGGCAGGGGGCTGGAACGGCACGTCGGGGCGAGCCGCCAGGGAGCGAGGAGTGGAAGGAGGAGTCAGCTGTGCGACTTCTTCGCGCGCAGGATTTCCAGCATGCGGGAAGGCACCGGCTCCTCGAGCACCGGGTCGTAGAGGCGGTGCAACTCCTGCACGTGCTGACGATGCAGGGCGAGCAGCGCCTTCGCCTCGGCGTCGGTTTCCACCGCAGCCTCGAAGTCCCGCCGCTCTTGCTCGTCGAGGGCGCCGTCAAGATAGGCGTTGATGTGGCTCATCGTCACACGCTTCATGTCGTTTTGATCCCGGAGCGCCGCCAGGAATTCGCCCGGAGACGGGTACGGTCCATGACACGTCCGGCATTATAATCCAGGATGGGGTGTTCGGGGAGGAATTCTACCCCCTCTTTCGTGGTGTTCTTCCAAGCCACCCTGTGCAGCACCGAGCTCCCGCGGCCGCCTTCCCGCTTGTCATGTCTTCCCCCGAAGCCATTGCGCTTGTGTCATACAACCGCAGTAACAGTGGCTTGCGATGCTTGTTCCAGGCCCCTCCCGCATTGGAACGTCCGTCGTCACGAAGGTGTTGTCCGGTTGTACAACGGCCACACCCCGTCGAGAGGACGTTACAGCCATGGCACAGCAGGAATCGCGCCAGCCGCCGCAGCACCAGAACACCCAGCCCGGCCACGAGGACGCGATGACGCCGCAGCCGTCGGCAACCCGGCCGGAATACCGCGGCAGCGGCAAGCTGCGCGACAAGGTGGCGCTGATCACCGGCGGCGACAGCGGCATCGGCCGCGCCGTCGCCGTGCTGTTCGCGCGCGAGGGCGCCAAGGTGGGTATCGTCTACCTGAACGAGGACGAGGACGCGGAGGAGACGCGCCGGTTGGTCAGCCAGGAAGGGCAGCCCTGCACCGTGCTGCGCGGCGACCTGGGCGACGAGGCCATGTGCCGCCGCGCGGTCGAGCGCATGGTGGAGGAGCACGGGCGCATCGACATCCTGGTCAACAACGCCGCCGAGCAGCATCCCCAGACGAAGCTGGAGGACATCTCGGCCGAACAGTTGGAGCGCACCTTCCGCACCAACATTTTCGCCTATTTCTTCATGGCGCAGGCGGCGCTGCCGCACATGAAGGAGGGGGCAACCATCGTCAACACCACGTCGGTGACGGCCTATAAGGGCAACCCGATGCTGATCGACTACGCCTCGACCAAGGGGGCGATCGTGGCCTTCACGCGTTCGCTGGCGCTGGCGGTGGCCGATCGCGGCATCCGGGTGAACGGTGTGGCGCCGGGTCCGATCTGGACGCCGCTCATCCCCTCCACCTTTCCGGAGGACAAGGTCGAGACCTTCGGCTCCGACGTGCCGATGAAGCGCCCCGGCCAGCCGGACGAGGTGGCGCCGTGCTACGTGTTTCTGGCGTCCGGCGATTCCAGCTACATGTCGGGGCAGGTGCTGCACCCGAACGGCGGGTCGGTGGTGAACGGGTAGAGTGAGCCGTTGGGTTTTCGCTGCGCTCAACCCAACGTCAGAACGTTCCCGTCATACGGCCGGCGCCTGAAGGCTTCGTCCGTATGACCCTCTCGCCCTTTGCCTGTGAAAGGGCTGCCGGGTTCGATCAAAGGCGCCTGATGGAAGCCTTCAGGCGCCTTTGATGTCACTTGTTGTGCCCGCTGATCTCGGCGTGGAGGGGCTTGGTCTCCTCGAAACGGCGCTGCTGCTCGGGCGAGGCCTCGTGCTGGTGCTTGGCCTTCCACTCGGCGTAGGGCATGCCATAGACGGCGACCCGCGCCTCCTCGTCTGTCATGGCCACGCCGCGCTCCTTGGCGGCGGCGAGGTACCACTTCGACAGGCAGTTGCGGCAGAAGCCGGCGAGGTTCATCAGGTCGATGTTCTGTACGTCGGTGCGCTTGCGCAGATGCTCGACCAAGCCGCGGAAGGCGGCCGCCTCCAGCTCGATGCGGGTGCGTTCGTCCATCGTTCCCTCCAGTATTGGGCCGGCATCGTGCCAAGCGGGCGGCGCGGAATCAACCCGGACGCTGCAGGGTCACAAAGCGGCCGTGCACGTGGAACTGCTTGGACGCCGCACCGGCGGAAATGGCTTCGGCGACCGCCGCCGCGTCGCGCACCACGAAACCCGACAGCGTGTCGAGCCCGTAATCGAACAGGCGCGGCGTCAGCGGCGTGCCCGGCCCGACCAGCACCACCCGCGCGCCCCGCGCCGCCGCCAACAGGCGCGGCAGCGTGCGGTTCGCCAGCGCCGACGCGGTGATCAGCGCCCCCTCGGCGCCTGGCAGAAGCCAGTCGCAGGCGGGCTCCGGATACTCGCCGGGGCGCGGATTGATTTCGATGACGTGCGCGTCGGGAAGGCGTTGCGCCACCTGCGGAAAACCACCGACCACGACGACGCGCCCCTCCATCCCCTTCAGCAGGTCGAGGCCGTTGACGTCCGGCCCTTGCAGGTCGGCGCGGTTGTAATGCGCGTTGAGCGCGGCGATGCCGATTGCCATCTCCAGTGGGTCCCAGGAACGCGCGGCCTGCCGCGCGAGGTCCTTCAGGCGCCCCCCGGCCCGCTGGTCCGGGGCCGGAACATCGGTATCGGCGGCAGCGGCCGGGCGGGCCGCCAGGCCGACGCCGCACGCGGCCTCCACCATCACCCACTTCGGCCCGACGAGCACGCGGCGCACCTCGGAATCCTCGACGCCAAGCGCGAGATCCTCGTACAGCCGTGCGGCACCCCACCAGCGCCACAGCGACTCCCAGTCGGGCGTCAGCAGGTCGGCGTAGCCGCCGGTGAACGTCTGCCATTCGTTGGTAAAGCGGCTGCCGACGCTGATCAGCACCGGGATGCCTTCGGAGATGGCGGTCAGGATCTCGTCCGACAGCCCCTCTCCGTGGGCTTCCAGGCCCGCGAACTTGTTGACGACGATGAGGTCGGCGCGGTCTTCGATGGCGCGGCGCAGCGCCTGGCTGGCGTCGGCGACGCCGGCCGGGTCGACGCGGCAGGCGCGCGATTCCCGGCCGAGGTTCTGCGAGATGCCGAAGGCGCGGCCGGTCGCCACGTCGACCAGTTCCATACGGTCGGAGCAGTCGTCGCGCTCGCCGTAGTTCCGCTGGACGACGCCGCCGACGTGGAAGCCGCGCCGCTGCAGCTCGTGCACGAAGCGGTCGAGCAGGGCGTCGACGTGCTCCGACCCCGGTCCGTGGATCACTGCGCCGGGGCGCAGGGGCGGGGGCGTGGCGTGGCGGAGCGGCATGGGCATCGGGGGATTCCTAGACGCGGCGGCGGATGTGGTAGACGAACACGTCCTCGCGCTTTTCGTGGGCGACCAGTTCGTTGTTGGTCGTGTTGCAGAAGTGCCGGAAGTCGATGGTGGAGGCCGGGTCGGTGGCGTAAACGATCACCTCTTCGCCGTCGGCCATGCTGTCCAGCAGGGCGCGCGTCCGCAGGATGGGCAGCGGGCAGTAGAAGCCACGCACGTCGAGTTCCCTGGGCGGCACGCTGATGCTCCTTGGTACGAAACGGCTATGGGGCGGAACCGAGTTTAACGCCGCGCCCGCCGAAGCTCCAGGCGTACGGAGGTGCCGGGCGGGCGAATTCGTGCGCTGTCGTGCCCGGCGGCGGGACCTTCGCTGCGCCGGCGTGTTGTTCGCGGGTGAGGAGACAACCAGCAGGAAGCGACCAGCCATGGCGAACGGGCCTTTGGACAAGGTGGTGGTGATCACCGGTGCCTCCAGCGGCATCGGGCGGGCGACGGCTCTGGATTTCGCGCGGCAGGGGGCGGCGGTGGTGCTGGTGGCGCGCAACGACGCCGCCCTGCACGATGTGGCCGAGGCCTGCATCGAGGCCGGCGGACGGGCCATGGTGCTGGCCGCCGACGTCGGCGACCAGGAGCAGATGAACCTGGTGGCGCAGCGCGCCATCGATGCCTTCGGCGGCATCGACGTGTGGGTGAACAACGCCGGCGTCATCGCCTTCGGCCGCCTGGAGGAAATGCCGGAGGACGCGTTCGAGCAGGTGATGCGCACCAACTTCTTCGGCACGGTGAACGGCTGCCGCGCCGTGCTGCCGTACTTCCTCGACCGCGGGGAGGGGGTGATCGTCAACAACGCCTCCGTCGTCTCGACGGTCGGGCAGCGTTACGCCTCGCCTTATGTGTCCAGTAAGTTCGCGGTGCGCGGATTCTCGGAATCGCTGCGGCAGGAACTGGTGGATGAACCCGGCATCCACGTGTGCACGGTGATGCCGGGCTCCATCGACACACCGTTGTGGCAGCACGCCGCCAACTTCACGGGCCGCGCGGTGCGCCCGCCCGGATCCGTGCACCCGCCGGAGGAGGTGGCGCAGGCCATCGTCACGCTGGCACGCGCGCCCAAGCCCGAAGTGTTCGTCGGCGCCGGCCGCGTGGCCGAACTGGGCCATGCGCTGGCGCCCGCGCTGACCGAGCGCGCCATGGCGCGCATGGTGGAGCGCAGCATGTTCGAGAACCGTCCGGCGGCCCGCACCGACGGCGCGCTGCACCAACCGACCGACCATTACGAGGCGCACGGCGGCTGGGCTGCGGAGCCCGCGCACGATGGGCAAATGCGTGGCGGGCAGAGCCGCTTTTCCTGGACCAACCTGGCGCTGTTCCTGATTCCCATCGGGCTGATGAGCCGTCTGCCGCAAGGCCAGCGCCGTCAGTGGATCGGCTGACCCAGCAAAAACGCCGGCGGAGACGGTCTCCACCGGCGTTTTGCCGTCTCTTGCCGTGGAATGGGCGGCGCGCTCAAGCGCCGCCGATGCCTTCGATGAACTTCTCCCCGGTCTTCGGGTCGATATCCTCGCCGGTGCCAGGGGTGCCGGGCTTGGCCTCGTCGCGGCGCGTCGTCTGCGGGTCGCTGGGCTCCATGCCCTTCCACTTGTCGTCTGCCTGATCGGGCTTCTTCTGCTCGGTCATGGCTCCCTCGTGTGATTGTTGTTGGGCGGTTGTCGTCTAGGCGGCGGCCGTCCCTGCCCAGGCAAACAGCGCGGCGGGGACATCCTCACGGGCCGGCGGTTGAAGAGCAGGGAAACCGAACTGGAGGAGACGTCATGGCCAAGGACCCACAGCACCTGGACACCGCCGCGCGCAACCGTTCCCCCGCCGCCGGCATGAACCCTGGGGACGAGGCGCCGCCGGGCACGCCCGGCACGGGCGAGAACTTCTGCCCAGTCTGCCACGGCGACGGCCGCGTCGATGGCGTCCCCTGCGCCAACTGCGGCGGCACCGGCAAGATCGTGCAAGGAATCGGGGGAGTGTAGGCGGTGGCGGATGGGGTGGGATTCGAACCCACGGTGGAGTTGCCCCCACGCCAGTTTTCAAGACTGGAGCCTTAAACCACTCGGCCACCCATCCATGCCGGTTCGCGGCACCGGTCCGGCTTGATATTCCGCCGTTCCGCGGGGGTCAAGAGGCGCCGCGCCGGCGGATCAGAATTGGAAGCCCTCCTCCAGCAGCGCGAGGCACGCGTCCGTCGCCGCGGCGTCCAGCTTGGCACCGCGCAGGCGGCGCAGTTCCTCGCATGCGGCATCAAGACCCTTGGCCGGGCGGTAGGGGCGGTGCGAGGTAACGGCCTCCACCACATCGGCCACGGCGACGATGCGCGCCTCCTGGCTGATAGCGTGACCGGCCAAGCCATGTGGGTAGCCGGAGCCGTCCATGCGCTCGTGGTGCTCCAGCACGATGCGGTGGATGGCGTCGTCGAACTCCACGCGCTTCACGATGTCGTGGCCGTACACCGTGTGCAGCTTGATCAGCTCGAACTCCTGCGGCTCCAGGCGGCCGGGCTTCGACAGCAGTTCGGCCGGGATGCCGATCTTGCCGATGTCGTGCATGAGCGCGCCCAGGCGGATGCTCTCGGCGCGCTCCTCGCTCAGGCCCAGGCGCCGGGCGATGGCGGCGGAGAGCAGGGCCACGCGCGCCTGATGGCCGGCGGTGTAGGGATCGCGCCGCTCGATGGCGCGGCCCAACGCCTCGGCCGTCTGGTCGAGGGCGGACCTCGCGCCGATCAGCGCGTCGAGCCGCCCCCGCTCGGCCTGATCGCGGCGGCTGAACTCGCGGCGCAGCAGTAGCCACAACGCACCCGACGTGAGCAACACATAGGCCAGGCCCTTGCCCAGCTCGAAGGCGTAGTGCCCCTCCAGGTCGGCGCCGAACAGGGCGACGGCGAGACGGTTGCCGGCAAGGATCCATGCCGTGCCGAACGCCGCGTACAGAACCGAGATGGAAAGCGCCGACAACGGCCGCATGGTGCCCCCGCCATGAAGCGAACGACTCCATGACAACATAGCGCGACGGTAGTGCCTTGCTCTTGGTCAATCGGTTGGTGGACGAAGTGTCGCGCTTGCCAATGGACCGGACTACGTACGGATGGGCCGGCCGAGGCTGGCGAGGCGCTTGACCCGTTTGGGCGGCGAGGGCGAGTCGGAGAAGTCGGGCAGGCTGGGGGCGCGGGCCATGACCTTGCGCACCATGTCAGCCGTCTCGTCCAGTTCGTCGATCGTGCTCTGGGCCACCTTTCCCGCGAATTGCGGGCGGGTGAGCTTGGAGCGCATCTCGCTGATGATGCGTAGTTCCGGCTCGAACAGCTCGCGCGCGCCGATGGGCAGCACCTGATCGTCGCGCATGCTGAGGAAGTAGTTGCGCGTCGCCTTGATCAGCAAGCCGGAGAGCAGGACGTCCATGCGCTCGAACTCGGCGCGCAAGTCGTCCATCTTGCGGTCGGTGAGGCTGGTCAGCCGCTCCTCGGTCAGCGCCACCAGCGCGCGGACCTCCTCCACCTTCTTGCGGAAGTCGAGGAAGGAGGCGAAGCGGTCGTCGTCCATGTCGCGCGTCGCCCTCTCGGCGAGCGCCATGGCGTCGCGTGCCTGCCGCTCCAACGCGGCCAGCAGTTCCTCGACCTCTTTGCGGCTGTAATCCCGCCTCCATACCATCGCTTGGCGCCTCGACCTGTCCTGCCTCCACCTTAAACGTCAGCGCTTAACAAACATTTTATGGAAATGCGCTTCAACCGGCCAGTTCGAGGATCACCGGTGTGTGGTCGGACGCCTTTTCCGCCCCGCGCGGGCGGCGGTCGATGGTGCAGTCCACAAGGCGGTCGGCCGCCTGCGGCGAGAGCAGGAAGTGGTCGATGCGCAGGCCCAGGTCGCGCGGCCAGCAGCCGGCCTGATAGTCCCAGAACGTGTAGGCGCGCGCGTCGTCGTGCAGGGCGCGGTAGGCATCGGTGAGGCCGAGGTTGAGCAGTGCCCGGAACTTCTGGCGCGATTCCAGACGGAACAGCGCGTCCTGGCTCCAGCCCACGGGGTCGTAGACGTCGCGCGCCTCGGGAATGATGTTGTAGTCGCCGCCCAGCACCAGCGGCAGGCCCTGGTCCAGCAGGCCGCGGGCATGCGCGATCAGGCGATCCATCCAGCGCAGCTTGTATGGGTACTTCTCGGTGCCCAGGGGATTGCCGTTGGGCAGGTAAAGGGACGCGACGCGCACGCCGTTCACCGTCGCCTCGACGTAGCGGGCCTGCTCGTCCTCAGGCTCGCCGGGAAGGCGGCGCAGCACGTCCGAGGGGGGCGCTTTCGACAACAGGGCGACGCCGTTGTAGGACTTCTGCCCGACGACCTCGACGTGGTAGCCGAGGTCCTCGATGGCGGCGCGGGGGAAGGCGTCGGTCTCGCACTTCACCTCCTGGAACAGCGCCACGTCGGGGGCCGCGGCGCGCAGCCAGTCGGTGACCAAGGGCAGGCGCGCCTTGACCGAATTCACGTTCCAGGTGGCGATCTTCACGTTTGCCCGCCGTCAGACCGCAAAGGAATTGCCGCAGCCGCAGGACGCGGTGGCTTGCGGGTTCTTGATCTGAAAGGCGGCGCCCATCAGGTCTTCGACATAGTCGAGCGTGGAGCCGTTCAGCAGGTCGAGCGAGCAGTCGTCGGTGACCACCTTCGTGCCGTTGTGTTCGAAGACGAAGTCGTCGTCGTTCACCGCGTCGTCGAAGGCGAAGCCGTACTGGAAGCCGGAGCAGCCGCCGCCGGACACGGTGAGGCGCAGCATCAGGCCGGGCTTGCCCTCATGCTCCACCAAGAAGGCGACGCGTCTGGCCGCGCTGTCGGAAATGTGGAACGTGCGGTCGGTCGCAACGTCGGACATGGAGAAACCCTCATAAGCCGGAACCGGGATGCCAGGGAGAAATGTAAGGCGCCCTGCCGCATGTGCAAAGAGGGTGGTTCAGCGGACCTTCATATCACCGCCTTCCCGGTTGCGCCCCACCCGTTGCCGGGGCTAGTGTCCGCGCCATGACGGCGGACACCTTCATGCCCGGCGAAGCACGGCTTGCGCCCTACGCCTGCCACCCTGCGCACAGCCGCGGGCGGTTGGTGCACGAGGCCGAAAGCCCGACGCGCTCGTGCTACCAGCGCGACCGCGACCGAATCGTACACTCGGGTGCCTTCCGCAAGCTGAAGTACAAGACGCAGGTCTTCGTCTACCACGAGGGCGACTACTACCGGACGCGGCTGACCCACAGCCTGGAGGTGGCGCAGATCGCCCGCTCCATCTCCCGCGTGCTGGGGCTGAACGAGGATCTGGCGGAGGCGGTGGCGCTGGCGCACGACTTCGGCCACACCCCCTTCGGCCACGCCGGCGAGGACGCGCTGAACGCCTGCATGGAGCCGTACGGCGGCTTCAGCCACAACGACCAGACGCTGCGTGTGCTGACCCGGCTGGAGCACCGCTACGCCGAGTTCGACGGGCTGAACCTGACCTGGGAGACGCTGGAGGGCGTGGTCAAGCACAACGGGCCGCTGCTGCCGCTGAAAGATGGCAAGCCGCTGCCGGTGACCATCGACGCCTTCCGCTCGGTGTGGGACCTGGAGCTGGACACCAACCCCTGCGCCGAGGCGCAGGTGGCGGCGCTGGCCGACGACATCGCCTACAACAATCACGACATCGACGACGGCCTGCGCGCCGGCCTGTTCTCCATCGAGGAGGTGGCCGAGTTGCCGATGGTCGGCCCCATCGTCCGCCAGGTCTGCGACCGCTATCCGGAGCTGGAGCGCGGGCGGCTGATCCACGAGACCGTGCGGCGCATGATCAACGCGATGGTCGACGACCTGCTGACCGAGACGCGGCGCCGGCTGGCCACGGTGCGGCCGGGCTCGGCGGCGGATGTGCGGGCCGCACCGGAGGCGGTCGTCGCCTTCTCCGAACCGATGCTGGCCGACCAGCGCCCCTTGCGCGCCTTCCTGCGGCAGCGCATGTACCGGCATTACAAGGTCAACCGCGAGATGAGCAAGTGCAAGCGGGTCGTGCGGGCCCTGTTCGACCTCTTCATGGCCGAAACCAACTGCCTGCCCAGCCAATGGCAGCAGGAGCTGACGGCTTCCGGCGGTGAGGGGAACGCCCTGGTGCGGGCTCGCCTCGTCGCCGACTACATCGCCGGCATGACCGACCGCTTCGCGCTGGCCGAGTACAGCCGCCTCTTCGACATGGATGCGAAGATCTAAAAAGATGAATATTTTCAAGACGTTCGAAAACGACATTCGGAAGATTCTCGAAGATCTGGCGGTCGCCGGAACGATCCCCGCGGGGCTCGACACCAGCCGTCTGGCGGTGGAGCCGCCGCGCGAGGCGGCGCACGGCGACCTGTCGACCAACGCCGCGATGGTGCTGGCCAAGCCCGCCGGCATGCCGCCGCGCAAGCTGGCGGAGATGCTGGTCGAGAAGCTGAAGGCGCTGCCGGATGTGACCTCGGTGGAGATCGCCGGCCCCGGCTTCGTCAACCTGCGCCTGTCGCCGGACGTCTGGCGCGCGCGGATCACGGACATCCTGGCGGCCGGTACGGCCTATGGCGACAGTGACCTCGGCAAGGATGAGCCGGTGAACGTCGAGTACGTCTCCGCCAACCCGACCGGCCCGCTGCACGCGGCGCACGGCCGCGGCGCGGTGTTCGGCGACGCGCTGGCGGCGCTGCTGGAGAAGGCCGGCCACAAGGTCACGCGCGAGTATTACATCAACGATGCCGGCGCCCAGGTGGACGTGCTGGCGCGCTCTACGTACCTTCGGTACCGAGAGGCGTTGGGCGAGGACATCGGCGAGATCCCGGCCGGCCTCTATCCCGGCGAATACCTCAAGGACGTCGGCCAGGAGCTGGCGAAGCTGGACGGGAAGAAGTGGCTGGAAGCCCCTGAATCGGAATGGCTTCCGGCCTGCCGCGCGTTCGCCATCGCGCGCATCATGGAGTGGATCAAGGAGGACCTGGGCGCCCTCAACATCCGCATGGACGTCTACACGTCGGAGCGCGCTCTGGTGCAGGCCGGCGCCGTGGACCGGGCGTTGAAGACGCTGGAGGAGCGCGGCCTGATCTACGTCGGCGTGCTGGAGCCACCCAAGGGCAAGAAGCCCGACGACTGGGAGCCGCGCCCGCAAACCCTGTTCAAATCCAGCGACTTCGGCGACGACGTTGACCGGCCGCTGAAGAAGTCCGACGGCTCGTTCACCTATTTCTCGAACGACATCGCTTATCACCATGACAAGGCGATGCGCGGCTTCACGACGCTGATCGACGTGTGGGGCGCCGACCACGGCGGGTACGTCAAGCGCATGCAGGCGGCCACCACCGCCATCACCGAAGGCAAAGCGGCGCTGGACGTGAAGCTGTGCCAGCTCGTGCACCTGATGCAGAACGGGCAGCCGGTGAAGATGTCGAAGCGCGCCGGCACCTTCGTGACCCTGCGCGACGTCATCGAGACGGTCGGCAAGGACGTGGTGCGCTTCATCATGCTCACCCGCCGCAATGACCAGACGCTGGAGTTCGACTACGCCAAGGTGACCGAGCAGTCGAAGGACAACCCGGTCTTCTACGTGCAGTACGCGCACGCCCGCTGCCGCTCGGTGCTGCGCCACGCCGTCGAGGCGCTGGCCGGCAAGGATCTGTCGCCGGCCGGACTGGCGGACGCCAATCTGGCGCGGCTGGAGGACGAGGCGGAACTGGCTCTGGTCAAGCGCATGGCGACGTGGCCGCGTCTGGTTGAATCCGCCGCCGAGGCGCATGAGCCGCACCGCGTCGCCTTCTATCTGTACGACCTCGCCTCCGACTTCCACGCGCTGTGGAACAAGGGCAAGGACGACGCCACTCTGCGCTTCCTGGTCGACGCCGACGAGGAGTTGACGCTGGCGCGCCTCGCCATGATCAGCGCCGTGGCGACGGTGATCGCATCCGGTCTGCGGGTCATGGGGGTGGAGCCGGTGGAGGAGATGCGCTGATGCGGTCCGGCAGCGACGTGAACTACGCCGCCGATCCCTACGGGTACCCGCCGCAGAAGGGGCGGCGGCGCGGCCTGTTCGGCCTGGGGTTCGCCGTGGTGGGCATCGCTGCCTTCGCCGGGGTGATTCTGTTCGCCTACGGCCGCGGCGACCGCGTCGCGCCCGACGGCGGCCCGCCGCTGCTGGAGGCCGACGCCACGCCGCACAAGCTGCGCCCGGAACAGCCCGGCGGGCTGGACGTGCCGCACCAGGACAAGCTTGTCTACGACCGGCTGAACGGCAGGACGGCCTCCGGCCGCGGACAGGTGGAACACCTGCTGCCGCCGCCGGAACAGCCGCTGCCGCGCCCGGTGGTGACGCCGGCCCTGCCGCCGCCGCCCGCGCTGCCGGCCCCGCCCACCGTCGCCCAGGTGCCGCCCCCGCCGCCGGGCGCCACGGCGACCGTTCCCCGCACCATGCCCGACGGCGACGTCATTCCGCCGGCCGTCCCGGTGCCCGGCGTGCAGGCGCACGTGAGCCCGCCGCCCGGCATGGGTGGCGCCCCGCCGCAGGTCGCGACGCTGCCGCCGCCGGCGCCGAAGACGACACCTCCGGCGCCAGCCGCCAAAGCTCCACCGCCGGCACCCGCCGCCGCCAAGCCAGTGGCCCCGCCTCCGCCTGCCGCGTCCGGCGGCGCGGGCGGCTTTCGCGTCCAGCTCGCCTCCGTGCGCAGCGAATCGGAGGCGCAGAGCGAATGGAAACGCCTCGCCGGCCGCTACGCCGACGCGCTGGGAGGCTTGAGCCTGAACGTCGCCAAGGCGGACCTGGGCGAAAAGGGCATCTTCTACCGCGTGCAGGGCGGCAGCGTGGACGAGGCGCGCGCCCGCGCGATCTGCGACAAGCTCAAGGCCCAGAACGTGGGGTGCGTGATTGTCCGTCCCTAAAGTGCCGCGTCCCCGTGCCGCCATCCTCGGCTGCGCCGGCACGGCGCTGTCGGCCGAGGAGCGCGCCTTCCTGCGCCGGGCCGACCCGCTGGGCTTCATCCTGTTCCGCCGCAACTGCGACACACCGGAGCAGGTGAGAGCGCTGGTGGCCGACATGCGCGCGGCGGTGCAGCGCCCCGACGCGCCCGTGCTGATCGACCAGGAAGGCGGCCGCGTCGCCCGCCTGCGCCCGCCGCACTGGCCGGCCTTCCCGCCAGCCCGCGCCATCGGCCTGCTGGCCGAGCGCGACGCCGCGCTGGGCCGCGAAGCGGCATGGCTGGACGGCCGTCTGCTGGCGCACATGCTACACAACCTGGGCATCACAGTGGACTGCGCGCCGGTGTGCGACGTGCCGGTGGAAGGCGCGCACGACGTGATCGGCGACCGCGCCTTCTCCCGCGATCCGGCGCTGGTGGCCGAACTTGCCCGCGCTGTGTGCGAGGGGATGATGGCCGGCGGCGTGCTGCCGGTGATCAAGCACATCCCCGGCCACGGCCGCGCCTTCGCCGACAGCCACACCGAGCTGCCGGTGGTGGACGCACCGCGCGAGGCCCTGGAGACGACCGACTTCGCGCCCTTCCGCGACCTCGCCGACATGCCGTTGGGCATGATCGCGCACGTGGTGCTGAAGGCGCTGGACCCGGCGCGTCCGGTCAGCACCTCGCCCACGGTGATCAAGGACGTGGTGCGCGGGCCGGCCATCGGATTCGACGGGCTGCTGTTCAGCGACGATCTGTCCATGGGCGCCCTGTCCGGCGACGCGGGCGAGCGCACGCGGGCCGTGCTGACCGCCGGCTGCGACGTGGCGCTGCACTGCAACGGCGACATGGCGGAGATGGAGCTGGTGGCGCAGGCTGCCCCGCCGCTGACCTACGCCGCGGCACAACGCTGGGTGCGGGCGCAGGCGGCACGTTGCGTGCCCGGCGGAGTGGACGCGGCGGCTCTGCGCGCGCGGTTCGACGCCTTGCTCGCCGGCACGGCGGTGTAACGGGGAAACCGAAATGGAAGACAGTCTGGTCCGCCTCACCACCATCGTCATCCCGGTGGTGATCGCCATCACCATGCACGAGGCCGCACACGGCTTCGTGGCGTGGCGGCTGGGCGACGACACGGCGCTGCGGCTGGGACGGGTCAGCTTCAACCCGCTGCGGCACGTCGACCTGTTCGGCACCATCCTCGTGCCGGCGCTGATGTACCTGACCACCGGCTTTCTATTCGGCTGGGCCAAGCCGGTGCCGGTGAACTTCGGCCGCCTGCACCATCCGCGCCGGGACATGGTGTGGGTGGCGCTGGCCGGGCCGGGCACCAACGTGGCGCTCGCCATCCTCTCGGCCCTGCTGATCCACGTGGCACCGGCGGTGCCGGCGCTGGGGCAGGAGTGGTTCCTGGCCAACCTGGAAATCTCCATCCTCATCAACCTGATCCTGGCCGTCTTCAACATGATCCCGCTGCCGCCGCTGGACGGCGGGCGGGTGGCCGTGGGCGTGCTGCCGGACGCGCTGGCCTTTCCGCTGGCGCGGCTGGAGCGCTATGGCCTGCTGATCCTGATCGGCGTCCTGTTCCTTCTGCCGATGCTGGGGCGGGAAATGGGCTACAACCTGGACGTCTTCCGCTGGATTGTCTGGCCGCCGGTGGAGGCGCTGTTCAAGTTCGTCCTCGAGATCACCGGCCATGGCTGAACGGAGGGGCGCCGGCGAGTTCGCCGAGGATCCCCAACGCGAACTGACCGCCGCCGAACAGCTCGTCCTGGCACTCGACGGGTTCGAGGGGCCGATCGACATGCTGCTCATGCTGGCGCGCGAGCAGAAGGTCGATCTGGCCAGGATCTCCATCCTCGATCTGGCCGACCAGTACCTCGCCTTCATCGCGGCGGTGCGCAAGGTACGGCTGGAGCTGGCGGCCGACTACCTGGTGATGGCGGCGTGGCTGGCCTACCTGAAGTCGCGCCTGCTCGTTCCCGAGCCGGAGGAGGACGAGCCGTCCGGCCAGGAGATGGCCGAGGCGCTGGCCTTCCAGCTCCGCCGCCTGGAGGCGATGAAAGAAGCGTCGGCCAAGCTGCTGGCGCGGCCGCGCCTGGGCGTGGACATGTTCGCCCGTGGTGCTCCGGAGGACATCGATATCCTGCGCAAGTCGGTGTTCCAGGTGACGCTGTACGATCTGTTGAAGGCCTATGGCGAGCACAAGCGGCGCAAGGAGACCTCGGTGCTGCACGTGGAGCCGATGCGGCTCTATTCCATCGAGGACGCGGTCAACCGTCTGTCGGAGCTGCTCGGCCGCATACCCGAGTGGACGACGCTGGCGAGCTTCCTGCCGCCGGAGATCCAGGGAACGCTGATGGGCCGTTCGGCACTGGCCGCGCACTTCGCGGCGACGTTGGAACTGGCCAAGGCGGGGCAGGTGGAGTTGCGACAGGACGGCGTCTTCGCGCCGATCTGGGTGCGCCGAGCCCGCCCGAGGGATGAGGGATGATCGAAGAGGTCAAGAATTCCGAGGAGGTCGAGGCGCGGGTGCAGAACCTGCGCCTGCTGGAGGCGCTGCTGTTCGCCTCCGCCGACCCGGTGGATGAGGAGACGCTGGCCGGGCGGCTGGCTCCTGGTGCCAACGTCGCCGCGCTGCTGGACGATCTGCGCCGCCACTACGCGCCGCGCGGCGTGAACCTCGTGCGCACCGGCGCCGGCTGGGCCTTCCGCACGGCGGTCGATCTGGCGCCGATGCTGCGGCTGGAGGAGGAGGTCTCCCGGAAGCTGTCGCGCGCGGCCATCGAGACGTTGGCCATCATCGCCTACCACCAGCCGGTGACCCGCGCCGAGATCGAGCAGATCCGCGGAGTCGCGACCAGCAAGGGCACGCTCGACATCCTCATGGAGCATGGCTGGATCAGGCCGGGCCGACGACGCGAAACACCCGGCCGGCCGCTGACCTGGATCACCACAGACCACTTCCTCGACCACTTCGGCCTCGAATCGCTGCGCGACCTTCCGGGGGTGGAGGAACTGCGCGCCGCCGGCCTGCTCGATTCGCGGCCCGTGCTGTACGGCGTGGGTGCCACCAGCGGCGAAGCGGACCTGCCGGTGGCCCAAGAGCGCGAGGATCCTGAGGATTAGCGTTTTTTGATGGAGGGCCCTACGCACTTTCCGTCAGAATACCTACCTGATTCGTAAGGCATCCCGGCCGCCCGACGTTGCGCCGGGGATGCGCTTTCTGCCATAGTGCCGGCCCGCATGGGAGGCCTCCGCTCAGGAAAAGGGTGTCATGGGAAGCTTCAGTATTTGGCATTGGCTTGTGGTTCTGGTCATCGTCCTGCTGCTGTTCGGCGCCGGAAAGCTGCCGAAGGTCGCAGGTGACCTCGCCAAGGGCATCAAGAACTTCAAGGCGGGCCTGAAGGACGAGGACGAACAGGCTCCGGCGCCGGGCGCCGACGCCAAGGTTCTGCCGAACCAGCCCGCCCCGCCGCCGGCGGCCGACGCCACCGTGAAGAAGGACGAGGCGGCCCGCACGTAACGGGGCCGCGTCCCCGCGCCGCGCCGGCACCCGTCACGGGTGCCCCGGCGCGGCGCCGTGAGACTTGAGGATGCATGTTCGACATCGGCTGGTCGGAAATCATGATCATCGCCGTGGTGGCGCTGGTCATCATCGGCCCGAAGGACCTGCCCTCGGCCATCTACACGCTCGGCAAGTGGGTGCGGAAGGCGCGTTTCGTCGCGCGCGATTTCCAATCCCACATCGACGACATGATGCGCGAGGCGGAACTGGACGACCTGAAGAAGCAGGCGCTGAAGGCGCGCGACCTGAACATCGCCCGCGAGGTCGAGAAGGCGATCGATCCGACCGGCGACGTGAAGGCGGCGTTCGAGCTGCCGCCGGAAGCCAGCGGAGTCGCCGGCTATCACGGCAGCCCGCCGGAAGAGGAGCAGCCCAGGCCCGCCACCGAACCGCCGGTGACGCTGCCGGCCGCCGAAGCCGCACAGCCGCCGTCGCCGCCGGAACCGGAGAAGGCGCCGGAGCCGGCCACCGCAGCGGCGTCATCGCCGCCCGCCACACCTGACAAGACCGTGTGACCGCCGTGGCTACGGAAAACCCGACCGAACTTCCGGACGATCTCGAAGACAGCAAGATGCCGCTGATCGATCATCTGATCGAGCTGCGCAACCGGCTGATGTACTCCGTGGCGGCGCTGTTGATAGCGTTCCTGCTGTGCTACGCGGTATCCGACAAGATCTACAATTTCCTGGTGCAGCCGCTCGCCGACATCCTGGCGGGGCAGGGGCGCCGGATGATCTACACCGGCCTGACGGAGGCGTTCTTCACCTATGTGAAGGTGGCGTTCTGGGCCGGCTGCTTCCTGTCTTTCCCGATCATCGCCAGCCAGATCTGGATGTTCGTGGCGCCCGGCCTGTACAAGCACGAGCGCAAGGCGTTCCTGCCGTTCCTGGCGGCGACGCCGTTCCTGTTCTTCCTGGGCGGGGCGATGGTCTACTACCTCGTGTTTCCGATGGCCTGGAAGTTCTTCCTGGGCTTCGAGTTCCACCCGGCTGGTCCGGGCGAACTGCCCATCGAGTTCGAGGCGCGTGTCGGCGAATACCTGTCGCTGGTGATGGCGCTGATCTTCGCCTTCGGCATCGCCTTCCAGCTTCCCGTGCTGCTGACCCTGCTGATCCGTGCCGGGCTTCTGAGCACGCAGGCGCTGCGCGAAAAGCGGCGCTACGCGATCGTCTTCGTCTTCATCGCGGCCGCCATCCTGACGCCGCCCGACGTGATCAGCCAGGTCAGCCTCGCCATCCCGATGCTGATGCTCTATGAGATTTCCATCTGGATCGGCTTCTCCATCGAGAAGAAGCGCGCGCAGAGCGAAGCCGAGTAACACGTCCACCCGCCGGAGGTCTGAACCGCCGCCGGCGGGTGGACGTTGGGTTTTCGCCAGCGGCGAAGATCAGGCGTCCACCCTCGTCCCCGCCGCGATCACACGGTCGCGCCCGGTTGCTTTGGCACGGTAGAGCGCCTTGTCCGCCTCCGCCAGCATCTCGTCGAAACTCTGCGGCGCGCCACCCGTGTCGGCTGCACCGATGCTGACGCTGGTCGAGATCAGGTTGCCTTCGTGCTCGACCAGCAGGTCGCGCAGGGTGATGCGCAGGCGCTCCGCCACGGTGAGCGCGCCATCGCCCCGCGTTCCCGGCAGCAGCACGCAGAACTCCTCGCCGCCATAGCGGCCGAACACGTCGCCCTGGCGCAGTTCCGCAGTGACGGCTGCGGTGAAGGCGCGCAGCACCGTGTCGCCGGCCTGATGGCCGAAGCTGTCGTTGATGCGCTTGAAATGGTCGATGTCGATGAGCAGCAGGGCGAACGCCTCGCCCGATCGGCGGGCGCGGGCGAAGGTGCTCTCGGCCAGCGCCAGGAAGGCGCTGCGGTTGAAGATGCCGGTCAGCGAATCGTAGGTAGCCGCCTGCCGAAGGTCGGCCTGCAGCCGTTCCGTCGTCATGACGATGAAGCCGATGCCGAACGCCAGCATCGCCCCGATGGCTTCCAGGAATCCCAGGCTCTGCACCGTGCTGGGCGACAGAAGATCGGGCAGCGGACTTTCCAGGATGGTGGAGGCGGAGCGCAGGCCGGCGAACGCGGCATGCCCGAGGAACACGAGGCCGACGATCCCGGCCGAGGTGCGCACCGCCCACCGCGCGTTTCGCAGCAGATCAAGGCCGCACAGCACACATATGGCGCAGACGAAGGCGGTCGCGGCGGCGAGGCGGCCGTTGATGCTGTCGGCGGCGTTGGAAATGGCGATCAGGGACACGTACGCCACTACCAACGCCGCAATCCATGAGCCCGGCACGTGGCTTTTGGTGAAGGAGCGAATCGCCAGATAGATCGAGACGAAAGCGCCGACGAACGCCGCGTTGGTTGCGACAATCGTCAAGGCAGACGGCTCCGGTCCGCGCATCGCGACCAGAAGCACGGCAACAGCCACGAGCACGTTGCAGAGGGCGGCATAACGCAAGGAAGAGATGCCGCGGTTGACGTGCCACGTGAGCAAATGGGCCGCCGCCATGACGATGGCGATCACCAGCGTAACCACCACGAGTGTCCGGGAATCGAGAATCATGCCCTTGCCGCAGCGGTCGTGTGTGGTCGTGTGTGGCTCCTCCGGCCGTCCGGACAGCGGAGCATACCCGGGTAAGTAATTAACATAAATGTGCGGTTGCACAAGGCGGGCGAGGGCGTAGGCGCGGCGCGGGGTGCTCTGGATTTGTTCCGGGATGCGGACTATAACCGGCGTCCCAACCTTTCCAAGAAACGCCGATCACGCCATGCACGACCTCCGCGCCATCCGCGAAAACCCCGAGGCCTTCGACCGCGGCCTGACCCGCCGGGGGCTGGAGCCTCTGTCGTCCACGGTTCTGGACCTCGACCAGCGGCGGCGCGCGGTACAGACGCGGCTGCAGGAGATGCTGGCCCGGCGCAACGAGGCGGCCAAGGACATCGGCCTCGCCAAAAAGGAAGGGCGCGACGTCCAGCCCATCCTCGACGAGATGGCGCAGCTCAAGGAGCGGCTGCCGCAGGTCGAGGAGGAAGAGCGTGCGCTGGGTGCCGAGTTGGACACCTGTCTCGCGTCGCTGCCCAACCTGCCGGCCGACGACACGCCCGACGGCCCGGATGAGTCGGCCAACGTGGAGATCCGCCGCTGGGGCGAGCCGAAGCCGATGGCCAATCCCAAGGAGCACTATGAGTTGGGCGAGAAGCTCGGCCTCATGGACTTCGAGGCGGCTGCCCGCATGTCGGGTGCCCGTTTCACGGTGCTGAAGGGCGGCCTGGCGCGGCTGGAGCGGGCGCTGGCCCAGTTCATGCTGGACCTGCACACGACCGAGCACGGCTACACGGAAGTGGCGCCACCGCTGATGGTGCGCGACAACGCCTTGTTCGGCACCGGCCAGTTGCCGAAGTTCGCCGAGGACCTGTTCCGCACCTCTTCCGACCACTACCTGATTCCGACGTCGGAGGTGCCGCTGACGAATCTGGTCAACGACCAGATCCTCGACGCGGAGGCGCTCCCCTATCGCTTCACGGCGCTCACTCCATGCTTCCGGGCCGAAGCGGGCTCGGCCGGCAAGGACACGCGCGGCATGATCCGCCAGCACCAGTTCTGGAAGGTCGAGATGGTCTCCATCACGGCCCCCGACCAGTCGGAGGCGGAGCACGAGCGCATGACCAGATGCGCCGAGACGGTGCTGCAGCGCCTGGGTCTGCCGTACCGCACCATCGTGCTGTGCACCGGCGACATGGGATTCTCCGCCCGCAAGACCTACGACGTCGAGGTGTGGCTGCCGGGGCAGAACGCCTACCGCGAGATTTCGAGCTGCTCCAACTGCGGCGATTTCCAGGCGCGCCGCATGAAGGCACGCTGCCGAATGAAGGGCGACAAGCAGACGCAGTTCGTCCACACCCTCAACGGCTCGGGTGTGGCGGTGGGGCGCTGCCTCATCGCCGTGCTGGAGAACTACCAGCAGCCTGACGGCTCGATCCTGGTTCCCGAAGCGCTCCGGCCCTACATGGGAGGGTTGGAGAGGATTGGAATGAATGTTTGAACTCCCGCTGGACCTGTCAAAGACCCGCATCCTCGTCACCAACGATGACGGCATCCACGCCACGGGCCTCACGGTCCTGGAACGGATCGCCTATTCGCTGAGCGACGACGTCTGGGTGGTCGCCCCGGAGATGGAGCAGTCGGCGGCCAGCCACTCGCTGACCATCAACCGGCCGCTGCGCCTGCGCAAGCTGGGCGAAAAGCGTTTCACGGTGGACGGCACGCCGACCGACTGCGTGCTGTTGGCCATCAACCACGTGATGAAGGATGCGCGGCCCACGCTGGTGCTGTCCGGCGTCAACCAGGGCTCCAACATCGGCGAGGACGTCACCTACTCCGGCACCATCGCCGCAGCCATGGAGGCGACGCTGCTGGGGGTGCCGGCGGTGGCACTCAGCCAGCACATCGAGAACGGTGGCCCGGTGAACTGGGCGACCCCGGAGAAATGGGGGGCGGACGTCATCCGCAAGGCGGTCACCGTGGCATGGCCGAAGAACGTGCTGCTGAACGTCAACTTCCCGGCCGTGGAGCCGGACAAGGTGACCGGCATCCAGGTGGTGCGCCACGGCAAGCGCAAGATCGGCGACGAGCTGATGGAGCGCATCGACCCGCGCGGACGGCCATATTTCTGGGTCGGCACGCTGCGCGGTGAGGCCGACGTGGCGCCGGACACCGACATCCACGTGGTGTTCAACGGCGGCATCGCGGTGACGCCGCTGTTCCTCGACCTGACCCACACCCCGACGGTGCAGATCCTGAGGCAGGCCTTCGCGTGACCGCATGAGCATCGACGCGCGCAAGATCCGTTTGATCATGCAGCTCCGGCGGTCGGGCGTGACCGACACGAAGGTGCTGGGTGTGATCGAGCGGATCCCGCGCGATGCGTTCGTGCCGCCGTCCTTCCACGACCAAGCGTGGGAGGACACGGCACTACCCATCGATCTGGGCCAGACGATCAGCCAGCCGCTCATCGTGGCGCTGATGACGCAGGCGCTGGACGTGCACGACCGGCACAAGGTGCTGGAGATCGGCACCGGCTCCGGCTATCAGGCCGCCGTGCTGTCGCGGCTGTGCCGGCGAGTCTACACGGTGGAGCGGCACCGGCCGCTTCTGCATGAGGCGGAGCTGCGATTTCGCTCGCTCAAGTTGCATAACATCACGACGCGGCACGGCGACGGCACGCGCGGCTGGCCGGAGCAGGCGCCCTTCGAACGCATCATGGTCACAGCCGCCGGCGGTGCCGAACCGCCAAAGGACTTGACGGATCAGCTCTCCATTGGTGGTGTCATGATCATCCCGTTGGGTGGGGGTTACGGCGAACAGCGCGTGGTCCGCATCCGGCGCACCGAAACCGGTCTCCATCGGGAGGAGCTGTGGCCCGTCCGTTTCGTTCCGCTGCTGTCCGACCAGGACGCGGAGGAGCGCGCGCATCCGTCGTGAGCGCGCGGCTGATCCTTGCCGCCGTTCTCCTGGTGCCCGCTCTCTCGGCCTGCCAGCGCACCGGCCCGCTCGCCCCCGTTACCAACGTTTCGCAGATTCCGGAGTCGGCCGGCGGCGCCGTCGTCGTGGCCCGCGGCGACACGCTGTACACGCTGTCGCGCCGCTACAACGTGCCACTGCGCGACCTCATGGAGGTCAACCGTCTGTCGCCGCCATACACCATCGAGCCGGGGCAGAGGCTGGTCCTGCCGGCGTCGCGGCAGTACGTGGTGCAGAAGGGGGACACGCTCTACGGCATCTCGCGCATGTTCAACGTCGAGGTGACGGAACTGTCGCGCCTGAACAGCCTCGCCGCACCCTACGCCGTGAAGACCGGGCAGCCGCTGCGCCTGCCGTCCGGCGGCCAGCGCACGTTCGAGATGGCCGATGCGGCCGGGGCGACGCCCGTGAGCGTGTCGGACGGCGGCCCGTTGCCGCTGGTCGGCCCGCCGCCGTCAAAGCCGTCCGCGCGCGGCGGGATTCAGACCAGCGAGTTGGCGCCACCGGGTGCCGTGGGGGCGGCCGCAGGCGCTGTGGCCACCTCTGCGGCGTCCGCCACGCCCTCCGCCTTGCCCAAGGTCGCCGCCGTGCCGCTGCCGCCCATGCCGTCCGCCGGTGGCGGGTCGCCGGCAGGCGCGGAACCGGGCGTCACCTACCAACCGGGTGAGGCACCGCGCTCGCTCCGCCCGCCAGGGGCGAAGCCGGTCCCGCCGCCGGCCGAAGGCGCGAGCCCGGCGGCAGCCCCCCCCATGGCCGAATCGCCGCCACCGCCGCAGGAAGTCGCCGCCGTCGCGGCACCGTCCCGGCCCGAGACAGCCGCTCCGCCCCCGCGCGGTGGTGCCCGCTTCCTGTGGCCGGTGAAGGGAAAGGTGCTGTCCATGTTCGGGCCGAAGCCCGACGGCATGCACAACGATGGCGTGAACATCGCCGCACCCAAGGGCACGCCGGTGGTCGCCGCCGACAACGGCGTGGTCGCCTACGCCGGCAACGAGCTGCGCGGATTTGGCAACCTGCTGCTGGTCCGCCACGCCGACGGCTGGATCACCGCCTACGCCCATCTCGACCGCATGGAGGTGGATCGCGGCGCCCGCGTGAAGCGCGGGCAGGTGATCGGCCGCGTCGGACAAAGCGGCACCGTCACCAGCCCGCAACTGCACTTCGAGGTCCGCAAGGGGAGCCATGCCGTGGACCCCCGCGAGCATCTCGACGGCAGCCAGCAGGTCAGCGAAGCGGCTTCCCCAGCCGGCCGGCAAGATCCTGGATGAACTGCCAGGCAACGCGGCCCGACCGGCCACCGCGCGTCACCGACCACTCGACCGCCTCGGCGTGCAACTGCTCGACCGGGATGTCGAGATCGAAGTGGCGGGCGTAGGTCTCGATGGTGGCGAAGAACGTCGGCTGGTCGAAGTTGTGGAAGCCCAGCCACAGGCCGAAGCGATCGGACAGCGACACCTTCTCCTCCACCGCTTCGCTGGCGTGGATGGCGGTGGAGCGCTCGTTCTCGATCATGTCGCGCGACATCAGGTGGCGGCGGTTGGAAGTGGCGTAGAACACCACGTTCTCCGGTCGTCCCTCGACGCCGCCCTCCAGCACGCCCTTCAACGACTTGTAGTGCTCGTCGCCGGCATCGAACGACAGGTCGTCGCAGAACAGGATGAAGCGGCGCGACGACGTCTTCAGCAGCGCCAGCAGGCGGGGCAGGGTGGGGATGTCCTCCCGGTGGATTTCCACCAGCGCCAGGGCGCCGGGGTGCTCGGCAGAAACGGTGGCGTGCACCGCCTTGACGATGGACGACTTGCCGGTGCCGCGCGCACCCCACAACAGGGCGTTGTTGGCCGGCAGCCCGGCCGCGAAGTGGCGTGTGTTGGCGAGCAGGATGTCGCGCTGGCGCTCGATGCCCTGCAGGAGGTCGATGTCAATGCGGTTGACCACCGGCACCGGATCCAGCCGGTCGGGGTCGGCGTGCCAGACGAAGGCGTCGGCGGCGGCGAAATCCACCGGCGGGCGCTTGGGCGGGGCAATGCGCTCCAGCGCATCGGCGATGCGGGCGAGGAGCGGCAGCAGGTCTGACTCGGACATGGTGGCTCTTGATTCTTATGGGCGCGGGCGGGTTCGGGGTGCCGAGCCTACTACCGTGCCGGGGCTGCGAACAAGGTGCGGTGCTGGCGCCGTTGCGGCGGGGCGGCCGCGCGGCTATCGTTTGTTGTGCAAACCTGGGGAAAAGGCATGCCGATGTTGCGCGCGTTTGACAGCGACGTTTCCAAGGACGCGAGTTCCGCGCATGTTCTGCGCCGCCTGGAGGAGACGCCAGTCGACGCCAACCCGTTTCCGCACTGCGTGGTCCCCGGCATCCTGCCGGAGGAGCTGTACGCGCGGGCCCTCGCCCACTGGCCGGTGACCGAGGAGTTGCGCCTCCTCCAGCCGGGCGACCTGCCGCTCCGCTATCAGGCCGTCATCGACGACAAGTGGCTCGACGCGCAGCCGGCCGAGAGCGCCGCCGTGTGGCGGGAGGTGCGCGACGCGCTGTTCAATCCGGGTGTGATCGAACTGATGGCCGAGCGCTTCCCGCAGATCCGCGAGAAGCTGAAATGGACGGGCAGGCCGCCGATGCTCGTCGCCCGCATCATCGAGGACCACGCGGGCCACGCCATGCTGCCGCACACCGACATGGAGGCGACGATGTTCTCCATGCTCGTCTACATGCCCGAGGACGACCGGACACCGCACCTGGGCACGGCCATCTACCGCCCACGCGATCCCGACTTCCGCGGCCGTGGCTTCGACCGTTACCCGCGCGGGGATTTCGAACTGGTGGGCCACGCGCCGTACCGGCCGAACCACCTGCTGACCTACGCACCGTCCGACCGCTCGTTCCACGGGGTCGAGCCTGTGGAGGCGCCATGCGTGCGGCGGCTGCTGATCTTCTTCGCCATCGTGGATTCGCGGGTGCGCCGCCGCTGATCGCCGGCCGGCCCTTCGTTCATCCGCCTATTCCGTTGCATCACCGGCGAGGACCGCTATAGTCGCGGCGTCCAAATGCCCGCCGGCAATGACCAACGATAAGGAGCTCCAGGATGTTCGTCTCCACGGCCTACGCTCAGACCGCTGCGCCTGCGGCGGGCGGCGGCGACATGCTGATTCAATTCGCCCCGCTCATCCTCATCTTCGTCGTCTTCTACTTCCTGCTGATCCGCCCGCAGCAGAAGAAGATGAAGGAGCATAAGGCGATGCTCGACGCGCTTCGGCGCGGTGACCGCGTGGTGACCGGCGGCGGCATCATCGGCACCGTCGTGAAGGTCGACACCGGCGACGAGGTGGTGGTCGAGATCGCCGAGGGCGTGCGCGTGCGCTGCCTGCGCTCCACCATCAACCTGGTGCTGGCCAAGACCGAGCCCGCCAAGGGCGGCGAGACGGGCGAGAAGCCGGCCGCCTGAGCCGGCCGGCCCGACAGGGAGTAGGGGGGCGTCCGTGTGGGCGGCCCGGTTCGCTATAGGGACGGCGTTCGAGCATGCTGTATTTCGCGCGGTGGAAGATCTATCTCATCCTGGCCACCTGCATTGCCGGGGTGATCCTGGTTCTGCCGAACTTCCTGAGCCGGGACACGCTGTCGGCTCTGCCGCCGTGGTACGCGCAGAACCGCGTCAGCCTGGGCTTGGACCTGCGCGGCGGGTCGCACCTGCTGCTCGAAGTCGACATGAGCGCGGTCATCCGCGACCGCGTCGAGACCCTCGTCGATTCCAGCCGCACGCAATTGCGGCAGGCCAACATCGGCTACACCGCCCTCACGCCGGGTGACCGTTCGGTCACCGTGCAGGTCCGCGATCCCAATCAGGTCGAGGAGGCGGTGCGCCAGCTCCGCCAACTCGCCGTGCGGGTGGGCAGCGGCGCCCTGGGCGGCGGCGTGCCGGACCTTGACGTGACCGCGTCCGGCAGCACGGTGACGGTGGCGCTGTCCGATCAGGCGTTGCGCGACCGCGCCACCCAGGCGGTCGAGCAATCCATCGAGATCGTCCGCCGCCGCATCGATGAAACCGGCGTCGCCGAACCGATCATCGCCCGCCAGGGCACCGACCGCATCCTGGTCCAGCTCCCCGGCGTCGAGGATCCGGACCGCATCAAGCGGCTGCTGGGCACCACGGCGAAGATGACCTTCCGTCTGGTCGACGTGAACGCCGACCCGACCACCGGCCGCGCCCCGCCGGGCACGGAGATCATGCCCAGCGCCGAGGGCGGCCGCGGCCAGCAGAGCTACGTCATCCGCCGCAAGGTCGAGGTGGATGGCGCCAACCTGACCAACGCCCAGGCGGCGATGAACTCGCAGACAGCCGAGTGGATCGTCAATTTCGAGTTCGACAGCGTCGGCGCCCGCCGCTTCGCCGAGGTGACCAAGGCCAACGTCGGCCGGCCGTTCGCCATCGTGCTGGACAACAAGGTGATCAGCGCGCCGGTCATCCGCGAGCCGATCACCGGCGGCCGCGGCCAGATCAGCGGCAACTTCACCGCGCAGTCGGCCAACGACCTCGCCGTGCTGCTGCGCGCGGGCGCCCTGCCGGCCCCGCTGCGGGTGATTGAGGAGCGCACCGTCGGCCCCGACCTGGGCGCCGATTCGATCCGCGCCGGCCTGTTGTCGGTGGCCGTCGGCTTCGTGCTGGTGTGCATCTACATGATCGCGTCGTACGGGCTATTCGGCATCTTCGCCTGTCTGGCGCTGCTGGTGAACGTCGTCCTCACGCTGGCGGCGCTGTCGGTGCTGCAGGCCACGCTGACGCTGCCCGGCATCGCGGGCGTGCTGCTGATGCTGGGCCTCGCGGTGGACGCCAACATCCTCATCAACGAACGCATCCGCGAGGAAGCCAAGAAGGGCCGGACGGTCTTCGCCTCGCTGGAGGCCGGCTACAGCCGCGCCTACAGCACCATCGTCGACGCCAACCTGACCACCGCCATCAAGATGGCGCTGCTGTTCATCTTCGGCGTCGGCACGGTGAAGGGCTTCGCCGTGACGATCACCTTCGGCATCCTCATTTCGCTGTTCACCGCCACCGTGCTGGTCCGCCTGATGATGGTGGTCTGGCTGCGCCGGACAAAGCCGGCCGCCCTGCCGGTGTGAGAAGGTACGAACCATGTTCCATCTGCGCCTCGTTCCCGACAACACCCGCATCGGCTTCATGAAGGGCCGGTACGCCGGCATCATCATCTCGATCCTTCTTTCGGTGGCCTCGGTCTTCCTCTATTTCTACCCGGGCCTGAACTACGGCATCGACTTCGCCGGCGGCATCGTCATCGAGGCCCGCACGCCGCAGGCCGCCAACTTCCCGGAGTTGCGCCACAAGCTGGGCGCGCTGAACCTGGGCCCGGTGGCGCTGCAGGAGTTCGGCTCGCCGCAGGACGTTCTGATCCGGCTGGAGCGCCAGGCCGGCGACGACTCCGCCCAGCAGAAGGCCGCCGACCTCGTGCGCGCCACGTTGGCCAAGGAGGTGCCGGGCACCGTCGTGCGCCGCGTCGAGGCCGTGGGTGCCTCGGTGTCGGGTGAGCTGTTCTACAACGGCATGCTGGCGCTCGGCCTCGCCATGGCGGCGATGCTCGTCTACATCTGGTTCCGCTTCGAATGGCAGTTCGGCCTGGGCGCGGTGGTGACCCTGCTGCTGGACGTGACGAAGACCATTGGCTTCTATGTGGTCACCGACATTCAGTTCAATCTGGTGTCGATCGCCGCGATCCTCACCATCATGGGTTATTCGATCAACGATAAGGTCGTCGTCTACGACCGCATGCGCGAGAACCTGCGCATCTACAAGAAGATGCCTTTGCGCGAACTGATCGACCTGTCCATCAACGAGACGCTGAACCGCACGCTCGGCACCTCGCTGTCCACGCTGCTGTCGATCCTGCCGCTGGCGATTTTCGGCGGCGAGGCGCTGCAGGACTTCGGCATCGTCCTGATCTTCGGTATTTTCCTGGCGACCTCCTCGTCGATCTTTATCGCCGCCCCCATCTTGCTGTTCCTGGGCGAGAACCGGCTACGCCGCGGCCAGCCGGATGCCGCCCAGCCGGCGGCCACCACCACGGCGCCGTAACGGAACCGCGAGGGGCGCTGCTCCTCGCGCTCCCTGCCAAAGGGGTGCAGCCCCTTGGATCCCGGTTCTTGAGGGTTTGAGATGGATATCACGCCGATCATTCCGGCGGACCGGCAGGTCATCGACGGGTACGGGGAAGGGCAGTTCTGCATCCGCAGCGAATGGCGCCCCGGTCCGGTCATCGTGTTTCCCAACCAGACCATCGCCTGGAACGTGACCGATTTCGCCGGCCTCACCGTCGCAAGCTTCGCCGCCGTGACCGAGGCTGACCCGAAGGTGGAGATCCTGCTGCTCGGCTCTGGGCCGAAGATGCAGTTGCTGCCCGGTGCGCTCCGCCGCGACCTGCGGGCCGCCGGTGTCATCGTGGACGTCATGGATACGGGGGCGGCCTGCCGCACCTACAACGTCCTGCTCGCCGAAGGACGGCGCGTGGCTGCGGCTCTGCTGCCGGTTTGAGCCATTAAAAAGGGGCCCCGAAGGGCCCCTTTTCCGTGGCGTACGGCTGTACGCGCCAGCGTACGTCAGGCATTCTGGATCTGCTGGGCGACGAATTCCCAGTCGATCAGGCTGTCGATGAACGCCTTCACGAAGTCCGCGCGGCGGTTCTGATAGTCCACGTAGTAGGCGTGCTCCCACACGTCGACGGTCAGCAGGGGCTTGTGGCCGTGCGCCAGCGGCGTATCGGCGTTGCCGGTCTTGCCGATCTTCAGCGTGTCGCCATCCAGGTACAGCCACGCCCAGCCCGAGCCGAACTGCGTGATGGCGGCTTGCGAGAACTCCTCCTTGAACTTATCGACGCTGCCGAAGGCATCGACGATGCGCTTCTCCAGGTCGCCCGGCATGGCGCCGCCGCCGTTCTTCTTCATACACTGCCAGTAGAAGGTGTGGTTCCACACCTGACCGGCGTTGTTGAAGAGGCCGACCTTCGAGGCGTCACCCACGGACTGCTTGATGACCTCCTCCAGGCTGGCGTTGGCCAGCGGGGAGTCCTTGGTCAGGTTGTTCAGGTTGGTGACGTAGGTCTGGTGGTGCTTGTCGTGGTGCAGATGCAGGGTCTGCGACGACATGTACGGCTCCAGCGCATCATACGCGTACGGGAGCGGGGGCAGTTCGAACGCCATAGGAAAATACCCTCTTTTATTGTGTGATTCCCTGGGCGGGGCGGCCCGTGCTGGAGAAAGCGGCCACCTCCGCCCCGTCAAATATGTCCGTTGCGCCGCAAAGGAAAGGCCGGAAAACGGCAGGGCGGCGCAAAAGTGGTAAGACTGGCGTTCAGCGCCGCCGCGGCGGCTGCCTCTCCCGAGCGGACGGCGCCCTCCAGCGTGGCCGGCAAGCCCGTGTCCACCCAGTCCCCGGCGAAGAACAGATTGGCGAGTGCGGTGTGCGTTGCCGGCCGCTTGGCGAGGTATTCAGGCGCCTGGTCGAAGGTCGCCCGCCGTTCCTTGATCACACGTGCCGGTGGAGGCAGTCCGTTCAGGCCGAGCGTCCGCGCCACGTCCGCCCACAGGACGGCGGCCACCGCGTCGGCCGGCCGTTCGGCAAGATGGTCGGCGTTGCTGACCGTGACCGACAGCACGTCGCCCCGAACGAACAGCCATTCCGCCGTGCCGCCGATCAGCCCCAGGAAGGGCAGTCGGCCGGGCAGCGTTGGCGGCGGAGCGTCGAGCCGAAAATGCGCGTTGACGATGGCCCGGCCGGGCGGCGGCACGGCAAGCTCCGGCAGAAGCCGCTCCGCCGCCCAGGGCGGCACCGCCAGAACGAGTGTATCGGTCGGGCCGAGGGGCAGGGGCGTGCCGCCGACGCTCAGCGCCGTCACCCGGCCGCCGGCAATGTCCAGGCCATCCACGCGGCAGCCCAGGCGCACCTCGGCGCCGCGTGCGGCGAGCCACGCCAGGGCCGGGTCCACCAGCGCCGCCGACAGGCCTTCTCGGGCAATCAGGGGGCGGCAACACGCCTCGCCGCGCAGCAGCGTCTCGCGCAGGATGGCGCCGAACAGACGGGCGGAGACGCGATCTGGCGCACCGTTGAGACCGGCAACGGCAAGCGGCGCCCAGAGGCGTTCGAACAGCGGGCCGTCGGCGGCCAGCACGTCGGCCACGCTGGCGGCCGGGCCGGCGAACAGGGTCTTCAGCGCGGCCAGATAGTTGGTGGCCCGGCTGCCGGGAACGCGGCGACCGGGATCGAACAGCCACAGCCCGCCGGGGCGCAGGGTCCAGGACTCGCCCGTGCGAAGATCACGGAACGGGAAGGCCGCCGGCTGCACCGGCTGCAGCCGGTCGGCAGCGCCGACGGTGGCGAGCAGCCCGAGCAGCGCGCGGTTGCCGCTCAGCATCAGGTGGCTGCCGTTGTCGATCGTGCGGTCCAGCGTGGCATCGAAGAAGGAGCGGCTGCGTCCGCCGGCCTGCGGCGCCGCGTCATGGATGACCACGCGCGCCTCCGCCGCGATGACCCGCACCGCGCAGGCGAGGCCGGCCAACCCGGCGCCGACGATGTGGACGGTGCTCATGCGGAGGCGGGGATCACGATGCCGGCGGGTAGCCGAGCATGCAACGCAAGGTCACCCAGGCGCAGGCGCGCTTGTGCAGGCGCACGGTGCGCGACAGGTCGTTCCATCCCCGCGCCTGCAGGCGGCCCAACAGCCGGCGGTACAGCACCATCATGGCGACGGCGGCCCACAGCCGCCCCCTGCGGCATTGGGTGAGCCAGCCGTCAGCCTCGATGAAGCGGGCCTCGGCGCGGGCCGCCAGGGCGGCGCAGACCGCGGGCAGGCTGGGGTGGGCGAGGACGGCGGCGGGGGCGGTCGCGTCGATGCCGGCCGCCAGGAGCAGGTCGCGCGGCAGATAGAGGCGGTCGAGTCCGGCATCCTCCACCACGTCGCGCAGGATGTTGGTGAGTTGCAACGCCTCGCCCAGCGCCAAGGCAAAGGCCTCGGTCGCCGGCTCGGCCCGATCGAAGACGCGGATCGCCAGCAGGCCCACGGCGCCCGCCACGCGGCGGCAGTAGAGCGTCAGCGTGTCCAGGTCCGGGGCGCGCATGATGCCGGCCAGATCCATGGCCATGCCGTCGATCACCGCCTCAAGCTCTCCGCGGGGCAGGCCATAGCGTTCGATGGCGCCCTTGAGTGCGGCCGAGAGAGGCGTGGTCGGGGCGTGGCCGGCGTACAACTGCCGGATCTCCTGCCGCCAGGAATCCAGCGCCCGGCGCTTGGCATCGGGATCGCCCGGTTCATCGACGATGTCGTCGACCTGGCGGCAGTAGGCGTAGATGGCGAACATCGCCGCGCGCTTGGAGCGCGGCAGCAGCAGCATGGGCCAGTAGAACGTGCTGCCCGAACGCCCCGCGACGGACGCCGGCGAATCGGCGGTGCCGCGCGGGGCGGTGTCGGACAGCGGTGCGGTCATGCGTCAGCCCATTCCAATGCCGCGCGCGAGACCCCGGGCCATGGCGTACATCTTCTGATGCGCCCGAAGCTCCACGCGTTTCTTCATGGGATCGCGCACCCGGAGCCGCGACGCAAGCGATTCCGCAAGGCTGAGGATCACCGAAGCCTCCAGCCGAAGGCCACGGTGGCCGATCTGGCCGGGCAGGGACGAGGCCCTCTCCAGCAGGCGGTCGGTGTGGTCCAGGACGCGGTCGAAGATGGCGCGCAGCTTGGCGTCGCTGTCCTGCTCGACCAGGCGCTCCACGCTGACGTGCGCCTCCTCGAACCAGGCCAATGGGATGTAGCAGCGGCCGAGCTGCACCCAGTCGTCGCGCGCATCCTGCAGATGATTGAGGATCTGCAGGGCCGAGCACAGCGCGTCGGCGGCTGGGCCGGCCTCCACCCCCTCGCCGTGCAGCTCCAGGAGGTAGCGGCCGACGGGGTTGGCCGAGAATCGGCAGTACAGCAGCAGGTCGTTCCAGGTGTGGCAGCGCGCACCCACCGAGTCGCGGCGGAAGGCGCGCAGCACCTGCCGGGCGTGGCGGTCGGACACGCCCGTCTCCTGCAGGCTGGCGCGCAGGTCGAGCGCCGGCTTCAGGTAGGCGTGCTTGGCCTGCCCCGAGGTGAGCGCGCGTTCCAGCGCGTCGAGGTACGCCAGCTTGCTTTCGGCTTCCAGATCCGGGTCGTCGGCGATATCGTCCGCCAGCCGCACGAACCGGTAGAACGCCAGCACGTGCGGGCGCAGGTGCCGCGGCAGCAGGCGCGAGGCGACAGGGAAATTCTCGGCGCTCGCCTCCTTACGGGCGAACGGTCCGGCTTTCGCGGTGGTCGGTGGTGCGACGTTGAAATCGGCCATGGCGTGAAGCCTGCTCCTGCACGGGCATCGGGGGCTGGCGTGGTGACGTCTCTCGACTAATATAATCGCCGCGGCGGCTTTGCCCCGCCCCCAAGGTACATCCACCCCTATTTTTCCGCATCGGCACCCTATGGCGAACCAAGCAACCGAACTGTCCTATAGCGGACAGGAGGTTCGGAAATACGACAACGACCGGTTTCTCACCTGCCTATTCGCTCCGGCGGATCGGCGCGAGCATCTGTTCGCCCTCTACGCCTTCAACCTGGAGGTGGCGAAGACGCGCGAGGTGGTGAGCGAACCGCTGCTTGGACAGATGCGCCTGCAATGGTGGCGCGACAGCATCGCCGCCGTCTACGGCGAAGGCGCGCTGCCCCAGCACGAGGTGGTGCGGCCGCTGGTCGAGGCGGTGAACGCGCATGGGCTGACCCGGCGGCACTTCGACACGCTGATCGACGCGCGCGAGGCCGACCTGGACGACGAGCCGCCGGCCAGCCTGGAGTGTCTGGTCAAATACGCCGAGGTCACCGCGGCACCGCTCGTCCGGCTGGCGCTGGAGGTGCTGGGCGTGCGCGGTGATGCGGGGGCGGAGGCGGCACAGCACGCCGGCATCGCGCACGCCCTGACGGGCATCCTGCGCGCCGTTCCCTTCCATGCGCGGCAGGGCCGCGTGATGCTGCCGGCCGACCGGCTGGCCGCCCATGACGTCCGCCCGCGCGACGTGATGGAGCGCGCGAAGGAACCCGGCGTGCGGGCGGTGATCGGCGAGGTGGCCGCGACGGCGCGCGAGCATCTGGCGGCGGCGCGGGTGCTGCGCCGCTCCGTGCCGCGTTCGGCGCTGCCGGCGCTGCTGCCGGCCACGCTGGCCGGCTCGCACCTCGACGTGATCGCGCGGGAGGGCCATGACGTGCTGGCGCCGCGCGTCCTGATGCCGAACCCCTTCCGCCCGGCCCGGCTGGCCTGGGCGGCGTTGCGGGGGCGGTACTGACGCCCCTCTCCCGCGCCGGGATCTACGCCCCCCGCACCTGCCGGATGAAGCGGTCGACCTCGCCGGACAGGCGGTCGGACTGGCGGGTCAGTGCCTGGGCGGCGGCCAGCACCTCGGTGGCGGCGGTGCCGGTCCCGCGCGCCGCTTGCTGGACGTCGTCGATCGTCGTGGAGATGACCTGCGTGCCTTGCGCGGCCTGCTGAACGTTGCGGGCGATCTCGCGCGTGGCCGCATCCTGCTGTTCGACGGCGGCGGCGACGGTGGTGGCGATCTCGTTGATCTCGGCGATGGTGCGGGTGATGTCGATGATCGCCTCGACCGCGCTGCTGGTGGCGCCTTGCATGGCGCCGATCTGCTGGCTAATCTCCTCGGTCGCCCTGGCCGTCTGGGTGGCGAGGTTCTTGACCTCCGAGGCGACGACCGCGAAGCCCTTGCCGGCCTCGCCGGCGCGGGCGGCCTCGATGGTCGCGTTCAGGGCCAGCAGGTTGGTCTGGCTGGCGATGTCGTTGATCAGGCTGACCACGTCGCCGATGCCCTTGGCCTGTTCGGCCAGAGACTGGATGGTGGTGTTGGTGGTCTCGGCCCGCTGCTGCGCGCGCTGGGCGATGGCGGCGCTCTGCCCGACTTGACGGGTGATCTCGCCGATCGAGCTGGTCATTTCCTCGGCGGACGCCGCGACGGTCTGCACGTTGGCCGCCGTCTGCTGGGCGGAGGAGGCGACGTTGGCGGCCTGCGCGCGGCTCTGCTCCGCCGTGGAGGACAGGCGCTGGGCGTTGCCTTCCAGTTGCGTGGCGGCGCTGGTGACGCTCTCCACCACCGTGCGCACGCTGGCCTCGAAGCTGTTGGCGAGGTCGTTGAGGGAGCGACGCTTTTCCGCTTCGGCCCGCTCCTCGGCGGCCTTCTGCTCGTCGCGCATGCGCTCGACGGCCTGGGCGTTCTCCTTAAAGACCTGGACGGCGCCGGCCATGGAGCCGATCTCGTCGCCGCGTCCGCGCCCCGGCACGTCCACGCCATGGTCGCCCTGGGCGAGGCGGTTCATGGCGTCGGTCATGGCGCTGATGGGACGGGCGATGCCGCGCCCGATGATGGTCGCCACGGCGATGCCCAGCGCCACGCCAAGCACGGCAATGACGACGGAGCGCGTCTCGGAACTGTCGGCAACCTCGGCGACGGCGTCTTCCAGGGTGTTCTGGTCCGCCTTGAAGCTCTGGCGGATGGCCTCGGCCTTGTCGTTGATGGCGGCGCCGGTGCGGTCCAGCACGTCGGTGCGCAGGGTGTTGCGCTCCCGGATCGCCGCGACCAGCGAATCGAACGCGCCCTTGTAGGTGGCGACCTCGGCCACCGCCGCGGCCACCACCTGCCGTTGGCGTTCGTTGGCGATGACCTGGTCGAGCATGATGAAAGCCGGCTCCAGCTCCGTAATCTGGCGGTGCACCTCCTCGACCTCGGCTTCGCTGTTGCTCTCCAGGTACTTCATGGCGTGGACGCGGGCGGTGAGCACCGCCTCCTGCACCAACCCCGCGCGGGCGGCGACGTCCGGCTCACCGGTGGCGGCCGCGGTGGCGATGATGTCCGACAGCTTGGATCGGATGCTGCCGCCGGTGGGGTTCATCACCGTTTGCAGGATCTCGTTGCGCTTGGCGACGAGGTCGCCGATGCGCTCGAAGCCCTGCCGGTACTGTTCGGCCAAAGCGGTGATCTCGGCCACCAGGGCGGCGCGCTGCGGGTGCGTGACCTCGCGCCGGGCGTCGGTGACGGTCCTCGCCAGCCGCTCGTACGCGGCTTCGGCGCGCTTGCGGTCTTCAGGCGTGCGGCTGGTCATGAATTCCCGCGCGCGAAGCTGGAGCGTGACGACGTCCAGCTTCAGCTCGTCCATCAGCAGCGTCTTGGCGGACATGTCGCCGAACCGCGCGAAGGAATCACGAATGGCGTCCATGCCGAAGACGGCAATGACGCTGAGCACGACGATGAGGATCTGTACCAGGCCGAACCCGGCGTAGATCCGGTTGCCGATGCGCCAATTGGTGAAGCCCATGAGGCCGCTCCTGCTCCGTGCACTCCGCGACTGGCAATCCGTTAGCCGACGAATTGTTAAGTCGCGGGGCAATCTTCGTAGGCAGGTATAACGGAACCGTAAACGCGGTGGTAGCACCAAAATACGGTACCGTACGGTGGGCGGCTGGCCGCCGCTCAGGCCGGCGGGTCCTCCGCCAGCCAGCCGGCGAGGCCGGCGAGCGCCCGGCGGGTGTAGGCCAGCTTGCGCTCCTTGCCCTTGGTGCGCTCTTCCACCGGCGGGAACAGGCCGAAGTTGACGTTCATGGGCTGGAACGTCTCGGCCTCGGCACCGCCGGTGATGTGGTTCAGCAGCGCGCCCAGCGCGGTGGTCAGCGGCGGCGGGGTGGACGGGCGGCCCAAACGTTCGGCCGCCGTGAACCGGCCGGCGAGGAGGCCGACGGCGGCACTCTCCACATAGCCTTCGCAGCCGGTGACCTGCCCGGCGAAGCGCAGCCGGGGCATGGCCTTCATCCGCAAGGTGCGGTCAAGCAGGCGCGGGCTGTTCAGGAAGGTGTTCCGGTGCAGGCCGCCCAGGCGGGCAAATTCGGCGTTTTCCAGGCCGGGGATCATACGGAAGATGCGCACCTGTTCGGCGTGGCGCAGCTTGGTCTGGAAGCCGACCAGATTGTAGAGGGTGCCCAACGCGTTGTCCTGGCGCAACTGCACGACCGCATAGGGGCGGCGCTCCGGCTTATGCGGGTTGGTCAGGCCGACCGGTTTCATGGGGCCGTAGCGCAGCGTGTCGACGCCGCGCTCCGCCATCACCTCGATGGGCAGGCAGCCTTCGAAGTAGGGGGTGTTGGTCTCCCACTCCTTGAAGTCGACCTTGTCGCCGGCGATCAGGGCGTCGATGAAGGCCCGGTACTCGTCCTTCTCGAAGGCGCAGTTGATGTAGTCCTTGCCGGTGCCGCCCGGACCGGGCTTGTCGTATCGGGACTGGAACCATGCCTTGGTCATGTCCACGCTCTCGCGGTAGACGATGGGGGCGATGGCATCGAAGAAGGCCAGCGACTGCTCGCCGGTCAGGCCGCGGATCGCCTCGGCCAAGGTCGGCGAGGTGAGAGGGCCTGTGGCGACGACGACGCTGTCCCAGTCGTCGGGCGGCAAGCCGGCGACCTCGCCGCGGTCGATGGTCACGAGCGGATGCTGGGAGAGTTCGGCGGTGACCGCCTCGGCAAACCCATCGCGGTCCACCGCCAGCGCGCCGCCGGCCGGCACCTTGTGCGTGTCGGCGCAGCGCAGGATCAGCGAGCCGCAGCGCCGCATCTCCTCGTGCAGCAGGCCGACCGCGTTGTATTCGGCGTCGTCGGAGCGCAGCGAGTTGGAGCAGACGAGTTCCGCCAGCCGGTCGGTCTGGTGCGCCTCGGTGCCGCGTACGGGCCGCATCTCGTGCAGCACCACGGGCACGCCGCGCGCGGCGATCTGCCACGCGGCTTCCGAACCGGCGAGGCCGCCGCCGATGATGTGGACGGGACGGGGAGAGGTGTCGGTCATGGTCATAGGTCCACTGTGGAACCCCTGAGTTAGCCCCTTGGCCGAAAAACGGCAAGGGGAGCGCGGCGCAGCTCTTGCCATGCGGCACCAACATCCATTAATGTTAGACACTGAACAAAGGGGGCGGGATGAGCAACGCGGTCTGGATGGTTCTGCTGGTGGGCGCGGCTGGGCTGGTGATGATGATGCCCATGCTGCGCGCGCGCCTCGCCGGCGTGAAACGGGTGGCCCCGGCCGACGTGAAGGGGCGCCTGGAGCGTGGCGAACCGCTGTTCCTGCTGGACGTGCGCAGCGAGGCGGAGTTCGCGGACGCGCACATCGCGGGTGCGGTTCTGGCGCCGCTCGACCGCCTGGGGGGTAGCCTCAAAGCTATCCAGGAGGATGCGGGCGGGCAGCCGGTGGTCGTCGTGTGCCGCATGGGGCCGCGCGCCGTGACGGCGGCGAAGGTGCTGGAGCGCACCGGCTTCAGCGACGTCGCCGTGCTGGACGGCGGCATGATGGGGTGGATCGCCAGCGGCGGCGCCACGAAAGCGCTGCGCCGCCGCTGAACGTGTTCCGCGGGCGTCCTACTGGGCGCCGAGCCTCTGCTTCAGGCCATCGAAGCCGGAGGTGAAGATGCCGGAGATGACCTTTCGCGCCTCCGCCTCGCTGGCGCCGTTGGGCGTGAACCTGGCCTTCCAGACGAGTTTCGTTCCCTTGCCCGACGGCGTCGCCGACATCGTGGCGACGTAGTCCTTCACCGGCAGCGGGCTGGACAGGATCGTGTATTTGACCTGGTGCCGCGTGTCGGAGGCGCGGAGCAGCCGTTCCTCAATCATGCCGCCGCCCTTGATGGTGATCACCCGCATCTGCCCCTTGCCATCCTGGCGCAGCTCGCACTTCTCGACGGCCGGATGCCAGTCGCTCAGGCCGCAGAACGGACCGATGGACGGCCACACCTGATCGACCGGCACGGACAGGCGGACCGACTCGCTGACCTCCGTCGCCAGGGCGGGCGCCGCCGCCAGCAGCAGAGCGGCTGTCGCCGCGAAGAGTTTCCTCACCTTTGCCTCCCACGTTCCACTGTTTGATAGACGGGGGAAAGCCTAGAGAGGCAACAATGCCGCGGGAATAGAGACGATCGTACCGACGCGGAACGCGCTGTCGGCGGCGTCACGCGGAACGGCCGGCCCCGCAATGAAGCGGAGGACCGGCCGTGGGTGACGCGCCCCAACTGGGCGTCAGTAGGTGCGGGTGGTGGTGTTGCGCTCGATGGTGGTCGAGCCGGCGCCCGGTGCCGGGGTGATGACCGTGGAACTGCCGGCCGACGGGGCTGTCGTGGTCGTCGTAGTGGTCGTGCTGGTCGAACGGGTGGTGTCGTCGGAACCGCAGGCCGACACGGCCAGCGCGACCCCGAAAACCAGGGCGACGCCGGTCAAGGAACGCGCCATCATCGTATTCCCCCTCATAAGGTGACGATGGCGCGTCAACGCGGGGGAGGGGCGTTTGTTTCCCTCACGCCCTCTTCCTGGCCTTGCCGCGCTCTTTGAGGTACGGCGCCAGATACTGGCCGGTGTAGCTGCGCTCCACACGCGCCACGTCCTCCGGCGTGCCCTCGGCGACGATTTCGCCGCCGCCGGTGCCGCCCTCGGGTCCCAGGTCGATGATCCAGTCGGCGGTCTTGATGACCTCCAGGTTGTGCTCGATCACCAACACCGTGTTGCCCTGGTCGACCAGCGCATGCAGCACCTCCAGCAGCTTCTCCACGTCGGCGAAGTGCAGCCCCGTCGTCGGCTCGTCCAGGATGTAGAGCGTGCGGCCGGTGGAGCGCCGGCTCAGCTCCTTCGACAGCTTGACGCGCTGCGCCTCGCCGCCCGACAGCGTGGTGGCCGGCTGGCCGATGTGGATGTAGCTCAAGCCCACGCGCTTCAGCGTCTCCATCTTGTCGCGGATGGAGGGCACGGCCTTGAAGAACTCCGCCCCTTCCTCGACCGTCATGTCGAGCACGTCGGCGATCGACTTGTCGCGGTAGAGGACCTCCAGCGTCTCGCGGTTGTAGCGCTTGCCGTGGCAGACGTCGCAGGTGACGTAGACGTCGGGCAGGAAGTGCATCTCGATCTTGATGACGCCGTCGCCCTGGCACGCCTCGCAACGCCCGCCCTTGACGTTGAAGGAGAAGCGGCCGGGTCCGTAGCCGCGCGCCTTCGCCTCCGGCAGGCCGGCGAACCAGTCGCGGATCGGCGTGAAGGCGCCGGTGTAGGTGGCGGGGTTGGAGCGCGGCGTGCGCCCGATGGGCGACTGGTCGATGTCGATGACCTTGTCGATGAACTCCAGCCCGCGAATTTCGTCGTGCTCGGCCGGATGCTCGCGGGCGCCCATCAGCCGGCGCGCCACCGCCTTGTACAGCGTCTCCACCACCAGCGTGGACTTGCCGCCGCCCGACACGCCGGTGACGCAGGTGAAGGTGCCCAGCGGCACGCGCGCCGCGACATTCTGCAGATTGTTGGCGCGGCAGCCCGTCACCTCCAGGAACTGGCCCTTGTGACCGGAGCGGCGCAGCGCCGGTACCGGGATGCCGCGGGTGCCGTTCAGGTAGGCGGCGGTGATGCTGTCGGGATTCTTCTGCACCTCGGCCGGGGTGCCCTGCGCGATCACCGTACCGCCGTGCTGGCCGGCACCGGGACCCATGTCCACCAGGTAGTCGGCGGTGCGGATGGCGTCCTCGTCGTGCTCCACCACCAGCACGGTGTTGCCGAGGTCGCGCAGGCGCTTCAGCGTGGCCAGCAGGCGGTCGTTGTCGCGCTGGTGCAGGCCGATCGACGGTTCGTCCAGCACGTAGAGCACGCCGGTGAGGCCGGAGCCGATCTGCGAGGCCAGCCGGATGCGCTGGCTTTCGCCGCCCGACAACGACCCGGAACCGCGCGCCAGCGTCAGGTACTCCAGGCCGACGGCGTTGAGAAAGCCCAGCCGCTCGTTGATCTCCTTGAGAATACGGTAAGCGATCTCCTTGTCCTTCGGGCGCAGGTGATCGTTCAGACCGGCGAACCAGCGGCCGGCGTCGGCGATCGACATTTCGGCCGCCTGCGAAATGTGCAGGCCGTTCACCTTGACCGCCAGCGCCTCCGGCTTCAGGCGGGCACCCTGGCAGGTCTCGCAGGGCTGCGCCGACTGGTACTTCGACAGCTCCTCGCGGGTCCAGGCGCTGTCCGTCTCGCGGTAGCGGCGCTCCAGGTTGTTGACGATGCCCTCGAACGCCTTGTTGGTCTGGTAGCTGCGCAGACCGTCGTCGTAGGTCATGGTGATCGGCGCGCCGCCGGAGCCGAACAGGATCGTTTGCCGCACCGTTTCCGGCAGGATCTCCCACGGCGTGGTCATGGCGACGCCGAAGTGCTTGCAGATGCTGACCAGCGTCTGCTCGTAGTATTTGGACGACGAGCCTGCCCACGGTGCGATGGCGCCTTTGCCAAGGCTCAACCGCTCGTCCGGCACCACCAGCATCGGGTCGAAGTAGATCTTGGACCCCAGCCCGTCGCAGCTCGGGCAGGCGCCGAAGGGGTTGTTGAAGGAGAACAGCCGCGGCTCGATCTCCGGAATGGTGAAGCCGGAAACCGGGCAGGCGAACTTCTGCGAGAAGACGGTCTGCTCGTGGCTGTCGGCGTTCTCGACGAAGACGATGCCGTCGGCGAGATCCAGCGCCGTCTCCAGCGAATCGGCCAGACGGTTGCCCAACCCCTCGCGCACCACGATACGGTCGACCACCACCTCGATGTCGTGCTTGAGCTTCTTGTTGAGCGCCGGGACGGAGTCGATCTCGTGCATCTCGCCGTCAACCCGCACACGCTGGAAGCCGCGCTTGCGCAGGTCCTGGATCTCCTTCCTGTACTCGCCCTTGCGGCCGCGCACGAAGGGGGCGAGCAGCAGGAGGCGCGTGCCCTCCGGCATGGCCAGGATGCGGTCGACCATCTGGCTGACCGTCTGGCTTTCGATCGGCAGGCCGGTGGCCGGCGAGTAGGGGATGCCCACGCGTGCCCACAACAGCCGCATGTAGTCGTAGATCTCGGTCACCGTGCCGACGGTCGAGCGCGGGTTCCGCGACGTCGTCTTCTGCTCGATCGAGATCGCCGGCGACAGGCCCTCGATCGATTCGACGTCGGGCTTCTGCATCAGCTCGAGGAACTGCCGGGCATAGGCCGACAGGCTCTCCACGTAGCGGCGCTGACCCTCGGCGTAGATGGTGTCGAACGCCAGCGACGACTTGCCGGAGCCGGACAGGCCGGTGATGACGATCAGCTGGTCGCGCGGCAGATCCACGTCGACGTTCTTCAGGTTGTGCTCGCGGGCACCGCGGACGCTGATGAATTTGTTCATGGAGTGTTCTTAGCCGAAACTCGCGTCGAAGGGAAGGCCGGGCCGCGCCCGGATGAACCGCAAGGATATGGACGGGGCGCGCCGGTATTGCCACTCCCGGATGGCAGCCCGGCGCGCAGCGTCACTCGCTGTCGGGGGTCTCGTCGGCGGCGTCCAGGAGGTGTGCCGTGGCGACGCCCATGGTGGTCGCCGCCTGCTGGATTATGTTGCTCTGCGGCTGGGCGTCGGTGGGAAAGGCCATGGTCTGCCTCGCTGTAGCGGCCGTTGAAAGAACGGACGCGCCGCTAGTCCGGCGTGCGCGGCGCCCGTCGTCCAGTGTACCGCGAAAACGCCCGTCGCCATGCATGGCTGTTCCTGCACGGAAGGGGCGGATGGCACGGGGCACGAACGGACGGCGCCCCCTTCGCGCCGGGAATCCGCCGCCCGGGCGATTGCGCGCCGGGCCCCGGTCTGCTATAAGGCGTTCACGGAGTGTTCTCTTGCTCGTCGGGGTGCGCGAGTGGTCCCGGCGGTGAGGGGGTGGCGCTCCCGCGGCGGTTGACCGCACGGCCCGGCTCGTGCTTCTTGGGGCGACGAAGCGGGGAGTGTGGACGCAACATATCCGGCCCTGCGAACGGGAAACCTCGACATCTGGACGCCCCGCCGCCGGGCGGCCGATCGGGCCGGTAGGGATGTCGGGACACTCGCGCTTAGGAGATGCAGCGATGAACGTGTGGACCTTTACGGGGCGGCTCGGTGCGGACGCGGAACTGCGCACGACCCAGAGCGGAGAGAAGGTGCTGGGCTTCCGTGTCGCCAACGACGTGGGCTTTGGCGAGCGCAAGACGACCCAGTGGGTGGATTGCTCGATCTGGGGGCGTCGCGCCGAATCGCTGGCGCCGCACCTGACCAAGGGCAAGGGCGTGGTCGTCTCCGGCGAGGTGACGTTGCGCGAGTATGAGAAGCGTGACGGCACGCGCGGAGCGCAGATGTCCGTGCGCGTGGCCGAGATCGACTTCATGGGCGGCGGCCGTGAAGGCGGCGAAGGTGGCGGCTACGGCGGCGGTTACGAGTCGGGCGGCGGTGGCGGCGGTGGCAGCTACGGTGGTGGCGGTCGCGGTGGCTACGGCGGCGGCCAGGGCGGTGGTCAGGGTGGCGGCGGCGGACGTGCGCCGCAGCCGCAACACAACGATCTGGACGACGAGATCCCGTTCTGACCAACGGCGCGGGGCCCAGAGGTCTCTGCCGACAGGCCCCACCGGGTCATCCCTGGTGGGGTTCCTTTTCCACCTACCGCATGTTGCTATCGGGTCTGGCGGCGCGTAGGCGCTCCAGCGCGCATTCGACCGTCTGTAGGCGTACCGCCTCGCGGTCGCCGGGAAAGGTATATTCCTTGTGCTTGGCCGGGCCGCGGCGCACCGCCGTGGCGATGTAAACGCGTCCCACCGGCTTGGCTTCGCTGCCGCCGTCCGGGCCGGCGACGCCGGTCACCGCCACCGTCACGTCCGCCTTGGAATGGGCGAGTGCCCCGACCGCCATGGCCACCGCCACCTCTGAGCTGACGGCGCCGTGCGCGAGGATCAGGCTGGGCGGCACGCCCAGCATCTCCGATTTGGCGACGTTGGAATAGGTGACGAAGCCGCGCTCAACCACGCGGGAGGAGCCCGGAATGTCGGTCAACGCGCCGGCGATCAGGCCGCCGGTGCACGACTCGGCCGTGGCGACCGTGTAGCCGGCCGTTCCGTATTCGGCCAGCAGCTTGGCCGCAAGTTCGCGAATATGCTGGGGAAACATGGTGCCTCCACCGTTTCGTGCCAGTTTACCCCGGCAGGCGGACGGTCGCCACCGCCTGGGCGGCAATGCCCTCCTGGCGGCCGGTGAAGCCCAGCCTCTCGGTGGTCGTCGCCTTGACGCTGACGCGGTCGGCGTCGATGCCCAGAAGCTCGGTCAGCCGGGCCACCATGGCGGCGCGGTGCGGGCCGACCTTCGGCCGCTCGCAGATGACGGTGACGTCGACGTGCGCGATCATGCCGCGGCGCGCGTGCACCAGTTCCACCGCGTGGCGGAGGAAACGGGCGCTGTCGGCGCCTTTCCATTGCGCATCGGAGGGCGGAAAGTGGCTGCCGATGTCGCCGGCGCCCAGCGCGCCCAGCAACGCGTCGGTCAGCGCGTGCAGAGCCACATCGGCGTCGGAGTGGCCCTCCAGCTTGCGGTCGTGCGGCACCGGCACGCCGCACAGGATCACGTGGTCGCCGTTGGCGAAGCGGTGCACGTCGAAACCGGAGCCCGTGCGCACGTCCGGCAGCGCGGCCAGGACCAGCCGACCGGCGCGCGCGAGGTCGTCGGGGGTCGTCACCTTGAAGTTCTCCTCCTTGCCTGGAACCAGGGCGACGGCCAGCCCGGCCCGTTCGGCGACCGCGGCGTCGTCGGTAAGGTCGAGGCCGCCCGCGGCGCGGTGCGCCGCCAGGATGTCGGCGAAGCGGAAGCCCTGCGGCGTCTGCGCGCGCCACAGCCCGGCGCGGTCCACCGTGCCGGCGCTGAGGCCGTTGGCGCCGCGCTTCAGCGTGTCGGTCACCGGCACGGCGGTGATCGCGCCGGGCACTGCTTCCAGCGCCGCGATCACGGCGGAAATCGTGTCGGGATCGATCAGCGGGCGCGCGGCGTCGTGGATCAGCACGAGATCGGGAGCATCATCGGAGGCGGCGGCCAGCGCCTCCAGCCCGTTGCGCACGGACTCCTGGCGGGTGGCGCCGCCGCTCACCGGCTCCGCCAAGCCAAGGCCGGCAACGGCGTCGTCGTAAAGCTCGCGGTGGGCGGGGTTGATCACGACGCGCACCGCCGTCACCTGGGGATGGCGCAGAAACGCCTCCGCCGTGTGGCGCAGAACGGGGCGACCGGCGAGCTTGTGGTACTGCTTGGGACGTTCGGCGCCGAAGCGCTGGCCGCTGCCGGCCGCGACGATCAACGCGATGCAGGAAGGCATGGGAGATGGGTCCGGGTGAAATGCAGACTTGACGGCGACGCGGCGGAGCCTAGCCTGTCCCCGGTAATCCGCCAAGATGACTCAAGCCGGGACATAGGTGCGGACGGAGGCGCATGTCGCAGAATCTGCTCTTCAGCCTGACGGCGCTGCTGGCCCTGGTGCCGGCCGCCCTGTTTCCCTATGGGGCGCTCGCCGGCATCGGCGGGGGAGGGCGCTCGGCCACCTATTGGGGGGCCCTGGCGTTGGCTTTCCTCGGCCCATCCCTGTGGGCGGCGGCGCAGGTGGGGGCGGCGTGGCACACGGGGCTGTCGACCGCGCTGTGGGTCACCATCGCCACGGTGATGGCGCTGTTCCTGGGACTGGCCGCGCTGACGCGCTCGGCCTGGCGGCTCAGCCCGCTGCTGCTGCCTTATCTGTTGGCCGTCGGTGTGGTTGCCGCGGCGACCCAGGGCATGCGCGAGCCGCTGCTGCGCGGCACCGCGCCGGAACTGTGGATCCTGCTGCACATCGCCGTGTCGGTGGTGACCTACGCGTTGCTGACGCTGGCGGCCGTCGCCTCACTCGCCGCGTTCCTGCAGGAGCGGGCGCTGAAGGCCAAGCGGCCGAACGCTCTCACCCGCCTGCTGCCGCCCATGGCCGAGAGCGAGCGGCTGCAGGTGCGGCTGCTGGCCGCGTCGGAGGTGGTCCTGGGCCTCGGCCTCCTCACCGGCATGGCGGTCCTGCATTACGAGAAGGGCGTGCCGTTCCACCTGGACCACAAGGCCCTGTTCTCGATTGCCACTTTTGTGGTCATCGGCGGCCTGTTATTTGTGCACGCAAGGACCGGCGTGCGCGGGCGCACGGCGGCGCGTCTGGTGCTGATCGCCTATCTCTTGCTCACGCTTGCCTATCCAGGCGTCAAATTCGTGATGAACGTCCTTCTCGCCTAGCCGGCAAGGCGTCGGAATCTCCTATACCCATTGGCCATGCTCGGCCTTGCGCCGCGGCGGATCCGCGTGTTAACCTGCTCAAAATCACAGCAAATTGCTGATCTGCCCAGCGATCGGGCATTTTTCTCGGCCCCAGACACCGCCATCCAAGACACGGCAAAGCTGATGAGCATCCAGATCGGTCCCATCACCCTGTCGGATCCGGTGATCCTCGCCCCCATGTCGGGCGTCACCGACCTGCCATTCCGCCGTCTGGTCAAGCGCACCGGATGCGGCTTGGTCGTGTCCGAGATGATTGCCAGCCAGGCGATGATCCGCGAGAACCGCCAGACCCTGCGCATGGCCGAGACCGTGCCGGAGGAGTCGCCGATGGCCGTGCAACTCGCCGGCTGCGAGCCCCAGGTCATGGCGGAGGCGGCGAAGCTGAACGAGGACCGCGGGGCGGCCATCGTCGACATCAACTTCGGCTGCCCGGTGAAGAAGGTGGTGAACGGCTACGCCGGGTCCGCGCTGATGCGCGACGAGGCGCTGGCCGGCCGCATCCTGGAGGCCACCGTCAAGGCGGTGAAGATCCCGGTGACGCTGAAGATGCGCATGGGCTGGGACCACAACAGCCTGAACGCGCCGCGCCTCGCCCGCATCGCCGAGGAGTGCGGGATCCGGATGGTCACCGTGCACGGCCGCACACGCAATCAGATGTACAACGGCACCGCCGACTGGGCGTTCGTTCGCACCGTGAAGGAGGCCGTGTCGATCCCCGTGATCGTCAACGGCGACATCCAGACCTTCGATGATGTCGAACGCGCACGGGCGGAATCCGGCGCCGACGGCGTGATGATCGGGCGCGGCACCTATGGGCGGCCGTGGTTCCCGGCGCAGGTCATGCACTATCTGCGCACTGGCGAGCGCCTGCCCGACCCGCCGCTGGAGGAGCAACTCGCCATCGTGCTGGAGCATTACGAGGCGATGCTGGAGCACTACGGCCGCGAACCCGGCCTGCGCGTGGCGCGCAAGCATGTGTCCTGGTACTCCAAGGGGCTGCACGGCTCGGCCGAGTTCCGCTCGGAAATCAACCGCATGGACGACGTGGAATCGGTGCGCCGCCATATCCGCGCCTTCTACGAACCGGCGATCGAAAGGATGGCGACCTGATGTCGCGTACGGTCACGTCGTTGAACCGCCGCCCGCCGCGCACGCCCTTTCGGCTTGGCGCCATCGACGCCGCGACGGTGCTGAACGCGCTGCCGGACCCGGTGCTGGTGGTCGACGAAACCGGCGTTGTCCGCTACGTGAACCTGGAAGCGCAGGAGTTCTTCGACAGCAGCGCCAGCATGATGGAGGGGGCGCCCCTGGTCGAGCTGTTGCCGCCGAACAGCACGGTGATGGGCCTCATCGATCAGGTCCAGCGCGACCACAGCACCGCGTCGCAGGAAGGCGTCACCATCGACACGCCTCGCATCGGCCCGCACCACGTGACGGTGCAGGTGTCGTCCATGGGCGACGATTCCGGGCAGGTGATCCTGACGATCTACGAGCGCTCGCTGGCCCGCAAGATCGACAATTCGCTCACCCACCGCAACGCGGCGCGCTCGGTCACCGCCATGGCGGCCATGCTGGCGCACGAGGTGAAGAACCCGCTTTCGGGCATCCGCGGCGCCGCCCAGCTCCTGGAGGAGAACGCCAACGAGCAGGACCGCGTGCTGACCCGGCTGATCTGCGACGAGGCCGACCGCATCGTGGCGCTGGTCAACCGCATGGAGGTGTTTTCCGACAAGCGCCCGCTGGAGCGCGGCCCGGTGAACATCCACAAGGTGCTGGAGCACGTGCGCACCATCGCGCAGTCGGGCTTCGGCCGCACCGTGCGATTCCTCGAGCGTTACGACCCGTCGCTGCCGCCGGTCTACGGCAATCGCGACCAGCTGATCCAGGTCTTCCTCAACCTGATTAAAAATGCGGCAGAGGCTGCCCCGGAAAGCGGCGGCGAGATCATCCTGTCCACCGCCTACCAGCACGGGGTGCGCATGGCGCTGCCAGGCGGCGACACGCGGCTGCACCTGCCCCTGGTCATATCCGTTCAGGACAATGGGGACGGCATCCCCGAGGATCTGCGCAACAACCTGTTCGACGCGTTCGTCACGACCAAGGCCAACGGAACTGGCCTAGGGCTTGCATTGGTCGCGAAGATCATCGGCGATCACGGCGGCGTCATCGAATTCGACAGCCAGCCGCGCCGTACCGTCTTCAAGGTGTCGCTGCCCATGTACGACGAATCCCAGACAGCCGTTGAGGTGAGCCCGGTTCGCGCCAAGCGAGGGGCGCGCTGATGAGCGGTGCAACGATCCTCGTCGCCGATGACGACCGGGGCATCCGCACGGTTCTTACGCAGGCGCTGGCCCGACTTGGTCACGATGTGCGCACCACCGGCAACGCCTCCACGCTGTGGCGATGGGTCGCCGACGGCCAGGGCGACCTCGTCATCACCGATGTGGTGATGCCCGACGAGAACGGCCTCGACCTCGTCCCCCGCATCAAGAAGCTCCGCCCGGACCTGCGCATCATCGTGATGAGCGCGCAGAACACGCTGATCACAGCCGTGAAGGCGGCGGAGCGGGGCGCGTTCGAGTACCTGCCCAAGCCCTTCGACCTGAAGGAGCTGTGCAACGTCGTCGAACGCGCGCTCAACGCCCGCCAGCAGCAGGCCCCCGAACTGCAGCCGGAGGCGGAGGCGGAGGAGCAACTCCCCCTGATCGGTCGCTCGCCGGCGATGCAGGAGATCTACCGCGTGCTTGCCCGCCTGATGGGCACCGACCTGACGGTGATGATCACCGGCGAGTCGGGCACCGGCAAGGAGCTGGTGGCGCGCGCGCTGCACGATTACGGCAAGCGCCGCAACGGCCCCTTCGTCGCCATCAACATGGCGGCCATCCCGCGCGAGCTGATCGAATCCGAGCTGTTCGGCCATGAGAAGGGCGCCTTCACCGGCGCCACCAACCGCTCGCAGGGGCGGTTCGAACAGGCGCAGGGCGGCACGCTGTTCCTCGACGAGATCGGCGACATGCCGCTGGAGGCGCAGACCCGCCTTCTGCGCGTGCTGCAGGAGGGCGAGTACACCACCGTCGGCGGGCGTACACCCATCAAGACGGACGTACGCATCATCGCCGCCACGCACCGCGACCTGCGTACGCTCATCCGTCAGGGGTTGTTCCGCGAAGACCTCTTCTACCGCCTCAACGTCGTCCCCATCCGCCTTCCGCCGCTGCGCGAGCGGACGGAGGACGTGGCTCTGCTGGTGCGCCACTTCCTCAACCAGGGCGTCGCCCAGGGCCTGCCGGCCAAGAGCATCGATCAGGCGGCCATGGACCGCCTGCGCCGGTACCGCTGGCCGGGCAACGTGCGCGAGCTGGAAAACCTTGTCCGCCGCCTTGCCGCCCTGTACTCGCAGGAGGTCATCGGCGTCGATGTGATCGAGGCGGAACTGGCCGACGCCCAGCCGGCCCAGCAACCCGTCGAGGAGACGCAGAGCGAGGGCCTCAGCTCGGCGGTCGAGCGGCACCTGAAGGACTATTTCGCCGCACACAAGGACGGCATCCCCTCCAAGGGCTTGTACGACCGCGTCCTGCGCGAGATCGAGCGGCCGCTGATTTCGCTCAGCCTCTCGGCGACGCGGGGCAACCAGATCAAGGCGGCGGAGATGCTCGGCCTCAACCGCAACACGCTGCGCAAGAAGATCCGCGAACTCGACATCCAGGTGGTGCGCGGCCTCAAGTAGGCCGCGCACGTGCCCATCCTGCGGCCGCCCATCCCACAGAGACACGCAGTGTCATTCTTGTGACACCGCCTTGGTGGCCAAAGGCGGCCGTGAGCCATGCCCCAGGCCATCCGAAAGGCTAGGGTGGTTCGGTCTTGGCTTCACGGACACAGCTGTGTATCTTTCCGGCAACAGAATTGAAGCCGGATCCCATGTCGCTTCCGCCGCCCGAAACCAGCGCTTCGCCGTGGACCCAGCTCCTGCGCTGGGCAGCGCGGGTGGGCCTTGCCAAGCGCATGGCGGTGGCGCTCAGCGTCGCCGCCATCGCCGCCGGATTCGCGACGTACGGCGCGCTGACCGAGACGTCGCCGTTCGGCCAGAGCAATCCCGGCACGGTCACGCTCCTCCTCACCCTTGACCTCGTGCTGATGCTTCTGCTGGGCGCGCTGGTCGCGCGGCGCATCGTGCAGATCTGGATCGGGCATCGGCGCGGCATGGCGGGTGCGCGGCTGCACGTGCGGCTGGTGGCGGTGTTCAGCGTGTTGGCGGTCCTGCCCGCCATCATCGTCGCCACCTTTTCGGCCGTCTTCTTCTATGTCGGCGTTCAGTCGTGGTTCAGCGATCGGGTGCGCACGGCGATCAAGGAGTCCGTGGCGGTCGCCAGCAGCTACCTGCACGAGCACCAGCAGAACATCCGCGCCGACGCGCTGGCCATGGCCAACGACCTGAACCAGGAGGCGCCGCGGCTGGCCGGCGCGCCCGAGCGGTTCGAGCAGGTGGTGGTCACCCAGGCGATGCTGCGCGCCTTGTCCGAGGCGGTGGTGTTCAGCGGCACGACGGGCCGCATCCTGGCCCGTTCAGGCTTCAGCTTCACACTCGAGTTCGACCCGATTCCCGACACCGTGCTGGATCAGGCGCGCAACGGCGAAGTCGTGCTTATGGTCAACGAGAATGACGACCGCGTACGCGCCCTCGTCCGCCTCGACCGCTTCGTCGATGCCTACCTCTATGTCGGCCGCCTCGTGGAGCCGCGCGTGCTTGCGCATGTCACCAACGTGCAGGGGGCGGCCCGCGAGTACGCCGAGCTGGAGGTCGAGCGCAGCAGCCTGCAGATCACCTTCACGCTGATCTTCGTGGTGGTGTCGCTGCTGCTTCTGCTGGCGGCGGTGTGGGCCGGCCTGAACTTCGCCACGCGGCTGGCGCGGCCGATCTCCGCGCTGATCGGTGCCGCCGAGCGGGTGCGGGCGGGCGACCTGACCGTGCGCGTGTCGGAACCGCCGAGCGAGGACGAGCTGGGCCTGCTGTCGCGCGCCTTCAACCGCATGACCACCGAGATCGAAAGCCAGCGGCGCGAGTTGCTGGAAGCCAACAGCCAGCTCGACCAGCGCCGCCGCTTCACCGAGACGGTGCTGGCCGGCGTGTCGGCGGGCGTGATCGGCCTGGACGGCGACGGTGTCGTGAACCTGCCCAATCTGTCGGCAGCGCGGCTGCTCGGCGTGGAGGACGCGGAGTCGCTGGTCGGCCGGTCGCTGATCGAGCTGCTGCCAGAGGCCAGCGAACTGCTGGAGAGCGCGCCGCGCAAGGCGGGCCGCGCGGTGCAGGACCAGATCCACGTGCGCCGTACCGGTCACGCTCCACTGACCCTGCTGGTGCGCGTGGTGGCGGAGGGAACGGCGGGGCACGTCCGCGGCTACGTCGTCACCTTCGACGACATCACCGAACTGGTGTCGGCGCAGCGCAAGGCCGCCTGGGCCGACGTGGCGCGCCGCATCGCCCACGAGATCAAGAACCCGCTCACCCCTATCCAGCTCTCGGCCGAGCGGCTGCGGCGCAAGTACCTCAAGCAGATCTCCTCCGACGATACGGAGGTGTTCACGCTGTGCACCGACACCATCGTCCGGCAAGTGGACGACATCCGCCGCATGGTGGACGAGTTCTCGGCCTTCGCGCGCATGCCGCAGCCGGTGATGAAGCCGGTGAACATCAACGACCTCGTGCGGCAGGCGGTGTTCCTGCAAACCAGCGCACACGCCGGCAACGTCAAGTTCGACGTCGAGCTGCCGGATGGCCCCCTGACCGTGCCCGTGGACGGCCGGCAGATCAGCCAAGCGCTGACCAACCTTCTGCAGAACGCGGTAGACGCCATCGAGGGGCGCCCGCCGCCCACCGACGGGTCGTCCCTGCCGTCCGGCCACGTGTCGGCGCGCGTGGCGGCGGACGCCGAGCGCGTGGCGCTCGTCATCGAGGACAACGGCAAGGGCCTGCCGCAGGACGAGCGGCACCGGCTCACCGAGCCTTATGTGACGACGCGGGCCAAGGGCACCGGCCTGGGTTTGGCGATCGTCAAGAAGATCATGGAAGACCATGGCGGCGAACTGCTCCTCGAAGACCGCGAGGGCGGCGGGGCGCGCGTCAGCCTGGTGTTCCCACGCAGCATGATGGCCGCGCCCGAGGCGGCGGCCGGCGACAACCACCCGGCGGAGACCGGCGAGGAGAAGAGGCAAGCAGCCCATGGCGCATGACATTCTGATCGTCGACGACGAAGCGGACATCCGGATGCTGCTGGCCGGCATCCTGAACGACGAGGGCATGAGGACCCGCGAGGCGGCCAACGCCGACGACGCCTTCACCCAGGTCTCGGCGCGCCGGCCAAACCTCGTGATCCTCGACATCTGGCTCCAGGGCAGCCGGCTGGACGGCCTGCAGATCCTGGAACAGCTCATCCGCGATGACCCGAACCTGCCGGTGATCATGATCTCCGGCCACGGCACCATCGAGACGGCCGTCAACGCCATCAAGATCGGCGCCTACGACTTCATCGAGAAGCCGTTCAAGGCCGACCGGCTTCTGCTGATGGTCGAGCGCGCTATCGAGGCCGCGCGCCTGAAGCGCGAGAACGAGGAGCTGCGTCTGCGCGCCGGCGGCGAGGTCGACCTGATCGGCCGCTCGTCCGCCATCAATCAGGTGCGTCAGTCCATCGACAAGGTGTCGCCGACGGGTAGCCGCGTGCTGATCACCGGTCCGGCCGGCTCTGGCAAGGAGGTGGTGGCGCGCCTCATCCACGCGCGCTCGCGCCGCAGCAGCGGGCCGTTCGTCGGGCTGAACTGCGCCACCATGCGGCCCGACCGGCTGGAGGTCGAGCTGTTCGGCACCGAGGCCGGCACCGATGGGGCAGGGCGCAAGATCGGCACCTTCGAGCAGGCGCACACCGGCACGCTGCTGCTAGACGAGGTGGCCGATATGCCCATCGAGACGCAGGGCAAGATCGTCCGCGCGCTCCAGGAGCAGACCTTCGAGCGCGTCGGCGGCGGCCACCGCGTGGAAGTGGACGTGCGCGTCATCGCCACCTCCAACCGCGACCTCCAGGCGGAAATCGAGCAGGGCCGTTTCCGGCAGGACCTGTTCTACCGTCTTGCCGTCGTGCCCATCCGCGTGCCGTCGCTGGCCGAACGGCGCGAGGACATCCCCATGCTGACCAAGCACTTCATGCAGCGCTCCGCCGAGACCGCCGGCCTGCCGGCGCGCGAGTTCGGCGAGGATGCCATGGCGGCGCTTCAGGCCTACGACTGGCCGGGCAACGTGCGCCAGCTGCGCAACGTGGTGGACTGGCTGCTGATCATGGCGCAGGGCGACCACAAGGAGCCGATCCGCGCCGACATGCTGCCGCCGGAGATCGGCGCCATCACGCCCACCGTCCTGAAGTGGGACAAGGGCGGCGAGATCATGGGCCTGCCGCTGCGCGAGGCGCGCGAGGTGTTCGAGCGCGAATACCTGCTGGCGCAGGTGACGCGCTTCGGCGGCAACATCTCCCGCACCGCTGCCTTCGTGGGCATGGAGCGTTCGGCCCTGCACCGCAAGCTGAAGAGCCTGGGCGTGCATGGCAGCGAGAAGGGCAAGGCGTTCATCGATTGACGGGGATATGACCGAGCGCCGTTCGGCTTGCAATTCGTTGCTGATAAGCCTAATCGTCGGGTCTCTTAACGAAGAACAAGAACAATGGCTCGCTGGGCTTACGTCAACGGCCGTTACGTGCCGCACCCCTTGGCCGCCGTCCACGTGGAGGACCGCGGTTATCAGTTCGCCGACGGCGTTTACGAGGTCGTCACGATCCTCGACGGCCGCTTCGCCGACTTGGACGGCCACATGGCGCGCCTTGAGCGCAGCCTGAACGCGCTGCGCATCGCCTGGCCGGTGGCGCCGCGCGCCCTCGATTTCGTCATCCGCGAACTGGTGCGGCGCAACGGCGTGCACAACGGTTCGGTCTACCTGCAGGTGACCCGCGGCGTGGCGCCGCGCGACTTCCGCTTTCCGGCCGCCACGCCCAGTTCGCTGGTCGTCACCACGCGGCGCGTGCAGCAGTGGGCCAAGCCCGAGCATCTGCGCGACGGCGTGCCCGTCATCACCATCCCCGACATCCGCTGGGGGCGGCGCGACATCAAGTCGGTGGCGTTGCTGCCGCAGGCGCTGGGCAAGCAGCAGGCCGCCGAGGCCGGCGCCTACGAGGCGTGGATGGTCGATCCCGACGGCACGGTGACCGAGGGCACCTCGGCGAACGCCTGGATCGTCACGCCGGCCGGCGTGCTGGTGACGCGCGAGGCCAGCCCGCGCATCCTCAACGGCGTCACCCGCCTGTCGCTGCTGCGTCTGGCGCGCGTGCGTGGCGTGGCGGTCGAGGAACGGGCGTTCACCGTGGCCGAGGCGCAGACGGCGCGCGAGGCGTTCCTGTCTTCGGCCGGCACCTTCGCGCTTCCGGTCACGTGCATCGATGGCCGCCCGGTGGGCGACGGCAAGCCGGGTGCCCTGACCATGGCGCTGCGGCAGGCCTACATCGACGACGTACTGGGGGCGTCGGCATGACCGATCCGATAAAGCTGCCGCGCGCGGTTCTCTACGATTGGGACAACACACTGGTCGACAACTGGGGCACCATCCGCGCCGCGCTCAACCACACGCTGGTCACCTTCGGCCAGGAGGCGTGGAGCGAGGAGGAGGCGCGCGAGCGCATCAAGGCGTCGTTGCGCGACAGCTTCCCCAAGCTGTTCGGCGAGCGCTGGACCGACGCGCGCGACCGGTTCTACGCCTATTTCGAGGCGCACCACCTGGAGCACCTGCGCCCCATCCCGGGCGCCGAGACGCTGCTGGAGACGCTGCACGGGCAGGGCGTCTATCAGGCCGTGGTGTCCAACAAGAACGGCCGTTTCCTGCGGGCCGAGGCCGAGGCGCTGGGCTGGACGCGCTTCTTCGGCACGCTGGTCGGCGCCCAGGACGCCGAGGCCGACAAGCCGCACTGCGCGCCGGTGGCCATGGCGCTGGCGCCCGGCGGCATCGCGCCGGGGCCGGATGTCTGGTTCGTCGGCGATGCCGACATCGACATGGAATGCGCCCACGGCGCCGGGCTGTTGCCGGTGCTCGTGGGCCATGCCGAGGGGGAGGGCTTCTCCCGCTTCCCCCCGGCGCACCGCTATGAGACCTGTCACGCGCTGTGTGGCTTGGTGCACCGGATCGGTGCTACCATATCCCTCACGGCGAATGCCGGGGCGATTGCGAAGCACTGAGCGTAAAACGCAGCGGGGAGCGGGCTCTGACCAGAGCCCCAAGAACATCGAAGAAGGGGTCAGAACAACATGTCAGAAAAAAGCCAAAACGTTCAGGACGTCTTCCTAAACCACGTCCGCAAGAACAAGACTCCCGTGACGGTCTTTCTGGTGAACGGCGTAAAGCTTCAGGGCATCATCACCTGGTTTGACAACTTCTCGGTCCTGCTGCGGCGGGATGCGCATTCCCAGTTGGTGTACAAGCACGCCATTTCGACGGTGATGCCGGCACATCCGATCCAGCTCTTCGAACCGCCGAAGGAAGGTGAGGGCGACTGATCCCCTTGATGAACGGTAATGGGACCAACGGCGACGGTCGGGAGCCGCACGGCACCGGCCGCGCCATCGTCGTCCACCCCGTGCTGCGCACCGCCGACGATACGGCACGCAGCCCGGAGTCATGCCTGGAAGAGGCGGTTGGCCTCGCTGCCGCCATTGAGCTGGAGGTCGTGCACGCCGAATGCGTGCGCGTGAACCGACCACAGCCCTCCACCCTGCTGGGATCCGGCACGGTCGAGCACCTCGCCAAGCTGGTCGAGGAGAATGAGGCGACGCTGCTCATCGTTGACCACGCACTTTCCCCCGTGCAGCAGCGCAACCTGGAAAAAGGCGTTCAGGCCAAGGTCATCGACCGCACCGGCCTGATCCTGGAGATCTTCGGCGCCCGTGCCCGCACGCGCGAGGGCCAGCTTCAGGTCGAACTGGCGGCGCTGAGCTACCAGCGCTCGCGCCTCGTGCGCTCCTGGACCCACCTTGAGCGCCAGCGTGGCGGCTTCGGCTTCCTCGGCGGTCCCGGCGAATCGCAGCTCGAACTCGACCGCCGCCTGATCGGCGACCGCATCATCAAGATCAAGAAGGAACTGGAGGAGGTGCGCCGCACCCGCGGCCTGCACCGCAAGGCGCGCGCCAAGGTGCCCTACCCCGTGGTGGCGCTGGTCGGCTACACCAACGCTGGCAAGTCCACGCTGTTCAACCGTCTCTCCAACGCCTCCGTCTTTGCCAAGGACCTGCTGTTCGCCACGCTGGACCCGACCATGCGGCAGGTGACGCTGCCGTCCGGGCGCAAGGTGATCCTGTCCGACACCGTCGGCTTCATCTCCGACCTGCCGCACCATCTGGTTGAGGCGTTCCGCGCCACGCTGGAAGAAGTGGACGGTGCCGACATCATCCTGCACGTCCGCGACATCTCCCACGAGGACACCGACGCCCAGCGGGACGACGTGAACGATGTGCTGCGCGACATCGGCATCGATCCGGAGACGGACGATCGCGTCGTCGAGGTGCTGAACAAGACCGACCGCCTGGACGACGAAGCGCGCAACGCCGTCATCGCCCAGACGCGCCGCGATCCGCGCAAGGTGGCTGTCTCCGCCGTCACCGGCGCCGGCATCGACGACCTTGACGCCCTGCTCGACGGGCGCATGAACGCCGGCCGGCAAGTCGTTGATCTGGCGGTTGATCTCGGCAACGGCGCGGCGCTCGCCTGGCTTTACGACCGCGGCGAGGTGCTGGAGCGGCGCGACGACGAGAGCCAAGCGCACCTGCACGTGGCGCTCGACCCCGCCGACCTCGCCCGCTTCGAAAAGCGCTTCCTGCAAGCGTGATCGCGCGGCCCTTCGTACACGCGACGAAGGGCCGCGGCTCCCACCCTGGGGCCTATCCCGAAAGTGGTGTACGCTCGTGCCAAGGCACCGATGAAAGGGGAGGCTCGCCATGCGGCTGCAAACGGACCCGGCGCATTTTTCCATCACCGCCTTTCTGGCCGATCAGGTGACGCTGGTCGCCCGCCACGAACGGCTGGCGCCGGGCGCGGCGCTGCTGCGCCTGCGCGAACTGTCGCGCGACGCCAAGGGGCGCCGGCAACTCATGGCCATGGTATCGGACGAGGCGCGCCGCGAAACCGACCCGCTGGAAGTCCGCAAAATCACGGCGCTCGGCAGCGAGATGGCGGCTTGGCTCGATGGCCGCGACGGGCGATCGAACGATTGATGACTTTGTCCCTGGCGAGGGGCGGACAGGGCCGGCATAATGGCCCTGTCTCCCGGCTTCTCCCCCGTGCCCCCGTGCGTCTCTCCCGTCTCCTGTCGATCCTGGTTCTGGCCGCGTGGCCGGCGCTTGCCCAGGAGGATGCCTCCGAAGTGCCGCCGGAACCGCCGCTGCCGCCGACGCCGACCGAAATGCCGCACGCCCCCGTCGGCCCGGTGGTGACGGCGCCGGATGCGGCTGCCCTGCTGAAGGACTGCAAGGACGCCGCCTTCATCGACTGTTTCCGGGAGTGGAAGCCGCCACCCCCGCCGGAAGAGCCGAAGAAGGAAGCCGCCAAGGCCGGTGCGTCGCCAAGGCCGCCCGACCCGAAGGCGCCACGGGAACCGGCGCAGCCCGGCGGCAATTACGGTGGGGTGCCGCCCGCCGCGAATCCGGAGGCCGATCAGGCCACGTACGAGGCGCTGATCAAGGCGCTGAAGGACACCGGCTTGCAGGACAAGGTGATGCTGCCGACGCCCCCGAAGGACGGCAGCACCACGCTCCAGCTCGAGCCGCCGAACAGGAAGGCCCCGTCGAAGCCGTGACCCGCATCGTGATTCCCGACGTCGACCGCGTCTCCTCTGTGATCCGGGAGGTTGCGGAGACCGCGATTCTTCCCTATTTCCGCAAGCTTTCCGAAGGTCAGGTCCGCGAGAAGACCGGCCCCACCGATCTGGTCACCATCGCCGACGAGGCAGGCGAGCGCGCGCTGACGCCCCGCCTCGTCGACCTGCTGCCGGGCAGCGTCGTGGTGGGCGAGGAAGCCGCCTCGGCCGATTCCGCCGTGCTCGACCGGTTGTCGGGTGACGCGCCGGTGTGGGTGATCGACCCGGTGGATGGCACGCTGAACTTCGCCGCCGGCCGGGCGACCTTCGCGGTGATCGTAGCGCTGGTGCAGGGCGGGCGAACGGTGGCCGGCTGGATCCACGACCCATGCGGTCAGCGGACCGCGGTAGCGGTGGTGGGCGAGGGCGCCTGGATGGACGGACGGCGTATGCGCGTCGCCGCTCCTGCCCCCCTGAACACCATGCGGGGCGCCGCCTCGACTCGCTTCTGCGCGGAAGGGGTCGGGCAGCGGATCATGGAGGGGCTGATGGGCATGGGCGGCCATGTCAGCCTGCTGAGCGCGGCGCACGAATACCTATGCCTTATCACGGGCGAAACGCACTTCTCGCTCTACCATCGATTGATGCCGTGGGATCACGCCGCCGGGGTGCTGCTGCACGCGGAAGCCGGCGGCCACTCCGCGCTGGCGAACGGCACGCCGTACCGTCCGACGCTGACCGACGGCAGTCTGCTGATGGCCCCCGACGAGGCGAGTTGGCGCGCCGTGCGGAAAGGGCTGATCGGCTAGCGACCGGACTCTTCCCGCTTGGCCTGCTGCCAGATCGCCTCCATCTCGTCGAGCGACACGCCCTCTGGCGTTTTCCCCTGTTCGCCAAGGACTTGCTCGATGCGGTGAAAGCGGCGTTCGAACTTGGCGTTGGTGCCGCGCAGCGCTCCTTCCGGGTCGATGTCCAGGCGGCGGGCAAGGTTGACCAGCGCGAACAGAAGATCGCCCAACTCGTCGGCGACGCGGTCCTCCGCCACGGTGCCGGCGTCCATCTCGGCACGCAGTTCGCCGACCTCTTCCTCGATCTTGTCGAGGATGTCGCGCGCGTCCGTCCAGTCGAAGCCGACGCGCGCCGCGCGCTTTTGCAGCTTCAGCGCGCGGGTGAGGGCAGGGAGCCCGGCGATGACTCCGTCCAGCGCGGAGGGCGGGTGCCGCCCCTCGGCGGCCGCCTTGGCGGCCCGCTCGGCCGCCTTGTGCTCCTCCCAGCGCGAGGTCTGGTGTTCGGCCGTCTTCACCTCGTCGGCACCGAAGACGTGCGGGTGGCGGCGGATCATCTTGTCGGCGATGACGCCGGCGACCTCTTCGAAGTCGAACAGCCCCTCCTCGCGCGCGAACTGGCTGTAGTAGACGACCTGGAAGAGCAGATCGCCCAGTTCCTCCTTCAGGGCGCTCTTATCGTCCTTTTCGATGGCGTCGGCGACCTCGTACGCCTCTTCGATGGTGTGGGGCGCGATGGTGCGGTAGGTCTGTTCCAGGTCCCAGGGGCAGCCGCGCACGGGGTCGCGCAGGCGGGCCATGATGTCGATCAGGCGGTCGATGTTGCGGGCCATGGATCCGGTCGGGCAGGGGGAAGGGATGCCATCGACCTTACCCGAGGCGGCATCCGCTGAAAAGCCCCGCCCCTTGCGCCGCAACAAGAGCTATGGCATTTCTCGCGATACCACCAACGAGATTTAGGGTCATGGCAACCCGCAAGGTGCTGCACGTTTTCGGGCTTGCGCTCCCGTTGTTGGCGGCGGCGCCGGCCATGGCGGAGCCGGTGGCGTTGCGCATGCCCGATGTCCGGCAGATGGCCGAGGACGGCGCCGGTGCCGCGGTGCTTCAGGCCGTGCTGGCCTATCACGGCCTGGATGTGCGCCAGGACGTCCTCTACCAGCGGCTCACCGCCAGGGGCGGCAGCGCCATGGACTACAAGCAGGTCGTCCGGGTCGCCGTGGAGTACGGGCTGCGCGTTTCGCACCTGATAAAGATGAGCGAGCAGCAATTGCGCGAGCACATCGACCGCCGGGTGCCGGTGATCGTCGCGGTCCAGGCCTGGGTCGAGGGGGCGCCGCCGCGCGCCATCACCGATTGGGCGCGCTGGAGGGACGACGGCCACTATCTGGTCGCGGTCGGCTATGACGACATGGCGTTCTACTTCGAGGATCCGGCGATGTTCGGGATAGGCTCCATCCGCCGCGACCAGATGCCGTTCCGCTGGCATGACTACGACAAGCAGGGCAACCGCCTGGAGCACCTGGGCATCATGATCGATGGCCCAAGCCCAGGGCGTTACGACCCGACGAAGCCCGTGCCGATCAACTGAGGGGCGCCCTCTTGGGTCGACGCTAATATTGCATAAGGTATCTTATGGAAAATAATGTTCGGAGGAGGGCGGCAGGGCGGCGGACCAGGAATTGCCACGGTGGTTGTGGCACGCCGTGCCTTTCGGCGCGCGTTGCAATGCACTACTCTCCGCCGGCTCCCAATCCAAGGGTCTGATCCACATGCCGACGTCCGTTCGCCGCAATCTTCGTCGCAACTGCCTCGCCGGTGCCGCCTTCGTCCTCTCTTTCGCCGCGGGCCCTGCGCTGGCACAGAGCTTCGACTGTGCCAAGGCCGCCACCCAGGCCGAGAAAACGATCTGCGCCAGTTCCGGGCTGAGATCGGTTGACGAACAGCTTGCCCAGACCTATGCGGACCTGCTCGGCTACAGCGCTCCCGGCGACCGCGATTCCACGCAGAAAGCGCAGGCGGCGTGGCTGGCGCAACGCGACAAGGCTTGCGCCGACAAGGCCAAGGCGAACGTCTGCGCGGCCACGTATGACCGGCGCACCGAGGAGTTGGTGGAGGCGCTGCGCACCGCGCAGAAGCGCATCGGCGCCATCGTCGCGGGGATCCCCAAGGATCCCAAGGGCGCCGCGACGGCGCTGGCGCGCTATGAGGGGGCGGCAGCAAAGGCCTGGCTCGCCTATCTCTATCATTCCGGGACGGTGGCCGTGCCTGACCGCCAAGGCGAGGTGCGCCGGCTGGTGGCCGAGGTGGTCGACACCGGCCTTCCGAAGAACGACCCGTATCTCCTTGAAGAGGTTAAGAACCTCGGCGAAATCGCGGATGGCCCGACGGAGAACATGCTGATGTTCCTGCGCCACGTGCTGTCGCTGACCGACCTGGAGGCGCCCTGTTTCCTGTTCACCAAGCACGGTCAGACGGCGTTCGAGGCATTTGGGCCATTCTGGGGCAGCACGCGGGACGCGACGCCGGAGGTCTGCCACGACGTGAAGTCGGTCTACGACCTGCCCGAATGGAAAAAGTTGGCCACGCACCTGGATCCGGCCATCGCCCCTGCACTGGACGAGCGCGGCAGCATCCGCATTGGTTATGAGCGACAGTTCATGATCGACGCGCTGCAAGCCTCGCTGGTGCCGAGCACGCTGCTGGAGGCGCCGCACTCCGCCGAAGCCCGCAAGATGGCCGAGGCGAGGACCAAGGCGGTCGCCGCTTTCCATGCCTGGAAGGACTTCGACCTGTGGCCGGAGTCGGAGGTGAAGGCGGCGAAGGCCGCCCTCCCCTTCGCGATCGCCGCCACGTCAAAGCTTTACCGGGAGAAGTTCGGACTGGCGGCGAACATCGCGGATCAGGCGGCACGCGCGGCCGGCGACCGGTTCATCGCCAGCCGCCTCTCTCTGCTGATGCCGGACGATTGAAGTCCGGCGTTACTCGCCGGGAATCTCGATGACCAGCCCGTCGTAGGCCGGCTCGACGCCCGGCGGCAGCTTGGCCAGCAGGGCGTCGTAGTCGAGCGTGTTGTTCATGTGGGTCAGGTATGCCCGGCGCGGCTTGACTCGGGCGATCCACTCCAGCGTCAGCGCCAGGTGGGCATGCACGGGGTGCGGGTCCTCGCGCGTGCAGTCGACCACCCAGGTGTCGATCCCCTCCAGCGCCGCAAAGGCCTCTTCTTCCAGTTTCATGACGTCCGTGGAGTAGGCGAACCGCCCGAAGCGGAAGCCGAGCGTCGTCATGTAGCCGTGATCCTGCAGGAACGGCACGATCGGCACGCCGGCCAGTTCGAACGGGCCGTGGACCACATTGGCGATCAGCACCGGACGGTAGACCGGATAGCCTTCCGGCAACGGTTCGAAGCAGTAGCCGAAGCGCTGCTCCAGTTCGTGCAGGTGTTCGGCCATGCCGTAGACGGGCAGGGCTTGCTGCATCAGGCGGCAGATCTCGCGCAGCTCATCGATCCCGTGCGCGTGGTCAGCGTGGTGGTGCGTGTAGACAACGCCGTCCAGCCGCGTCACGCCCGCGTTGAGCAACTGCTGGCGCAGGTCGGGCGTGCTGTCCACCAGGATGGCCGCCCCGCCCTGCTCCACCAGTACCGACGGGCGCATCCGGCGGTTCTTCGGGTTGGCCGGGTCACAAAGGCCCCACTGGTTGCCGATGACCGGCACCCCGGCGGAGCCGCCGCAGCCCAGCACCGTGACGCGGACGGTGCTCACGCGGCCGCCTGCGCCGGGCGCTCGGCACGGGGGAACAGGCGGAAGAAGTTCTCGGTGGAGATCCGCGCCATGTCCTCGGCGCTCACCCCCTTCACCTCGGCAACCGCCGCGGCGGTGTGGGCCACGTAAGCCGGCTCGTTCCGCTTGCCGCGGTAGGGCACTGGGGCGAGGTAGGGGGCGTCTGTCTCGACCAGGATACGGTCGAGCGGCACGTCCTTCACGATCGCCCGCAGGTCGTCCGACTTCTTGAAGGTGACGATCCCCGACAGCGAGATGTAGAAGCCCAGATCCACAGCCTTTTCAGCGAGTTCGCGACCGGAGCTGAAGCAGTGCAGAAGCCCGCTCAGCGCCCCCCGCGCCGCCCCTTCCCGGAGCAGCGCCAGCGTGTCCTCGTCCGCATCGCGGGTGTGGACGATCAGCGGCAGGCCGGTCCGCCGCGCCGCCTCGATGTGGCGGCGGAAGCACTCCTGCTGCACATCGCGCGGGCTTTTGTCGTAGTAGTAGTCGAGGCCCGTCTCGCCGATGCCGATCACCTTGGGGTGCCTCGCCATCTCCACCAGCCGGTCGACGGTCACCCCGTCGAATTCCTCGGCCGCCTGATGGGGGTGGACGCCCAGCGAGCACAGCACGTCGTCGTACCGTTCGGCCACCGCGCGGATGCGATCGAAGCGGGAGAGATAGGTGCAGATGGTGACCATCCGCCCCACCCCCGCTGCCCGCGCACGCTCCACGACGGCATCCAACTCTTCGGCGAAGTCGGGAAAATCCAGGTGGCAGTGGCTGTCGACCAGCATCATCAGGCCTTCGGTTCGTCCACGAAACGCGGGAACACGCCCTGCGGCGCCGGCAGGTCGGTGCCGGGCTTGAGCGCGCCCGCCGGCCCCAGGCAGCCGAAGCCACGGTCGTCGGCGCCCTGCCCCAACTGGTCCAGGATCCTGGCCGAAGCGTCGGGCATGACCGGCTGCGTCAGGATCGCCAGATGGCGGATCGTCTCGGCCAGCACGTACAGCACGGTCGCCATGCGCGCCGGGTCCGTCTTCTTCAGCGCCCAGGGCGCCTGCTCGTCCACATAGCGGTTGGCGTCGCCGACGACGGCCCAGAGCGCGTCCAGCGCCTTGTGGAACGCCTGCACGCGGATCTCGGCGCGCACGACGTCGAGCAGCGCGTGGGCAGCCCCCAGCAGCCGGTTGTCGGCCTCGGTGAAGTCGCCGTGCTCGGGCACCTTGCCGCCGCAGTTCTTGCCGATCATCGACAGCACGCGCTGAACGAGGTTGCCGTAGTCGTTGGCGAGGTTGCCGTTGATGCGCTGGACCATGGCGGCGTGGCTGAAGTCGCCGTCGTTGCCGAACGGCACCTCGCGCAGCAGGAAATAGCGCGTCTGGTCCAGGCCGTAGGTCGTCACCAGCGTCTCGGGCGCGATGACGTTGCCCAGCGACTTGGACATCTTCTGCCCCTCGATCGTCCACCAGCCGTGCGCGAAGACGCGCTTGGGCGGCTGAAGGCCGGCGGCCATCAGGAAGGCCGGCCAGTAGACGGTGTGGAAGCGCAGGATGTCCTTGCCAACCATGTGCAGGTCGGCCGGCCAGTACTTCGTGTACTCGGCGCCATCGGTGTCCGGGTAGCCGACAGCGGTGATGTAGTTGGTCAGCGCGTCCAGCCAGACGTACATGATGTGCGCGTCGTCGCCGGGCACCGGGATGCCCCACTTGAACGTGGTGCGGCTGACCGACAGGTCCTTCAGGCCCGACTTGACGAAGGCCATCACCTCGTTGCGCTTGCCCTGGGGTGCGATGAAGTCGGGGTTCGTCTCGTAGAACTCGATCAGGCGGTCCTGCCAGGCGGACAGGCGGAAGAAATAGCTGGGCTCCTCGACCCACTCGCACTCGGCACCGGTGGGAGCGATCTTCTTGCCGGACGGCGTGGTGGTCAGCTCGTCTTCACCGTAGAACGCCTCGTCGCGCACGGAATACCAGCCGGCGTAGGATCCGAGATAGATCTCGCCCTTCTCGACCAGCTTGGTCCACAGCGCCTGGACGGACTTGACGTGGCGCGGCTCGGTCGTGCGGATGAAGTCGTCGTTGGAATAGTTCATCACGCCGACAAGGTCGCGGAAGTTCTGCGACACCCTGTCGGTGAAGGCCTGCGGTTCGACGCCGGCGGCCTGCGCCGACTTCTCCACCTTCTGCCCGTGCTCGTCCGTGCCCGTGAGGAACTTCACGTCATAGCCGTCGAGGCGCATGAAGCGGGCCAGCACGTCGCACGCGAGCGTGGTGTACGCGTGCCCGATGTGCGGCACGTCGTTCACATAATAGATGGGCGTCGTCAGGTAATAGGTCTTCGACCCGGCCATGGTCGGTGTGCTCCCGCTTCGGGTGTTGTGGCCGGCATGGGGCTGCCGGCTTCTGTTCAAGTGGCGGCCGCCTCGAGCGTCAGCAAGGTGTTCAGCACCACCTGTTTGCGATCGAGATTGGCGGATTCCGCGCGCGCGAAGAGGCGCCCGATCTTTTCCCACACCTCCATCCAGCGATCAAGGCTGCGGGCGTTGGCGAAGCGCGTCATCAGCGCGTGCTCGCCGGGAACGACTTCCGCCGGCCACTCCCCGCGGGCGAGCGCGCGGGCGAAGCGGGCCAGCCACCAGACCAGCAGTTCGGTCGCCGTCTCGTAGAGGCCGTCGTCCTGCTTGCGCGTCAGCTTGTCGCCGAAGGCGTGCGCGGCGGCGACGTCGAGCTTCGGCAGCGCCGAGAGCAATTTCATCAGCTCGCGATAGAGGTCGATGCCGCCGGCGTCCGCCAGGGCCACGGCGCGGCCGATGCTGCCCTCGGCCAGCCGCGCCAGGGCCTCCCGGTCGTCGGCCGGCAGATCCGGCCGGTGCTGGCCCAGCAGACCGATCACCGTGTCCTCCGGCAGCGGCTTCAGCGTCAGCTTGCGGCAGCGCGAGCGGATGGTCGGCAGCATGCCGCCGGGATTGTCGCTGACCAGCAGGAGCAGGGCGCCCGGGGGTGGTTCCTCCAGGATCTTCAGGATGGCGTTGAGGCCGGCGGTGTTCATGCGGTCGGCCCCGTCGATGACGGCGACGCGCCAGCCGCCTTCGGCCGAGGTCTTGCGAAGGAAGGGGGCGATCTTGCGCACGTCGTCCACGGCGATGTCGCGCTTCAGCCGGTCGCGCTTTTCGTCGCGCTGGCGCTCGACGGTCAGCAGGTCGGCGTGACCGGATGCGGCGATACGGCGAAACGTCGGGTGACCGGGATCGATGCGCAGGCTGCTGGGCGACTCCGGTGCGCCGAACAGGCCGGCCCCCTGGCCCGCGTCGCCGTTCGCCAGTGCGAAGCGGGCGAAGCGGAAGGCCAGGGTCGCCTTGCCGACGCCGGGCGGACCGCCGATCAGCCAAGCGTGTGGCAACCGGCCGGAGTTCCACGCCTCCAGCAACGTGGCCTCGGCCTCCTCGTGGCCGAGCAGGTCAGGGTTGCGGCGCGGGGCGAACGCATCGCCCTCGCCGTCCGTCTCGGGGCGGGCGGCGGCGCGGCTCACGACGGGTGGATGGTCTGGGTATCGCGTAGCATGGCCGCACAGTGGCGCAACACGGGGGCGCCGGTCAAACGGTTCACGCACGCGCGCCCAGTCCAGCCGGCACTCCTTCCCCGGCCGGAAGGAAGCCGCCGATCTGCTGGCGCCAGAGGTCGGCATAACGACCCTGGCGCGCCAGCAGTTCCGCGTGGCTGCCGGACTCCAGGATCCGTCCCTGCTCGATGTAGAAGACGCGGTCCATGCCGGTGATGGTGGACAGCCGGTGGGCGATGGCGATGACCGTGCGGCCCTTGAACAGTTCCCACAACGCATCCTGGATCAGGCGCTCCGTTTCCGAATCCAGGGCCGAGGTCGCCTCGTCGAGGATGAGGATGGGCGCGTCCTTCAGCAGCGCGCGGGCGATGGCGACGCGCTGGCGCTCACCACCCGACAGCCGCACCCCATGCTCGCCCACCACCGCCTGGTAACCGTTGGGGCGCTGCACGACGAAGTCGTGGCAATGCGCCTTGCGGGAAGCGTCCAGCACCACCTCCTCCCCGGCGTCGGGACGGGCGTAGGCAATGTTCTCGTGGATGGTCCGGTGGAACAGCGCCGGGGACTGAGGCACCTCGGCAACGGCCTGATTCAGCGATTCGAGGGTGACCGTGGCGATGTCCTGCCCGTCGATCAGGATGCGGCCTTGCTGCGGTTCGTACTGGCGGCGCAGCAGCTTCACCAGCGTGCTCTTGCCGGCGCCGGACGGGCCCACCAGCGCCACCTTCTCGCCGGGCGCGATGGTCAGGCTCAGCCCGTCGAACACCGTCGTGCCGTCGGCGTGGGCGAAGCGGACGCCGCAGACCGCGACCCCGCCGGACCTGACCGTCAGCGGCTGCGCACCGGGCCGGTCCAGGATTTCGTGCGGGCGGGCGAGCAGTTCCAGCGCACCCGACAGGTTGCCGAGGTTTTCGAAGAACCCGAGCATGCGGGTGGACAGGTTCCACACGTTGGTGCCGACGATGCTGGCCAGCGAGAACACCATGGCGAAGTCGCCCACCGACATACGGCCGGCCAGGGCCTCCGACACCGCGATGCCGATCAGCGCGACCTGGAAGACCAGCAGCGCGTTGAAGAGGATGAACCACATCTTCACCAGGAACCACCGCAGTTCCCGCGAGCGCTCCGCCTCGCGCCCCAGCGTCTCGGACACCAACCCGAACTCGTGCTGGCGGCGGACGAAGGCGCGCACCAGCTCGATGTTGGCGATGACGTCCACCATGTGGCCGGTGGAGGCCGCGACCTGCTCGGAAAAGGCGCGTGACAGGGTGATGCAGCGCCGCGCCAGCAGCGAGGAGATGCCGATCTGCGCCGCCGTCCAGCCCACCAGCAGCACCGCGAAGAAGCTGTGCGCCGAATAGAGCAGATACAGGCTGAACGACAGAACGACGACGATGCGGACGATGTCGTTGGACAGGATGTCGATCAGTTGCAGGGCACTCTGCCCGGCCTGCTTGACCTTCTGCCCCAGCTTGCCGGCGTGGTTCTCCTGGAAATAGCGCGGCGCATGCCCGACCAGATGGGCGAAGAGCTGGAACTGGATGTCCTGACGCAGCGCTGGCCCGGTGTAGAGATCGACGATCTCACGCGCACGGTTGAACAGCGCCGAGCCGATCCACAGCCCGCCCAGCGCGAGGAACCAGAACAGCACGTCGCCGCTCCACCCGCCGGCGGCGGCCAACCCGTCGACCAGTGCCTTCAGCGCGACCGGTTCGAAGCTCATCAAGCCGATGCCGCCGACGGCGGTGAGGGCAAGCAGCAACGTCCGGCCCCAGTACCGGCCGCGGATGAAGGACCACAGGAACAGCCAGGGCGATGCAGGGATTGATCCGAGCAACGGAGAGGGCGACGGAGAGGAAGGGCCAAGCACGCGATCGGATCTCCGGGATTGGGGAGCACGGGCTTGGAAACCGGTGTCACCAGCGAAGATCGCGCAGCGAAATCCGCCTATGGCGCGCGCACGTCCAGGCGGCGGGTGATAGCGTTCAGGATGGCGGCCTGCACCGCCTCGACCGGATGGGAAGCGTCGATGACGGCGCAGCGCGTGGGTTCGCGTCTTGCGATGTCGAGGAAACCGTCGCGCAGACGATGGTGGAAATCGACGTCCATGCGCTCGTAGCGGTCCTCGCCGCCCCGGCGGTCGGACGCGCGCTTCAGCCCCGTCTCGACGGGCAGGTCGAGGATCAGCGTCAGGTCTGGACGGAAGTCGCCGAGCGCCACGCGCTGCAGCGTCTCGATCGGCTCCCGCCCCAGGCCCAGGCCATATCCCTGGTAGGCCATGGTGCTGTCGAAAAAGCGGTCGCACAGGACCCAACGCCCGGCGTCCAGCGCCGGCCAGACGGTGCGTTCCAGATGGTCGCGCCGCGCGGCGGTGTGCAGCAGCCCCTCCGTCACCGGGCTCCAGCGGCCGGTGTCGCCGGAGACCAGCAGGGCGCGGATCTGCTCCGCGCCCGGCGAGCCGCCCGGCTCGCGCGTCACCACCACGTCGATGCCGCAGGCGGCGAGCGCGTCCGCCAGCAGGCGGAGCTGCGTCGACTTGCCCGCCCCTTCCCCGCCTTCCAGCGTGATGAACCGTCCGCGGCCGGCCATCTTACGACCCGGCGCCCAGCACGATGTACTTGGCCGCCGCCACGGCACGGCCGAAGAAGCCCAGCTTCTCCACGTCCTGCGCGGCCACGACGGGCACCTCCTTGGCCGGCGCGCCGGGGGCGCTGATGATCACCTTGCCGACCGGGTCGCCCTTGCGGATGGGCGCCTGGACGGGCGCGTTGGAAACCAGCGTCACCTTCATGTTCGGGCGGTCGGCGCGGGCCATGGTGACCTTCAGGTCGTTCGGCACGGTGACCGGCACCGTGTCCTGCGCGCCCAGCCACACCGGCACCTGCTCGATCGTATCGCCGGCCTTGAACAGGGCGTAGGTGTTGAACTCCCGGAAGCCCCACTCGATCAGGCGGGCCGATTCGTCGGCGCGGGCCTGCATGCTGGGCAGGCCGTTGACCACCAGGATCAGGCGCCGCCCCTCGCGCTCGGCCGAACCGGTCAGGCCGTAGCCGGCGGCGTCGGTGTGGCCGGTCTTTAGGCCGTCGGCGCCGATGCCGCGGTAAAGCAACGGGTTGCGGTTGCCCTGCTTGATGCCGTGGTACTGGAAATCCCGGATCGAATAATAGTGGTAGTATTCCGGGAAGTCCTTGATCAGCCGCTCTGCCAAAATCGCAAGGTCGCGCGCGGTCACGTAGTGATTGGGGTCGGGCCAGCCGGTGGCATTCGTCAGGTTGGTGGCGGTCAGGCCGATTTCCTTCGCCTTCTTGTTCATCTGCTCGGCGAAGGCGGGCTCCGACCCGGCCAGCCCTTCGGCCAGGACAATGCAGGCGTCATTGCCGGACTGCACGATGACGCCTTTGATCAGGTCGTCGATCTTGATCATGTTGTGCAGCTCGACGAACATCTTCGAGCCCTGCATGCGCCATGCGCGTTCGCTGACCGGCAGCGTGTGCTCCAAGGACAGCCGCCCGGACTTGAGCGCCTCGAAGACCATGTACATGGTCATGACCTTGCTCATCGACGACGGCGGCATGCGCTGGTCGGCGTTCTTCTCGAACAGCACGGTGCTCGACGTCATGTCGAGCAGGATCGCCTGTTTGGCGATCGTCTCGATGGTCGCGGCGCGGGCCGGCAGGACGCCCCCGACTGCCGCCAGCGCGACGGCAAGCACGGCGGCGAAGCGGATCCGAACAGCGGACATGGACAACAACTCCCCTTGAAAGACCTGGCCCAAAAGACGTGGAACCGTGCGGTGGCCGATCATTCCACCACGATTTTGGCGTCCGTAAGGCCGGACTGTAGCACCTGGGCCAGCACGATGTCGGCGCGCTCGACGCTGTCCAGAGGGCCAATGCGCACACGCTGCAGCCGCACGCCGCCGCTGCTGGTCGGCATGACGTTGGCCGGCTGGCCGATGGCTCCGAGCTTGGCGCGGGCTCGGTTCACATTGTCCTGGCTGCCAAACGCGCCGACCTGGACGTAGATTTGCCCGTTCTGGCGCACCGGCAGGTTGACGGCGACGGGGGCCGGCAGGAACCGCCCTTCCACCTCCTGCCCCGGCACGCTGGTGGGCGCGGCAATGGCCGCACCGACGGCACCCACGCCGGCGCCACCGGCGGCGGCCAGACGGGAGGAGCCGGGCAGCGGTGCCGCCGGGCCAGGGACTGGCGTGCCGGCCACCTCGATCTTGCTGCGTGGGGCGGCGTTGGGCGCCGGGCCGTCCAGTTCAGCCAACGCCGGAGCCGGCATGCCGGCGCGGGCGGCGGCGGCGATCTGCTGGCTCTCCTCGGCCAGGATCTGCACGCGCAGCTTGGCCGTGCCGGTGTTCTCATAGCCGAGGAGTTGGGCGCCGCGCCGCGACATGTCGATGATGCGGTTGTTGGCGTAGGGGCCGCGGTCGTTGACCCGCACGACGATGGAGCGGCCATTGTCCAGGTTGGTGACGCGCACAAGGCTGGGCATGGGCAACGTGCGGTGTGCCGCCGTCATCTCCATCTCGTCGTAGGTCTCGCCGTTGGCCGTGACCTTGCCGTGGAAGCTGGGCCCGTACCAGGATCCGATGCCGGCTTCGTCGTAACTGTAGTCCTCGGCCGGATAATACCAGACGCCCTTGATCTGATAGGGCTTGCCGACCTTGTAATAGCCCTTCGACGGCGGCGTCTGCGGCCCGCCGGCGCACGCCGCGAGCGACAGCGCTGCGGCCAGCACCACCGTTCCTCTCAGCATATGCGCACGCCGCATCCAGCTAGCCCCCAAGATTTGGTAGCGGCACTCTAGCCGAGTTAGCCCGTTCCGCCAATGGGGTGGGTACATGGTCTTAAGGAAGTCGCAGACGCGGGCCGACGGGGGCCGGGAACAGCGCGTCGGTGCGGCCCATCAGCCGGTAAGCCACGAGCCCGACCCATTCCTTCAGCATCGGCGTGGAGGAATCGAGACCCTCTCCCAGATCGAAGATCAGGTGCGGTTTGCCGTCGCCGCGCGTGCGGTAATCCACGGGATAGGCCGTGACCGGCCAGCCTGCCCGCCGGAAGATGCCCACCGCCCGCGGCATGTGCCACGCCGAGGTGACCAGCAGCCACGTCTCGCCCGCCTTCGGTTCGACGAGGCGCAGGCTGAACTGGACGTTCTCCCAGGTGTTGCGCGACTCGGTCTCGAACAGCACGCGCCCGGTGTCGAGGCCCGCCTGTTCCAGCGCCGCCCGCATGGCGGTGCCTTCGCGGTGCTGCCCTTCCCACAGCGAACCGGCCCCACCGGTGAACACCAGCCTAGCGCCGGGATAGCGCCGGCCCAGATCCGCGAAGGCGAGGACCCGCTCCGCCGCGCCGTTCACCGACGGCTCGCCGCGCGCGGCGGCCAGCACCGGGCTCGCCGCGCCGCCCAACATGATGATGCCATCCACATGGTCCGGCAGCGTCGGTCGGGGAAAGCGGTTCTCCAGAGGACGTGCCAGCCAATCCGCCATGGGCAGGACGGTGAAGGCGAGGAAGCCGATGGCAGCCAGCACTGTGAGACGTCTGCCGGCGCGCCGCGCCCCCTCGCCCGAGCGGAAGAGCAGCGCGCAGCCGCCGAGCAGCAGCAAGGTGAGCAGGTTGCCCGGCAGGGCGAGTGCGAAGAGCACCTTCGAGGCGATGAAGTCCACGCCCTGCCGTCCCCTGCTGCCCCGCCGGGATTACGCCCCCAGCATCTCCACGGCCTTCTGGAGCTTGTCGCGGGCCTGCGCGGCCGTCTCGCGGCGGTCGCGCTGTTCCTCGATGACCTCCTCGGGGGCTTTGGCGACGAACTGCTCGTTGCCGAGCTTGGCGTCGATCTTCTTGATCTCCGCCGAAAGCTTCTCGATCTCCTTGGTCAGGCGAGCCCGTTCCTTGTCCAGGTCGACGATGCCCTCCAGCGGCAGGATCACCGTGGCCTCGTCGACCACCGACTGCACCGCACTCTTCGGCACGGCCCCCTGAAGCGGCTCGGCCGAGGCCAGACGGCCCATGCGCAGGATGAGGTCACGGTGCGTGCCCAGGCGCTTCAGCGTCTCAGGCGCCGCGTCCTTGAGGTGCAGCGCGATCTGCGCCGACGGCGGCACGTTCATTTCCGAGCGCATGGAGCGCACCGAGGAGATCACGCGCACCACCCACTCCATCTCGTCGCGCGCGGCGGAGTCGATCAGGTCGGGGCCATGCTCGGGCCAGCCGGCGCTGATCAGGCGGTTCTGCCGGCCCTCGGCCAACTGTTCCCACAACTCTTCCGTGATGAAAGGCATCAGCGGGTGCAGGATGTGCAGGATCTCGTCCAGCACCCAGGCGGTGGTGGCGCGCGTCTCCGCCTTCGCCGCCTCATCGGAGCCGTTGAGGATCGGCTTGGTGAACTCCAGGTACCAGTCGCAGAAGGTGCCCCAGGTGAACTGGTAGATGGCGCCCGCCGCCTCGTTGAACTTGTAGGCCTCGATGGCGTCGGCGACCTTTCGGCCGGCCTCGGCCAGCGAACCGACGATCCACCGGTTGACCGTCTGCGTCAGGTCCCTGGGCTGGAAGCCGTCCACCGGCACGGCGCCGTTCATCTGGCAATAGCGCGCGGCGTTCCACAGTTTGGTGGCGAAGTTGCGGTAGCCCTCGACGCGGTTCACCGCCAGCTTGATGTCGCGGCCCTGCGCCGCCATGGCGGACAGGGTGAAGCGCAGAGCGTCGGTGCCATACTCGCCGATCAGTTCCAGGGGGTCGATGACGTTCCCCTTGGATTTCGACATCTTCTGGCCCTTTTCGTCACGGACCAGGGCGTGAATGTAGACGGTGCGGAACGGCACGTCGCCCATGAAGTGGATGCCCATCATCATCATCCGGGCAACCCAGAAGAAGATGATGTCGAAGCCCGTCACCAGCACGTCGGTGGGATAGTAGCGCTCCAGCTCCGGCGTCTTGTCCGGCCAGCCGAGCGTCGAGAACGGCCACAGCGCCGACGAGAACCATGTGTCCAGCACGTCGGAGTCGCGATTCAGCGCGACGTCCTTGCCGTAGTGCGTAGCGGCGGCGGCGCGCGCCTCCTCTTCGCTCTCCGCGACGAACACCTGCCCGTCCGGCCCGTACCACGCGGGGATCTGGTGGCCCCACCAGATCTGCCGGCTGACGCACCACGGCTGGATGTTGCGCATCCACTCGTAATAGGTGTTCTCCCACTGCTTGGGCACGAACACCGTCTTGCCGGTCTCCACCGCCTCGATGGCCGGCTTGGCCAGCGTCGCGGCGTCCACGTACCACTGGTCGGTCAGCCAGGGCTCGATCGCCACGCCGGAGCGGTCGCCGTGCGGCACCATGTGCGTGTGCGGCTCGATCTTCTCCAGAAGGCCCAGCGCCTCGACGTCGGCGACCACCTTCTTGCGCGCCTCGTAGCGGTCGAGGCCGCGGTACGGCTCCGGCACCGCATCGGTCAGCCGCGCGTCGCGGTCCATGATGTTGATGAGTTCGAGACCGTGGCGCTTGCCGACGTTGAAGTCGTTGAAATCGTGAGCCGGGGTGATCTTGACGGCACCCGAACCGGTCTCCGGATCGGCGTATTCGTCACCCACGATCGGGATGCGGCGACCGACCAGCGGCAGCACGACGTTCTTGCCGATCAGGTCCTTGTAGCGCTCGTCCTCCGGGTGCACGGCGACGGCCGTGTCGCCCAGCATCGTCTCGGGGCGCGTGGTGGCAACCACGATGAAGCGGTCGCTCTCGCCCTCGATGGGGTAGCGGAAATGCCACAGGTTGCCTTTGATCTCCCGCTGCTCGACCTCAAGGTCGGAGATTGCCGTGTGCAGCTTGGGGTCCCAGTTGACGAGGCGCTTGTCCTTGTAGAGCAGGCCCTGGCGGTACAGTTCGACGAACACCTTGCGGACGGCTTTGCTCAGGCCTTCGTCCATGGTGAAGCGTTCCTTCGCCCAGTCCGGCGAGGCGCCCAAGCGGCGGAGCTGGCGGGTGATGGTACCGCCCGATTCGGCCTTCCACTCCCAGACCTTGTCGATGAAGGCGTCGCGGCCGAAGTCGTGGCGCGTCTTGCCTTCCTGCGCCAAGTTGCGCTCGACGACCATTTGCGTCGCGATGCCGGCGTGGTCCGTGCCCGGCTGCCAGAGCGCGTCCTGCCCGCGCATGCGCTTGTAGCGGATCAGCACGTCCTGCAGCGTGAAGGTCAGCGCGTGCCCCATGTGCAGGCTGCCGGTGACGTTCGGCGGCGGCATCATGATGGTGTAGGGCCGGGCGTTCGACTGTGTGTTCGCGGCGAACGCGCCCGACTCCTCCCACAGACGATAGTGCTTCTCCTCGACCTCGGCGGGCCGGTAAGTCTTTTCAAGCATCTCGGGAACTTTCGCTAGCGCTCTTACGTCAGTCCGTGGCTCAGAACTTCTGGGTCCGGCGAATCATGCGGTCGATCTCCTGCTGAACGAGGCGTTCGACGACCGTCGGCAGGTTCTCGTCGAGCCACTCCTTCAGCAGCGGCTTCAACAGCTCGCGCACGACATCCTCGACGGTGCGTATGCCGACCGGCATCGGCCCGATCGACAGGTCGTCGCCCAGTTCGCGCGCGAGATGGGTGAAGTGCTGCGACGCATCCTTGGCCGTTCGGCGCGAGATCAGCCCATCGTCCTCGTCGTCCATCATCGGCATGGGCCGGGGACGCCGCGGCGGCGGGGGCGGCATCTCGGTGACGTCGTCAAAATCCGGCATCATCCGCGGCGGCGGCGGCGGAGGTGGAGGCGCCCGCGGCGGCGGCGGCGGTTCAGGCTCGGGTTCCGACGGGAAAGCCGGCTCCTCGGGCCAGCCGTCGTCCTCCGGCTCGTCGCGCATCGGCGGCTCGTCGTCCACGACCTGCGTCAGTTCAAGGACGTCGTCCTCCGGCTCCGGCTCCGTCATCATCGGCGGCGGAGCCGGGGGCGGAGGAGGTGGTGGTGCGGCGACGGGGGCCGGGGCAGGCTCGGGCTTCTCGACGGTCTTCGCCCCGGGCTCGCCATCCTCGGAGATGATGCGGCGGATGGAGGCGAGGATCTCCTCCATCGACGGTTCTTGCTGGCCCTTATCGCTCATCGTGGGTAACCCGGGACGTCATCCTGATCCCCACACTAGGACAGGAATGGATGAAAAAAAAGGCCGCAAGACAAGAGCGGCCCGCCGGAGCGGGCCGCAGCGATCACTCGCCGATGCTGGTTCCGAACCATTTGTCGCGCACGGCGCGGTAATGGGCATCGTAATTGTAATACTCGACGGGCAGACGGAGCTGCTGAGCCGTCAACTGGCCGACCGCGGCAAGAAGCTGGAACGCCGCCACCATTTCGTTGCGCTGGGCGCGCACGAGGCTGACGCGGGCGTTTAGCAGTTCCTGCTCCTGGTTCAGCACGTCGAGCACGGTGCGCGAACCGACCTGGGCCTCCTGCCGGACGCCTTCCAGAGCGATCTGCGCCGCCTTGATCTGCGCCTGGAAGGATTCGATGCTGGCGCGCGCCGTCGTCAGGGCCTGCCATGCGCTGATGGCGGTCTCCGCCACGGCGCGGCGGCTCTCGTCGATCTGGATGCGGTACTGGTTGGCGGTGTGCTTGGCCTCCCGGACCTGGGATTCCGCCTGACCGGCGGAGTACAGGGGAATTGTCACCTGGGCGCGTATCGAGCCGCTATCCTGCCGGTCGGTGATGGACCCGCCGCTGGACGAGGCGCCGACGTCCCACGTCCGGCTGGCCTGGGCCGACAGGCCGACCGACGGCAGCAAGCGGCCATAGGCGACGTCGACGTTCTCGCGCTGGGCCGCCTCCTGAAACGAGGCGCTGAGGATCGTCGGGTTGTTGGCGCGGGCCAGTTCGACCGTCTCGTCCAGCGTGGCCGGCAGCTTGAAGGTCGGCTTGGGCGCCTTCAGGTTGCCCGGCATCGTGCCGATGTAGCGCACGTAGGTGCCGCGCGACGTCTGCAGGATGCCTTCGTTGGAGATGCGGTTGGCGACGGACTGTGCCAGGCGCGACTCGGACTGGCTGACGTCGGTGCGGGTATACTCGCCGACGCGGAAGCGGTCGCGTGCCGCCTCCAGCTGGCGACGCAGCACCTGCTCGTTGTTGATGCTCAGCAGCACCACGGCCTGGTTCTGCACGACGTCGAGGTAGGCCGACGCGGCACTCAGCAGCACCTGCTGTTCGCTGGACAGCAGGCTGGCGCGCTGCGCCTGCACGGCGTTCTCGGCGGAACGGACGAGGGGAGCTGCCTGCGGGTCGTACAGAGGCTGCGACAACGTCACGCCGACGGACTTCGGGGTGGCGCCGAGACGGCTCTCGACGCCCGCGGGCCCGGCGGCCGTGGCGACCGATCCCGTGGTGGTCGACGCCGACCGGGTCACGCCGGCGGTCGCCTGGACCGTGGGACGATAGCGCCCCAGGGCCTGCGGCACCTGCTCGTCCACCGCCCGCAGACGGGCGCGTTGCGCCGCCAGGGTGGGATTGTTCTCGTAGGCCTGGGCCAGCGCCTGTTCCAGGGTCTGCGCCTGGGCGGTGGCGGCCACGCCGGTCGCCATGACGCCGCAGGTGATGGCCGTCGCCAGCCAACGTCCCGCATTACGGCTTCGCACGGTCATGTCAGTGGACCTTCTCTTCGGCTCGAATCCGGCGGGTCCCCTCGGGTCCCTCCCCCAGTCCGCGTGCCCATGGTGGCACACGGCGCCGCTGGTTGCATCCTTGCTGCGCCACCCCCCGGCGCGCAGCGGTTCAGGCTCAGAACTCGAACTTCGGCTTGGGCTCGAAACCGGGCAGCAGGTGCGGCTGCGCCTCGAACAGCACGCGGCTCGACACCACCTTCCCGGTGCGCTCGTACAGACGGACCTCACCCAGGCCGCGGTCGCCCAACACGGTGACGACCATGCGACCGCCATCGGCGAGCTGCTCGCAGACCGCGGCCGGAACCTCGCACACTGCGCCTTCGAAGACGATGACGTCGTACGGGGCCTGGCTGGCGTAGCCGGAGGGCAGAGGGCCGGTGACGGCCAGCGCGTTGGCGGCGCCCGCCGAAGCCAGCGCGGCCTTCGCCCGCTCGGCCAGGGTGGGGTCCGATTCGAGGCCGACCACGGTGGCCGCCAGACGCGCCAGGATGGCGGTCGAGTAGCCGGTGGCGCAACCGACGTCGAGCACGACATCGTTCTCCCCGATCGACGCTTCCTGCAGCATGCGGGCGAAGATCATGGGCTCCATCAGGTAGCGCCCGTTGCCGACCGGCACGTCCTCGTCGACGTAGGCGATGCCGCGCACGGCGTCCGGCACGAAGTTCTCACGCGGGACGTCCATCAGCGCCTCGACCAGACGGTGGTCGGTCACCTTGTTCGGACGGATCTGTCCCTCGACCATGAAGAAGCGGGCGGCGGCGTAATCGGACATGGCGGGTCGCAATCGGCTCGGTTGGGAACGGGGCGGGGGCGCCCAGCCGCTGGGGACGGCTTTGCTGCCTGCGCGTATATATCCGGTACGCCGCAGGAACACAACGGCAAGGGGACGGCACGCCCGGACGGCGCCAGTTGCCACAAAAAAGCGTGTTTCTGCGCCTTGACCACGGCCGCGCGGCAGTCTATACCTGCGCCTCCGATCGGGACGGCAACGTTCCGGACCGGACACCGTGGCGCGGTGGCAGAGTGGTGATGCAGCGGACTGCAAATCCGTGTACGTGGGTTCGATTCCCGCCCGTGCCTCCAATACCTAGAAAAGTCGATACCGACACGCGGGCGCGGCCAGCCACGGCTTCGCTCGCGTCGGTGTTCGCGATCCGCCGCCGATAGCGATAAAAAGGCCGGCGGACGGAAAAATCGGGCAGGAAAGGCTTGGCAGAGGCCAAGGCTTTCGCTATATAGCCGCCCACACGCTGATCCGGCGTGGCGCAGCGGTAGCGCAGCGGACTGTTAATCCGTTGGTCGTAGGTTCGAATCCTACCGCCGGAGCCAATTCGAAAAAGGCCAGGTCCTCACGGACTTGGCCTTTTTTCATGCTCCCTATGGCGTTCGCCCGTCCCACTAAAGAGAATCGGGGCACGGCCTCCTGGCCGAATGCGTCGCGGCGCTGATTTCCCATATACTTCAACGAGGTGCTCGCCCCGATCGGAGCATGATGGAACAGCGGGAGGCGGCCGTGTACGTGGAAGAGGATCCAGGTGGACCGGAGGCCGACGGCTGGGTGGGGGCCGCTGTGCTCGTCGTGGTCGTGTCGGCAGCGGCCGTGGCGCTGATGAGCCTGAACTGGAGCGGCGCCGCCGGTTCGGATCAGCTCTACCGGTCGGACGCCACGCGCCCGCTCGTCATGGTGCCGCTGCCGCGATAGGCCCGTTCAGTTCGCAAAATCGTCGTAGATCGTCCGATCCTCGGATTCGGACGGCGCCGGAGCTTCGCCGACGTCGCGCTTCCATTCGCCGCACCAGTCGGTGGACAAGGTGATCGGGAAGCGTCCGTCCGGCGCGCGCGAGGTCACCACGGGCGGAAAGCGCCGGCAGATGCCCTTGGGCCCGCGCTGGCGCAACCCCTGCCCTTCCCAGAACCGGCAGGTGTAGCAGGAATCGGGTCGCTTCATGGCGGTGGGGCTCGCGTCCGGTTGGCGTCAGGAGCCGCCATTGTCGGCAAGCCGGCCGGCCGCGTCGATGAAGAAATGCACGTCACAGCGGCCCTTGCGGGTCCGACGGCGGCTTGCCGACCTTCATTTCGTTGGAGCAGCGCACGTAGTATTCCTTGATCTCGGCATCCAGTTCCCGCCGGCGGCGCGCGCCGGACGAGTCCTCGGGTACGTCGGCGAGGCGCTGGAACTCGGCGACGGCCTGTTCGAGTTCACGTTCGCTGTTGATCGGCATCGGTCCGCTCTCCCCTGTCCGGGTCCATTGTCTCGGCGTTCGTCAAAAAACACCGGGGAGGGCGCGGAGTTTCGCCGCACCGGTTCTCCTTGATGCGGCAGCACCCAGGCTCATCTCTCTTGAATGGGGTAAGGAGGGACTCGGATGCGCGCGCTTCCCGTTTGCCGGATGACGGCCCTGCTGGCCTGTGTGGGGCTGGCCTTGCTGCTGGGACACCCTGTCCGGGCCGCCGACACCGACGCGCAGACCCTGCTGCGCGCCGTGGTGCGCATCGACGTCACCGTCCCGCCCGATTCCCAAAGCGCCCGCACGCTCGGCACCGAGCGCGAGGGGACCGGCGTGGTGATCGACTCGAACGGCCTCATCGTCACGATCGGCTACACCATCATGGAAGCGGCCACCCTCCAGGTGACAACGGCGGAGGGGAAAAGCTACCCGGCCGAGTTGGTGGCCTACGACCACGTCAGCGGGTTCGGCCTGCTGCGCGCCGGGTTCGGCTTCTCGGCGCCGCCGGTGCGGCTGGGCGACTCCGCCCCGGTGAAGACCGGCGACATGCTGCTGGCGCTCAGCCGCGGCGGCACGCAGCCGGTGATGCCGGTGCTGGTCGCCAGCAAGCGGGAATTCGCCGGCTATTGGGAATACCTGCTGGACGACGCCATCTTCACCACGCCGCCGTTGCGTGCCTTCAATGGCGCGGCGCTGATCGATTCCAACGGGCGGCTGCTCGGCATCGGTTCCCTGGTCGTGGGCGAGGCGGCACCGGGGCGCGCGCTGCCCGGCAACATGTTCGTGCCGGTCAACGCGCTGAAGGAGGTGCTGGGCGACCTGCTCGCCTACGGCCGGCGGCAGGAGGAGGCGCGGCCCTGGCTGGGCGTCAACGTCCGGGAGGAGCAGGGACGGCTGCTGGTGGAACGGGTGACGCCGCGCGGACCGGCCGAGGCCGCGGGGCTGCGGCCGGGCGACCAGATCGTCGGCGTCGGCGGCCAGCGCTTCAAGAGCCTGGCGGACTTCTACCGCAAACTCTGGGGCCTCGGCGCGGCCGGCGTGGCGGTGCCGCTGGAGGTGATGCGCGGCACCCGGATCGACCCTGTCACCGTGACGTCCGGCGACCGTTACCGTTTCCTCAGGCTGAATCCCACGCTCTGAAACTCGCGCGACGCGGCCGGATGCGCTACACCGCCAAGCGGCGCGGCTGAGCCCAAGGAGCATCCGGAATGGACCACCCCGATGTCGAGGTGATCGAGAAGAAGCGAGCCCACGACGGCTTTCTTCAGGTGGACGTCTACCGCCTGCGACACAAGAAATTCGACGGCACCTGGACCGAGGCGGTGCCGCGCGAGGTGTGCGTGCGCGGCGATGCCGTCGGCATCGTGCTCTACGACCCCGACCGCGATTCGGTCGTGCTGATCGAACAGTTCCGTGTCGGCGCCGCGGCGGCCGGCGGCCCGGCTTGGCTGACGGAGATCGTCGCCGGCATGGTCGGCACGGGCGAGACCGCAGAGGAGGTGGCCCGGCGCGAATCGCACGAGGAGGCCGGCTGCACCGTACGGGAAATCGAGCACGTCTGCGAGTTCTTCCCCAGCCCCGGCGCCTTGACCGAGCGGGTCACACTGTTCTGCGGGCGCGTCGACTGCACCGGCATCGGCGGCATCCACGGGCTGGCTTCCGAACACGAGGACATCCGCGTCAGCGTCGTCCCCGCCGAGGAGGCGTTCCGCCTGCTCGACGAGGACAAGCTGAACAACTCGATTTCCATCATCGCCCTGCAATGGCTCGCCCGCCACCGCGAGCGCTTGCGCACGGCGTGGCGCTGACGTCGGGTTTTCGGCGTCGGCCTCAACCCAACCTACGACGGACCTGTAGGTTGGGTTGAGCGCAGCGAAAACCCAACTTCCTTCGCCTCAGAACCGCAGCAGCTTCGCCTGCACGACGCTCGGCAGGCCGGCGATGGCGGCGAGCAGGTCGTCGCCGGGCGGCTGGTCGACCGAAACCAGCGCGATGGCGTTCTCGCCCGGCGCCGTACGGCCGAGGTGGAACGAGGCGATGTTGACGCCCGCATCGCCCAGCGCCACGCCCAGGCGGCCGATGAAGCCCGGCTTGTCCTCGTTGCGGATGAACAGCACGTTGGGCGACAGTTCGGCCTCGATCGGCACCTCGTCGATGCCGACGATGCGCGGGCGGTCGCCGCCCACCAGCGAGCCGGTGACGCAGCGCGTGCGCTGGTCGGTGGTGACGATCAGGCGGACCAGCGTGTGGTAGTCGCCCGCCCGTTCGCGCTTCACCTCGGTGACGGCGATGTCGCGCTCGCGGGCGATCACCGGCGCGTTCACCATGTTGACCGAATCGAGCAACGGCGCCAGCAGGCCCTGGAGCACGATGGCCGTCAGCGGCTTTGTGTTCAGCTCGGCCGCGTGGCCCTCGTACTCGATGGTGACGGCGCGCAGGCCGGATTGGGTGAGTTGCCCGGCGAAGCTGCCCAACTGCTCCACGAGACGCATGTAAGGGCGCAGCTTCGGCGCGTCCTCCGCCGACACGCTGGGCATGTTCAGCGCGTTGACGACGGCGCCGTTCACCAGGAAGTCCGACATCTGCTCGGCCACCTGCAGCGCCACCTTCTCCTGCGCCTCGGTGGTGGAGGCGCCGAGGTGCGGGGTGCAGATCACCTGCTCCATACCGAACAGGATGTTCTGCTTGGCCGGCTCCACCGCGAAGACGTCCAGCGCGGCGCCGGCGACATGGCCCGATTCCAGGGCGGCCTTCAGATCCTCCTCGACCAGCAGGCCGCCGCGCGCGCAGTTGATGATGCGCACCCCCTTCTTGCACCGCGCCAGCGCCTTGGCGTCCAGCAGATTGCGGGTGTGATCGGTGAGCGGCGTGTGCAGGGTGATGAAGTCGGCGCGCGGCAGCAGTTCGTCCAGTTCGACCTTCTCCACACCCAGGTCAGCCGCGCGCTCGACCGACAGGAAGGGGTCGAAGGCGATGACCTTCATCTTCAGCCCCAGCGCCCGCTCGGCAACGATGGAACCGATGTTGCCGCAGCCGACCACGCCCAGCGTCTTGCCGGTCAGCTCCACGCCCATGAAGCGGTTCTTCTCCCACTTGCCGGCGTGGGTGGAGGCGTTGGCCTGCGGGATCTCGCGGGCTAGGGCGAACATCAGGGCGATGGCGTGCTCGGCCGTCGTGATGGAGTTGCCGTAGGGCGTGTTCATCACGACGATGCCGCGCTGCGTGGCGCCCGGAACGTCGACGTTGTCGACGCCGATGCCGGCGCGCCCGACCACCTTCAGGTTACGAGCCGCCGCCATCACGTCCTTGGTGACCTTGGTGCTGGAGCGCACGGCAAGGCCGTCGTAGTCGGCGATTATGGCCTTCAGCTCATCGGGCGACAGGCCGGTGCGCACGTCGGCCTCGACGCCGCGCTCACGGAAGATCTCGACCGCTCGCGGGCTGAGACTGTCGGAAATAAGGACCTTCGGCATGGGGTTTCCTCCCGGGGAAATGCGTTGTCGTTGGCTGGCCGAAGAAAATGCGCCCGGCCGCCCGTTTTCCGGGCCGCCGGGCGCGGGATCTCATGAGGCCGCCGCGGTCGCTTCCGCCTTCACCGTTGCGAAAGCCCAGTCCAGCCACGGCAGCAGGGCCGCGATGTCGGAGCTCTCCACCGTGGCACCGCCCCAGATGCGCAGGCCCGGCGGCGCGTCGCGGTAAGCGCCGGCGTCGAGCGCCACCCCTTCCTTCTCCAGCAGCGTCGACACCTTCTTGGCGAAGTCGGCCTGCCCTGCAGCATCCAGCTTGGCGATGTCGGGATCGGCGATGGTCAGGCAGATCGACGTGCACGAGCGGATCGCCGGATCGGCCGCCAGGAAGCCGGCCCAGCCCGACGTCGCCTGCCAGTCGGCGATCAGCTTCAGGTTGCCTTCCGACCGCTTGACCAGCCCCGGCAGGCCGCCGACCGACTTGGCCCACTTCAGGCCGTCGATGGCGTCCTCCACGGCCAGCATCGACGGTGTGTTGATCGTCTCAGCCTTGAAGATGCCCTCGTTGAGCTTGCCGTCCTTGGTCATACGGAAGATCTTCGGCATCGGCCATGCCGGCTTGTACGACTCCAGCCGCTCGACCGCGCGCGGGCTCAGCACCAGCATGCCGTGCGCCGCCTCGCCACCCAGCACCTTCTGCCAGGACCAGGTGACGACATCCAGCTTGTCCCACGGCAGGTCCATGGCGAACGCGGCGGAGGTCGCGTCGCAGATCGCCAACCCCTGCCGGTCGGCCGGAATCCAGTCGCCGTTCGGCACGCGCACGCCGGACGTCGTGCCGTTCCAGGTGAAGATCACGTCGTGCGACCAGTTCACCTGGCCGAGGTCGGGAATCTGGCCGTACGGCGCCTGCAGCACGCGGGCGTCGAGCTTGAGCTGCTTCGTGATGTCGGTGGCCCAGTCCTTGCCGAAGCTCTCCCATACCAGCGCGTCGACCGGACGGGCGCCCAGCAGCGACCACATCGCCATCTCCACCGCTCCGGTGTCGGAGGCCGGAACGATGCCGATGCGATAGTCGGCGGGCAGGCGCAGGATCTCGCGGCTGAGATCCAGAACCTCCTGCAGCTTCGCCTTGCCCGGCTTCGATCGGTGCGAACGGCCGAGCAGCGCATCCTTCAGCGCGTCCAGCGTCCAGCCCGGGCGCTTGGCGCAGGGGCCCGAGGAGAAGTTGGGGACAGTCGGCCGTACCGTCGGCTTCATGCGGCGAGTTCCTTCCCTATGTCTGGCGACCGGTTGGGCGGTCGCGGCCCGCACGGACGATACGGGCGACGCAACAGACGGTCAATCTACCCGGCTGTGACGTTGCGAAGGTTGCGCGCTATGCCGCAGGAAATTCGTATTATACAATCATATTACGTGAAACACGCAAATTTACACCAATACCTTGAAATCCATCATCAGGAACCGATAATGTACTTCCATCATTTTTACACAACGCCAAGACAGGGAGAAGGGCCGTGGACATCCGCAACGGCTTCATCGGCAGCATCGGCAACACGCCGCTCATCCGGCTGGACGGGCCGTCGCGCGCCACCGGCTGCGAGATCCTCGGCAAGGCGGAGTTCTTGAATCCCGGCGGCTCGGTGAAAGACCGGGCGGCGCTGGCCATCGTGCGCGACGCCGAGCGGCGCGGCCTGCTGCGGCCCGGCGGCACGATCGTGGAGGGCACGGCCGGCAACACCGGCATCGGTCTGGCGCTGGTCGGCAACGCGCTGGGCTACAAGACCGTGATCGTCATGCCGGAGACGCAGAGCCAGGAGAAGAAGGACATGCTCCGGCTCATCGGCGCCGACCTGCGCCTGGTGCCGGCGGTGCCCTACAAGGATCCGAACAACTACGTCCGCTACTCCGGCCGCTTGGCCGAGGAACTGGCGAAGAGCGAGCCGAACGGCGCCGTCTGGGCCAACCAGTTCGACAACGTCGCCAATCGCGAGGGCCATCGCCTGACCACCGGGCCGGAGATCTGGTTCCAGACCGAGGGGCGCGTGGATGCCTTCACCTGCGCCGTCGGCTCCGGCGGCACGCTGGCCGGCGTCGGGCTGGCGTTGAAGGAACGCGACCCGAACGTGCGCATCGTGCTGGCTGATCCGCTGGGCGCCTCGCTGTACAGCTACTACAAGACTGGCGAGCTGAAGGCCGAGGGCAGCTCGATCACCGAGGGCATCGGCCAGGGCCGCATCACCGCCAACCTGGACGGCGCCCCCATCGACGATGCCATCCAGGTCACCGACGAGGAAGCCCTGCCCGTGATCTTCGATCTGGTGAAGACACAGGGGCTGGTGCTCGGCGGGTCGTCCGGCATCAACGTCGCCGCAGCCATGCGCGTGGCGCGCGACCTGGGGCCGGGACACACGGTGGTGACCATCCTGTGCGACGGCGGCCAGCGCTACCAGTCCAAGCTGTTCAACCCCGCATTCCTGCGGGAGAAGAACCTGCCAGTGCCGGACTGGCTGGACTGACGCGCGATCCGGGGGCAAGGTGTCGGACGTCGGGTTGATGCCAAAGCAGTAAACCCAACGTCTGGCGCTATCCGGGAGTCCCCCATGGAGCTGATCTTCCGCGACGACCCGTACGCGCGGTCTTGCGCGGCAACGGTGACGTCCGCTGACGAGCGCGGAGTCCGTCTCGACCGCACGGTCTTCTACCCCAACGGCGGCGGCCAGCCGGGCGATACGGGCGTGCTGCGATTCGCCGGCGGCGAACTGCCGATCGTCGACACCGTCAAGGGTGACGGGCTGGACGACGTCATCCACGTTCCCGCCCCCGGAGCCGCCCTGCCCGCCCCGGGCATGGCGGTCGAAGCTGTGATCGACTGGGACCGCCGGCATCGCCACATGCGCATGCACACCACGCTGCACCTCGTGTGCGCCGTGCTGCCCGGTGCGGCGATCACGGGCGCGCAGGTCGGCGCGGACAAGAGCCGGGTCGACTTCAACGTCCCCGCGGAAAGCCTCGACAAGGCGGAACTGACCGCCAAGCTGAACGCTCTGGTCGCCGCCGACGCCCCGGTGAATCCCCGCTGGATCACCGACGACGAACTGGACGCCAACCCCGAACTGGTGCGCACGCTGACCGTCAAGCCGCCGCGCGGCCACGGTCGCGTGCGTCTGGTGAACATCGACGGCGTCGACCTGCAGCCCTGCGGCGGAACGCACGTGGCCCGCACCGGCGAGATCGGTTCGGTCGAGGTGGTGAAGATCGAGAACAAGGGCAAGCAGAACCGGCGCGTCGTCGTCGCCCTGATAGACTGAAAAATCACGAGAATCGGAGGAACGAGCATGGCGGCAACCCTTCCCGGCCCGCTGGTCAGCACCGAGTGGCTGGCGGCCAACCTGGACGCCGGCAACGTCAAGGTGGTGGACGCCACCTGGGGCATGCCCGGCAGCGGGCTGGACCCGAAGGCCGATTTCGCGGACGAGCACATCCCCGCTGCCGTCTTCTTCGACATCGACGCGATGGCCAAACCGGACACCGATCCCCTGCCCCACATGCTGCCGGATGCCGACGACTTCGCCACCAAGGTGGGGGCACTCGGCATCGGCAACGACGACATCGTCGTCGCCTACGACACGCACGGCCTCCAGACGGCGGCGCGCGCGTGGTGGCTGTTCCGCGTCTTTGGCCACGACAAGGTCGCCGTGCTCGACGGCGGCCTGCCGGAGTGGATCGCCGACAAGCGCGATGTGGAGGGCGGCGACCCCTCTCCTGTGCCGAAGACCTTCAAGGCGACGCTGCGGCCGGAGTTGGTGCGCTTCGCCGACGACGTGCAGGCGAACATCGCTGCGCGCGGCTTCCAACTCGTCGACGCGCGCAGCCAGCCGCGCTTCGAGGGTACGATCGATGACCCCTGGGCGGGGCGGCACCGCGGACATATCCCCGGCAGTCGCAATCTGCCCTTCTCCGACCTGCTGGACCCGGCGACCAAGATGTTCCTGCCGGCCGAGCACATGCGCGAGAAGGTGACCAGGGCCGGCGTGGACCTGGCAAAGCCGATCGTCACCTCCTGCGGTTCCGGCGTCACCGCCTGCGTGCTGGCGCTGGGCTTCCATATGCTGGGCCGGCCGGACGTGGCGGTGTACGACGGATCGTGGGCCGAATGGGGCCTGCCCGGCGACCGCCCGGTCGAAATCGGCCCTGCGGCGTGATGCTGGAGATCCGTGCCTATCGGGACGAGGACCGCGACGCGGTGGTGGGCCTGTGGACGGCCTGCCACCTCGTTGTGCCGTGGAACGACCCGGGCACCGACATCGCGCTGTGCCGCTCCAAACCGAACGCGGCGCTGCTGGTCGGCACCGGGGATGGGCGCGTGGTGGCCACGGTTATGGTCGGCCATGACGGGCACCGCGGCTGGTTCTACTATCTGGCCGTCGATCCCGACCGGCGCGGGCGCGGTTATGGCCGACGCATGGTGGACGCCGCCGAATCCTGGCTGGCCGCCGAAGGCCTGCCCAAGGTCCACCTGCTGATCCGCGAAACGAACACCGCCGTCGCCGCGTTCTACGAACGCCTTGGATACGCCCGATCGCCCGTCACCATGATGCAGAAATGGCTGAACAATCCTTCCTGACCCCGTCCGCCGGCAATGATGACGTGCCGCCCGGCTGCCTCAGCGTCATCGTCACCTACCTGGAGATGGACCGCCCGCCGCGCCACCGGCCGCTTCCACGCCCGTCCGGCGATCTGGTGCTGATGCGCGCGCAGCCGCCGAGCGTGTCCTTCTATCGCTACCTCTACGACACGGTGGGCGAGCCGTGGCTGTGGAACGAGCGGCGCAGGATGTCCGACGCCGATCTGCGCGCCGTCGTGGCGGACCCGCGGGTGGAGGTGCACGTGCTCTACGCCTCCGGCACGCCGGCCGGATACGTGGAGATCGATCGCCGCGACCGGGCAGCCACCGACGTCGCCTATTTCGGTATGATGCCGGACTTCATCGGCATGAAGCTCGGCCCCTGGCTGCTCGACCAGGGCATCCGCATGGCCTGGGCCGGCCGGCCGCGCCTGCTGACCGTCAACACCTGCACCTTCGACCACCCGAAGGCTCTGCCGCTCTACCAGAGCATGGGGTTCAGGCCGGTGCGCCACGTGACGCGCATCATCAGCGACCCGCGCCTGACCGGCGTGCTGCCGCGCGGCGCGGCGTCCCACATTGCGATCAACGAGTAGAACCCGTCTTGATGTAAGAGTCGTTCACATGGGTTGGTCGAAACACGGCGACGGTCCGCGGGGCTATCACCACGGAAACCTCAAGGAGGCCCTGGTGCGCGCCGCCCTCGACCTGATCGCGGAGAAGGGGCCTGCCGGCTTCACCTTCGCCGAGGCCGCACGCACGGCCGGCGTTAGCCCCGCCGCCCCGTACCGGCATTTTCGCGACCGCGACGACCTGCTGGTCGAGGTGGCGCGGCGCGGGTTCGAGCTGTTCGCCGACGCGCTGCGGCAGGCCTGGGCGGACGGACGGCCGAACTCCATGGCGGCGCTGGAGCGGACCGGCCGGGCCTATCTGCAGTTCGCCCGTTCCGAACCGGCCTATTACGCCGCGATGTTCGACGCGAATGTGTCCCACACCGCGAGCCCCGAGCTGGCGCAAGCGGCGGACCGCGCCTTTGGCGTGCTGCGCGAGGCGGCGGAGCAGCTCGTCGTCGACCTTCCCGCCAAGGGCCGCCCGCCGGCTCTCATGGTGGCCCTGCATGTCTGGTCCATGGCGCACGGCATCGCCTCGCTGTTCGGGCGGCCGGACCAGACGCGCCGCAAGATTCCCATGTCCGCCGAGGAATTGCTGGAGGCCGGTGTCCTCGTCTACTTCCAGGGGCTCGGCCTGCCCTTCGTCCGCACGGACTCCTGATCGCAAAAAATCTTCGGTGCCGTCCTTGACGGCGCGCACGCGCCTCCACAAGTGAATGTTATTAACATTCACATATGAGGCTCCCATGTCCTGTGCGGCGCGTTACGACCATGCCCGGCCCGGCGAGTGGCACGGCCCCCCACGGGGGATGCCGCGCGTGGCCGGCATCGCCCTGGTGGTTCTCGGGTTCATTGTCTGGTGGCCGCTCGGGCTGGCGGCCCTGGCCTTTCTTCTGTGGAGCAAGAACATGATGTGCTGGAGCCACCGCGGCGGCGACCGCTGGCAGCGGAAGATGCGGCGTATGGAAGAGAAGATGGAGCGCTTCTACTCCGGCCGGTCCGCCTTCGCGTCGAGCGGCAATCGTGCCTTCGACGAGTACCGGGAAGAGACGCTGCGCCGCCTTGAGGACGAGCAACGCGAGTTCCATGACTTCCTGGAACGGTTGCGCGCCGCGAAGGACAAGGCCGAGTTCGACCTGTTTATGGCGGAACGCCGCAACGGCAAACCCGCCGAGGAACCGTCGGCACCGCAGGGTTGACTGAGCGGCCCCTCCCGCCGCAGCACGCGGCGGGAGGGGCGCCATCACGACAGGATCTCCGACAGGGCCGCCACCATCGCGCGATTTTCGTCCTCGCGGCCCACGGTGATGCGCAGGCAATCGGTCATGCCGTAATCGCCGACCGCCGTCACGAGGATATTGCGCCGCGCCAGATGCTCGATCACCTGCGCCACACCCAGCGACGGGTCGGTCGGCACGCGCACCAGGATGAAGTTGCACACACTTGGATAGACGCGCAGGCCGAGCTGCTCCAACTCGTGCGTCAGCCAGGGTAGCCAGGCGTCGTTGTGGGCGTGCGTCGACGCCTCGTGCTCGGTGTCGGTGAGTGCCGCCGCCGCCGCTTCCTGCGCCGGCGCCGACACGTTGAAGGCGCTGCGGACGAGGTTGAGCGAATCGATCACGGGGCGCGGCCCGTAGCCCCATCCCACCCGCAGCCCGGCCAAGCCGTGCAATTTGGAGAAGGTGCGCACCACCAGCACGTTGTCGCAGTTCTCCACAAGCTCGATGCCATCGCCGTAGTTGTCGCGGCGGACGTACTCGGCGTAGGCCGAATCCAGCACCAGCAGCGTGTGCGACGGCAGGCCGGCGCGCAGGCGCTGCACGGCTTCCAGCGGGATGTAGGTGCCAGTCGGGTTGTTGGGGTTGGCGAGATAGCAGATCTTCGTCCGTTCGCCCGCGCGGTCGATCATCGCCTCGACGTCCACCACCATGTCGCGCTCCTTAGCGACGACGGGGGTGGCGCCGCATACGCGGGCGGCTTTCAGGAAGCCCTGGTAGCCGTTCTCGTGGCACAGAACCTCGTCGCCTGGGCCGGCGTAGGTCAGGCAGACGAGTTGGATCAGGTCCTCCGAACCGGCCGTGCAGATAATGCGCTCGGCGTCCAGGTCATAACGGTGCGCCAGCGCGTGGCGCAACTTGTCCTGCCGGGAATCGGGGTACCGGTGGATGCCGGCCGCGGCGTGGCGGTAGGCGGTGAGCGCCTTCGGGCTCGGCCCCAACGGGTTGACGGTGAGCGACAGATCGATCCACGGCCGTTCGTCGCCCGCCGGGCGGGCGGGGCGGTACGGCTTGATCTGGTTCACGCCCGACCGCGGCGACAACAACTCCATGGACACGCTCCGCGCTACTTTGGCATAGGGCCTTGGGGGCATCGGGCCTTGCGGCACGGTGCGCCATTCAATCCGAATCCACGCCGGGCTGCAATCACGACCGGCCCGGACCCCGCGACGTCAGTGGTTCAGGATCTGGCTGAGGAACAGGCGCGTGCGGTCGGAGCGGGGGTTGGAGAAGAACTCGTCGGGCGTGTTCTGCTCGACGATCTCACCGCGATCCATGAAGATCACGCGGTCGGCAACCGACTTGGCGAAGCCCATCTCGTGTGTCACGCACAGCATGGTCATGCCCGACTCGGCCAGCGAGATCATGACGTCCAGCACCTCCTTGACCATCTCGGGGTCGAGCGCCGAGGTCGGCTCGTCGAACAGCATGATCTTCGGGTTCATGCACAGCGATCGGGCGATGGCGACGCGCTGTTGCTGGCCGCCGGAGAGCTGGCCGGGGTACTTCTTCGCCTGCTCGGCGATCTGCACGCGCGTCAAGTACGTCATGGCCATCTCTTCGGCCTCCGCCTTGGGCTTCTTGCGGACCCAGATCGGTGCCAGCGTGCAGTTCTCCAGCACCGTCAGGTGTGGGAACAGGTTGAAGTGCTGGAACACCATGCCGACCTCGCGGCGCACCAGCTCGATGTTCTTCAGGTTACCGGTCAGCTCGATGCCGTCGATGACGATGCGGCCCTTCTGGTGCTCCTCCAACCGGTTCAGGCATCGGATCAGCGTCGACTTGCCCGATCCGGAGGGGCCGCAGATGACGATTCGCTCGCCGCGCCGGACGGACAGGTTGATGTCCTTCAGAACGTGGAACTCGCCGTACCATTTGTGCACGCCGATGCACTGGATGATGTCCTCGCCCTCGGCGTAGGCGTGCGGCTGCGCAGTGGTCTGTGTGGCGGTCATGCCCAATCTCCTGGCGAGGGTGCGCCTAGCGGCGGCGGGAGCGGTTGAGGTCACGCTCCAGGCGCTGGCTGTATTTCGACATGAAGAAGCAGAAGGCCCAGTATATCAGGCCGATGAACAGGTACGCCTCGCGGTAGAAGCCGCGCCACGCCGGGTCGGTCAACGATGCCTTGGCCGTGCCGAGCAGATCGTAAAGGCCGATGATGATGACCAGCGAGGTGTCCTTGAAGAAGCTGATGAAGGTGTTGACCAGCGGCGGGATGGAGATGGCGATCGCTTGCGGCAGGATGATCTTGCCCATCTTCTGCCAGTAGCTGAGCCCCAGGCCGTCCGCCGCCTCGTACTGGCCCTTGGGGATCGCCTGCAGGCCGCCGCGAATGGCCTCCGCCATGTAGGCGGCGGCGAACATGATGAAGGCGATCTGCGCGCGCAGCAGCTTGTCGATGCTCACGCCGGTCGGCAGGAACAGCGGGAACATCACCGACGCCATGAACAGCAGACTGATCAGCGGCACGCCGCGGATCAGCTCGATGTAAGCGACCGACAGCGCGCGGATCGCCGGCATGTCGGAGCGCCGCCCCAGAGCCAGCAGGATCGATACCGGAAACGCCACCGCCAGACCGATCACCGAAAGGATGATCGTCAGCGGCAACCCGCCCCAATACGAGTTCTCGACATAGGTCAGGCCGAACACGCCGCCCCACATCAGCACGCCCACCACCGCTAGCCCGACCAGCCATACCAGCGGGAACCATGGCCGCCAGAACCGCCGGTCGCAACTCGCCGCCAGCAGCAGGATGACCAACATGATCACCGCCAGCGGCCGCCACTGCTCGGCATAGGGATAGGTGCCAAACAGGATGAAGCGCAGCTTTTCGCCGACGAACGCCCAGCACGCCCCGGCGCCGGGCGCCCGGCATTCCTGCGGCGTGGCGCCGAAGCCCTGCGCCTTGATGAACGCCCAACTCACGAACGGCGGGATCATCTGGAACAGCAGCCAGACGATGAGGATCGTCAGAAGGCCGTTGAACCACGTGTTGAACAGGTTCGCCCGGATCCAGGCCAGCGGCCCGACCACGGAGGACGGCGGCCGCTCGTCCGGCAGGCTCATGGTGCTGTGCACGTCACCCGTCATGGCCTAGCGCTCCACCAGCGCGATGCGCTTGTTGTACCAGTTCATGAACAGCGAGATGGTCAGGCTGATCGACAAGTAGGTGCCCATGATGATGGCCACGCCCTCGATCGCCTGCCCGGTCTGGTTGATCGCCGTGTTGGCGATGGAGACCAGGTCCGGGTAGCCGATGGCCAGCGCCAGCGAGCTGTTCTTGGTCAGGTTCAGGTATTGGCTGGTCAGCGGCGGCACGATGACGCGCAACGCCTGCGGCAGCACCACGAGGCGCAACGTGCGGCCCTGCGGCAGGCCCAGCGCGCGCGCCGCTTCCGTCTGTCCCCAGTTCACCGCCAGGATGCCGCCGCGCACCACCTCCGCGATGAAGGCGGCGGTGTAGACGACGAGACCGATGAGGATGGCGAAGAACTCCGGCGACAGCACGACCCCGCCGCGGAAGTTGAAGCCCTGGAGCACCGGCATGTCGAGCGCCGTCGGCGCCCCGCCCGCCACGTAGGCGATCAGCGGCAGGCCGAGGATCAGGCCCAGCCCCACCCATCCCTTCGGAAACGGCTGGCCGGTGCGGTCCTGCCGCGCCTTGGCCCAGCGCCCGACGCCCCATGCCGCGGCAATGCCGACCAGCAGCGCGATGCCCATCGTGCTCCACACCGGGTCGGGCATCGGCGTCGGGAACCACACGCCGCGCTGTGACAGGAACACGCCGGGCAGCGGGTTCATCGCCTGCCGCACCGGCGGCATGCTCTCCGTGATCAGCGCGTACCAGAAGAACAGTTGCAGCAGCGGCGGCACGTTGCGCACCGTCTCGACGTAGACACCGGCCAGCCGGGCGACCAGCCAGTTGCTGGACAGTCGGGCGATGCCCACCAGCGTGCCGAGCAGCGTCGCCAGGATGACGCCGATGAACGACACCTTCAGCGTGTTGAGCACGCCGACCAGCAGCGCCCGCCCGTAGTCGTCGCGCGGCGAATAGTCGATCAGATGCTCGCTGATGCCGAACGACGCCTCGCGTTCCAGGAAGCCGAAGCCGGTGGCGATGGCGCGTCGCGACAGGTTGTCGAGCGTGTTCGAAATGAGATACCAGCCGAGCGCGACCACGGCGCCGATCACCAGAATCTGGTAAACCGTCGCGCGGACCGTCGGATCGTTCAGGGAAAACGAGATTGCGGCGCGTTCGCGCCGGTCGTCCCGGGTTTCGCTGGCCACGGCCCCCTCCGCTCTGCCGACATGGGACGAGAGGGCCGCCCGTCCTGCCGGAGCAGGCGGGCGGCCGTGCCGTCAAGGCGCGCTTACCGGAACGGCGCTGCGTACTGCAGGCCGCCCTGCGTCCAAAGCGCGTTCAGGCCACGTTCCAGCTTCAGCGGGGTGTTCTTGCCCACATTGCGCTCGAAGATCTCGCCGTAGTTGCCGATCTTCTTGATCACGTTGTAGGCCCACTTCTCGTCGACGCCGAGCGCCGCGCCCATGCCCGGCGTCACGCCGAGCAGACGCAGAACGTCGGGATCCTTGCTCTTGAGGTGCTCGTCGACGTTCTTGGAGGTGATGCCCTTCTCCTCGGCTTGGATGGTGGCGAAGACCGTCCACTTGACGATGTCGAACCACTGGTCGTCACCATGGCGCACCGCCGGGGCGAGCGGCTCCTTGGAGATGAGTTCCGGCAGGATCACGTGGTCCTCGGGGTTCGGCGCCACCGAGGCGCGCGTGCCGGCGAGGCCGGAGGCGTCGGTGGTGTACACGTCGCAGCGGCCGGAGAAATAGGCGGCGTTCACCTCGTCGATCGACTCGATGACGACGGGATTGAAGCTCATGCCGTTGGCGCGGAAGTAGTCGGCAAGGTTCAGCTCCGTCGTCGTGCCGGACTGCACGCACACCGTGGCGCCGTTCAACTCCTTGGCGCTCTTCACGCCAAGCTTCTTGGGCACCATGAAGCCCTGGCCGTCATAATAGGTGATCGGTGCGAAGTTCAGGCCGACCGACGTGTCACGGGTCAGCGTCCACGTCGTGTTGCGCGACAGCAGATCGACCTCGCCCGACTGGACAGCCGGGAAGCGCTGCTGCGCCGAAAGCGGCGTGAACTTGACCTTGGACGGGTCGCCGAACAGCGTCACCGCCACGGCACGGCAGTAGTCGACGTCGAGACCGGTCCAGTTACCGGCGCTGTCCGGGCTGCCGAAGCCGGCGAGGCCGGAGTTCACGCCGCACTGAACGAATCCGCGTTGCTTGATGGCGTCCAGCGTGGCGCCGGCCTGGGCGCCGCCCGCTGCGACAAGAGTCATGGCCGCCGCTGCAGCGGCGAGGAAACCCGTTTTCATTGTGTACTCCACCCTGTTCGTGGCCGTCTTTTCATTCGATCTTCTGTGCCCGCGCGGCGCACCTTGCGGTGTGCCGACGCACGCGTGCCACTGAGTGTATCAGCGGCTTTCGCTTTGTCGAATCCTCCGTGTTCCGATCTGATGGTTAATCCATTGTGTTCATGGGCTTATGACAGCGAGATTCCGGGTGACCGCGACGCCGCCCGCCTGCCAAGATGCTCCGCCCCTCCGCGCCACCAGATGGCCGAAACGATACCGGGATCCCCATGAAGGACCTCACGCACGCCAAGCCTGACACCCGCGTCACCCACGCCGGGCGCGATCCATTCGCCAACTTCGGCATCGTCAACCCGCCCGTCTATCACGCCTCCACCGTGCTGTTCCCGACGCTGGAGGCGCTGGAAGACAGCGACCGCCACCCCTTCGAGGGCGTCCATTACGGCCGCATGGGCACGCCGACCTCCTACGCATTCGAAGAGGCGGTGGCAGCACTCGAGGGCGGGTACAAGGCGGTCAACACCGCGTCGGGACTCGCCGCAATCGCCACGGCGCTGACCGCCTTCACCAAGGCCGGCGACCACGTGCTGGTGACCGACAGCGCCTACGCGCCCACCCGGCGCCTGTGCAACGAGGTTCTGGCCGGTTACGGCGTGGAGACCGAGTACTTCGATCCGCTGATCGGCGCCGACATCGCGCGGCTGATCCGGCCGAACACGTCGGTGGTCTTCCTCGAATCACCGGGCTCGCTGACTTTCGAGATGCAGGACGTTCCGGCGATATCCGCCGTCGCCAAGGCGGCCGAGGCCACCGTGCTGATGGACAACACCTGGGCCACGCCGCTCTTCTACAAACCGTTCGAGCACGGCGTCGACGTGTCGATCCATGCCGCCACCAAGTACTTGGTCGGCCACGCCGACGCCATGCTGGGCGTTCTGGTGTGCAACGAGGCGAGCTGGATCCCTGTCAAGCGCAACGCCGTACGGTTTGGAACCTGCGCCGGGCCGGACGACCTCTACCTCGGCCTGCGCGGCCTGCGCACCCTGTCGGTGCGCCTGAAGCGCCACCAGGAAACCGGCCTGATCCTGGCCGACTGGCTGTCGCGCCAGCCGGAAGTCGCGCGCGTTTTGCACCCGGCCCGGCCCGACCATCCCGGCCACGCCCTGTGGAAGCGCGACTTCACCGGCGCCAGCGGCCTGTTCTCGATGGTGATGAAGCCGGTGGAGAAGCCGGCGCTCGCCGCCATGCTCGACCACATGGAGTTGTTCGGCATCGGCTACAGCTGGGGCGGTTTCGAGAGCCTGATCCTGCCGACCAACCCGGCCGCCATCCGCACCGCCACCGCGTGGACCGAACCCGGCCGCCTCGTGCGCATTCACGCCGGCCTGGAAGACCCCGATGACCTGATCAAGGACCTGGAGGCTGCCTTCCGGCGCCTCCGCTCCGCTGCCTGAGGACCCGCCCGCATGACCGAATACGCTGAAGTCCTTGAAGCTATCCGCTTCAACGCCGACGGGCTGGTGCCCGCCATCGCCCAGCAGGAGGGCAGCGGCGAGGTGTTGATGATGGCGTGGATGAACCGCGACGCCGTGGTCGAGACGTTGAACACCGGACGCGTGTGCTACTGGTCACGCTCGCGTGGCGGGCTGTGGCGCAAGGGCGAGACATCCGGTCAGGTGCAGCGCCTGAAGGAGTTCCGCATCGATTGCGACGGCGACACCCTGTTGTTGGTCGTCGACCAGGATGGCGTGGCCTGCCACACCGGCCGACGGAGCTGTTTCTACCGGGCGGTGCGGAACGGCAGCCTGGTGACGGTTTTGGACGTGCTGCGCAGTCCGGAATCTCTCTACGGTGGCAAGAATGACACGCCGGCCTAGCCCATGCTGCACTGCCACGGCAAATTGATCTATGTCAACGTAGGCACTCCAACGTTCGGGTTAGAACCTCGGCTGTCTCTAACCCTCCCTGTAATCGCCTATGCCGGGGGTTCCATTCGGAACCTCCGGCTTTTTTTCGTGCGTGGTAGGACCACTTAGTGCGACGTAGCGAACACAGCAGGGCGATTTTGCGCAAGTTTCTTCGTTTTGATGCAGATCAAGGTTGCCACGTATGCCGATTAGCTATATGACACCTCGTCTCTAACCCTCCCTGTATTGACTACGCCGGAGCTTCCCAAAGGAGCTCCGGCTTTTTTCGTTCCGGGCCACACCGTCAGCTTTGCCAACAGATGAAATGTTGACCTGGATCAAGGGGTGGCAGAGCGCGGAGGCGTACAAACAAATCGTCTCTAACCCTCCCTGTTTTGCGTCTCGGGAGGCTCCGGTTCCGGGGCCTCCCATTTTTTCGTCAGGGTTTTGGACGACGGCTGCGGGTCCAGCGGGCAAGCGCGCCCAACGCCGCCACGGGCACGACGATGATCGCGCCGGTCAGGACATAGGGCAGCGCCCAGCGCACGATGCCCATGAAGAATTCCACCACGTCTGCCAGTGTCGACCATGTGTCGGTCAGGATGCGCGCCGGGTTGATGTCGAACGCCGACAGCGCGAACCCGACGAGAAAGCTGGCGACGACGATCTTGACGATCCAATCCAATGGTCCACCTCCCTTGGAATTCCGGGGTACGGCGGCGTGTTTTCCGGTAAACGGCCGGTACTCTCAGCGGTTCCGCTTGAGCTTACCCGTCTCGGCGGTGCCCTGCCAGCGGCGGTCGCGCACCGGCGGCCCCACACGCGAAGGAGTGGGATCATGGGAAAGCGACACGATTTATGGGCGGTGGCCGGACTGCTGGTCGGCCGCTACGGCCGGCGTGCCGGTGCAAAGGCAGAGGCCAACGCGGCCAAAGCCGAACGCGACGGTGACGGCGAGGCGAAGGCTATCTGGACGGACGCCGCGCACGTGTTGGACAGACATGACACGGCGCATACGACGAAGAACTGACCGGCCAAGCCGGCGCCATCCGTTATCCCCAGAATCTGTGGATAACTCTGTGGAGCCTACGGCGGAAACGCCGCGGCGAGCACGCTCATTTGCGAACGCCTAAAGTTTAGGCATTGCGCATTGTCCTTGAGTTCTGCCGCTTTCGGCGTATCCGGCACGCGTTTGTATGAGTCAAGCGGCGACTCTGCCGCTTAGCCGGGCGGCGTTCCGCACCGTGGATAACTCCGATGGCGCGCACACGGAAGGGCACCGCCCCAATCGGGGGTGGCGCGCCCTGCTGGATTCGAACCAGCGACCTACCGCTTAGAAGGCGGTTGCTCTATCCACCTGAGCTAAGGGCGCCCTACCCGTGGGAACGGGGGCGCACCGGCCTGTTGTCGATGCGCGTCAGATGCGCGGCCGGTCCATTCGGAAATTGTCGGCGTAGTTGCGCGGACGCACGCGGCGCACGGGGGCATCCTGCACGGTGTACTCCCATCCCTTGCGCTCGGCGAAGGCGATGGCGTCCTCCTTCGAATCGAAACGCAGCTTCACCTGGTTGAGCGTGTCACCCGAGCTGATCCAGCCCATCAACGGCTCCGGCCGGCGCGGCGTCTCGATCTCGTACTCCAGCTGCCACGACTGCGTCTTGGCACGCCCGGACTGCATGGCCGTCTTGCTCGGCTGATAGATCCGGACCTTCATGGCGCTGCTGCTCCTTCTTCCTACACGAACGCTTCTCATACGGTGGTCGGGGCGCCCGGATTCGAACCGGGGTCCTCCAGTACCCAAAACTGGCGCGCTGACCAGACTGCGCTACGCCCCGTCGCCGTGCTGTCAGATACACGAACCGCGCCCCGACGGCAAGGTGAAGCTCTTTCCCGACATGCGCTTGACGGGAGGAGGCACCACGGATAGACGGGCACGATGCCCGATGCCCCCAACAACGCCGTCGCCGCGGTGGTCGTCACCTATCACCCGAACGCCGCCGTGACGCGCACGCTGGCGGCGGCACTGGCGCAGGCGCGCTGGCTGGTGGTGGTCGACAATGCCTCTCCGCTCGACCGGCTGGCGCCGGTGGAGACCGCGGTCCAGGCGGCCGGCGCACGGGCGGACCTGCTGCGCAACACCGAAAACCTGGGCATCGCCGCCGCGCAGAACCGGGGCATCGCCTGGGCCCGCACCCTTGGAGCCCGGCACATTCTGCTGCTGGACCAGGACAGTGTGCCGCTGCCGGGCATGGTGGCGGCACTGCTGGGTGCCCTGGACTCGGGCGTGCGGGTCGGCATGGCCGTGCCGGTCACCGCCGACGGCGGGCAACGCAAGCCCACGCGGTTCCTCACCTCCGTCGATGGCCGGCGGGCAATCGGGCAGGCAGTGGATCAGGCGCTGCTGCATCACGTGCTGTACGCCATCGCGTCCGGCAGCCTGATCCCCGTGGACGTGCTGGACAGCGTCGGGCCGATGCGGGAAGATTTCTTCATCGACTTCGTGGATGTCGAATTCGGGTTGCGCCTGCGCCGCGCCGGCTGGGACATCGTCGCGGTGCGCGACGCCCACCTGCAACACCGCCTCGGCGCCTACGAGGAGCGCCGGCTGTTCGGCCGCACGATTCCGGTGACCCACCACAGCGCCCAGCGCCGCTATACCCAGTACCGCAACCGCGTGCGCACGTTGCGGCTCTACGGCCGGGTCATGCCCGCCTTCCTGCGCGCGGAGTTGCCCGCGATCCTCGTGGACCTGCTGCGCCTCGCGCTGTTCGAGCGCGGGCGGCCCGCCAAGATCGCCGCCACGGTGCGCGGCGTGTTGGCCGCGCTGTTCGGCCGCGCCTGATCGCAAGGATCAGGCGGGATCGCCCCGGAAGCTCCACCGGACGGCGCCGCCGTCCGGCGCACGCACGGCGCGCAGGATGAAGCCGTGCGTCAGCAGGTGGCGCGCCCGGCCCAGCGTCAGCCGATCGGCCAGCCGCGTCCGCCGCCCCGGCTCCAGCCCGAGCAGCACGCCGCGGTCCACGGTCAACCCGCCGCATTGCAAAAGCTCCACGGCGGTATCGCGTACGAAGAAGCGCAGGTGCGTGCGGTCGAGGATTCCCCAGTCCGCGTAGCGCCAACGGTTGCCCAGCACGAGCCCCAGCGACACCGAAAAATGCGCCACGTTGGGCAGCGAGGCAATCAACGCCCCCTCCGGCGCCAGCAGCCGCGTCAGGCGGCGCACGGAGTCCCACGGGTCGGGCAGGTGCTCCAGCACGTCGAGCGCCATGACGAGGTCGAGCGAACCGGGCGCGACCAACACACCGCCGGTCCCCTTGCCCGCTTCCAGGTCCATGCGGGTGAGATCGCCGACCACCAGCCGATCGACGCGCTCACACGCCGCCGCAGCAGCAGCGGGTTCGATCTCCACGCCGATGGTCTCTTCCGCGCCACGTTCGGTCTTCAGCCACGCCAGCGTGGCGCCGGTGCCGCAGCCGATCTCCAGCACGCGACGGGTGCGCGCGGGCAGCAGCGGCGCCACGTCGCGGCGCACTTGGTCGTGATAGGCCGTGCTGCCGAAGCCGCCCGGATCGCCGTCCATCCTCATCTCCACATCATCGTCAGCAGGGCCATGTACGCCACCGCGGCCCCGCCACAAATCAGGCCCAAGGTGCGCATCGCCTCCGCCCGCCCGGTCAGGCGGCCGGCCATCACCAGAATCACCAGCAGGTCGCCGCCCGTGCGCAGCGTCCAGGTGATCGCCGCGCCCAGGATGCCGTACTGCCCGGCCAACAGATAGAGCGCTCCCAGATAGAGTGGCAGTTCGGCCGCGTGCAGCTTCGCCGTCAGGTCGGCCCGCCCCATGCCCTGGATCACCGCGAAGGGCACGTAGGCCACCGCATTGAAGAACACCCCCAGCACGAGGACCAGCAACACCGGTGCCGCCTGGTCCGCGAACCCGGCTCCCAGCCACAGTGACAGCCCCCAATGCCCGGCCAACGGCACCAGCACCAGCACCGGCAGGAAGACGCCGGCCACCGCCGTGCCGCCACGCTCGACGAACGACGCCAGACGCTCCGGCCGGCCACGGTCGGCGGCGGCGGTCGGGAACAAGGCGCCCGCCAGCGCCGCCGGGACGAACAGCAGGCGGCTCACCACCTCGAACGGCGTGGTGTAGTACGCCACCGCCGACAGTGGAACCAGGGTGGCGAGCACGAATCGGTCGGCGTAGATCATCACCGGGCCGACCACGTTGCTGACCGTCATCCATCCGCCGGCGACCAGAACGTGGCGCAGCGATTCGCTGCGACGCCCGATGCCGTCGAACAGACCGGGCGTCACGCGGGCGGCCAGCACCATGTAGGCGGCAAGCCCGGCGGCGCGGCCAAGCGCGATGGCCGTGATCACCGCGATCAGGCTGTCGGTGAAGGGCAGGACGAACAGCGGGCTGAGGTAGTTCAGCACGCCCACCGGCACCTTCACCGCGTTGGACAGGTCGAACCTGTGCATCCCTTCCAGAATGCCGCGGAAGCCGCCGGTCAGCAGCGCCGTGGGTACGATCAGCGCGACGATCCGCAGCGCCGTGGCGATCTCCGCGCCGCCGACGCCATCGGCGTGCACGACATGGTGCGCCAGCCAGCCGGCGGACAGCCATACCGCCACCCCGGCGGCGGCACCCAGCGCCCCCATCAGCACCAGCGGCGGCCACACCTCGCCGGGCAAATCGGTGTCCCGGCCCTGCCCCACCAGTTCGGCGATGCGTTGCGTCAGCGCCCGCCCCATTCCGAAGTCGAGCAGTGTCAGGTAGCCGAGCAGCGCCCAGGTGAGCGTCAGCGCACCGAACCGCTCCAGCCCGATGTGACTGATCAGCAGCGGGATCGACAGCACGGCCGCGGCCAGTGGCATGCCCTCGCCGAGAAGGTTCCAGCCGGTGTTGCGCAACAGGCGCGAGCGAAGGGCGGCGGCGATCAAGGCGAGTAGCTTCCAAAGGTCAAGGCGCGAAGGCCAAGGTGCGAACGTATGGGCGGCGCGCATACTGCCACCGGCACCGGCGCTACGCCACGCCGCGCAGCAGGCCGGCAAGGCGGGGGGCCAGCGCGCTTACCGCATAGTGCTCCTCGATCACCGCACGGCCGTGCCGACCCATGGCGGCGGCGCGGCCGGGATCGGCCAGCAGGGTGGAGAGCGCCTCCACCCATGCCTCCGTCGAATCGGCGGCGAAGCCGACGTCGCCGTGGGCCAGAACGTCCGTGTTCATTCCGATCGGCGACACCACGGCGGGACGGCCGGCGCACAGGTACTGGAGCATCTTGAAGCCGCACTTGCCCCGCTCCCACGGGCTGTCGGTCAGCGGCATGAGACCGACGTTGAGGTCGGCAAAGAAGCCCGCCTCCACCGCGGGCGACCAGGAAACGAAGTCGACACGCTCCGCCGGCAGGCGGTGGAAGGTTGGCGGCAGATCGGCGCACACCGCCAGCCGGGCGCGCGGGAAGCGGTCGAGCACCGCCGCCAGCGCGTCCTCGATGCCCTCCAGGTAGCGCAGGTTGCCCGACGTCCCGATCCAGCCGATGACTGCGTTGCCCGCCGGATAGGGCGTGGCCGGCAGGGCCGTGGTGTCGACCGCCGTGGGCAGCACGGCGACGCGGGCGTTCCAGGCGGCGTAGACCTCGGCCAGCCAGTTGTTGCCGCACACAACCAGATCGCAGGCGCGCGCCAGCCGTTCGGCGGTTCGGCCGTCGCGGAACAGGTGGATGGCGTCGTCGACGTCCAGCACACGCGGACGTCGCGTCCAGCCCTCCAGCGTCACCAGGGTCGACAGCAATTCGCGCTGCAGAAGCGTGACGTCGGCCCGGTGACTGCAGGCCACCGCGGGCAAGCGTTGCAGCAGCGATGCCCCGGCCCACGCCGGGCGCAGCCAGCGCGCGCGCGGCGGGTAGGCGCCGAGCGGCGCCGGCCTTTCGTCGATCTCCACGCCCAGCGACGCCAGCGCCGGCACGTACTGGCGGACGCGAAAGCGCGCGGCAGGCACGGTAGCGCCGCCGGTGAAGGCCATGACGCGGAGGGATTTGCTGGCCGTCATTCGTGCCTCAGCGCCTCGATCGGGTTGAGCTGCGAGGCGCGCCGCGCCGGATAGAGGCCGAAGAACACGCCGACCACGCCGCTGACGCTGACCGACAGGATGACGGCGTCCAGGCTGATCAGCACCGGCCAGCCGGCCGCGCGCGCCACCACCATGGCCACTCCGGCGCCGAGCAACACGCCCACCCCGGCGCCGATCACCGACAGGGTCGTCGATTCGATGAGGAACTGCATGAGGATGTCGCGCCGTTTGGCGCCCACGGCCAGCCGCAGGCCGATCTCCCGCGTCCGCTCGGTGACCGAAACCAGCATGATGTTCATGATGCCGATGCCGCCCACCAGCAGCGACACCGCCGCCACCGCCGCCAGCAGGAAGGACAGCGCGCGCGACGACGCATCCCGCGTGGCCGCCACCTCGCTCAGGTCGCGCATCCAGAAATCGTCGTCCTGCCCATCGGTCAGCCGGTGGCGCTGGCGCAGCAGGTCCTTGATCTGGCGCTGGGCTTCCGGAACGTCGAAGCCCTCGCGCACCTTCACCGCCATGGCGTGGATGAAGCGCGGGTTGGCCTTCGCCATGCCGGGGATGTTGCGCTTGGCGGTGCTCAGCGGCACAAAGACGACGTCGTCCATGTCCTGGCCGCTGCTGTTCTGTCCCTTGGCGGCCAGCACGCCGATGACGGTGACGGGCGTGGAGAGCAGGCGCACCGTCTGCCCCACCGGATCGCCGCCGCCGAACAGCTTCTCCACCACCGTGTGGCCGAGCAGGATGACCTTGTTGTTCTGCGCAACATCCTGTTCGGAAATGCTCCGGCCGGCCGCGACGGTCCAGGTCCGCGCGTCCAGATAGTCGGGCGTGACGCCGAACAGCGTGGTGTTCCAGTTCTGGTTGCCGGCCACCACCTGCAGGCCCCACCGCACGTAGGGGGCGGCGATCTCGGCTTCCGGGATCTCGGCGATGATGGCGACCGCGTCATCCTCGGTCAGCGAGGCGGCGGTGCCTGCCCCCAGCCGGACGCCGCCACGCGCCACGCTGCCCTGCCCGACCAGCAGGAGGTTGGTGCCCAGACTGGCGATCTGCTGGAGCACCTGATTGCGCGCGCCCGATCCGACGGCGACCATGGCGATCACCGCCGCCACGCCGATGACGATGCCCAGCATGGTCAGCGATGTGCGCAGCGGGTTGGCCCGCAGCGCGTCCAGCGCGGTGCCAATGGCGTCGAGCACGTTCATGGAACAGACTCCTGCGCGGCCTGCACCCGGTCTTCCACCACCTTCCCGTCGAGGAAGGAGAGCACACGGCCGGCGTAGCGCGCGACGTCCGGCTCGTGCGTCACTAGAACAATGGTGATGCCGGAGCGGTTGAGCTGCTGAAACAGGGCCATGATCTCCCGCGTGGTGCGGGTGTCCAGCGCGCCGGTCGGCTCATCGGCCAGCAGCAGCGCCGGCCGGTTGACCAGCGCGCGGGCGATGGCCACGCGCTGCTGCTGCCCGCCGGAGAGCTGCGTCGGCCTGTGGTGCGCCCGCTCCGCAAGACCGACGGCGGCCAGCGCCTCGGTCGCGCGCGCGGCGCGCGCGGCGCGGTCCAGTCCGGCATAGACCATCGGCAGTTCGACGTTGGCCTGCGCCGTTGCGCGCGACATCAGGTTGAAGGACTGGAAGACGAAGCCGATCTTGCGGTTGCGCACTTCGGCCAGGGCGTCCGGGTCCAGGCCACTGACCTCCTCCCCGTCCAGCCAGTAGCGGCCGGCGTCGGGGCGGTCCAGGCAACCCAGGACGTTCATGAAGGTCGATTTGCCGGACCCCGACGGCCCCATGACGGCGACGAAGCTGCCACGTTCCACGGCGACGTTGACGTCCACCAACGCCGGCACCCGGTGCGGGCCCATCGAGTAGGTCCGGCACAGGCCTTCCGTGCGGATCAGCGGCGCCTCAGAAGGCAAGGCGCGGCCCCCGGCTCGCGGCGGCCTGCGTGTTCATGCCGACGATCACCTCCTGCCCCGGCACCAGTTCGCCACCGACCACCTCGGTGAAGCTGCCGTCGCTGATGCCGGCACGCAGATGCACCGCCTGGGGCTGGCCACCGGGGCCGACGACCCAAACCGTGCGCGGGGTCACCACGGTTTTCGCCCCGCCGCCGTTCTTCAGCGCGTCGAAGCGGGCGCGCTGTTCGGCATCAAGGATGGCGGCGATGCCCTCCTCGGCCGTGCGGCGGATCTCCCGCGCCTCGGCGCGGCGGCGCTCGGCATCGCCTTCGCGCGCGCCAAGTGCGGCAAAGCGCTCGCGCGCCTGTACCACCACGCGGTCGATCTGGGCACGCTGGCGATCGTCCAGAGACAATTCGCTGTCCAACCGGCGCACCATCGCCTCCACCGACGCGGCCCCTCGCCCGCCGCCGGACGCCGGTGTGATCGTGACCGGCGCCGCGGCGGTCTCGGCCGGTGCGGTGGTGCCCATCGGGCGGAAGCGCAGGGCGGCGTTCGGAACCTTCACCGCATTCGGGCGTTCATCCACCGCGACGCGCAGGTTGGCCGTCATGCCCGGCAGCAGGCGCAGTTCGGCGTTCTCCACGGTAATGGCGACGATGTAGGTGACGACGTTCTGCTGCGTCTCCGGCGCCAGCCGCACCTCGGCCACCGTGCCGTGGAACGTCTCGCCGGGGTAGGCGCCGACGGTGAAGCTGGCCGCCAAGCCTTCACGCACGCGGCCGATGTCCGCCTCGTCGATGTTGGCCAGCACCCGCATCTGGCGCAGGTCCTGGGCGATGTTGAACAGCTTCGGCGCCTGCAGGCTGGCGGCAACGGTCTGGCCGACGTTCACCTGCCGGTCCACCACCACCCCGTCGATGGGCGAGCGGATGACCGAGCGGTCAATGTCCACCTGAACCAGTTGCATGGCGGCGGTCCGCTGGAGCACGTTGGCGCGCGCCACCTCCACCTGCGCCGCGGCGATGCGGGCCGACGCCTCGGCCGAGGCGACGGCGGCCTCCGCCTGCTGGCGCTGGGCTTGGGCGGAGGTGATCTGCGCACGCGCCGTGCGGAAGGCGGTCTGCGCCTTTTCCAGGTCGGCGGCGGCGACGACGCCGCGCCCGCGCAGGTCCTCCCGCCGGGCGAAGTCGCGTTCGGCTTCCTGCATCGCCAGTTCGGCGCGCAGCACCGCGGCCACGGTGTTGGCCACGTTGGCGCGCGCGCTGGCGACGTCCGCGTGCGACTTCTCAAGCTGCGCCTGCTGCACGTTGAACGTCGCCTGCGCCGCCTCCAGGTCGGCCTGGGCCGAGGCGAGGCGGGCCTTCAGCTGCGTGTCGTCGAGGTTGGCGAGCACCTGCCCGACCTTGACCGCGCTGTTGAAGTCGGCGTGCAACTGGGCGATCTGGCCGGACAACTGGGAGCTGACCTCCACCGTCACCACGGCGTTCAGGGTGCCGGTCGCGGTGATGGCGCTGACCAGCGGGCCCTGCTCGACCCGGGCGGTGCGGTAGCTGGGGGCGGCCTCGGCACGGTCCAGGTACAGGTACGCGGCGACCGCCGCCGCGGCCAGAAGCACCAGCACCAGCAGGGTCGCAAGACGCCGAATCATCCGATGGCTCCAGGAGGTTCCGGGGCGGATCCCCTGATCGTAAACGTCTCAAATACGGCAACGGTGCGGCAAAGGCGCTCCGGGCTGGACGGCAGCGCTATTTGGCAGTGCCGAGGCTGGGGTGCGCCACCCGGTCGCCGGGGCGTATGCCCAGCCGGGCGCTCATGCCGCCGTTGATCTCCAGGATGCCCTTGACCGGACCGGCCGAGCGGACCCCCTCCAGCGAGTGCGGGACGGCGCGCTCGTGAATGTTGACGATGCGGCCGTCGGCGCCGATGAAGATCATGTCGAGCGGGATCAGCGTGTTCTTCATCCAGAAGGTCGCCGGCTGCGGCCGGTCGTAGACGAACAGCATGCCGGCGTCCGGCTTCATCGTCTCGCGGAACATCAGGCCCTGGGCCTGCTGGGCGGGCGTATAAGCCAGTTCCACGTCGAAGCGGAAACGTCCGCCACCCGCCGTCTCGACGGTGAGCGAGGAGCGCTCGAAGGTTTCCAGCGCGATCGCTGTGCCGGCAGCCAGCAGCAGGCCCAGGCACACCAGCACGCTTTGAAGAATCCGTCCGATCATCGGGATTGTCGTCTCTCAACACGGGGTCGGCATCGCCGCGAACCATGCCGCCCGGACGCGCCGCTGTCCAGGGCGCAAACGCCGGGCGTCAGGACGGGGAAGCTGCGGTGGGCGGGCGGGACGAAGGGTACAACTCGTCCTTCACCGGCCCCACCGATTTGACCGAATAGCCTGGGCGGGCGCTGAAGCGGCGTTGCGCGCGCTCCGCCGCGTCGCGGTCGCTTTCCGCCCACACCAGATAGTCGCGCCCGGCGGCCCATTCGGCGGCCAGCGGGTGGTTGGCGTCCACCTCGCGGATCTGGGTGTTGACGACGGTAACCAGCCATTCCTTGTCGCCGTTGTTCCGGCGGTCGGACAGGATCAGAAGGCGTGGTCGGCGCTGCGCCTGCGCCTCGGCCAGCCTCTGCTGCACGTCGGCCTGCTTGCGGCGGGATTCGATCAGCGCGTTGGTGATTTCGTCGATCTCCTTAGAACCTATTCCAGTAGGGAGACGAACTCCCAGACGGTGACAGCGCAGACGATGTGGAGCATGGCCTCGTAGGTGAGGGCGAGCTTTTCCCAGCGGACCAGGATGCGGCGATAGCGGTTCAGCCAGG
>Ga0196970_1000126_pt1 | contig 119619 bp, 108 predicted proteins | sample S1v_513CmetaG_FD_148672 | JGI IMG/M metagenome (GOLD analysis project Ga0196970, IMG submission 148672) | Soil microbial communities from Anza Borrego desert, Southern California, United States - S1+v_5-13C | ecosystem: Environmental > Terrestrial > Soil > Desert | place: USA: California... | reverse complement strand
TCCCGGCTAGCCCTAGAATGAGATGGTGGAAGGGGTAGGATTCGAACCTACGTACGCTGACGCGGGCAGATTTACAGTCTGCTGCCTTTAACCACTCGGCCACCCTTCCTACGCCGTTCCGGGGGTGTGCCCCGAACGGAAGCCGCACTATGAGAATTTTTCGGGCCGTGTCAACACGTCTGAATGCACGGAGCGAAGAATTCTTTATACAGGTCCTCCGACCCGCGACTTCCGCCCCCGGAGTGCCATGACCCGCCCCCGCAAGCCCGCCCCCTCCGCCGCCGCGAAAACCGGCCAAAATGAACGCTCTCACGGCCAGAAGCCCGGCCGCGAGCGCCGCCCCGAGGCGCCGCGCGGGGGCGAGCGGCGCCCCGGCGGGCATGGCGGGGCGCCGGCCGGAATGCTGTACGGAATCCATCCCGTGGCCGCCGCCTGGACGAATCCGGAGCGCCGCGTGCGCCGGCTTCTGGCCACTGATTCGGGCCTCGAGGCGCTGGCCGATGCGTTCGCCGAGGCGAGGCGGCAGGGAATTGCCCGCCCCGAGCCGACTCCGGTGGAGCGCGCCGAACTCGACCGCGTCCTGCCGCCCGGCGCCGTGCACCAGGGCGTGGCGCTCGACGCCGGCCCGCTGCCGGAGATGGGCCTGGACGAGCTGTGCACCGCCGCGGGCGTCGATTCGCGGATGCTGCTGATCGTGCTGGATCAGGTGACCGACCCCCACAACGTGGGCGCGATCCTGCGCTCCGCCTCGGCCTTCGGCGCGCGCGGCGTCCTGGTCACCGAGCGGCACGCGCCCGAGGTGACCGGCGTGCTGGCCAAGAGCGCGTCGGGTGCCCTGGAGGCCGTGCCGCTGATTCGCGTCGGCAACCTCGCCCAGGCGCTGGGGCAGCTTCAGCAGGCCGGCTTCTGGTGCGTCGGGCTGGCCGAGTCGGGTGCGCGCACGCTGGCGGAACTGGACTTCTCCGGGCGCACGGCGATCGTGCTGGGGGCCGAGGGGCCCGGCCTGCGCCGCCTCACCATGGAGCGCTGCGACGAGATCGCCCGCCTGCCGACGCAAGGGCCGATCGGCAGCCTGAACGTGTCCAACGCCGCCGCCGTGGCGCTGTACGAGGTTGCACGGCGACGGTAGGCGCACTTGTCCGCGACGCGGCGGGACGCTAGTCTGTGCCCCCGTCGTCGCACGGCATGCCGGATTAGCTCAGTTGGTAGAGCAGCTGATTTGTAATCAGAAGGTCGCGGGTTCAAATCCTGCATCCGGCACCATTTTTCGTCGCATTGGGCTTTCGTCAATTCGCGCACCGGTCGGCCTATGCCGGGAGCCGGGATCGACGATTCGGCCTGCGACTCTCTCGCATTCCGACATCGAACGGAGCCGCCCGGCTTCGCCGTCCCGTACCCCGCCTCCCCTTTCGCGCGGAGAGGCGGGACGCGTTAGATTCCGAGTCGACCCGACGCCATGGGGTCGCCTCCCTGTTCAACTGGCCCGCCCGCCGACCGGGCGGGCCGTTTTTCTGCGAGGCGCCATGCCGATCTTCGTCTTCCCCGATGAGCCGGTCTGGAACGAGGAGGCCGATGCGGTGGAATTCGCCGTCGAGGTCGGCGAGTACCGCGGCCGCGTCTTCGTGCCGCGTCGCGCCCTGCAGACCCTGCTCGGCCACACCCCGAAGCCGGAGGAGGCGCTGCAGGCCGTCAGCCTCGAACCGGCGGTGTTCGAACGGGCCGTGGAACTGCGCATCACCGACCGCGCGCTCGACCCCGACGCCAACATCCACCTGACCGCGCGGGACATCCGCCGCGCCGCGCCGCACTAGGCGATTCGGGCAGCGATTCGGGCGGCAGGTGCGTTTCGGATGAATTGCTCGATCAACAGTCCGTGCTACGATCCCGGTCGGAGGCACGTCGCATGAGTCACGACCAGCAGCACGCGGGTGGCGGGACCGACGGCGCCGGGCGCCCGCCCGGCTTCCTGGTCCGGTCCTTTCCGGAGGATCCGGACTGCGTCGGCGTCCGCATCACCGACCGCGAGTACCTGCTGACCCGCCAGGACGCCATCGAGCTGGCGCTGCTGCTGCTCGATTCGGCCGGGGTGAACCTCCTGAGCGGCCTCGCGCCGCCGAACTCCAGCCGCTAGAAGGCCCCCCGTGGACGCAGAACGCGCGATCACCCTCCTCGTCCTCGGCGCCGCCATCATCGGCGTCGGCGTGGCGCTGCACCGGCAGGGCGCGCTGGGCCGCGGCGCCCTGGCCCTCGTCGTCGCCATGACGGTGACGATCGTCGGCTTCCTGTTCCTCACCTATTCCTGACGGGACCTGTTCCTGACGGGAACCCGCCCGCGGCGCCTCGGTTCACAGGGGACGAACGTCCCGCAACCGAACGCCGACGGAAGGCTGCCCCCATGGCTTCTGAGAACGATCCGACCAAGCGCCCGCCCAACACGGCGGCCGAGCGCCTGCGCACCGACATCGACGCCGGGCGCACCGGCGACAAGGTCCCGCACCCCGACCCCGCCGCGGCCCCCCTGGGCACCGACGACGAGGCCGCCGGCACCCGGCCGCCTCCCGCCATCGCCGACGACCGCATCGCGCCGGAGAACGCGCGCATACCACCCGGACAGAAGAAGGGCCCCACCCGCGGCGACCCCTACAGCGGCTGATCCGAGGAGGCTGATCCGAGGGGGCCGATCCGACCGGGACCAATCCCCAGAACGAAGGACCCCGCCGGCGGATGGGCCGGCGGGGTTCGTTCGTGCGCATCCGTACGGACGCGGCGGCAGGGACCTCCGTGGGCGCCCGTCCGAGCCGATCAGAAATAGCGCTCGGCGATGCGGACCACGTCGTCCGGCATGACCCGCGTGGTGATCGGGGCCTTGTAGGTCCCCTTCTTCGGATCGGAGCCGCGTGTGATGAGGACGAAGTCCTCCTTGGCGCGGTAGGTGAAGCCGCCGGCCATGGCGATGGCCGACAGCGCCGTCATGCCGTTGACGTACTGGTACTGGCCGGGATTGCGCACCTCGCCCAGGATGAAGAACGGCCGATGGTTCAGCACCTCGACACTGACCTTGGCGTCCTTGACGTAGCCCTGCGACAGGCGCTTGGAGATGTCCTGCTCCAGGGCGCGGGTGGTGCGGTCACGGGCCGGCACTTCGCCGATCAGGGGCATGGCGACCTGGCCCGAGCTGTCGACGCGGAACTCGCCCGACAACTGGTCCTCGCCGAAGACGATGACGCGCACGGCGTCGCCCGGGCCCAAGCGGTAGTCGGTGGACATCGCCAGGCCTTCCGGCTCCATCGGGGCGTCGATGCCGGCGCAGCCGGAAACACCCGCGCCGACGGCGGCGCCGATGACGGACATCCCGAGCACGCGGAACAACTTACGTCGATTCATCCCAAACCCTTCCCTCGCTCGTGTTGCCGAACGGATTGCCGCGCCCGGCGCGGCAGCCCCCGGTGGTTCCGAGTAGAAAGTAGCAACTCGCGGCGGTTCGGGAAAAAGTGGAGACGAATTACCCCCTGGGGGCGGATCGGCTAGACCCCTTTGGAGGTCCCCAAAACGAAAGCGCCCGCCGAATTGGCGGGCGCCTTTATACCTGACCTACGACCCCTATGACTTCAGCGCTGTTTAGAGCTGAGCGCCGAGGCGCAGGTATATGAGGTTGTCTTTGTAATCGTTGACGCTGTTCGACTTGCGGCTCTCGAAGGTGTAGCCGCCCGTCAGGAAGAAGTTGCGGTTGATGTTGTAGGTGGCGCCGGCGCCCAGCGTGTAGACCTTGTCCGAGCGGTCGATGCCGTTGAACTCGTCCTGGCGGTACTGGATGCGGCCGTTGAGCAGCAGCGAGCGCAGCAGCTCGTGATCGACGCCCAGGGCGAACAGCGTGCGGGTGTAGCTCGACGCCAGGGCCACGCCCTGGAACGCCGTCGTTTCGCGCACCGTCCGGCTGATCCGGCCCTGCACGGTGGTCAGCTGCGTTACCGTCCAGGTCAGCGAGCCGCCGAAGCCGATGCCGCTGAAGTCCTTCAGGCGCGGGTCGCTGTAATCCTTGGCAAGATAGCCGACGTAGGCTTCGCCGGTCAGCAGGCCGGTCAGGTCGGCGGAGGCGCCGACGGCGAACTCCTGGCCCGTGGAATCGCGCTCGAAGCCCGCGAAGTCGGTGTCGCGGCGGTAGCTGGTCTTGCTCAGCGCGCCCTGGACGAAGGCCTCGTAGCCGTCCATGAACTCATAGCCGACGCGCGCCGTGCCGGCGTATTCCCAGCGGTTGCGGTCGTCCTGCGGGTCGATGAAGCCGCCCACCAGCCTGGCGTCGTCGAACTCGTAGTAGGTCGCCTGACCGCTCAGCCGGGCGCGGACGCGGTTGAAGGTCTGGCGCAGCCCCACCTCGCCGCCGGTGGTGCGATAGATGATCGGCTCGTCGACCGAGAACAGCACGTCCGGGTCGCCCGGGCTCTCGTGGTTGCGGCGGTGGAACAGCTCGGCCGACAGCGCGGTGCTGCGGGTGATGTCCAGGCGGCCGTTGGCGTTGAGCTGGTAGTCTTCGTAGTTCAGGCGCTTGAACTCGCGGAAGCGCGCGACGTCCGCCTGGGCGGTGAAGTTCAACGCGTGGTTGTTCCAGTCGGAACGCACGGCCACCTGCGGGCGGAGCAGGAAGATGAAGTCGTGCTCGGTGTTGTTCTGCGTCGCGAAGACGTTGCTGTCGTAGGTCGTGCCCGCCTCGACGCGCGGCAGGATGTTGAACCCGCCCGCGCGCACGCCGAGCTGCTCGACCTCGGGGCGGCGACGCTCCAGCACCGTCTCGCCACGCTGGAGATCCTGGGCGGTGGCCGGAGCGGATGTCTGGACGGTCAGGCCGGCCGCCGTGACGGCGAGGGCGAAAATCGACAGGGAGGTGTGCTTCATTGGGTCACCGCGCTAAGGCTAGACGGCCAAGGGAATGCATTGTACGCCGTCCCGCGCCGGAACGGTCAATGGATGCAAAGACAACTCACACCGTGACGCCAAGGCAACAGTGAAGCAAGGGCGCCAGGGTTTTTGCGCGCCGCTGTGTTCCTGGCGCAACAAAACACGCCGTTTACGCGCAACCACGCCTCCCGTTTCATCACGGACCAAGACGAAGGTTATAGATCTACTCGGCGGAACGCAGGCGCCGGCCGACCGCGCGGCACAGTTCCTCCAGCCGCCCGGCGGGACTCAAGGGGCCGATGGCGGCTTGCAGGCGGCCGACGTTCAGGACGAACTCGTCGTGGTGGCGCGGGTCGGTGATGCGCAGTTCGCCGGCCCCGTATCCTTCCATCACCCACAGCGCCAGCCGCCCCACCTCGACCGCGCGGCCGGAGCCGACGTTGAACGTGCCGGTCAGGCCGTTCTCCAGCACCGCCGCCAGGGCACGGGCGAAATCGTCGTCGGGCAGGAAGTCGCGCCGCACGAACGGGCTGACGTCGAAGCGGATGCACCCCTGCGCCGACAGCGTGTCCAGCATGCGGTTCATGAACATGGCCCGGCCGGGCACCCGGTCGAAGCCCACGATGTTGGCGATGCGCAGCACCGTCAGCCGTTCGCCCAGCAGGGCGCGCAGCGCCTCCTCCGTGCGCAGCTTGTTGGCGCCATAATGGTCGGTGGGGCCGAGGAACGCATCCTCGGCCGCCCCGCCGGCCTCCAGATCGGCCAGCGCGGCCGGGTCATAGACCTTGCGCGTGCTGAGCAGGACGAAGCCCAGCGCCCGGTCGGCGGCGGCGCGGCCGACGGCGAGGTCGGCGTCCTTGGCCGGGTCGTAGGGCGCCCCCCTGGTATCCGGGTGGAGCGCGAAGTTGACCACCGTGCGGATGTCGTCGAACACGCCCGGGCGATCCAGTTCGCCATGACTGACGAAGCGGCACGGCGGCCGCGCCGCGCAGGCGGCGAACGCGCCGGCCAGGACGCTGTTGCGGCCGACGACCAGGATCTCGGGACGGGGGATCTCGGGACGGGTTTCGGGCGCGGCCATGGGGGCCTCCATATCGGCGGCGCGGCGCGGCGCACGACCGGCTACCCGGAAGGGGTGCCCGGTTGACCGCGCCGCCGCCGCGCACAGGTCACAGGCCAGGAGGTACAGACCATGGCCAACGACGTCAACGCACCCCGCGACCTGCCGAAATCGCCGAAGCGCCCGGCGGACCAGACCACGCCCCCCTACACGCCCGGTGGCGTGACCCCGCCGGAAGGCGATATTCCGCACTCCACCGAGGAGCGCACGCCGCCGCCGTCGACCCTTCCCCCGAAACGCGCTCCCTGAGCGGCGCGCCCCGAGTCGCGCCCGGCACGGCCCCGCTCGATCCTGCGAGTCGGGGCCGTAAGCGCGCTTATAGTTAGCATTTTCTTAAATTTCGCGGCCAATTTGCCATAACTGTGGCTGTATGCCGCAGCAAACGGCCTCGGAATCCGTTGCCGCACGAATCACCGTTCCCTACTCTTGTTCTTAAGAGGTATTACCTAGGGCATAGACAACCGAGGCGGAACTCGCCGAAGGGCCTAAACGACACGCCGTGACTCCGGGCGACTCCGTCCGGAGACGCTCCTGCGGTAGCGACGAAAGCGAGGCGACGGACATGCGCACGATGACTGCTTACAAGATCGAGACGGACCTGGCACCGGCCAACAGCCAGGAGCCGCTCGCCCAACCGCTCGCCCAGGATGCCGCGCTGTCCGAGGAATACTCGCTGGCCGAGCAGATCAACCACCGCCTGCGCCGCGCCCACCAGCGCGCCAGCGGCATCTTCCTGGAAACCATTGGCGACGGGCAGCTGACGCCCACCCAGTGGTCCGCCCTGGTGACGCTGAAGCGCGAAGGCGCGTTATCCCAGAACCAGCTCGGCCGCCTCACCTACATGGACCCGGCCACCACGCAGGGAGTCATCCTGCGGCTGGTCGAGCGCGGTCTGGTGGAGCGCCACCCGGACCCGCAGGATCGCCGCCGCACCAGCGTGCGCCTGACCCGCAACGGCCAGACCACCGTCGCGGCGCTGCTGCCCAACGCCGTGCAGGCGCACGCCCGCACGCTGGAGCCGCTGAACGACGACGAGCGCCGGCAGTTCCTCGATCTGCTGGCCCGGCTGATGTAATTCTTTCGCCCAATCCTTACGCCAGGTAATTCTTTCGCCGCGGCGGCGAACCGGAACGGTGACTTTTCGCGCGGGTTTGATATGAACGGCGGGGGCCGCAAGGCTTCCGCCCGCCCTTCCCGACCGCTTGACGATGCCGGACCACCCATGAACCGCCGCAACACCCTGCACCTGATTGGCGCCGCCGCGCTGCTGCTGTCCGGCGCCGCGCCCGCCTTCGCCCAAACCCCGGCGTCGATCCGGGTGGGCGAGATCAACAGCTACACCGGCCTGCCGGCCTTCACCGTTCCCTACCGCAATGGCTGGCAGCTGGCGGTGGAGGAGGTGAACGCAGCCGGCGGCCTGCTCGGCGGCCGCAAGCTGGAGGTGATCTCCCGCGACGACGCCGGCAAGCCGGACGACGCCGTGCGCATCGCCGGAGAGCTGCTGAGCAACGAGAAGGTGGATCTGCTGACCGGCACCTACTTCTCCAACGTCGGGCTGGCGGTGGCCGACTTCGCCGCGCGCAACAAGGTGCCCTTCGTGGCGGGCGAGCCGCTGACCGACGCCATGACCTGGGCCAAGGGCAACCGCTACACGTGGCGCCTGCGCCCCAGCACCTACATGCAGGCCGCCATGCTGGTGGAGGAGGCGGCGAAGCTGCCCGCCAAGCGCTGGGCCACGGTGGCGCCCAACTACGAATACGGCCAGTCGGCGGTGAACTGGTTCAAGCAGCTCCTGAAGGCCAAGCGCCCGGACGTCGAGTTCGTGGCCGAGCAGTGGCCGGCCCAGGGCAAGCTGGAAGCCGGGCCGACCGTGCAGGCGCTGGCCGCGTCCAATCCCGATGCCATCTTCAACGTCACCTTCGGCGCCGACCTCGCCAAGTTCGTGCGCGAGGGCGACAACCGCGGCCTGTTCGAGAAACGCACCGTCGTCAGCGTCCTGACCGGCGAACCGGAATACCTGGAGCCGATGAAGGACGAGGCGCCGCAGGGCTGGATCGTCACCGGCTACCCCTGGGCGCAGATCGAGACGCCCGACCACAAGGCCTTCCTGGACGCCTACCGCAAGCGCTTCAACGACACGCCGCGCCTGGGCTCGGTGGTCGGCTACGCGATGATGAAGGCGGTCGCCGCCGCCATCGCCAAGGCCGGCTCGACCGAGCCGGAGAAGGTGGTGGACGCGCTGGCCGGCCTGTCGCTGCCCAGCCCGTTCGGCCAGATCACCTTCCGCGCCGTCGACCATCAGGCCACCATGGGCGCCTTCGTCGGCAAGACCGGCGTGAAGGACGGCAAGCCGACGATGGTCGACTGGCGCTACGCCGATGGTGCGGCCTACCTGCCGCCCGACGACGTGGTCCGCACCCTGCGGCCGGCGGAGTGAGGGCGCGAGCGCAGAGCGTCGGGTTTTCGCTGCGCTCAACCCAACCTACGGCTAAACAGTAGGTTGGGTTGAGGCGAAGCCGAAAACCCAACGTCGGCTCGCCACCGGAGGCCCCATGGACTTCTACCTCGTCCAGTTCCTGAGCGGTCTGGCGCAGGCGGCGACGCTGTTCCTGGTGTCGTCCGGGCTGTCGATCATCTTCGGCGTCACCCGCATCGTGAACTTCGCCCACGGCTCCTTCTACATGCTGGGCGCCTATCTGGCCTGGAGCCTCGTGGAGCGCTGGGGCGGCACGGTGTACGGCTTCTGGGGCGGCGTGCTGCTGGCGGCCCTGCTGGTGGGCGCGCTGGGCGCCGTGATGGAGGTGGTGCTGCTGCGCCGCCTCTACCGCTCGCCGGAGCTCTTCCAGCTGCTCGCCACCTTCGGCGTGGTGCTGGTGATCCAGGACGTCGCCGCTTACGCCTGGGGGCCGGAGGATCTGCTGGGCCGCCGCGCTCCGCTGCTGCGCGGCGGGGTGGACGTGATGGGCCGCCCCTTCCCGCTCTACGACCTCGCCCTGATCGTCCTGGGCGCGGTGGTCCTGGCCGCGTTGCTTTTGCTGTTCCACCGCACGCGCTGGGGCACGCTGGTGCGCGCCGCCACGCAGGACCGCGAGATGGCGGCGGCACTCGGCGTCGATCAGGCCAAGCTGTTCACCGGCGTGCTGTTCCTGGGTTCCGCCCTGGCCGGCCTGGGTGGCGCCCTGCAGGTGCCGCGCGAGGCGGTGAACCTGCACATGGACATGGCCATCGTCGTCGAGGCCTTCGTCGTCGTCGTGGTCGGCGGCATGGGCAGCCTGGGCGGGGCCGCCGTCGCCTCGCTGCTGATCGGCCAGCTGCAGGCCTTCGGCATCCTGGTCTTCCCACAGATCACGCTGGTTCTGGTTTTCCTGTTCATGGCGGTGGTTCTGGTGCTGCGCCCCTACGGCCTGCTGGGCCGCAAGGAAGACGCGCCGCCATCGGCATCCGCGGCCGGTCCGCCGCTGATCACCGGCGGGCGGGCGGCCTCGCTGGCGCCGCTCGCCATCCTGCTGGCGCTGGCGCTGGTGCCGCTGGTGGCCGGCGAGTACGCGCTGATCATCCTCACCGAGGTGATCATCCTGGCGCTGGTGGCGGCCAGCCTGCACCTGCTGATCGGGCTGGGCGGCCTCGTCTCCTTCGGCCACGCCGCGTACTTCGGGCTGGGTGCTTATGGGGCGGCGCTGCTGGTGAAGCACGCCGGCGCGCCGATGCCGCTGGCGCTGGCCGGCGCGCCGCTGCTGGCTGGGCTGGGGGCGCTGCTGGCCGGGTGGTTCTGCGTGCGCCGCTCCGGCCTCTACTTCGCCATGCTGACGCTGGCCTTCGCGCAGATCGCGTGGTCGGTGGCGTTCCAGTGGTCGGCGGTGACGGGCGGCGACAACGGCATCCTCGGCGTCTGGCCGCCCGGCTGGGCGTCCTCCAAGGCGGTCTACTACGAACTCACGCTGGTGCTGGCCGGCGGCGCCATCTGGCTGCTGCGCCGGGCCGCCTTCGCGCCCTTCGGCTACACGCTGCGCGCCGGCCGCGATTCGGCGCTGCGGGCGGAGGCGATCGGCATCGACGTGCGCCGCCACCAGTGGCTGGCCTTCACGCTGGCCGGCACCTGCGCCGGGCTGGCCGGCGGCCTCTACGCCTTCTCCAAGGGCAGCGTCTTCCCCACGCTGATGGCGGTGCCGGTGTCGGTGGACGCGCTGGTCATGGTGCTGATGGGCGGCATCCAGACGGTGACCGGCCCGGTGGTGGGCGCCGTGGTCTTCCACCTGCTGGAGACCGAGGTGATGCGCCTGACCGAGTACTGGCGCCTGATCCTCGGCCTCATCATCATCGCGCTGGTGCTGGCCTTCCCCGACGGCATCGTCGGCTTCGCCCGGCGCCTGTGGTGGCGCCGCCCCGCATCCGGCCGGGCCGACGCGGAGGAGCCGGCATGACCCGCCTCGCGGTGGAGGGGCTGTGCCGCGCCTTCGGCGGGGTCAAGGCGGTGGACGACGTGTCCTTCGCCCTGCACGAGGGCGAACTGCTGGCCCTGATCGGCCCGAACGGCGCCGGCAAGACCACCTGCTTCAACCTGCTGAACGGCCAGCTGCGCCCGGATGCCGGCAGCATCCGCCTGGACGGGGTGGAACTGGTCGGCTTGCCGCCGCGCCGCATCTGGCGCATGGGTGTGGCGCGCACCTTCCAGATCACCGCCACCTTCGCCTCCATGACCGTGCGCGAGAACGTGCAGATGGTGCTGCTCTCGCGCCTCGGGCGCCTGCACGGGCTGCTCGCCCGCGCCACGCACGCCTGCCGGGACGAGGCCATGGCCATGCTGGAACGCGTCGGCATCTCCACCCTCGCCGAGCGCCCCTGCGGCGTGCTGGCCTACGGCGACCTCAAGCGGGTCGAGCTGGCAATGGCGCTGGCCAGCGAGCCGCAGCTGCTGCTGATGGACGAGCCGGCGGCCGGCATGGCCCCGTCCGAGCGGCAGGAGCTGATGGCGCTGACCTCCTCCCTGGTGCGCGAGCGCGGCCTCGCCGTGCTGTTCACCGAGCACGACATGGACGTGGTGTTCGGCCACGCCGACCGCATCCTGGTGCTCGACCGCGGCCGGCTGATCGCGCAAGGGCCACCCGACGCGGTGCGCGCCGACGAGCGCGTGCAGGCCGTCTACCTGGGAGAGGGGCTGTGAGCGCGCCGTTGCTCGAAGTGCGGGATCTGCACGCGTGGTATGGCCGCGCGCACATCCTGATGGGCGTCGACCTCGCCGTGGGCCGCGGCGAGGTGGTGGCGCTGATGGGCCGCAACGGGGCCGGCAAGTCCACCACGCTCAAGGGCATCATGGGCCTCGTCGACCGCCGCCAGGGCCATGTGGCCTTCGCCGGCCGCGACATCGCCGCCCTGCCCCCGCACCGCATCGCCCGCCTCGGCGTCGGCTACGTGCCGGAGGAGCGGCGCATCTTCACCGAGCTGACCGTGCGCGAGAACCTGGAGGTCGGCCGCCAGCCCCCCCGCGCCGGCGCCCCCACCTGGACGCCCGATCGGCTCTACGCCCTGTTCCCCAACTTGGCCGAGATGAAGGACCGCCGCGGCGGCCGCATGAGCGGCGGCGAGCAGCAGATGCTGACGCTGGCCCGCACGCTGATGGGCAACCCCGCCCTCCTCCTCCTCGACGAACCGTCGGAGGGTCTGGCCCCCCGCATCGTGCAGCAGATGGCCGACGCCATCCGCGCCCTGAAGGCGGAGGGGCTGTCGGTCCTGGTGTCGGAGCAGAACCTCGCCTTCGCCGCCGCCGTCGCCGACCGCGCCGCCGTGATCGAGAAGGGCCGCATCCGCTGGGAAGGCACCATGGCCGCCCTTCGCGCGGACGACGCCGCCCGCAAGGCCTATCTGGCGGTGTAACGGTCCAACGTTGGGTTTTCGCTGCGCTCAACCCAACCTACGACGCACGCCTTTTCCGTAGGTTAGGTTGAGGCGTCAGCCGCAAAACCCAACGTCAGAAAACCCAACGTCAGGCGCTACGCCGTCACGTCCAGCAGCTTCTTGGTCATGTCGGCGCTGGTCTGCAGCACCTTGGCGTTCACCGCGAAGTCCAGTTGCGCCGAGGTCACGTCGACGATCACCGCCGGGTCGAGGTTGCCGGACGCGATCTGCTGGGTGGCGGCATCGGCGCGCGCCTGGGCGTTCTGCACGCCGGCCAGGGCCGCCGCCATGGGGTCGGGAAGCGGCATCGCCGGTGCGCCGGTCGGGCTGATGTCCATGGCGATGCCTCCAATGCCGCTCGAATGCCTGAGGCCGAGCTTAACCCCCGCGTCCTTAACGCCCAATGAATTCCGTCAGCCGCTCCAGGAAGGCCCGCACTTCGGCCGGGTCACGCAGGCTCCAGCCGGCGGCGGTCGGGCCGGGTGTGTCCATCACGCGCACGCCGACGCCGCGCCCGTCCAGCGCCCGGAAGGCGTCCTCGTCCGTCTCGTCGTCGCCCAGGTACAGCGGCACCGCGTCCCGCAGGCCCAGCGCGTCGATCAGCGCCAGCACCGCACGGCCCTTGTCCCACGGCAGGTTGGGGCGCAGCTCGTGGATCTCCTTGCCGCCGGTCAGGCGCAGGTCGGCGTGCGCGGCGACCACGGCGCGCACCGCCTCCGCCACCGCCGGCTTGGCCGTCGGGTCGGCTTGGCGGGTGTGCACGGCGATGGCGAAGCGCTTGCGCTCCACCAGCACGCCCGGCACGCCGGCCAGCTTGGCGCGCAGGTCCGCCTCCGCCGCGTCCAGCGCCGGCACGTACTCCAGCCCGATCTGCGTGCGCAGGCCGGGACCGCGCATGTCGTAGCCGTGGCTGCCGGCGTAGACCAGCGTGTCGATCCCCACCAGCCCCCGCACGTCGTCGAGGTCGCGCCCGCTCACCACCGCCACCGGGCAGCGTTGCGCCAGCGCGGCCACCGCCGCCCGTGTCTGCGGGTCGAGCACCGCGAGGTCCGGCCGCGCCACGATGGGCGTCAGCGTCCCGTCGTAGTCGAGGAACACCGCCGGGCGGCGCCCGCCCAGCGATGCCGCCAGCGAGTCGAAGCTTTGCAGAGCGGAAGGATGGTCAGCATGCGGCATGCGCGGGGGGCTCCCTGTGGTCCGTTACCCTGGGGGAACGCTTCTCACGCCAGCATGTCACGGCCCGATCATCAGACCAGATAACCAACTGTTGCGGTGGGGCAACACCACGCCTTCAAAACACAACGGCCCCGCGAGGGGGCCGTGTTTTTGCTGTTGCCGTGGGGTGTGGATTTGTTAATTTTGCAGTGCAGCAAGCGATTGCTGCTTCGCCCTTCTTGGGCGTTTCCTCCCTAAACTCAGGCCGCTGCTCTCAGCGGCCTTTTTTCTGCCAGAAGCCCTTGCTTAAGGCAAGCCCTGACGAAAGGAATACCCCCGACGCGTCTCCTCGGGCGCAACGATCGGCCGATCGCGGGTGGATTTCGTGCATGCCCCTTGCCTCGCCTCCAGGCCGGCGCTTAGCTGCCGCGGCAGGAGGACTATGCCCATGGAAGCCCTGACCAACGCCGCCCTGACCAACGCCATCGTGCACACCGGCGACGCGGTGCTGCCCGACGCTGTCGTGCTGATCGACGGCGACCGTATCGCCGAGGTCCGCCCGGCCGGCGGCGTTCCGGCGGGCGTGCTGGTGCGCGACCTGGGCGGCGGCATCCTGGCGCCGGGCTTCATCGACCTGCAGGTCAACGGCGGCGGCGGCGCGCTGTTCAACGAATCGCCGGACGTGGAAACGTTGCGCCGCATCGCCCGCGCGCACCGGCGCTTCGGCACCACCGGCCTTCTGCCCACGGTCATCACCGATTCGCGGAACGTGCGCCGCGCCGCCGTCGCCGCCGTGCGCCAAGCCATGGCCGACGGCGAGCCCGGCATCCTCGGCATCCACCTGGAGGGGCCGCATATCAACGCCGAGCGCCGCGGCGTGCACGACGCCCGCTTCATCGCCCCGCCGGACGCCGAGGACATCGCACTCCTCACGTCCCTCGCCCCCGCCCCCACGCTGATCACCCTGGCGCCGGAGCGGGTGCCGTCCGACACCGTCCGCGCGCTGGCCGCCGCCGGGGTGCGCGTCGCCGCCGGCCACACCGCCGCGACGTGGGAGCAGATGCGCGCCGGCTTCACCGCCGGTGTCGTTGCCGTCACCCACCTCTACAACGCCATGAGCCAGTTGGCCGGGCGCGAGCCGGGCGCGGTGGGCGCGGCGCTGGCCGAGGATTCCTGCAGCTGCGGCATCATCGTCGACGGCCACCACGTGCACGACGCCGCCGTCCGCCTCGCCTGGAAGGCGAAGCCGCCGGGCACGCTGTTCCTGGTGACCGACGCCATGCCCCCGGTGGGCGCTCCCGAAGGCGACTTCACGCTCTATGGCGAGACCGTCACCGTGCGCGACGGCCGCTGCGTCAGCGCCGACGGGCGGCTCGCCGGATCGGCGCTCGACATGGCCACGGCGGTGCGCAACTGCGTACGGCGCATCGGCATCCCGCTGGAGGAGGCGCTGCGCATGGCCTCGACCTACCCCGCCCGCTTCATGGGCATGGACGGCCAGCGCGGCCGCATCGCGCCGGGCCTCGCCGCCGACCTCGTCCACCTCGACGGGGATCTGCGCCCCCGCGCCACCTGGATCGCCGGAAAAATGGAGCCGTGCTGAACTGCACGCTCCCCCTCCGCCGCGTTCTGTCGTATAGAGGCGTCCATCCCGCCATACCCATGCCTTGGGAGACTCCCGATGGACTTCGCCATCATCGCCCTGATCGTCGTCTTCTTCTTCTGGCAGACGATCACCGACTGAGCAACGCAGACCCCCGCCGGAGGCCTCGCATAAACGCGCCGGGCCTTCCGGGCGGGGTGTCTTTCTACCCACCTACTCGGCCGCCGTCGCCCGGACGGTCGGCACCGCTTCCGTGATCCGGTGGCGCGCCTCGTTCAGGCGCATCAAGGCCTCCATGATCAGCCCGACGGCCTCGTGCGCCTCGGCGCCACCCTTCCCCGCCAGCAACGGCTCCAGTTGCGCCGCCGCCGCCTCCAGGTGACGGGCGGCGGCATCGACACGCTGCTCCGGCCGCGCGCCCGTTAGCATACGCGTATATGCAGAACGGTTTGCAACGTGCGAAACACCGGCGGGCGGGCACCGCCGGCCCTCAGGTTTTCTGCGGATCATAAGGGCTTCCCCATCAAGGATGGGCCGCAGCCACGCAAGCCGCATGCCAATGCGTGTGGTCAGCGCGGCCACAGCCACGCGGCCCCCCGCATGCCGCTTTCCGCGCCATGATGCGCCGGCAGCAAGCGGGTGCGCGGCTGCGACGCCAGGGCGTAGCGGCCCCAGCGCGCCGGCACCGAATCGTACAGCCCCGGCAGGCCGGACAGTCCGCCGCCCACGACGATCGCATCGGGATCGACGATGTCGATCAGCACCGCCAGCGCCCGCGCCAGCGCGTCCGCGAAGTGATCCAGCGTCGCCCGCGCCGCCGCGTCGCCGGCCATGGCGCACGCGGCGATCTCCGGCCCGGCCAACGCTTCGCCCGTCCGCCGCGCGTGCAGGCGCGCCAGCCCGCCGCCGCTCAGCAGCGTCTCGACGCAGCCCGGCCGGCCGCAGCCGCAGGTCTCGGGGGGGCCGTCCTCCTCCCGCCGCCAGGGCAGCGGCGTGTGCCCCCACTCCCCGGCCAGCGCGTTGGCGCCGTTCAGGATGCGCCCGTCCACCACCAGCCCGCCGCCGACGCCGGTGCCCAGCACCACGCCGAACACCACCGCCGCACCGGCCGCCGCACCGTCCACCGCCTCCGACAGGGCGAAGCAGTTGGCGTCGTTGGCCAGCCGCACCGGCCGGCCGAGCGCCGTGGCGAGGTCGCCGGCCAGGAGCCGCCCGTTCAGCCAGGGCAGGTTCGCCGCCCGCACCGTGCCCGCCGCCGGGTCCACCACGCCGGGCAGGCTGAGCCCGACACTGGCCGCGCCATCGCCGTTCAGCGCGCCCACCACGCCGACCAGCGCCGCCAGCGTGCCGGCGTAGTCGCGCGGCGTGTCCACGCGCTTGCGGGCGCGCTCCTCGCCCGCGTCGCCGAGGGCGACGGCCGCGATCTTCGTGCCGCCGAGGTCGATGCCGATGCGCATGGTTCCGCCGTCTTGGGCTTTGCCGTCTTGGGCTCTGCCGTCCTGGAGAGGGGGTCTTAGGAGGGGAGGCGTGGTCGGGCACAGCTATATCGCCCGGCGAAGCCGCCGGCCAGACCCCGGATGCCCCGTTTTCCCCGTAAGAGGTTGCCCCCCTCCCCTTTGCACCGTCGAACCGGCGTCTCCAGGCCTTAGATTCTGACCCGATACCCGTTGGAATCGCACCGGCACGCCCATGAACCGCAATGGCCGCAAGGCACAGCCCGCTCCGCCGCCCGCCCTGCGCCCCGACCATCAGGAGGTGTTCGACGCGCTGCTCCTGGCGCTGCTCGGGCGCAAGCGCTTCCTGTTCCTGCTGGGCGGCGCCAACCGCGACCGCTCGCTTCTGTTCTCCCGGCTGACCACCTACCTGGCTGCCGACGGCGCCCTCGTCCTGCCGGTGGCGGCACGCCCCGCCATGCAGGTGGAGGACCTTATGGCCGGTGCCGGTGCCGCCGCGCTCGGCTCCATGCCCGACGATTTCGAGACGCTGATCGAGGAGCTGGAAAGCCGCCTGGACATGGCCGGCAGCGGCGTGCTGGCCATCGACGACGCGCACGTCCTGTCTCCGGCCGTGCTGGCCGACCTCGCCGACCTCAGCCGGTCCGAGACGGAGCAGGGCCGCTTCCTCCAGGTGCTGCTGTGCGGCGCGCCGGAACTGGAACGCCACCTCGCCCAGCCCGGGATCATGGCCGCCGTGCGCGACCTGGGCGCCGTCTTCGCGCTGAGCTGGCCCGAACAGGCCGTCGTGCCCGCGAACGAGGACGACGACGCGGACGAGGACCGGGAGGCGCTGCCGCCGATGCTTCCCGCGGGGATGACGGATTGGGCGCCGACGCGCCGGCAGGCCATGGCCGGCGCCTGGATCACCGGCGCCGTGCTGGTCGTGGCGCTGGGCACGGCGGTGACCATGGCGCTGCCGCCCGGCCAGACCGAAGCCCTGGGCGCCGGCGCCCGCACCGCCGTGGAACGCACCAGGACCGTCACCGCGCAGGCCTGGGAGCAGACGCGGGCCTTCTTCGGCCACACCGGCGAACGGGCCGGCGACCTGGCCGGACAGGCCTGGACCGGCGTCCGCAACACCTGGAACAGCGTCGGCTCCGGCGTGGCGTCGCTGGCCGGCGACGAGTCGGATAGGGCGGAGGTGGTGTCGCTGAACCGGCCGGAACCGCCGCGCGTCGTGGTCACCCTGCCGCCCATCGAAACGGCCCGGCCGGTCGAGCCGCCGCTTCCCACGAAGGCGCCGCCGCCCGCCTACAGCGAGCCGCCGCAGCCCACGCCGCAACCCACGCCGAAGCCCGCCCCGGCACCCGAGCTGCTGGCCAAGGTGGAGCCGCCTCCTCCTCCGCCGCCGCCGTCGCCCGTGGTCCTGCCGCCGCTCCCCACGGCGCCGCTCCTGCCGCCGCCGCCGGTGGTCGCGCAGGTGCCGCCTCCCCCGGCGCCCGTGGCAGAACACGTCGAGCCGGCGCCCGAGTATCGCGCCCCCGAGCATCGCGCCGAGGCCGTGCCCACGCCGCCGGTGGAGATGGCCATGCTGCCGCCCCCGGCCCCGATCCCGCAGCCGGCACCGCAGGCCGACACGACACCGCAGCGCGTGCGCGCCCTGGTCGAGCAGGCGCGCCGCCAGATGGCCAGCAAGCGCCTGACCACCCCGCCCGGCGACAACGCGCTGGAGACGGTGCAGCGCATCCGCGACCTCACCCCGCACGCGCCGGAGGTCGCCCAGTTGATGGCCGCCATGGTGGACACCTACCGCCGCTGGGCGGCACTGGCCGAGCGCGACGGCGCCTGGGGCGACGCCCGCTCCTTCTACGAGCGCGCCCTGCTCGTCACCCCGGACGACGCCGACCTGCGCGCCCGCCTGAAGGACGCCGAGGAGCGCTCGCGCCGCGCCGATACCCCGCAGCCCGGCCCGAAGGAGCCCGACCTGCCCGGCCACACCGCGACCGTCGCCGGCTTCGGCGGCCCGGCCGACACGCTCGCCCTGCTCCAGGCGCCCGATCGGCTGGAGGCGATGCTGGCGGCCGGCGCCAACCCCAACCACCGCTTCGACGACGGCAAGACCGTGCTGATGCAGGCGTCCGAGCAGGGGCTGGCCCCCGCCGTCCGCCGCCTGCTGGCCGCCGGGGCGAGCCCCAACCCGCGCTCGCGCGACGGCGCCACGGCGCTGATGTACGCCTCCTACAACGGCCACGGCGACGTGGTCGCCATGCTGGCCGACGCCGGGGCCGACATCAACGCCGCCAACGCCGACGGCAAGACCGCGCTGATGGCCGCCGCGGCGCGCGGCCACGCCGCCGTGGCGCGCGCCCTGCTGACGCGCGGCGCCGTGGTGGACCACGCCACCGCCCAGGGCTGGACCGCGTTGATGTACGCCGCCAACGCCGGCCAGGAGCGCGTCGCCCGCCTGCTGGTCGAACACGGCGCCGATCCGCTGCGCACCGACTCCGAAGGCCGCTCGGCCCTCGCCATGGGCCGCCAGCGCGGCTCCGTGCAGCTGGTGCAGGCGCTGACGCGGCGGTAGGGTCCTGACGTTGGGTTTTCGCTGACGCTCAACCCAACCTACGGGCGCGTTCCTTGTAGGTTGGGTTGAGCGCAGCGAAAACCCAACGTCGGCACGCCCCTACTTCGCACTCGTCTCCAGCAGCGCCAGCAAGCCCGCCAGCAGCTCGGCGGGCCGGGGCGGGCAGCCGGGGATGCGCAGGTCCACCGGGACCACCGCGTCCACCCCGCCCGTGCAGGCGTAGCCGTCCCTGAAGACCCCGCCGTCGATGGCGCAGTCGCCGCAGGCGACCACCCACTTCGGATCCGGCGTGGCGTCCCAGGTGCGCTTCAGCGCCTCGGCCATGTTCTTGGCGACCGGGCCGGTCACCAGCAGCACGTCGGCGTGGCGCGGCGAGGCGACGAAGCGGATGCCGAAGCGCTCCAGGTCGTAGATCGGGTTGTTCAGCGCGTGGATCTCCAGCTCGCACGCGTTGCACGATCCGGCGTCCACCTCGCGGATCGACAGGCTGCGGCCCAGGCGCTTGCGCGCCGCCGCGTCCACCTTGCCGGCCAGTTCCTTCAGCGCCGCTTCGGACGCCGCCGGGGCCGCCTCGGTGACGGGGCCGCCGGTGACGTGCTTGAGGATGTGCTTGAACATCGCCGGCCCCCTACAGGTCGTGCCCGGAGTAGGAGCAGTTGAAGGATTTGTTGCACAGCGGGAAGTCGGCCACGATGTTGCCCTCGATCGCCGCCTCCAGGAGCGGCCACTGGAACCACGACGGGTCGCGCGGGTGGCAGCGGTCCACCGTGCCGTCGGCGTTCACCCGCACCCAGGTCAGGATCTCGCCCCGGAACCCCTCGACCAGCGCCATCCCCTCCCCCGCCGTCCCTTCGGCCGGCACGCGGGGCAGCGGCGTCTCGCCGCGCTCGTTGCGGGGCACGCCGGGCATGCGCTTGACGATCTGCTCGACGAGGCCCAGCGACTGCTCGACCTCCTTGATGCGGATCCAGACGCGGGCGTTGACGTCGCCGTCGGTCAGCACCGGCACCTCGAACTCCAGGTCGTCGTAAGGCGGGTAGGCCGGGCTGCGCCGCGCGTCCAGCCCGCGCCCCGCCGCGCGGCCGACGAAGCCACCGGCGGCGAAGCGCTTGACCAGCTGGGCGCTGACGCAGCCGGTGGTCACCGTGCGGTCCTGCAGGCTGGCCTTGTTCTCGTACACCGCGACCAGCGGCGGGAAACGGCGCCGCAGCTCCTCGACAAGGCCCAGGAGGCGCGCCGGGTCGTGCTCGGCGATGTCCACGGCCACGCCGCCGGGCACCACGCGGTCCATCATCAGCCGATGGCCGAACACGGCGTCGCAGGCGCGCAGCACCGCCTCGCGCAGCTGGCTCAGCTCCGCCAGCATGAAGGCGAAGGCGGCGTCGTTGCACACCGCGCCGATGTCGCCCAGGTGGTTGGCGATGCGCTCCAGCTCCGCCATCAGTGCCCGCAGCCACACGGCGCGCGGCGGCACCACGATGCCCATGGCCGCCTCCACCGCGCGGGCGAAGGCCAGGGAGTGCGCCACCGTGCTGTCGCCGGACACGCGGGCGGCCAGCTTCGCGGCCTCCTCCACCCGCTTGCCGCGCATCAGCCCCTCGATCCCCTTGTGAACGTAGCCCAGCCGCTCCTCCAGCCGGACCACGGTCTCGCCGTTGGCGGTGAAGCGGAAGTGGCCGGGCTCGATGATGCCGGCGTGCACCGGGCCGACGGGGATCTGGTGCAGCCCCTCCCCCTCCATCGGCAGCACCGGGTAGGGGCGCGGCGCGTGGCGCGGCTTGCCCGGCTGCGCCCCCAGCGGATGCGTCACGCCCCAGGCGTCGTGGTCCAGCCAGGGGCGCGCGTCGACGCTCTTCTCCGCCTTCAGCCCGTACAGGTCCTGGATGGCGCGCTCCAGCCGGATGGCGCCGGGGCGCACGTGGCCCATGGACAGGAACTTGCCGTCCGGACAGTCCAGCGACACCACGGCGACCTCGCCCGACAGGTCCTCGCGCACGGCCGCGTGCACCGCCGCCGGCTCCCCCCACAGGCCCAGCAGCGACCACGCGTTGCCCGACAGCGTCTCGATCAGCGTGCGCCAGCCACCCGACGTGGTGGTGAAGCGCGGCCAGGGCCCGTGCCCGTCCACGCGGGTGCCGATGCGGTTGATGATGCCGGTCAGCGGCTCGTCGCCGAAGTACATGAACGCCTCACCCGCCCAGAATCGCCGCGACCGTCTGGAACCACGCGACCAGCGGCCCCGGCAGCCAGATCCCCGCCACCAGCACCAGCCCCAGGTGCGCGTACAGCGGTACCAGGGAGCCGTGGATCGGCTGCGCGTCTTCCGGCGGCTCGCCGAAGCACAACTGCTGCACGCGCAGCACCAGCGCGCCGAAGGCGATCAGGATGCCGATGGTCAGCGGCACCGCCAGCAGCGGTTCCCGCGCGAAGGTCGAGGTGACCAGCAGGAACTCGCTCATGAAGATGCCGAAGGGCGGCAGCCCGGCGATCGCGACCACGCCCAGCAGCAGCCCCCAGCCCAGCGCCGGGTGGCTCACCGTCAACCCGCGGATCTTGTCGATGGCCTGCGTGTTGCGGGACTGCGCCACGTGGCCGACGGCGTAGAAGATGGCCGACTTGGTCAGGCTGTGCATCGCCATGTGCAGCAGCCCCGCGAAGTTCGCCAGCGGCCCGCCCATCCCGAACGCGAAGGTGATGATGCCCATGTGCTCGATCGAGCTGTAGGCGAAGAACCGCTTGATGTCCCGCCGGCGGTACAGCATGAACCCGGCCAGCAGCAGCGACGCCAGCCCCATGGAGATCATCAGCGGACCGGGGCTCAGCGCCTCCCCGTTCACCGCCAGCAGCATCTTGAAGCGCAGCACGGCGTACAGCGCCACGTTCAGCAGCAGCCCCGACAGCACCGCCGAAATCGGCGTCGGCCCCTCCGCGTGCGCGTCCGGCAGCCACGCGTGCAGCGGCGCCAGCCCCACCTTGGTGCCGTAGCCGACCAGCAGGAAGACGAAGGCGAGGTTCAGGATGTCCGCGTTGATGCCGGGCACGTGCTTCAGCAACTCGGTCCAGGTCATCGCCGCCATGCCCGGTCCCATCACCGGCTGTGCGGCGAGGTACATGAGGATGGTGCCGAACAGCGCCAGCGCGATGCCGACGCCGCACAGGATGAAGTATTTCCAGGCCGCCTCGATGCTCGCCGCCGTGCGGTACAGACTGACCATCAGCACGGTGGTCAGCGTCGCCCCCTCCACCGCCACCCACATGACGCCCAGGTTGTTGGCGCTGAGCGCCAGCAGCATGGTGAACATGAACGCCTGGTACATGGCGTGGTAGAAGCGCAGGTTCAGCGGCTTCAGCTTGCCGGTCTTGATCTCGTGCCCGATGTAGGTGGCCGAGAAGACGCTGGTCGTCAGCCCGACGAAGGATGTCAGCACGATCAGGTAGATGTTCAGCGCGTCCACCACGAACAGCGCGTCGGCCGACGGTTCCACCGCGAACAGCAGCAGCGACACCGCCAGCGTCGCCGCCGACGCCGCGCAGTTCAGCCACGCCCCCAGCCGGTAGTTGGACACCAGCGCCAGCAGCGCCGCCGAGAGGAGGGGGAGCCCGACGATGGCATAGACGGGGCTCAATGGCTTTCCCCCCGGAAGGATTCGATCTTCTGCATGTCCAGCGTGTCGAAGCGTTCGCGGATGTGGAACAGGAAGATGCCGAAGATGATGAAGGCCACCATGACCGAAAAGGCGACCGCCATCTCGACCACCAGCGGCATGCCGGCGACGCCCACGGCGGCGAGGATCAGGCCGTTCTCGATGGACATGAAGCCCACCACCTGGCTGACCGCGTTGCGCCGGGAGATCATCATCAGCAGGCCCAGCAACACGACGCCCAGCGACAGCGCCAGATCCTCGCGCGTCAGCGCCGCCGAGTCCTCGGTCACCGGCAGCACCAGCAGAATGGACAGCGTCACGAGCGACACACCCGCCACCATGGTCAGGCCGATGCCCAGCGCCGGCTCGATCGCGCGGTGGATGTTCAGCTTGACGATGATCCGGCGCAGCGCCACGGGAATGAGGATGGCCTTCAGCCCCAGCGTCAGCAGCGCGGTGACGTAGAGGTGCGGCGAGTTCTGGATGTACCCCTGCCACGCCGCCACCGCCGCCAGCGCCAGCGCCTGGAGCGTGAAGACGTGCAGCAGCGCGAACAGCCGGCGCTGGTAGAGCAGCGCGAAGCTCATCAGCAGGACCACGGCCCCCAGCAGGTGTGCGGCGTCATAGCCCAGGTTGTGCATCACACCCCCCGCGACACATAGAGGAAGATCGCCCCCAAGAGGCTGAGCAGCAGCGCCCCGCCCAGGAACTCGCCGTAGCGGAACACGCGCATCTTGGCGATCGACGTTTCGAACACCGCCAGCAGCACGCCGCCGGCCGCCAGCTTCGCCACGAAGGTGGCCATGCCCCACAGCACGAACGGCCCGCCCCCGGCGGCCGGCGTCGCCATGCCCCAGGGCGCGAAGATGCAGGCGATCAGGGCCATGTAGAGGAGGAGCTTCAGCATGCTCGCCCCCTCCACCAGCGCCAGATGCCGGCCGGAGTATTCCAGCACCATGGCCTCGTGCACCATGGTCAGTTCCAGGTGCGTGGCCGGGTTGTCGATGGGGATGCGGGCGTTCTCGGCAATCGCCACCATGATCAGCGTGATCAGCGCCAGCGCCAGCGAGATGCGCAAGCCCACCGCGCCCGACATCATGAAGTCCGCGATCTCCGCCAGCGACGTGGTGCGCACCAGGATCGCCACCGAGAAGACCACCATCAGCATGGCCGGCTCGGCCAGCGCCGCGATCATCATCTCGCGCGAAGAACCAAGGCCGCCGAAGCTGGTGCCGATGTCCATGCCGGCCAGCGCCAGGAAGAAGCGCGCCGAGCCCAGCAGCGCGATCAGCGCGATCAGGTCGGCGGTGGGGGCCAGCGCCAGCTGCGTGGTGAAGGTCGGCACCAGCGCCGCCGCCAGCCAGATGGCGGTGAACATCATGTACGGCGTCGCGCGGAACAGCCAGGAGGCGTTGCGGGCCAGCACCACCTCCTTGCGCAGCAGGCGGGCGATGTCGCGGTAGGGCTGCCACGGCGGCGCCCCCCGGCGGCCCAGCAGCCGGCTCTTCACCCACCGCACGAAGCCCGTCAGCAGCGGCGCCAGCGCCAGCACCAGCGCCATCTGGACGATCTGCAAGAACACGCTCATCGCTGAAGCACCGCCACGATGACGAGCAGCGCCACCAACGCCATGAACATCAGCGTCAGGTAGCGCCGGATGGTGAGGAACTGCAAATGGTCGACCCGGTCGGCCACCCAGCCCACGGCGCGGGCGATGGGGGTGAAGATCAGTGCCCAGGCCGGGTCCACCAGCGTGACGGAGAAGCGCGCCGGGCGCACGTCGCCGGGATCCGGCATCTCCACATGGTCGCGCGCCCGGAACACGGTGGCGCCGAAAACGCGGCGGATCGGCTGGCCGAAGCTGGACGCCGTGTACTGCGACACCGCGTCCGGGTCCGGATCGGCGAAGCCGCAGCCCCAGGGGATCGACCAGCGCACGCGGTCCGACGCGCCGCGGTGGATCAGCAGCACCAGCACCATGGACAGCACGCCGATCACCACCAGCATGATCAGCCCGTTGTACGAGTTGCCGACCGCCGAGGTGGGGGCGAGCCACAGCCACGGCTGATAGGCCCGGTCGTCGAACGGCCCGGCCTCCACGGTCAGGCGCGTCGCCGGCTCGAACAGGCGGATCAGCGGTGTCGGCAGCACGCCGATCACCACGCACAGCACCGACGGGACCGCCATGCCCAGCCGCATGGCCAGGTTGACCTCGCGCGCGCCGGCCGCCGCGGCCGAGCGCGGCCGCCCGAGGAACGCGGTACCGTACATGCGCACGAAGCACGCCGCCGCCAGCGCCGCGGCCAGCGCCAGCAGCGCGCCGACCACGGCGATGAGGATCTTCATCGACCATTGCGGCAGCGCCGGGCCGTTGAGAATCGCCTGGAACAGCATCCACTCGCCGACGAAGCCGTTGAGCGGCGGCAGCGCCGAAATGGCTGCGGCCCCCACCAGCATCATCACGGCCGTCGTCGGCATCCGGTGGATCAGCCCGCCCATGATGCCCAGGTCGCGCCCGTGCGTCGCCGTCAGCACCGCGCCGGCGCCGTAGAACAGCAGGCTCTTGAACAGCGAATGGTTGACCACGTGCAGCAGTGCGGCCGACATCGCCAGCGCCGCGATCACCGGCGTGTGGCTGGCCTTGAACAGCAGCGCCGCCCCAAGCGCGATGACGATGGCGCCGATGTTCTCGACGGTCGAATAGGCCAGCAGCTTCTTCAGATCATCCTGCATCAATGCATAGAGCACCCCCAGCACGGCGGTCACCGCGCCGAAGGCCAGCATGACGCCGCCCCACCACCACACCGGCTCGCCGATCAGGTCGAACAGCACGCGGACGATGGCGTAGAGCGCCACCTTGGTCATGACGCCGGACATCAGCGCCGACACATGGCTGGGCGCCGCCGGGTGGGCCAGCGGCAGCCACACGTGCAGCGGCACGATGCCGGCCTTCGACCCCGCCCCCACCAGCACCAGCAGCACCGCCGCCGTCGCCGCCCATTCCGGCGCCCGGATGGAGCGGACGGCGTCGAAGCTGTAGTCGCCGTGCGCCCCGGCCAGCAGGCCGAAGGCCAGCAGCAGGCACACCGTGCCGAAGCTCGCCATGATCAGGTAGACGCGCGCGGCGCGCGGCGTCTCCGGCTCCCGATGCGTGGACAGGACGAGCAGCCAGGAGGCCAGCGACATGAACTCCCACGACACCAGGAAGGTGAAGGCGTCGTCGGCGATCAGCACCAGGTTCATGCCGGCCAGGAACAGCGGGAACAGCGGCCGCACCGGCCCGCCGGCCGGCCCGTGGTGGGGTGCCCGCTCATACCCCCAGCCGAACAGGCAGGCGGTGGCCCCCGTCAGATTGACCACCAGAAGGAAGACGTCCGACAGCGCGTCGGCGCGCAGGTGCGCGGAGATCCAGGGAAGGCCCACCGGCAGCACCATCTCCGCCGTGGCGCCCCCGTCGGCAAGGCGCAGCCCGCTCCACAGCACGATCAGCGCACAGACGGCGCCGGTACCGGCGTAGACGAGCCCATGAAGACGCGGCAGGCGCGCGGTCGCGACCCCTGCCACCGCCAAGAGCAGAAGAAAGGCGATTGCCGAGACGACGAGAGCCAAGGCGGAAAACCATTCAGTAAGGCGGGGCTCTAGGTAACGATGTTTCCACTTCGGCAGGCAAGCGGAAAACGGCCCGACTGTCCGGGGCGCGGCGATTTGCGCGCGAATGGTGGCAATACCAGCAAACCGCGCAGGCAAAAAAAACGGCCCGCCGGATGTCCGGGGACCGTTCGTAAGGTTTGGGAGGAAACGCAACCAAGTTGCAGGACCAGTTGTAGGTCACCAGCCTGAATTTTTGGTTAACGCGGGGCGTTGTATTTTCATGCCCTATTTATGTCACAGGCGCTTCTTCGTGCGACTCCGGCCTGTTCGGAAAGCGAACAAAAAAAAGCGGCTCACCGGGGATGGCCGGGAGCCGCCGAGGCGTTCGGTTTGGGAGGAAACGCAACCAAGTTGCAGACGGACAATGCCGCCAGCATGGTTAACAAGCCATGAACACGGACACAGTTCCGGTGTATTTTTCTTTGGCTATACTTATTTGCAGGCGCCTACCCCATAATCGCAGAAGCGCGGTTACTATGCAGAACCGGGGGATCCGTCACCGGCCGCGAGACACCCGTGCCGTCCTCCTCCAACGCCGCCTGAGCCACGGAAGACCACCCCTGCCAAGGGCTGCCCACACGCGGCACCTGCATTCATCCACGAGCCCTGGCCGCCACAGTTGAAATTGACTCGACCAAATATTCAAAGCTGTTTACATTTGCACCGACAGGACGCGCCTCTGGGACGTTTGTTGTCGCCTCGCCCTATACAGTTGCATAAAAATTCCAGAGATCTCGTTTACCACGCCCGAGGCGGGGGATGCCGGGACGGCAGGCCTTCTGGAGACGCTCAACGACGGAAGACGGGAGACAAGGCATGATAATCCGCACGTGGCGTATCATTCTGGCGGGCTCTGCGATTTCCATTGCCGGATGCTCGACCGATCTTTCTGTGCAAAAGTTCGATACCGCTTCGGTTACGCCGGTCACCGGGTGGACCTACAGCCTGCCCTTCGTCCAATACGACCTAGCCATCACACGGACCCTTACGAAATGTAAGGCCGACAGCTTCGTTCTGACCCCTTCCGCGGTCGCCGTCCAAACGTACTATGTTCGCGACCCCGAGCAGACGTTCACGATCGACCACACCAGCCTGTCGAGCGTCATGAAGACGTCGAGCCTGAAGGCCACGTGGCACGGCAATCAGATGCTGAAGACCATCGGTGTCGAAGCCCAGGACCACACGGGGGCCGTCGTGGTCAACACGATCACCGGGCTCGCCAAGATCGCGACGACCGCCGCGGGTTTCCCCCCGGCAGCCGCGGCAACGCGGGATGCCGAGCGGCCGCCACCCGCGCCCCTCTGCGATCCAAAGTTCGAGAACCAAATCAAACGCGTCGAAACGCTCAAGGAAACCTTGCGCAAGGACACCGCAGCCCTGGAAACCGCCACCGCGCGGCACAAGGCGCTGAGCGAGTCCATCGCATTGATCAGCAGGCCCGACCCAGCCCTTGCGCGGCGCTTGGTCGACAGCGCCGGAAAGTTGACCGATCTGCAGGCGAAGGTCGCACAGGATCAGGCCGCCGTCGCCAAGGCGCTCGAGCCTCTGACGGACGTCAAGACCATCCGATGGCCGACCAACGGGCGGGATCTCTCTGCCGAGGACAAGGCCCCGCACTTGGCCGCCAAATGGCTGAGACCAGGCTACCAGAATGATTTTACCATCAGGTTCCAGCTGGTCGACGACACCGGTGTCGGGCTGAGGCTTCCCGATGGCGCCAAAACGATACCTGACGGCGCGGCCGCCCCCACGCAGACGGTGTTGCGTTACCGCTCGCCCGTTGCCGGACGGGTCACGGCGGACGGCTGCCAAGCGTTCAACGCCTCCGGATGCACCGAGGACGCCACCATGACCAAGGTGGCACAGAGCCCCGTCCCGCAACTCGGCCGCCTCCACCTCCTGCCGTTCCACAACGGCCCGTTCCAGGACAACATCCTCAGCGCCGAGTTCACGGAGGACGGCAGCTTGGTGAGCGCCGGCTATTCCGAGCTCGCCAGCCGCGCCGAGGCCGCCACGGACACGATCGTCAAGGCGACCGCGGCCGCGCAGGCGGGCATCAGCGCGGCGCGCACGGCGCGAGCCGACAGCGAGCTCGCCGTGCTCAAAGCGAAGACCGATCTCGCCGAGCAGAAGGCCCTCTACCAGAAGGCGGTCGCCGCACTCGATCCCGCCCCCACGCCCCAGGCGGAGCGCCAAACCGCCCTCTACAACACAGACACGGACCTGAAGAACGCCGAAATCGCCAACATCAAGGCGACGCTGGCGCTGCAGACCGCTCGGGCTTCCCTGTCCCCGTGACGGACCGCCGGCGGACGGGCGCCGCCCGCCGGCCCTTTGCCTCTGCCATCTCGCCACTGGTGCCGCGGGGGCGCTCCGCGCTATACGAGCGTCCCTCGGCTCCACGACGAAGACGGCCCGCCCATGCTTTCCATCAGCCAGCGCATCGCCGACGAGCTTCAGGTCCGCGAGGCCCAGGTCGCCGCCACCATCAAGCTGCTCGACGAGGGCTCGACGGTGCCGTTCATCGCCCGCTACCGCAAGGAGGCCACCGGCGGCCTGGACGACACGCAGCTCCGCACGCTGGACGAGCGCCTCGGCTACCTGCGTGAACTGGAAGACCGCCGCGCCAGCATTCTCGCCTCCGTGCAGGAGCAGGGCAAGCTGACGCCCGAGTTGGAAAAGCAGCTCCGGCAGGCCGACACCAAGACCCGCCTGGAAGACCTCTACCTCCCCTACAAGCCCAAGCGCCGCACCAAGGCGCAGATCGCCCGCGAGGCCGGGCTGGAGCCGCTGGCCGACCTCCTGCTCGCCGACCCCACCAAGGCGCCGGAGGCCGAGGCCGCCTCCTTCGTCGGCGCCGAAAAGGGTGTGGCCGACGTGAAGGCCGCACTGGACGGTGCCCGCCACATCCTGGTCGAGCGCTTCGGCGAGGACGCCGAGCTGGTCGGCCGCCTGCGCGCCACCATGGCCGACAAGGGCAAGGTCTTCTCCAAGGTCATCGAGGAAAAGCGCGCCGAGGGCGCCAAGTTCTCCGACTACTTCGACTTCTCCGAACCTCTGTCGAAGGTCCCCTCACACCGCGCGCTGGCGCTGTTCCGCGGCCGTGCCCAGGGCGTGCTCGACCTGCGCCTCGACCTGGAACTGGCCGAGGGCGAGAAGCACCCGGCCGAGGCCACCATCGCCGCCCACACCGGCATTAGGGATGCGGGCCGCCCGGCCGACAAGTGGCTGTCCGACGTGGTGCGCTGGACCTGGAAGCTGAAGATCGGCCCGCACGTCGAGACCGACCTGATGGGTGATCTCCGCGAACGCGCCGAGGACGAGGCGATCCGCGTCTTCGCCCGCAACCTGCACGACCTGCTGCTGGCCGCCCCCGCCGGCCCGCGCGCCACCATCGGCCTCGACCCCGGCATCCGCACCGGCGTGAAGGTCGCCGTGATCGACGCCACCGGCAAGCTGCTGGAGACCTCCACCATCTACCCGCACGAGCCGCGCAACGACTGGGACGGGTCCATCGCCGTGCTGGCCGCGCTGGCCGCGCGCCACAAGGCGGAGCTGATCGCCATCGGCAACGGCACGGCAAGCCGCGAGACCGACAAGCTGGCCTCCGACCTGATGAAGCGCCACCCCGACCTGAAGCTCACCAAGATCATGGTGTCGGAGGCCGGCGCGTCCGTGTACTCCGCCTCCGAGACGGCGGCGCTGGAGTTCCCCAAGCTGGACGTGAGCCTGCGCGGCGCCGTCTCCATCGCGCGCCGCCTGCAGGACCCGCTGGCCGAGCTGGTGAAGATCGAGCCGAAGTCGATCGGTGTGGGCCAGTACCAGCACGACGTCGGCCCGCAGAAGCTCGCCCGCTCGCTGGACGCGGTGGTGGAGGACTGCGTGAACGCCGTGGGCGTCGACCTCAACACCGCCTCCATCCCGCTGCTGACCCGCGTGTCCGGCCTCAACGAGACCATCGCCCGCAACATCGTCGAGCACCGCGACAAGAACGGCGCCTTCCGCTCGCGCAAGCAGCTTCTCGACGTGGCGCGCCTGGGGCCGAAGACGTTCGAGCAGGCCGCCGGCTTCCTGCGCATCCCCAACGGCGACACGCCGCTGGACGCCTCCTCGGTACACCCGGAGGCCTACCCGGTGGTCGAGCGGATCATCAAGAAGACCGGCAAGGATCTCGGCTCCCTCATCGGCGATGCGCGCTTCCTGCGCTCCCTGCACGCCGAGGAGTTCACCGACGAGCGCTTCGGCGTGCCGACGGTGGAGGACATCCTGAAGGAGCTGGAGAAGCCCGGCCGCGACCCCCGTCCGGAGTTCAAGACCGCCGAGTTCAAGGAAGGCGTCAACGAGCTGAAGGACCTCGTCCCCGGCATGGTGCTGGAGGGTGTCGTGACCAACGTCACCGCCTTCGGCGCCTTCGTGGACGTGGGCGTGCACCAGGACGGTCTGGTGCACATCTCGCAGCTGGCCAACAGCTTCGTGAAGGACCCGCACACGGTCGTGAAGGCCGGCGACATCGTCAAGGTGAAGGTCCTGGAGGTCGACCTGCCGCGCAAGCGCATCGCGCTGACCATGCGCATGGACGAGCAGGCCGCCCGCCCCGCCCCGCGCGGCGACCGCCCGCGCGAGGATCGCCCCCGTAATGATCGCCCCCGTGACGACCGCCGCCCCCCGGCTCCGGCCCCGAAGGCGCAGCCGCCGAAGAAGCCGGAACCCAGCTTCGCCAACAACGCCTTCGCCGAGGCCTTCGCGCGCGCCAAGGCCGGGAAGAAGTGATTGGAATGCGCGGGAGACCCCTGCGGCCTCTCGCGCCTCCTTGCTACAGCGCCGTCCGATCCTGGCCCGGCCCGAAGACCCGGAGGACGCGCACGTTGCCGGCCGTACGATTGTCGCTCGTATCCGGATCCACCTCGTACAAGATGCGATAGCCCTCGACCGGGATCTCCCGCACTCCGGGATGATCCCCTTCGGGCCAGCGGCAGGGAGCGTGCCTGAGCTGGCCGATGGCGTCCCGTATCCGGCGCAGCTTTTCCCGCGCAACCCAGCCGGCGCCCGGCTGCCGCAGCCAGCGCCTGATGCTGTCCAGGTCACGCAGGGCCGCGGGCGCCGGGTCGACTCGCCGGGTCACCGCGTCTTACTTTCCGCTCTTCCGCGGGTCGCGCACGTTGGGAAGCGGCCGGTCCTCGTCGCCGTCGAGGCTGTCGAGCCACGCCTCGACCTCGCCTTCGTCCATGCTCAGGCCATTGGCGAACTCGGCCCGCGCCTCGTCGAGCAGCGCCCGTTCGCGCGCGAGGCGCGCCTTGCGCTGCTCGGCGCTTTCCCCGCCGCCGCGGCGCGGGCTCGGATCGCCCATGTGGAGGATGAAGCTCGTCATCGGATACCCCCATCCTCCATCGTGCACCAAGCCCGGGAAGCAAACCGCTTCCGTCAGCATATGACGACCGCACCGATGCCGGTCAAGCGATCCTGACCGGCCTACCCCACCACCACCCACGCCGCCTGGAAGCTCGCGGCGGGGACGCCCAGCAGCGTCACGTCGCCCGAATCCCCGAAGCGCAGCATCGCGGACCCGTCCGCCGCACGGTCGACCGTGTAGGCAAGGCCGCGCGCCACCTGGATGCGGTCGCCCTCGGCGGCGTTGAAGTCGGCCACCACGTCGTGGCCGGGCATGACGGCGTAGGCGAAGCGGTCCGCCCCGGCGCCCCCGATCAAGGTGTCGGCGCCGTAGATGCCCGCCAGCCCGGCGTGGCCGTCACCGGCCAGCACGTCGTCTCCGGCCCCGCCATCGATGATGTCGTCGCCACGCCCGCCGACCAGCGTGTCGTTGCCCACACCGCCCAGGATGCTGTCATTGCCCGTGGGGTCGTAGACGAAGTCGTCGCCCTGCCCGCCGAAGACCATGTCGTTGCCCAGGCCGCCGTTCAGGCTGTCGTTGCCCAGGTTGCCGTACAGCATGTCCTCGCCGGCCTCGCCGCTCACCGCGTCGCCGCCCTGGCCGCCGAACAGCGTGTCGTTGCCGTCGCCGGCCAGCAGCGCGTCGCCGCCCTGGTTGCCGTACAGCACGTCCGTCCCCGCCGCGCCGACCAGCGAATCGCCACCCATCCCGCCGTGCAGTTCGTTGGCGGCGCCGTTGCCGCGGATGGTGTCGTCGCCCGATCCACCCACCGCGTTCTCGATGGTGACGCCGTCGGCGATGGCCAGGCTGTACGGAACGCCGATGTCGCTGTAGGCCCCGGCGTTCAGGTCGATCAGCGCGTTGCCGGTGACGTCCTCGGCGTCGATCGCGTCGGTGCCGTAGGCATCCCAGATCGTCCGCATCACCGGCGTGTCGGTGACGCTATAGACGTCGTCGCCCGTGCGCGTCGTCAGGTTGGCGCCGTACAGGTACTGCACGGCGGCGATGTCGTAGACCATCGGCGTCACCGGCACCAAGCCGGAGGCGGTCGGCGCGTAGGCCATGACCGAGTAGGTCTCCGTGTCCTCCGTCACCGGCAGGTACGGGCCGTCGAACACGCCGCCGGTGGTGGCGCCGTTGTAGTCGCCGGGGTGCTTCAGCCCCAGCAGGTGCCCCAGCTCGTGCAGCGAGGCGAAATAGCCCCAGCTGCCGTCCGACTGGTCCTCCAGCCCGGTGGAGGCGTTGTTGAGGAACAGGTAGTAGGGTGCCTGGCCCGGCAGCGGCTCGGTGACGTAGCCGGTGCTCTCGTCGGTCTGGTTGTTGGTGCCGTAGCGCAGCGTGCCGCCCGACGCCACCTCGACGAAGCGGATGTTGCACACCTCCTCCCAGGCGTCCATCGCGCGCCGCATGCCGCTGCGGATGGCCTCCGACATGGGCGCGAAGCCGCCGGGGTGGCTGGCCGGGATCTGGGCACCGGCCTCCAGGAAGCTGTAGGTGACCGTCACCGGCGAACCGGCGACGTTGGGATAGTTCAGGCGCTCCCCGGGGCCAAAGAGCAGCGCGTCGATGGTGCGGATGCCGGTGATGGTCGCCATGTCCGTGTCCTCCTCAGGCCGCCAGGATCCAGCCGGCCTGGAAGGCCGCCGCCTTGACGCCCACCAGCGTCACCGTGCCCAGCGAGCTGAGCGTCAGCACCGCGTCACCGCCGGCATCGGCGGACAACGTCCAGGTGGCGCCGGCCTCGAGCCGAATGCGGTCGCCCTCCCCACCGTTGAAGTCGGTGACCCGGTCGTCGCCGCTGACGAAGCCGAAGGCGAAGGTGTCGGCGCCCATCCCGCCGGTTAGCGTGTCGTTGCCGGCGATGCCGTTCTCCGCGCCGAAGCCGTCGCCGCACAGCCAGTCGCCGCCCTGGCCGCCGACGACCAGATCGTCCCGGCGCCCGCCCAGCAGCGTGTCGTCGCCCAGGCCGCCGTACAGCGTGTCGGCGCCGAAGTTGTCGTAGACGTGGTCGTTGCCGAGGTTGCCGTAGATGACGTCGTTGCCCGCCCCGCCGTTTAGGCTGTCGTTCCCCTGGCCGCCGAACAGCGTGTCGTCGTCCGCCCCGCCGAACAGGCCGTCCACCCCCAGGTTGCCGTACAGCACGTCGTTGCCGTCGCCGCCCGACAGCGTGTCGTTCCCCGCGTTGCCGGCCAGCGTGTTGGCCGCGGCGTTGCCCTGGATCGTGTCGCCGCCGGCCCCGCCGCGCGCGTTCTCGATGGTGACGTTGTAGGCGATGCCGAAGTTCTGCACGGCGCCCACGTCGCTGTAGGCGCCGGCGTCCATCCGGAACGTCACCGCCTGCACCATGGCGGAGGCGTCCAGCGTGTCGACGCCGCCGGCATCCCACACCGCCTGGAGCTTCGGCTGATCGGTGAAGGCATAGATGTCGTTGCCGGTGCGCGTCGCCATGTTGGCGCCGTACAGGTACTGCGCCGCTGCGATGTCGTAGACCATCGGCGTCTGCGCCTGCAGCCCGTTCTCGGGCGGCGCGTAGGCCATGATGGCAAAGCCCTGGTTGTCCTGCCCCGCCGGCAGGAACGGCCCCGGCCCCTGCCCGCCCGACTGCGACCCGTTGTAGTCGCCGGGATGGCGCAGGCCCAGCAGGTGGCCGATCTCATGCACCGTGGCGGTGTAGGGATAGGTGCCCGGCGTGTAGACCTGCATGACCGGCCAGGAGTTGTTCAGGTACATGCTGCCGGCCTGCGGCGAATCCGCGAACGGCAGGTAGGCGTAGCCGGCCGAGTCCATGCCCTGGTCGTTGCTGGCGAAGTGGAAGCGGCCGGCGAACGGCACCTCCTGGAAGCTGACGTTGGCGACGTCGGCCCAGGCCTGCAGGCCCTGGCGCACCGCCTCCTTCATGGCGTCCGTCATCGGCGCGAAGCCGTCGCGGTCGTACTCCTCCGCCGTGACCGGCGGCGTGTTGGGGAAGTCGAAGGTGATGCGAACCGGCGTGCCCACCGGACTTCCGGCGTTCAGCCGGACGTCGGCGCCCTCCAGCAACGTGTCGATGTACTGGATTCCCGTGATGGTCGGCATGCCGCGCTCTTCTCCCTTCAAACGACCGGAGCCGGCGCCCTGGCACGCCGGCTCGGAGACGTCATCACGGATACGCGCGAAAATGCAACCTTTGATATCAGGTTCAACCGCCGAGATGCTGGCGCGTCCAGGCGATCAGCGCCGTCGCCGGCATGGCGCCGCTGGTGCGCGCCACCTCCCGCCCCTTGTGGACGAGCACCAGGGTGGGGATGCTGCGGATGCCGAAGGCGCCGGCCAGCCGCTGCTCCTCGTCGGTGTTGACCTTCACCAGCCGCACGTGCGGTTCCAGTTCGCCGGCGGCCTGGGCAAAGGCCGGGGCCATCATGCGGCACGGCCCGCACCATTCCGCCCAGAAGTCGATCAGCAGCGGCAGATCGCCCTTCTCGGCGTGGGTGGCGAAGCGCTCGCCCGTCAGCGCCACCGGATGGCCGTCGAACAGCGGCCGGCCGCACTGGCCGCACTTTCCGCCGCGCTCCTGCTTCTCCGGGGGCACGCGGTTGATGGTGTCGCAATGGGGGCAGACGACGTGCATGGCGGAACCCTCCTCATTCCGGAACGAACAGCGCCCGGTCGGCGAGCGCCTTCAGCGTGCGCAAAGTCACCAGCGCGACGATCACCGTGGCCGCCGCCAGCAGCGCGCCGGCCAGCGTGGCGGACGCCGCACCGCCGCCCAGCGCGTGGTGATAGCTCAGCCCCGCCACCGCCGTGGCGGCGGACGGGAAGGTGAAGGCCCACCAGGACACGGCGAACGGCACCTTCAGGAACATCGGCGCCAGCCGCACCAGCAGCAGCGCGGTGAACAGCGCCGTGAAGAACAGCACCCGCGCCGCCGCGTCCAGCACCCCGCCGTTCAGCTGCATGTACGACAGGAAACCCACGGCCGGCGGGGCCAGGAAGATGAACAGCGTCGGCACCAGGCGCGCCGGCACCATGTCGTGGAAGATCACCCGGTACAGCAGCACCGGCAGCAGCGCCAGCCAGAACACCACGCCGACCGCGAAGAAGAACCACGACACCTCGACATACCCCAGCCGCACGCCCACGAGCGGCGCCAGCACGTTGCCGACCACCGGAATGAACCACGCCGGGTTGAAGGTTTGCAACTCGTGCGGCCGGCCGATCCAGCGGCCCATCAGCGTGACGGCGAAGGTCAGGTGCAGCGCCGCCGCGAACAGCCACACCATCTCCGCCACCTTCGGCGCGTAGGGAAGCGCCGCCCCGGCCAGGATCATCAGCCCGATGGAGATGGTGGGGAAGAAGCTGCTGCGCACGGGGTGCGCGAACTCCGCCTTCACCGCCGCCGGGTGGCGCAGCGCCTTGGACAGGTACAGCCCGGCGACCGCCACGAAGGCGACCGCCGCCAGCGCCAGCACGGCCTCGCCGACGACGGACGGCAGGCCCAGCGCCTCGTGCGCCCGGCGCCACGCCAGCCCCAGCCCGCCCAGGCCCATCACCGTGGCGAACAGCGGCACCGGCACATGCACCAGCCACGCCGCCGAAGCCGCCCCGCCCTGCGTCGCCGCATGCGCCGTCATGCTCAACTCCCGCTATATTTTAGATATCTCTTATATTGAGCGCGGAAGTTCGAGTTTGCAAGAGGACGTCGCCCCGTAGGTTGGGTTGAGGCGTCAGCCGCAAAACCCAACGCGTCTGCAATGCAGGCCATGTTGGGTTTTCGCTGCCGCTCAACCCAACCTACGGCGCGCCGCCGGGGAAGGGATTCTATGCGCCGATCCCCGTGACGCGGATCGCCACCTGCTTGGTGTAGGGCGCCACCGCGAAGATCTCGAACCGCACGGCGTTCTCCGCCGCGAACTCGTGGAAGGCGCGGTATTCGTCGTCCTTCCAGGTGCGGTTGCCGATGAACTCGTCGAAGACCAGCACGCTGCCCGGCCGGATGCGCGGCGCCAGGCCGGTCAGCACCGTGCGCGCCGACGAATACAGGTCGCTGTCCACGTTGACGAAGCGCACCGGCCCCGCGTGCGCGGCCAGGAAGGCCGGCAGCGTGTCCTCGAACCAGCCGGCGTGCAGCACGACGTTCTCCCGCACCGGCGGCAGCTCGCGGCCGGTGGTCAGCACGCCGCGCGGCTGCGTCCCCCACGCCTCCGGCAGCCCTTCGAAGGAGTCGAAGCCGTGCACCGCCTGCCCGGCCCGCGCGGCGATGCGGTTGATGGACGTGCCGCGCCGCACGCCGAACTCCAGCACCAGCCCCGGCAGCGCGGCCTCGCCCAGCGCGAAGGACAGCAGCGGCGCGCTCAGCCCGAACAACCGCGCGTCCGGCGCCAGATCCGGCAGGATCGCCGCCACCGCGTCGGCCACCGGCCGGCGCCTGGGATGCTCCGCCAGACGCTCGCCGAAGATCGCCCGGGCCTCCTCCTCCCTCCCCACCAGCCGCAGGTAGGCGCACAGGAAGGCCCAGTACTTGCCGTTGGCCCCCGTGCAGCCTACCGCCCGGCGCAGCCGCCGCAACGCCTCCTCCACCCCGAACAGTTCCAGCGCCGGGGCGTGGCTGCCGAACCACGCGGCGGCGTGCTCCTCGTCGTCGGCCAGCATCGTGTCGTACACGGCCAGCGCGGCCTCCACGTCCCCCAGGTAGGCATGGCTCAGCGCCGCGTCGTACAGCAGGTCGGCCCGGCTGCCCCGCCCGCGCGCCAGCGCCGCCCCGGCCACCCGCACGGCGTCCTCGTACCGCGCGTCGCGGCGGTAGGCGCCGGACAGCGCCTCCGGCAAGCCCGGCAGATCGGGCGCCAGCGCCGCCACCGTCTCCAGGATGTGCACGGCGCGGTAGACGTCGTTCGCCAGCAGGCAGGCCTTGGCGAGGTGCAGCAGCGCGTCGGCGTCGGCCGGGTCCTGCACCAGCGCCCGCCGCAGGTGGCCGACGATGCGCGCGTGCTCCCGCCGCCCGGTGCGGGCGGAGGCGATCAGGGTGCGGGCGGCGGAAATGTGATGGGCGACAGGGTCCATGGGACCGGGTTCATGCACCGGATCCGGTGCCGCGGGAAGCAAAAAGAACCCCCGCCCGGAAGGCCGGGCGGGGGGCAGGATGGAGACGGTGCGGCGTCATTCCGCCGCGATCAGGAAGCGCGGCGGCTCCGGCGCGTCGGGCACGAGGCCGAGGGTTCGGCCGATCTCTTCCTGGGTCGGCCGGCGGCGGTAGGAGGCGGCGTAGCGGTCGAGCGCGGCCAGACACTCCTTGATGGTGCCCGACCCCACCGCCCGGCAGTCCTCGAAGGCGTGCGGGTCGGGGCGGTACCAGTGGGTGATGTAGCAGTCCTCGGCCCCGTTCAGGGTAAGGGTGAGGGCGAAGCGGCCCTCGTGCCCGATGCGCGCGTGCGCCGCGCGGATCCGGGCCTGGACCTCCTCGATGGTCATCGCTTTGCGTCCTCTCATGTCAGGCGGCCTCCTCGTAGGACCGCTGGGCCTCGCGGCGCCCCCAATCGGCGTCGCGGGCCAGAAGGTCGATCATCGCCCGGGTGGTCCCGGCGGCGTCCGGCGCGGTGTCCGGGCGCAGCAGCCGGCCGAGCTGGAGCGCCATGGACCCGGCCTCCGCCTCCACCCAGCGGGCGAAGGCGCGCCGCCGGTCGGCTTCCCGCCAGTACCAGGCGGGCAGCCGCGGGTGCGTGCGCTCCATCTCGCCCTCCCAGGCGCTCATGCGGTACAGGCCGCTGGGAGAGCGTTCGCCGGCCATGCGTTCAGCGCCCATGGGCGTCACGCGGCCTCGCGGCCGTCCCCCTCTTCGCGCTTCAGGATCTCGGACTTCTTCTGCGCGAACAGCCCGGTGATGCGGTGCTGCGCGGCGCGGTCGATGGCGCCGATCTCCCGCAGGCGGTTGCCCACGCCGGCCCGCCAGACCTCCTCCAGATCGTCGAGGTCGAGGCAGGCGGCGAGGCGGCGCTTCACCTCCGCCTCGAACGCCTCGATGGCGGCCGGCTGCAGATCGGGGTTGGCCTTGGCGGCGTAGTAGGCCTCCGACTCCTCCCGATACTTGGAATCGTCGAACTGCCCCATGTAGATGTCGGCGGCCAAGCCGAGCTGGAGCAGGCATTTGCCCACCGCGTCGGTCATCGACATCTTGAAGCACTCGTCGTCCGGCGCCTCGATGCCGTTGCGCCGGCGCACCATCTCGGTGCCGCCCCACTGCGGGCCGGTCCAGCACTTCTCCCCCGTCTCCGGGTCCAGGTACCAGACGCGGGCACAGATGAAGACCATGCGCTCGGCGATGGTCCAGTCGACCTGCTCGTAGCCCCAGCCCTTGCCGACCGGGCCGAACGCCTCGGTCATCATCTGCAGCCGCCACGTCGGGTCGATCTGAGTCCCGCGGAAGCCGCCACCCCGGGTGAACGGCTTGGTCGCCTTCGGGTCCGTCCGCTTCAGCTGGTTCCACAGGTGCAGGTTGTCGACGCGGCGCGCGGCGGCGCCCACCTTCACCTCGGCATGGCCGGTCCCTGCTTGGGGAGCATCGGTCTTGGTCTCAACCTTCTCGGCCTCGGCGACGGTGTCCGTCTTGCTCATGCGTCCCATCGGTGAAGTCCTTCCAGACAAGCGTTTTTTCACTCCCCTCACCCCAGCCTCCGTCCAGAACGGCGGAGAGGCTCGGGTCAGAGGAGACGGGCGTCCACGGCTCGGCCCGTTCGAGCGCGCGCCGCGGCGGTTCGCCGTAGCGCAAACTCAGTCGCCCCTCGCGGTCACGCGCGAGGAAAAGCCCGCCGGCGAAGGCAAGCCGCGCATCCTCGGGCATCAGCGCCTTCAGCGCCGTCTCCGCCTCGCGCGCCGCCAGCGTCGCCGGCCGCTGCTCCACCAGCACCGCGGCCAGGGCCACGAAGCGGTTGTGCCGCGTCATGTCGACGACGCGCAGCGCCTCCACCGCCGGTGCCTCCACCGGCAGCGGGTCGCACGGCTCCACGTCGTTGGCGACGTGCCACCAGAAGGCTTGCGCCGTGGACAGCAGCCGGTCGCAGTCCGCCGCCACCCGCCCCGTGCGCACCAGCGCGTGGCCGTTCGGGCGCAGGATCGACAGCAGGCCGCGCTCCATCCCGGTGACCAGGAACTGGTGCTGCAGCTGCCAGTGATAGCGCTGCGCCAGTTCCGCGTCGGACTGGAAGCCGCCGGAGAATTTCGCCTCGACGATCACGTCGGGGCTCCCCACCTGTGCGTTATCCCAGGTGTAGAAGTCGGGGTGCGCCACCAGCCAGTCGTGGTCCGCGTGCACGCGGGTCGCGTCGGCGGGAACGCACGGAACGCCGGTGGCGTGTTCGACGAAGCGCGGGTGCAGGTGCTCGGTGGCGATGCCGATCTGCACCGCCGCGACGAGGTCGAGGTTCGGCGGTTCGGCGCGTCCGGTCTTCTCGCGCCACAGCGCCAGCCAGTCGCCCGCCATCACGCGCGCGGCGTCGGACGAACCGAGCCGGCCGGCCCGCAAAGCCCTCTGATCCTCGCTGATCGCCATGCCCCGCGCCGCCCCTGCGCATTTGCAGCAGTCCCGGCGTTAACCATAAGCCGGAGCCTAAATATGGCTGCTTTCTCGCACGATTCAAGAACAAAAAGAGAACCTGTAGCGTGGCCGTAAGTACCGAACGATCGAAGGTTCGCAAATAAAATGTCATGGCGTGGGCGTGGCTGTATAAGCGCGCGCCGTAACTTAGTTCAAATCCGCCACTTCCAATTTCCCCGATCCGCTTATCTTCGAACGCGCTCGGCGAAGCCGGAGCGTGACAGCCACGGGTATGCGGACGGGAGCGTCATGTCGAAACCGGTCAGCCAGCGCCGCCAAGCGCGCCGGCAAGAACTAGGCGGTGGTGTGGGAGGCGGCGTAACCCGCCGGCGCGCCGCCCCGCGACGGACGGAGCCCCTCCCCCGCCGAGGGGAAGGGGCCATGAAGGGCACCGGCCACGGTCCGTTTCCGGCCGAAGCCGGAAAGCCACCGTCGGGTCAGGCGTCGAACTGCAGGACGAAACGCTCCGGGAACGGGCCGTCCTGGAAATCCGGCCGCCCGTCGCTGCCCGGCGCGCGCTTCAGGCCGGGTTTCAGCAGCAGCGCCTTCACCATCTGCGGCACCTGGGCCAGGCTGACCTGATCGCCCAGGCAGGTGTGCGCGCCGTAACCGAAGTGCATGTAGTGGTAGTCGGGGCGGCCCGGCGTGAAGGTCTCCGGGGCCGGCACCTGCGCCGCGTCCATCATGGCCGAGGCGTTGGAGGCCAGGACCAGCGTGCCCGCCTTGATGGTGGTGGCGCGCGGCGTGCCGGCCGCCACCGTGTAGTCGGCCACCCCCAGGCGCACGATGAACGGGTTGATCGGGTTGAAGCGCAGCGCCTCCCAGCAGTAGGCGGCGACGGTGGCGTCGTCGTTCGCCTTGGCGGCGGCCACCGCCTTGGCCAGCACGTCCGGCCGGTCGAGCAACTGGTCGAGGAGCTGGACCACCGCGGCCGAGGTCGTCTCCACCGCACCCACCAGCAGGCCCATGGTGTTCGACACGATCCGCTCGTCGTCGAAGCCGATGACCTCCGGGAGGTGGGTGAGCAGCATGCGCGACAGCGTGTCGTCCGCCGGCACCTGGGCCAGCGCCTGACGCCGCGCCGGGATCAGCTGGCCCAGGTAGGCGCGCATCTCCGCACCCGCCTGCACCGAATCCTGGTGCACCTTGGGGTCGTTGGTGAGGTTGTGGAACATGTCGTACTGCGTGGCGCGCGACCAGCGCATCATGGTGGCGAGGTCGGGGCCGGGGAAGCCGAAGTGCTCGCCCACCACCTCGATCGGCACGCGGCGGGACAGCTGGCTGACCACCTCGATCCGGCCGGACTTCGCAACCTCGCCCACCGCCTCGGCGGCGCGGCGGGCGGCCATGGCGGCGACGGCCGGCATGTCGTCCTGGCGCAGCAGGGCGCGCATGACCGACTTGTCGCGCTGGTTGTAGACGGTGTCGTCGCGCGCCAGCATGTAGGGGCCGACCGCCGGGTCCATCTTGGGCGCGTAGGGGCGCACGGTGAAGATGGCGTTGCGCGACAGCGCCTCCTGCACGTCGGCGAACAGGGTCAGCAGGACCGGGCCGGGCGGCGGCGTCACCAGGATCGGCCGGTTCGCGCGCAACTCGGCGAACAGCGCCTGCGGGTTCGTCTGGACCCAATAAAACAGCAGCTTGGCCTTCTGGTCCGCCGGAGCGGCATCGTACTGCTGAAGAAACGACATCGTTCCCCTCCCGTCGAGATTTAACGGGGCAAGGCTAGCCATCATAATCGACGCGGCGCAACAGTCATCATTCAGAATGCAACGAAATGCGACATGTCATACGTGAGTATTATTACAGGACGGAAAGACAAAACCTGCTGACGGCCGCCGCGTCCGGCGTGTAGGTTCGTCGCGCGCGTCATCCGTGGGTGGCAGCGCGCGGGAACGCCCGCGTTCCCGCTCCGTCGGGGGAAGCAAGGGGAATACGACATGCGTCTGAGGGGAGTGATGCTGGCCGCCGTGGCCACGCTGCTCGGCACCGGCTGCGCCGCCATCGTGCCGCAGCCGCCGAAGCCGGAACCGGTCAACCGGGTGGTCTATCTGGACCAGGGTTGGACCGACCAGCAGCGGCAGTTCTACTACTACACGCCGCAGGGCACCGTGACGATGCCGGCCAAGTGGTTCATGGCGCTGGAACAGCCGCTGAGCCAGGAACTGCTGTCCTCGTCGGAATACCTGGGACGGTTCCGCTTCCTGGTCGACGACCTGAAGGCGGACGGCACGCTGAACCCCAACAAGCTGCCGGTCGGCTGGGCGCTGTTCCAGGACGATTCGATCTCCGAGCAGTACGTCGGCTTCACCTGCGCCGCCTGCCACACCGGGCAGATCAACTACAAGGGCACGGCCGTGCGCATCGACGGCGGCGCGGCCATGCACGACGTGACGACGCTGCGCACCGTGCTGGCCGAATCGATCGTGCTGACCTACCTCGCCGACGACAAGTTCGAGCGCTTCGCCAAGCGCCTGCTGGGCGACCGCTACCCCGAGGGCAAGGAGGCGGTGCGCAAGCAGCTGAAGTACTTCTCCGACACCGCGCTGGGTGCCGCCGGCATCAACAGCCGCATGCACCTCTACCCGACACCGGAAGGCTTCGGCCGCAACGACGCGCTGGGCCGCATCGGCAACACGGTCTTCGCCGACGACCTGATGGAGGTGACGAACAACCGCCCGGCCAACGCCCCGGTCAGCTACCCGCACGTCTGGGACATCTGGTACTTCGACTGGGTGCAGTACAACGCCTCGGTCCGCCAGCCGATGGTGCGCAACGTGGGCGAGGCGCTGGGCGTGCACGCGCTGACCAACTTCGTCAACCCGTTCGGCCAGCCCAACCCGCCGAACCTGCGCTGGCAGTCGTCGGTGCGGGTGCAGGACATCCACGCCGTCGAGAAGCAGCTGGAGAAGCTCCGCCCGCCGGCGTGGCCGGAGGCGGTGCTGGGCACCATCGACCGCACCAAGGCGGCGCAGGGCCGCGCCCTGTTCGGCGAGCTGTGCGCCAGCTGCCACGAGGTGAAGCCGATCGCCGACACCACGCCGCAGGAATGGCACACCCCGGTCATCCCGCTGCCCACCATCGGCACCGACCCGACCGAGGTGAACAACTTCAACACGGCGAAGCTGGACGGCACCAAGCTGGGCGTGACCGGCCCGGTGACGCCGGCCGCCGGGCTGAAGCTGGTGACCGAGAAGATCAAGGACCAGCAGTACGACAACCTCAAGCTCACCAAGGCGCAGCGCGCGGAGATGGACGGCTGGGGCCGCGCGAACGAGGTGCGCGAGACCTGCGGCTACAAGGCGCGCCCGCTGCACGGCGTGTGGGCCACGGGGCCGTTCCTGCACAACGGCTCGGTGCCCAACCTGTACGAGCTGCTGGGGCCGGGCGAGGCGCGCTCCAGGACGTTCGCCCTGGGCACGCTGGAGTTCGACCCGGTCAAGGTCGGCTACCGGACGGAGCCGTTCGAGAACGCCTTCATCTTCGACACCACGATCACCGGCAACTCCAACCGCGGGCACGAATTCTCGAACACGCCGGGCACCGGCGTGATCGGGCGGGCCTTGAGCGAGGACGAGCGCTGGGCGCTGATCGAGTACCTGAAGGCCGTTCCCGGCGAACCGTACCCGGTCGCCGCTCCGGTCAAGGGGCCGGTGCCGGTCTGCGGAAAGGGTGCGTGAGCACCGGGAGGGTTCCACGGACGAACGGGGGGCTTCGGCCCCCCGTTCTGCGTTGGGCATCAGCCCAGGCGGACGGCGGTGCCGTTGATCGACACCATCAGCATGCCGTTCTCCTTGCCCAGCACCTCGTAATCGATGTCGACGCCGACGATGGCGTTGGCGCCGACGGCGCGCGCGGCTTCCGCCAGGTCGGCGAAGGCGGCTTCCCGGGCCTCGCGCAGCGCGTTCTGGTAGCCGCCGGCGCGGCCGCCGACGATGTCGCGGATGCCGGAGAACAGGTCGCGGAAGATGTTGACGCCGACGATCGCCTCGCCGGCGACGACGCCCAGGTATTCGACGACGCGGCGGCCGTCGACGGCATCGGTGGTGGTGATCAGCATGCTCGGACTCCGCGGTTGTGGGATCCTCACCAGATGGCGTAGCCCAGGTCGTGCTGCAAGACCGCCGCGGTCCGCACGAAACGCGCGCGGGGATGGCGAAGGGCATCGCCAAACGTGCGGAACGGCGCTATCGTAGCGAGGCAAAACCGCTTCACGGCCCCGCGACCATGTCCCTGCGCCGCACCGAGTCCTTCGGCTATGTGATCAACTACCTGGGGCGGCTGTTCGCCCGGGCGCTGGAGCGGCGCATCCAGCGCTATGGCCTGCACCCCGGCCAGTTCCCGGCCCTGCTGGCTCTGTGGGAGCGCGAGGGCATCAGCCAGGCCGAGCTGTGCCGGCTGGTGCAGGTGGAGCAACCGACCATGGCCAACACGCTCAACCGCATGGAGCGCGACAGCCTCATCCGCCGCGAGCCGGACCCGCAGGACCGGCGCCGCGCCCTGGTCTTCCTGACCGAGCGCGCCCGCGCGCTGGAGGCGGAGGTGACGGCGGAGGCGCGCGGCGTCAACGCCGTCGCCATCGGCAGCCTGACCCCGGAGGAACGGGCGGAACTGTTGCGCCTGCTCAACAAGATGACGGGCAACCTCGAACGGGAAATGGGCCTCTGAATCGGAGTACCCGTGCGGTTTCGCAGCCCCGGACGCCGTGTTCGCGCGTTGTTCCCCCAGCATCGCTTGCGAGGACGCACGTTACGGGGGTTGGCCGGGGTATGGACGACACGCGACGCGCGCTGATGCGCTGGATGACGGGCGTTATGGAGGCGCGCGGCTGGAGCGCCGGGACCTGGGCCCGCGCCGCCGGGGTGACGCCCACGAACCTGACGCGGTTCCTGCGCGATCCGGCGCGGGGAAGCATGCCGGGGGCGGACACGCTGGGCCGGCTGGCCCGCGCCGCGGGATCGGAGCCGCGCTTCCTCGACGACGGGACCTGCCCACCGGTCAGCCGCGTGCCGGTGCTGACGCTGGACCAAGTGGAGGTGCTGCGCGACCTGGGCCGGCGGGCGGCCGAATCCTTCCTCGCCACCGTGCTGCGCCAGGGCGGCGACAGCGTGCCGGTGGACCGGCCGGCCTCGCGCCGGGCCTTCGCGCTGCGAATCGGCTCGCGCAGCCTGAACGCGGCGGGCGTGCTGCCGGACGACCGGGTGGTGCTGGAACCGCTGGACGTGCTGCCGCCGAAGCCGGGCGACATGGTGGTGACGGTGCACGACGACAGCGTGTGCGGCTACCGCTTCTTTCCGCCGCACCTGCTGCCGGTCTCCACCGACCCCGATTGCGGGCCGACGCCGATCACCGACGCCAGCGTGGCGGGGGTGGCGGTGCACATCGTCCGGCCGCTGCAGCGCTGACGCGGGCATTTACCTTAGGTTTACGAAACGGCGGCACGCTGGTGCGAAGACAACCGGCGAGCGCAGGCCATGGATGTGAAAGCCGCCGGCGGCACGGCCGCCATCACCCTCCCGTCGATTCCCGTGCGCACGGCGGCTTCCGGCACCGCGGCGGAGGCCGGCGCGCCGGCCGGCGATCAGGTGACCCTGTCCGCCGCGGCCCGGCAACTGGTGGCGGGCGGCACGCCACCGGACCTGTCGCGGGTCATGCACCCGGCGCTGGACATCGACGCGGTCCGGATCTCGGCGGAAGAGGCGATGCGCGCCGAGAAGGCCAAGTACAACGAGCGCTTCATGAACTTCGTCCGCGACACGCTGGGCGTGGACAAGGACGTCGGCATCAGCCTCAGCGGCAAGGTCATCGACGTCCTGAAGAAGATGGCCGCGAAGCTGGGCATCGAGGAGCCGGGCTTGAAGTCCGGCACAGCCGCCGCGAAGCAGGACGACGCGGACCTGGACCCGGTGCACGCGGACAGCTCCGTCATCACGCTGACCTTTCCGAAGGGCAAGGGCGGCGGGTCGGTGTCGATGTTCATCGACAACGACGCCTTCGCCATGCTGGGCGACGTGGCGCCCGGCGACCTGGAGAAGGGGCTGGTCAACATGATGGCCCGCGACGGCAGCGGCGACCTGATGCGCAAGGCCATGGAGTCCGGCCTGTTCGGCGAGCGCATGCTGAAGGACGTGGTCGAGCATCCGGAATGGCGTCAGGCGAAGGCGCGCTACGGCTTCTCGATGCTGGGCGCGGATTCGCCGCCGGCCTTCATGATCCAGTCCCATGACAAGCCGGAATACGTGGAGACGAACGTCAAGGACCTCTCCCGCCGCCTGCTGCGCATCGCCAAGGCGGCGGGCGCGTAAGGCGGGTTCCACGGGCGCCGCCGCCCCCGCCGTTCGCCCGGCTGGACAAGGCCGATTGCTCCCGTACACTCCCAGGCAAAACAACCAACGCCTTCGGGCAGGGAGGAGTGTGCATGCGGAAACTCGGATTGCGCTTCGGCGGCCTCGTCATGGCCGCGGGCATGGCCTTCGCGCCCGCCGCCTTCGCCTACGACGGCATCGTCGAGAAGAAGACCTTCGAGATGCCCAGCTACACCACCGCCGGCGGCGAGACCATCAAGCAGGTCCGCGTCGGCTGGGAGGCCTACGGCAAGCTGAACGAGGCCAAGGACAACGTCATCCTCGTCACGCACTTCTTCTCCGGCACCTCGCACGCCGCCGGCAAGTACAAGGCGGAGGACAAGGCGCCGGGCTATTGGGACTCGATCATCGGCCCCGGCAAGCCGCTGGACACCGACAAGTACTACGTCATCAGCTCCGACACGCTGGTGAACCTGGGCGCCAAGGACCCGAACGTGGTCACCACCGGCCCGGCCAGCATCAACCCCGACACCGGCAAGCCCTACGGCATGAGCTTCCCGGTCGTCACCATCCGCGACTTCGTCAACGTGCAGAAGGCGCTGCTGGACAGCCTGGGGGTCACGTCGCTGCACGCGGTGATCGGCGCCTCCATGGGCTCGCTCCAGGCGCTGGAGTGGGGCATCGCCTACCCCGACATGGTGAAGCGCGTTGCGGCCGCCATTGGCGGCGGCGAGGCGAACGCCTTCCTCATCGGCTGGCTCAACGTCTGGGCCGCCCCCATCAAGCTCGACCCCAACTGGAACAACGGCGACTACTACGGCAAGGCCGAACCGGTGAAGGGTCTGGCCGAGGCGCTGAAGGTCGTCACGCTGCACGCCAACTCCTGGAAGTTCTACAACGCGCAGTTCGGCCGCAAGCTCGCCGAGGAGGGCAAGGACCCGCGCGCCGCCATGGCCAACCAGTACGCGGTGGAGGCCTTCCTGGACAAGGCCGCCGCCGGCCGCGCCGCCACCAGCGACGCCAACCACTTCCTCTACCTCGTGAAGGCCAACCAGGCGTTCGTCGCCGGCCACGGTGCCTCGCTGGACGAGGGCATCGCGAAGATCAAGGCGCCGGTCCTGCTGATCCCGTCGGCCGACGACATGGTCTTCCCGCCGGAGGAGGCCATGCGCGCCCTGAAGGACAAGCTGGCCAAGGCCGGCAAGGACGTGACCTACACCGAGGCGATCACCACCAACATGGGCCACCTCGACGGCGTGGTGCACATCGCCAAGGCCGGCGAGGAGATCGCGAAGTTCATGGCGAAGTGACGGGCGCAGACGTTGGGTTTTCGCTGCGCTCAACCCAACCTACGGCTCAGCGGTAGGTTGGGTTGAGGCCAAAGCCGAAAACCCAACGTCACGCACCCTGCGGACGGATGTTCGGCACCGCGACGACGCCGCCCCCTCAATCCCCCGGCAGCGGCCCCACGTAGCTCTTCATCAGCTTGGCCTGATCGCCGATGTAGACGGAACAGCGGCTGTCCTGGTCGTCGAAGAAATAGACCTTGCCGGCTTGGCGCTTCTTCTGCGGATCGTCCAGGTTGGCGCCGCCGGAGAACGCCACGCCGTACGTGCGCTGCGGCGTGCGCGCCCAGTAGAAGCCCGGCGTCTCCTGCGTGAAGGCGCCCATCCGGCAGAGGTGGGAGAGCGCCGGGTCCAGCGTCGCCACCTCCCGCAGGTCGGTGGGCAGGCGGTAGACCACCTGGCTGCGGATGATGCGCGTGCGCGGCACCACCCGCTCCGGCTGGATCAGCGGCCGGTTGAAGCCGCGCAGATGGTCCGGCCGCGTCTGCTCCAGCCGCAGCATCTCCGCCGCCGCCGGGATCGCCGCCAGCATCAGGACACCCATCAGCGCCAGAATCCGGGTCGTCATGCCATCCTCCCGCAGGATGGCATGTTACCACATTGTAACGCTCAATGCACCGAGGGGTTGTTGGCGACGAAGGCGATGTAGGGCAGCCGCTTCAGCGCGTCGGCCACCATCAGGTAGGCGATGACGAAGGCCACCAGCGACGCCAGGAAGTAGCCGTAGCCGTACCACGCGAAGCCCATCTCGCTGAACACCAGCGTGCAGACGACGTTGATCGCCAGATACAGCGCCTGCGCCATCAGGTTGCGCCGCCGCAGGTCGAAGTACGACAGGATGATCGTGCAGAACAGGAACATCACCTGGAAGAAGGCCCCCAGCGCGCCGAAGCGGAAGATGCCGATCTGCGTGTAGGTCAGCCCCAGCCAGCCCACCAGGCTGGGGGCCAGGAAGATCGTCACCGCGCACACCGCACCCTGCAGGATGATCAGGTTGCGCGCACTTTCCATCAGCGCCTGGATGATGGACTTGTGGTTGCGGGCGATCTGCGCGTAGGTCGCGTGCGCCTGGATGTCGCGGTAGAACGCCTGATAACGCTCGAAGAAGCGCGTCTCGATGTTCACGGTAAAGATGGTCAGCGCCGGCACGATGGTCAGGTACGCCACGAACATGGCGCTGTCGTAGGCCGAATAGATGACCATGGCGCCGGACACCGTCTCGCGCTCCGGCACGAACCACATGATCCACTTGTCGGCCCACACCGCCAGATTGCCGACCAGCCCGATCAGGGCGAGGTCCCAGTACTTGCGGAAATACTCCAGGAAGGCGAAGACGCGGGCGACGCGGTACGGGTATTCCGCGAACACCCGCGCGATCAGCCCGAACTGGATGGTGGCGAGGCCGACGCTGAACCCCCACACCATGCCGGCCGGCCCGCCGAACGCGCCGAAGGCGATGGCGGCGACCAGCGCCACCAGCATGCCGATCCCGAACGCCGTGGTGACCGCCACATAGTCCTTCAGGGCCGACAGGAAGATCGACACCACCCAGATGCCGCACACCAGGAAGAAGTTCACCAGTGCCGCCAGCATCACCGCCACCGGCAGCGCGCTCAGCAGCACGTAGAACGGCCCCGCCGTCACCGCCGCCAGCCCATAGGCGATGGCCAGCGTCGCCAGCAGCATCCCCGGCGCCGTGTCCACCTGCTTCAGGTAGATGGCGTCGGCCAGATACCGCGTGGCGACCAGCACCAGCGGCCCGGTCAGCACCACCGAGAAACAGAAGTTGTAGATGATGACGACGCGGAAGAGGTTCAGCTCCTCGTTCGACGCGAGGTCCTTGCCCACCAGATTGATCCCGGCCAGCGCCAGGATGGTGAACATCCACGGCCCCGACGAGATGAAGGCCGAGTGCGCGTAGCCCTGCAGCACGCCCAGCAGGTCGTCCCGGCGCGCCAGCCGGCGGAGCGCGAAACCAATGCCCGCCATGTCAGGCCGCCTTCCCGAACAGGGCCGGGCGGTCCGGCATGGTGCGGTAGGTCTCATAGACGCCGCGGTAGATGCGGTCGATCTCCCGCTTGTCGTAATAGCGCCGCACGCGCTCCTTGATGGCCGCCGCGCAGCGGTCCCGCCACACGGGGTCGAGCAGCAGTTCGCGCAGCTCGCGCGCGGTGTCCAGCGGCGAGGCCAGCGGCGTGATGGCGCCGCCGGGGCCGATGGCCGGCTCCTCGTCGCCGCGCCCCAGGATCAGCTCGGCGCAGGAGCCGACGTCGGTCGCCACCGTCGGCACACCCGCCGCCCCCGCCTCCAGAATCACCAGCGGCTGCGCCTCCGACACCGACGTCAGCGCGATGGCGTCCACCTTGCCCAGCCAGTCGGTCAGCTTGACGCGTCCGGCGAAGATGACGGTGTCCTCCAGGTCCAGGTGGCGGACGATGGTGCGGCACTCCTCCACGTACTGCGGATCCTCCTCCAGCGGCCCGAGGATCATCGCCTTCAGGTCCGGAATGTCCTCGCGCAGGATGCCGGCGGCGCGGATGTAGGTCTTCACGTCCTTGATGGGCACCACGCGCCCGATCAGCGCGATGGTCGGCGGCCGATCGGCGGTGTCGCGCACCACCTTGGAATAGCCGGCGTAGTCGATGCCGTTGGGGATGATCTTCAGCTTTTCCGGGTCCGCCCCCTGGCGCCGCTGGAACTCCTGGTTGCCGCCGTACAGCGTGAAGATCTGGTCGCAGGCGTCGTAGCAGGCCTTGGAATAGCTGGCGAAGGTGTCGAGCCACAGGTCACGCAGGTCGCGCTTCTTCTTCTCCACCGCGAGGCTCATGTCGGAGCCCTCGAACAGCCACTCCGCCATCAGGATCTCGATGCGGCGCTCGTTGGTGTAGATGCCGTGCTCGGTCAGGATAGCCGGCCGCCCGGTCTCCAACCGCGCCCGCGCCGCGAACAGCCCGGCATAGCCCGTGGATATGGCATGATAGACCTTCGCCGCCGGCATCGGCGCCAGCATGACCGAGAACATGCCGCCCATCAGCGCCCGCAGGCCCCAGAAGTACTCCAGGAACGAGGCGTCCGGCAGCGTCTGCTCGTACAGCCGCACCACCATGCGGAACGCATCCTCGGAGTTCAGCAGCACCCGCCGCCCGATGCGTGGCCGTCGGGGGGCCAGCAGCCGCACCACTTCCTCCACCTCGGCCAGCCCGCCGCCCTGCTGGAGCTGCAGCAGCGGCCCCTCGATCCGCCGAAACAGCTCCGCCGCCTTGCGCGTCCACGGCCAGCCGGGGTCGGGCTCCTGCAGATAGACGTGGGTCAGCCCCTTCACGTTGGGCGGCAGCTCGTAGGCCAGCTTGCGCTGGCTGCGGTCGGCCACCAGCGCCACCACGTGGAACGTCAGGTCCGGATAGGCGCGGATGACGTCGTGCGTCCAGCTCGACACGCCGCCCAGCACGTAGGGGTAGGAGCCTTCCATCAGAAGGCAGACGTCGACCGGTTCGCCGTTCACGCCGCTTCCTCCAGCGCCGGCCGGTCGTCGGCGTTCCACAAATCCAGCACGTCGCGCAGCGTGTCCGGCAGGTCGGCGCCGGGACCCAGGTGGTCGGCGCGCAGGCGGCACAACTCGCGCAGGTCGTCGAAGCGATGCAGCCGGAACAGGCTCTCGGCGTACCAGAACAAAATCCGCCGATCCGCCGTGCGCCCGGCCAGCGGCGCCAGCGTCTCGGCCGCCTCCGCGACCATCCCCAGGCGCAGCAGCAGCCGGCCCAGGTCGTGCCGGATGTCGTCGTCCTCGGGCGCCAGTTCCAGGCAGGCGCGGTATCCCTCCAGCGCCCGCTCGCGCACCTCCTGCTCGCGGTTGGTGTCGAGCAGGCCGCAGAAGGCGTAGTCGTCCAGGTGCCGGGCCAGCGCGGTGCGGGTCGCCGCGTCGGCCGGGTTGGACTGCACGGCGCGGTCCAGCTGCTGCCAGCGCTCGTTGAACTCGTGCTCCACGCGCGCCGTGGCGGTCGCCGCCTGCACGCGCACGGACGGGTCGGCGTCGGCCAGCCCCAGCTTCAGCGCCGGCGTGAAGGCCGGGCGGAAGTGGCGCGCCACCAGCGCGATCACCGCCTGCTTCTGCGGCGGAGAGCCGACGGTCATCACGTCGGTGAAGCTCTCCCCCGCCGCCACGCTCGCCTGCTCGCGCCCCGACACGATCAGCTCGTACAGCTCCTGCGCCGGCTCCACCTGGCTTTCCGGGAACAGCGACAGGTACCATTCCTGGAAGCCCATGGCATAGCGGCTGAAGATCGCGTGCATCACGGCGGTGGCCAGCGTGCAGGCCGGTCCCAGCGGCCCCAGGAACGGTGTCGTCACCGCCAGCAGCCCGGCCAGCCGCGCGTCGCGGTCGCGCTTCACGCGCCACCACACCCAGCCCCACAGCAGCACGGCCAGCGCGAAATGCCCCGCCGCCGCCATCAGCGCGCCGCCGGGCACCGGCAGCCGGTCCAGCAGTGCCGCCGTGACGACGCCCTCCACCGTCAGCGCGGCCAGCCCGACCAGCGCGAACTCCGCCGTCCCCGGCCGGGGCGCGTCGGCCGGAACGGCGCCATCAATGCGGTCGTCGGCGAAGCGGTCGTCGGGCGGCTGGCTCACTTCTCACCCCCGCCGACACTCTCCGCGACGAAGCTGATGGTGATGGTGGACAGCCGCGCCGGCAGCGCCTTGCGCACCGCCGTCTCCAGCTTGGCCGCCACGATGCGCGCCTGCTCGACGCCGGTGGCCGGCAGGACGACGCCGTAGACGAGGCCGTTGTGCCCGATGTCGCAGGCCAAATCGGTATCGCGCAGCGACGCCCGCACCGCCTTGCCGATGGACGCCGCCACCTCGCTGCGCTGCGCCACGGTCAGGCGCGCGAGGCCGTGCGGCTTGATGGTGATCATGCTGGTCTCGAAGCCCAGGCGCTTGCCCAGGTGCGCCAGGAATTCCGCCTGCCGGCCGATGAAGCTGGAGGTGTAGAGCGAGCCGTCCTCGGTGAACACGCGCTGCTCGTTCGCCTCGCGGTACTGCTTGGCCTTGCCCAGCGCGGTGCCGATCCATTCGCACAGGATGCGGAAGTTCTCCACGCTGTTGACGCTCAGGTCCATGAAGCCGAGGCTTTCGATCTTCACCATGCCGAAGACCTCGCCGGTGTCCGGGCTGACCAGCGGTCCGGCCATCAGCCCCTCGCCGCGCAGGGTGCGTTCCTCCTCCACCCGCGCCACGGACAGGAAGCGCTGGCGCCCCACCACCGTCTCGAAGATGGCGGACGTATTGTCGAACCAGCGCGCGTAGTTGTCGTCGTCGTCCCATCCCTCGTTGGTCACCGACTCCAGCACGTCGTTGTTCAAGAGGAACAGCGAGAACTTCTCCGGCTTCATGACGGTGCGGATCAGGTCGGCGACGCCCAGCATGATCTCGCCCTCGTCCAGCTTGTCGATGGCGCGGGCGGCCTGATAGAGCGTGAAGACGGTGCGCAGCTGGCCGGCGACGCGCGTCTCCAGGCTCTCCTTCACCGATTTCAGCTGCCGGTAGGAGCGCGCGATGGCGTCCGATTCCTTGCGCGCGGTGTCCAGGTTGGCGCGCAGCTCCTCGCGTTCGCGCAGCTGGCGCATGCGCAGCTCGCCCAGCAGCACGGCGGTGACCAGCCACAGGATCGGCTCCCGGCTGACGGCGTAGAGGTACTGGTACAGGTCCTGGCTGATCAGCTGTTCGGGCATGTTGCCCAGGCGCAGCGCCACGGTGGCCGCGATGGCGGCCAGCACGCCTTCGCCCGTGCCGTACTGCACGGTGATCAGCAGGACGGGGATCCAGAACGGGTGCGGCTGCACGCCCTCGAACCGCATGCCGCCGGTGCTCAGCCAGTCGATGCCCAGCGCCGCGGCGAAGAACAGCGCCAGCTCCAGCAGCGCCACCCGCCGGAATCCCAACAGGCGCGCGGGTCCGTCCGCCCCCTTGTCGGCCGGCGGCGTCGTCTGCGTGCCCGGATCGAGGGCGGATGCGCTCATCGCGTGTGATTCCGTGCTGCCCGGCGTCTTTGATAGCGCGGTTATGGATACCGAGGGGTTAATAGCGCCACAGCAGGTAGCCGCCCGCCGCCCGCACCGTGTTGCCGGTGCCGCGCGCCGTGCTGATGGTGTGGCTGGCGCGCAGGCCGAATTCCAGCTCCGGCAGCGGCGCGAAGGCGACCTGCGCGGCGGCGAACGGCCCCCCTTCGTTGCGCCGGTCGTGCGACCAGCCGGCCTGCAGGTTGTAGCGGAACCAGTCGGTCACCGGGTGGTCCACGGCCAGTTGGAGGGAGTGCACCTCGCGCGACACCAGCGGCAGCGGCGCCTGCACGTTGCCGCGCGGGTCGATGCGCTCCGTCTTGTCGGCCACGTACTCGGCGTCCAGGATGTAGGCGACGCTGGCGATCGGCCCCTCGTCGTTGAAGGTGTAGCGCACCCATCCCTCCACCGAGGCCGAGCGCGCGAGGTTCGGGTCGCCCGCCAACCCATAGCGATTGACCGCCCCGCCCAGCGACGCGGCGAGGCCCTGCCACAGCCGCTCGTCGTGCGCCACCATCACGCGGTCGCGCCGGCCGGCGCCGATGATGCCCTCGATGAAGGTGTAGGTCGGCTCCTGCAGGTGCACCGCCGCGCGCGTCTCGCCGCTGCCGTGCGTGACGCTGTGCCCGACGCCCAGGCCCACGGTGCGCTCCGCCAGGAACAGGCTGGCGCGGGTCTGCTGCGGCTCGTCCCAGTCGTGCACGACGCTGAGTTCGGCGCGGGAGCGCCGGCCGTGGAACGCCTGCGGCGGCCCGTCGCGGCGCGGCACCTGGTCGACGTCGACGATGCGGTTCTCCAGCGCGAAGCGGAAGGCCGTGTCCGCGCCCAGCTCCTTGACGCCCGTCAGGCGGGTGACGCGCTGCACGTCGGCGTTCTTCACGCGGAACAGGTCGAAGTCCAGCCGCACCTGCTCCCCATACTCGCGCAGCAGCCGCGCCTTGGCCTCCGCCGCCTCCACCCGGTCCGGGCTGAGGACCAGCGCGCGGTCGTAGAGCCGCACCGCCTCGCGCCAGCGCCCCAGCCGCTCCTCCGCCTGCGCCAGCAGCTCGACCATCTCGCGGTCGCGCGGGTTGGCCGCGACCAGCCCCCGCAGCCGCGCCCGCGCCGCGCGCACCTCCCCCTCCTCCAGCGTGGCCAGCGCCCGGTAGTAGTCGAGGCGGCGTTCGGCGTTGACCTCCGCCTCGGCGCGCTCCCGCACGACCGGCGCGGCGCGGGTGAAGTCCAGCCGCACGCCGGTGCGCTGCGCCTCAGCGTTCACCGCCACGTCGGGGGCCAGCACCAGCAGCAGGCTGTCGTAGCCGTACTGCGTGTTCTCCACCCAGCCCGACAGCCGGTCGGGAATGCCCTCGATTCCCCTGGTGTCGCCGATCGGCCGGCTGAAGCGCAGCGTCAGCTCCCGCCCCTGCTGCTGGCGCTCCACCGTCACCGCCTGCGCCCACGACAGCGTCAGCCGCGCCGCCGCGTCCTCGCGCACCGCGTCCACCGCCATGGCCGGCGGCGCCTTCTGGGCATGGGCGGGCGATGCGAGAAGAAGTGAAAGGGCGAGAAGCAACACTACCCCTCCCCCGGCCCCGCCGGGGGAGGGAGGGACCCAGCCGGAGGGGGGGAGGGTGGGGGCAAGGTGTTCACAAGGATCAGCGGCCCGCCGCCCGCCGTGAAGGCCGTTGCCCCCACCCTTCCCATGCTGCGCATGGGCCCCTTCCCTCCCCCGGCGGGGCCGGGGGAGGGATAGAAAGGCGTCAGTCCTGTTTGAGCACATTCTGTGCCTCCTTCAGGCGGCGGTTCTCGATGAGCATGGCGGCGTAGTCGGCGCGCAGCTGGTTGTCCGTGGGCCGGCGGCGGCGCAGCTCCTCGAACAGCGCAACCGAATCGTCCACCCGGCCGACGCGGTGCAGAATGTTGGCCTGCGCCTGCTTGACGCCGTCGGTGCGCGCCCCGGCCGGCAGCGCCTCGATCTGCTGGAGCGCCCTGCGGTAGAACGGCAGCGCCTCGGCCGTCCGTTTGGCCGCCGTTAGCGCCTCGCCCAGGAAGTAGTTGGCCTCATAGTCGCCCTCCCCCTTGGCGAGGAAGCGGCGCAAGGCCCGTTCGGCCTCCGCGAGGTGCCCCTGGTCGTAGGCTAGCATGCCGACCTGCCGCAGCCCGTCCGCATCCTCCGGCTTCAGCGCCAGCAGCGCCTTCCACGCGGCCTCCGCCGCGGCACTCTCGCGCTGCGCCTCGGCCAGCCGAGCCCAGCGGCGCAGCACCTCCGGGTCGCGCTCGCCCGGCACGGCGGCGCGCACCGCCTCGCCCAGCGCCTTCGCCTTGCCCTCGGCGGCCAGCGCCTCGATGTAGGAGCCGCGCAGCCTGCCCTCCGGCGCAGCACCCCGCTGCGCCACCGCGCCGATCACGCGGGACGCCCCGCCGCTCTCGGCCAGCTTGGCGTACCACGCGGCCTGCTCGGCCGGCTCCTTCGCCGCCCTGGCGCGCGCCTCGATCCAGTCCAGCGCGCCGGCCGGCGGGCGCGGCCCCCACAAATAGAACAGCTGGCGCACGTCCGGCCCGTCCGGCCCCTGCCCCACGGCCAGCTTCTGGAAGGTCGCCTCGGCGCCCCTCTTCTCGCCCATCTCCAAGAGCGCGAAGGCCAGCTCGCGGCGCTCCTTCACCGGCATGCGGCCGTCGCCGGCGCGGGCCAGCAGCCACGTTCGCAGCTCGTCCCGGCGGTTCAGCTTGCCCAGCGCGTCGCGCACCATGCCGTCCCACGGACCCGTCGGCGCCGTTTCGGCCAGCTGCTTCAGCGCCGGCAGCGCGCGCGCCGGTCCGCCCTCCTCCAGCAGCGCGAAGGCCATGGCCTCGCGCGTCTTCACCGCCAACTCGGGCCGCTTCAGAAGCCGCTCCAGCAGGTCGGCGGCCATGTCCTTCCGCCCGGCCTGCCGAAGCGTTTCCACCGCCATCGCCCACCAGCGCTCCGGGTCGCCCTCGGCCTGCGCCGCCAGCACCGCGCCGGCTTCCGCCGCCCGGCCCGCCTTCCCGGCGGCGTCCGCATAGGCGTACACCCACTCCACGCCGCGCCGTTCCGCACGCTCCCGCAGGAAGGGCAGCGCCGCCGCGAACGCCTTGCGGTCCAGCAGCAGGTAGACCAGCCCGTCCGCCTCCGCCTCGCCCATCGTTCCGGCGGCCAGCAGCTGCGTGACGTAGCCCTCCAGCTCCTCCCCCGCCCCGGCGGCGTCGAGCGCGGCGAGGTACAGGCCGCGCACCTCCGGCAGATCCTCGCCCAGCAGCGCGCGCAGGTGCGGCAGCGCGTCGGCCGGCCGCTTGGCCGCCAGCAGCGCGTTGGCCAGCGCCAGCCGGCTGCGCGGCGTGGGTGCGGCCGCGAACACGCGCTCGGCCGCCTTCAGCGCCAGCGACACGGCACCACGCTCCGCCGCGACCGACGCGATGTCCTGCAGCAGCCCGTCGTCCAGCTTGCGCTGCGCGTCCAGCCACGCCGCCACCTCCGCCGGGTCGCCTGCGCGCACCGCCAGCCGCACCCAGCCCAGGTCGGCGGCCAGCGACGGCTTGGCCGTCCGCCGCGCCGCGAACCAGCGGAACCCCTCGGCCACGCGATCCAGGTCGGCGAACAGCGTGCCCAGATCCTCCAGCAGTTCGTCCGGCACCTCGCCGCCCGCCAGCGGCAACGCCGCGAACAGCTTCGCCGCCGTCTCCTTCCGCTCGACGCGGACCAGCATGCGCACGGCGGCCAGCCGGTCGGCCAGCGGCGCCTCGGCATCGGCGGCGGCGCGCTCGGCCCACTGGGCGGCGGCGGCACCGTCGCCGCGGGCCAGCGCGATCTCCCCGCCCAGCAGCGGCAGGCGCTCCAGGAACCGGTCGCCCAGGCCGCGCACGAGGCGGTCGAGATAGGCGCGGTCCCCCTCGCGGAACGCCGCGTCGGCAAGGCCGACCAGCGCCCAGTCGGGGATGAGGTGCGGATCGCGCGGCCGCGCCGCCTCCAGCGCCAGCTTCGGCAGCCCGGCGTTCAGCGCCAGCGCCACGAAGCGGCCGACCGCCGCGTCGTCCACCGGCCGGTTCGCCCACCAGTCCTGAAGTGCCCGGCGCGCGTCCTCCAGCCGGTTGTCGGCGATCTGCAGGTCGATCAGCGTCAGCGCCAGCACCGGCTCCGCCACGCCGCGCGCCGCGAACGGCTCGATCAGCCGGTGCGCGAAGTCAGCCCGGCCGATCTCCATCATCATGCCGGTCAGCGCCAGGATCACGTGGGCCGGCGGCTCGCCGGCCAGCCAGCGCCCGGCGCGCCGCATCGCCTCCTCCTCCCGCCCCAGGTCCATGAGCAGGCTCAGCAGCAGCTCGCGGCCGTCGAAATCGATGGCGCCCTCGGCGCGGTCGTCGATGGCCGCCAGCACCTCCGCCGCCTCCGCGTGCCGGTCGCGCACCGCCAGCAGCTTGCCCAGGTCCACCGCCGCGTCCCGGTCGTCCGGCCGCAGCGCCACCAGCCGCTTCAGCGCCTCCGCCTGCTTGTCGTAGTCGCCGTGGAAGGCATAGAAGCCGGCCAGCTCGCGGAACACGTCCTCGGTCGGCCGGTGGACGGCGATCTCCTCCAGATTCTCCAGGTAGTCGCCCAGGCGCTGCGCGTCGCGGTACAGCTTGCCCAGCAGCTCCCGCGCCTTGATCTGCCCCGGCTCGCGCGCCACGTACGCCTCGATCAGCTCGGCGGCGCGGGCGACGTTGCCCTCCTGCATGTACAGCTTGGCCAGCGGCATCACCGTGCCCGGCCCGTGGTCGCCTGCCGCGAAGCGCGCCTCGAAGCCGGCCCGCGCCGCCTCGAAATCCTGGTCGCGGAAGCGCTGCAGCGCCAGCTCCCCGCCGCGCGGGATCAGCAGCAGGCTGATGCCGATGCCGACGGCCAGGACCAGCAGGACGACCAGGAGGTTGCTGCGCATGGCGCCCGCCCCCTCACGAGCCCGCGCGCGCGACGCGCAGCGTCAGCGGCGCCACCGCGTCCGCCTCCACCGTGAACGCCAGCCGCCCGTCGGCGCCGGCCTCCGCCGTGCCGCGCCACAGCTCCCGCCCGTCGCGCTCGGCCACCACGGCGTAGCGGCCGGGGTTGGGCACATGCCAGACCATCGCCCCCGCGCCGAACCCCTGCGCCCGCACGCGGAACCCCTCGCCCTCGACCGCCAGCCCGGCCAGCGGCCAGCGGCCGTGCACCAGATAGGGCCGCGGCGCCGGCGGGTCGGCGTCCGCCCGATCCGTATCCGTCAGCGCCACCACCGGCTCCGCCACCGCAGGGTCGAGCGCCACGTACAGGCTGCCCTGGTGGTGCCGCTGCCCCAGCACGCCGGTGGAGCCGGCGAAGTCCACGGCGGTGAACAGCGCCCGGTCGAAGCGCAGCGTCGCCAGCTCCCCCCGGTCGCGCACGCGCCAGCGACGCTCGCCGTTGGCCACCAGCCGCGTGGTGTAGAACCCCTCGGCGATGCCGGCGTAGGCGGTGGCGGTGACCGGTGCCAACTCGCTGTCGCGGGCCAGTTGGAGGTTCTTCTTCAGGGCGTTGATGCTGCCCGGCTTCTGGCCGGAATACATGTGGTAGTAGATGTTGAACGGCTTCACCCGGATCGGCGTCCCGGTGTTGCGCACCGTGGCGGCCAGGTTCTGGAAGCCGTAGAAGCGGTTGGTCCACAGATCCGTGTAGGTGTTCTCGTTGGACCCGGCGGCGTAGACCTGCCGCTCGCCCCCCACCGGCACGCCGACCGGCGAGACGGAGGTGTAGGACGGGTATTCGGCGTCGAAGCGCGTGTCGCCGCCGTTCATGTTGCGCGCCCCGGCACGGCGCGCCTCCGCCACCGCCCCCTCGAAGGGCGAGGTGTCGCCCGACCATTGCAGCAGCCGCGCCCGCTTTCCCACCGGCGCCAGCTTCTCGATGTAGGACAGCGAGCCGCCGATCTCCTGCGTCAGGTCGAAGGGGGCCTGCAGGAAGGCGCGCGGCACGGCGTAGCGGCCGATGTCCGGCCCGCCGGCCGGCGCCTCCGCCTCCGCCGCCTCGCCGACCACCTCGTAATCCGCCTCCTTGCGCCGGGGCAGCAGGCGGCTCAACAGGCCGCCCTCCTTGCCCTTCTCGGCGCGGCTCTCGAACACCTCCTCCTTGTCGGCGGTGTAGTCCTTGAAGAAGCCCCAGTTGAACGGGTGCGTCCAGGTGTGGCTGGCCGCCTCCACCTGCGGCAGGGCCAGCAGGCGCTTGGCCGCCTCCACCGCCTGCGGCGTGCCGCGCCAATCCTGGTCCAGGTCGCCGACGATGGGCGCCACCGTCACCGGCAGGTCGGGGAACGCCTCGATCGCCTCCTTGCGCACCACGTCGGCGGCCAGCAGCTTCTGCTTGGCGTACGGCTCCGCCTCGGTGACGTTGCGCCAGCCGTCGCCGTCGATGTGGCTGAAATACAGGCGCCGGCCGGCGATGGTGGTGACATCCGGCTTCGGCAGGTCGTCGGTGGCGAAGGCCAGGCGGAAGAACAGGAACGGGTCGATGATCCAGCGCCGCCGGATGAACTCCGCGTCGTAATAGCGCGCGTAGTCCTCCACCACGAAGCCGCCGGACGGGCCGGTGACGATCAGGTGGCTGTCGGTCGCCGGATCGCCGCCGCGCCGCATCACGAGGTGCGAGGTGAAGCGCCCGTCGATCTTGCTCAGCTTCGGATAGCCCGGCAGCACGCCGCCCAGATCGCGCTCGAACCCGATCATCGCCGGGTCGGCCCAGGCCGGCCGCGAGCGGTACGTCAGGTCCGAATAGCCGTCATCGTCGCGCAGCCCGAAACGCGCGAAGAAGCGGTTGACCAGCGCCATCGGCATGCGCCGCCCGTCGCGCGCCGCCCGGACGCCCAGCTGTCCCAGCGACACCACCCGCGCCCCCCGCGCGGCGGCCGCGTCCAGCCAGTCCACATAGGCGTGCGGATCCTCGAAGGGCGAGGAGGCGAACCACGTGACGACGCCCCTCAGGTCCGGATATTGCGCCAGATCCGGCAGCCCCTTGCCCACATCCCAGTACACCACCGTCAGGCCGAGGTGGTTGAGCGGCATCTCCGCCATGGTGTGGATGCGCGACAGCTTGAGCTTCACCTCCTCCGCCTCGTCGTACAGCGCCAGCACCGTGCGCGGCACGGTCTGCGCACCCGCCGGCAACGCCACGGCCAGCAGCAGGACGGCGAGGATGAGGCGGAGCGGGCGCATGGCGTCACCCGACGGCCGGGTACGGGCGTTGGGCTTTCGGCTGCGCCTCAACCCAACCTACGACATCACCACATTCGTCATGGCCGGGCCCAGTCCCGGCCATCCACGCACTCCGACCAATCCAAGGAACGTGGATGCCCGGGACTGGGCCCGGGCATGACGCGGTCTGATGGGATGAAGGCCACGTCACGGCTTCGGCTCCGGCACGACGCGGTCCAGCTCGACCACCGACACGTGCGGCGAGAACCCGTTGGCGCGCTGCGTGGCGTAGATCCGGCGCACCCCCTCCACGTCCGCCGGGTCCCAGTAGTCCAGCGACATCAGCGCCAGCTTCGGGTTCTGCCGCTTGGCGCCGTGCAGCGCCTCCACCTGGAACCGGTAGTCCTCCTCCGGCTGCAGCTTCGCCTTGCCGGCCTGGAAGTCCCAGGTGGTGTAGACGGACTCGCCCAGCGCGTAGTCCAGCGAACCGGCCGTCTGCGGCAGGATGTCGTAGGCGCGGTTCAGCATGATGCGGGCCGACGGGTGGTTGCGCCGGATGGCGTTCACCAGCCGCGCCGCCGCCTCCGTCATGCCCTTCCAGCGCTGCGGGTCGGTGCGTTCCAGGTGCGGCGGGTTGTCCAGCGTGTCGAGGAACACCCCGTCGAAGCCGCGATGCAGGATGGTGGGGACCAGTTCCTCCACCACCAGCTTGACCCAGCGCTTGTCGCGCACGTCGACGTAGAAGCTGCCCGGCCAGTTGGGGTTCTCCTCCGACAGGATGCCCCAGGACTTGACCTTCTCGAACCACGGCCGGTGGTTCTCCACCTCGCCCAGGCTGATGTAGCCCAGCAGCGTCTTGCCCCGGTCGCGCAGCGGGCGCAGCGGCGGGTGCCGGTCGCTGTCCAGCACGACGAGCTTGTACGGCTCGAACGCCTGCGGCGGTTCCTTGTCGGCGTAGTAGACGGTCCAGCGCACCTCGCCCTCCGCGCGGGCTCCGGCATGGCCGCAGAGCAGACCCGCAGCCATGGCCGCCAACAGCGTCAGCGTGCGGATCGTCACCCCAGCCATGCCAGGGTGTCCCGCAGACCGTCCGCGAGGTCGGTCTCGCAGGCCATGCCGAAGGCGCCCACCAGCCGTGCCGGGTCGCCGATCGACACGCGGATGTCGCCGGCCCGCCCCGGCCCGTGGCTCACGTCGGGCGACCGCCCCGACAGCTCGGCCAGCACCGCCGCCAGCCGGTTGACCGACGTCGGCTTGCCCGTGCACACGTTGAAGACCGGCGCGCCTGCGCGCGGCGCGTCCATCGCCGCCGTCAGGTAGCGCACGAGGTCCTTCACATAGACGAAGTCGCGCACCTGCTCGCCGTCGCCGTGGATGGTGATCGGCAATCCCTGCGCGATCCGCCCGGCGAAGATGGAGATGACGCCGGAATAGGGCGACTTCGGGTCCTGGCGCGGCCCGTAGACGTTGAAGAAGCGAAAGCCCGTCGTCGGCACACCGTGCACCCCGTCGGCCACGCGCGCGTGCAGCTCGCACCCCAGCTTGTCGGCGCCGTAGGCCGACAGCGGCTTGGTCGCCGCGTCCTCGGTCAGCGGCGTGTTCGGGTTGTCGCCGTACACGGCGGCGGAGGAGGCGTAGACCACCGGCACCGGCCGGCCGTCCCTGGCGCGGCGCGCCGCGTCGAACACCGCGATGGTGCCGACGAGGTTGGCGCGGTTGGTCGCCACCCATTCCTCCTGCGAGCGCTGCACCGACGCCACCGCCGCCAGGTGGAAGCAGCCGTCCATGCCGGACATCAGGTCGCGCACCAGCGCCTCGTCGGCGACGTCGCCGACGGTGACCGGAACGCCGTCGGGAAGGTTCTCGCGCTTGCCGGTGGACAGGTCGTCCAGCACGTGCACCGCGTGGCCCGCCGCCAGCAGCCGTTCGATGAGGTGGGAACCGATGAACCCGCAGCCCCCGGTGACCAGATAGCGCGCCATGATCGTTTCCGTCTCTTCCCTTTGAGGTCGGGCCTTTGAGGTCAGGTAAAGGTCAGGCGTCCGCCGTGGCCGCGTCGCCCAGGAAGGTGGACACGGTGGCCAGGAAGTCCTTCGGCTTGATGGGCTTCGACACGTGCCCGTTGAAGCCGGCGTCGGCAAGGCGGCGCTTGTCCGCCGGGGTGGCGAGGTTGGTGACCGCCACCACCGGGATGGCGGCCAGCCGCTCGTCGCCGCGGATCTGGCGGATCAGCTCCACGCCCGACACGCCGGGCATGACGATGTCCATCACCACCATGTCCGGCGGCGTGTCCAGCATCAGGTCGATCACGCTGCGCGGGTCGTCCGCCTCGATGACGGTGAAGCCGCCCTCCTCCAGGCAACGGACGAAGAGCTTGCGCATCAGCACGTTGTCCTCGACCACGAGGATCGTCCGCGCCTGTTCTGCCGCATCCATGCAAACGCCGCCCTTCGTGTCGCGGTTGACGGCTGCGGGCGTGGTCGCGTGCGGTTCCATGCCGTCGGCCATAGCGAATCCCCGGAAAGCCCCGATCGGAGCGAATTTCGGCAAATTTAGGTTAATTCGTGATTCACCGTCAAGGCGACCACCTGCGACCTAATTGTGCCAATCGTAGGGACTCGCAACCTGTGGCAGAACCGACACACTTATTTCGCTGCCGGAGGGGCCGCCGGCGCCGTTCCTTCCGCGATCCACCACGCGTCGAAGGCCAGCGAATAGGGCGGCGTCTTCTCCGGCCGCTTCAGGCGGTTCCAGTAGGCGACGCGGTAGGTGCCGCTGTGCCAGTGCGGCACCACGTAGTGGCCCCACAGCAACACGCGGTCCAGCGCGGCGACGGCCGCCTCCAGATCCTCGCGCGTGTCGGCGCGCACGACGGCGTCGACCAGCGCGTCCACCGCCGGGTTCTTGATGCCGGCGAAGTTGCGGCTGCCCGGATCGTCGGCGGCGGCCGAGCCCCAGAAGTCGCGCTGCTCGTTGCCCGGCGACAGCGACTGGCCCCACACGTTGACGATCATGTCGAAGTCGAAGTCGCGCGTGCGGTTCTCGTACTGCGTGGTGTCCACCGTGCGCAAGGACGCCTGGATGCCCAGGCGCTTCAGGTTGTCGATGAAGGGCAGCGTCACCCGCTCGAACGAGGGCGAGTCGATGAGGATCTCGAAGGCCAGCGGCTTGCCGTCCTTGAACACGCGCACGCCGTCCTTCACCTCCAGCCCGGCGGCGTCCAGCAGCTTGCGCGCCTCCAGCAGGTTGGCGCGCATGCCGTTCGGCCCCTTGGAAACCGGTGCCTCGTAGCGCTTGGTGAAGACCTCCGGCGGGATCTTGTCGCGCAACGGCTCCAGCAGCTTCAGCTCGGCCGGGCTGGGCAGGCCCTTGGATTCCAGGTCGGAGTTCTCGAAATAGCTGTCGGTGCGCTTGTAGGCGCCGTGGAACAGCGTGTCGTTGGTCCATTCGAAGTCGAAGGCGTAGCCGATGGCCTGCCGCACGCGCGGGTCCTGGAACGCCGGCCGGCGCGTGTTGAAGACGAAGCCCTGCATGCCGGCCGGGACCTTGTTGGCGATCTCCTCCTTGACGACCCTGCCCTCCTTCACGGCGGGCACGTCGTAGCCGGTGGCCCAGGTCTTGGCGACGTTCTCGAAGCGGAAGTCGTACAGCCCGCCGTGGAAGGCCTGCAGCGCCACCGTGGCGTCGCGGTAGTACTGGTAGGCCATGGTGCCGAAGTTGTTGCGCCCGCGGTTCACCGGCAGGTCCTTGCCCCAATAGTCGGCGACCCGCTCGTAGGTGATGCCGCGCCCGGCGTCGACCGTGGCGATCTTGTACGCCCCCGACCCCAGCGGCGGCTCCAGCGTCGTCGCCGCGAAGTCGCGCCCCTGCCAGTAATGCTTGGGCAGCACGGCGAGCTGGCCGAGGATCATCGGCAGCTCGCGGTTGTCGCCCGGCTTGAAGGTGAAGCGCACGCGCCGCGGCCCGTCCGCTTCCACCTTGGCCACGCCGGCGTAATAGCCGCGGTAGAAGGGATGGCTCTTCACCAGCGTCTCGAAGCTGAACACCACGTCCTCGGCGGTCACCGGCTTGCCGTCGTGCCAGCGCGCGATCTCGCGCAGCGTGAAGGTGACGGAGCCGCGGTCGGCCGGCACGTCGATGCTCTCGGCCAGCAGCCCGTATTCGGTGAACGGCTCGTCGGCGGAGGAGGCCATCAGCGTGTCGTACATCTCGCCCAGGCCGGCGGCCGGCACGCCCTTCAGCGTGAAGGGGTTCAGCGTGTCGAAGGAGCCGATGACCGACAGCGTCACCTTGCCGCCCTTGGGCGCGTTCGGGTTGACGTAGTCGAAGTGCGTGAAGTCCGGCCCGTACTTCGGCTCGCCGTAGAGGGCCATGCCGTGGTGCGGCTCGGCCCGCAGCCCTCCTGCCGCCACCGTGACCATCACCCCGCACGCCAGAGCCGTCGCGATCCGCCGCATGCCACCGTCTCCTTCCCCAATCCGTCTGCCTTATGTGTCCCCGGCGGGTCCTGTCGGCAACCAGGGCAAGGCACCGGAACCATACCGGAAACGCTGCGGTTATCCATCCGTCGCCGCCGCGCCGGAGAGCGCATCATGCCCAAGCCCTACCACCCCCCCTACCACCTCGTCGACACCCAGCACGTCCTGCACCTGCTGCGCCAGTGGCTGAAGACCGCCGCTCCGCCGGAGGGCGTGGACTGGCTGGACGACGCCCGCGACATGGTGAACGACGGCGCCGACGACGGCGCGTTCCTCGGCATCTTCGCCGCCGCCCCGCGCCACGTCGGCCGCAACCCGCTGCACCTGCGCGCCGAGGACCGCGCGGAGGCCGAGCGCGTCCGCCCCGGCTGGCGCCCCCACACCTGGACCGCCGAGCAGGCGGCCCGCACCGTCCTGCTGCTGGTCTACGACGACAGCGACGCCCGGGCCTACGGCGCCATGCTGGCCGACGTGCTGGCCCGCGGCCGCGCGGAAGCGGCGGCGGTCTACCGCGCGCTGCCCCTGCTCCCCTACCCCGAGCGGCACAAGGCCCTGGCCGCCGACGCGCTGCGCGCCGACGACACCGCGCTGTTCGAGGCGCTGGCGCTCCACAACCCCTACCCGGCGGATGCCCTGGACGATCCGGCGTGGAACCGGCTGGTCATGCGCGCGGTGTTCCTGGACGCGCCGCTCGACGCCATCGTCGGGCTGGAGCGGCGCGCCAACCCGGTGCTGGCGCACGAGATCCGCGACTACGCCCGCCTGCGCCGCGCCGCCGACCACGCCGTTCCCCCCGCCCTCTGGCGCGCCGTCGGCCCGCACGCCGCCGGCCATCTGGTGGACGAACTGGCCCGGATGCTCGACGGCCCGGACGTGGACGAGGCGCTGGCCGCCGCCCTCGTGCTGGGCCGCAGCCGCGACCCCAAGGCCGCCGAGGCGCTGGCCCGCCGCCCCGACCTGGACGACGCCGTCCGCAGCGGCCGCCTCACCTGGGACCGCCTGTCCGTCCACCGCCTGCGCAAAGTGGGGTGATCACCGCTCCCCGAACCAGCGCTCCAAGGCACCGGACAGCGGCATCAGCGCCAGCAGGATCACGCCCGTGAAGGTCCCGGCGAAGCCCGCCGCCAGTGCGGCGGCAAGGCCCGCCACGCCCACCGTCGCGGTGCGCTGCGCCGTCTGCACCGGCGTCGGGCGCGGGTCGGTGGCGGCCCACAGGAAATCGGGCAGCGTCCGCAAGGCCAGCGCCAGCGCGAACGGCAGCGCCGCCAGCCCGCCGAAGTCGTCGCGCCAGCCCAGCAGCACCGGCAGCGCCACCGCCCCCAGCAGCAGGCCCAGCGCCGCGTAGACCGTGCCCCACCCCGCGCTCCGGCCGTCGCCGCGCGCCACCGCGCCGAAGGCCATGCCGTACAGCACGAAGGCCACCGCCCCCGGCCACGCCGTCATCAGCCCGCCCGGCGCCGACCCCATCAGGTACAGCCCGCCGAGCGCCAGCCCGGCCAGCGCCGGCCCGGCCAGCATGCGCTGCCGGCCGCCGGCCAGGAAGCCGGCCGTCGCCGTCGCCGTGGCGATGGCCAGCCAGCCCGACGCCGCCGACACCTGCGCCGCCGCCGCGACGGCGGCCAGCATCAGGACCACCGCCAGCGCCAGAGTCGCGGCGCGCGACAGCGGCGGCTCGCCCTCGCCGAAACCCGCCGCCATGGCGCCGGACGCCGCCCCGAACGCCGCCGAGGCGCCGAGGATCCAGGCGAGCGCCCCCGGCACGGCCGGACCGGGGTCCGCCGCATGGCCGGCCAGCGCCGCGGCGATGGCCGCGACCACCAGCGACGGGCGCAGCACCGCCACGCACGCCCAGGCGGTGGCCCGCACCGGAACGGACAGCACGGACTGGGCCTGTGGCATGGTCGGCGGTATGGGGCCGGGATCCGGAATCATGCGGGACACCTTCCTTCAAGAACCCCCTGTCTGATGAACCCGCGCGCCGACAACCCTGTTCCACGCCACCACCATCGGATGGCGCATGGGCGCCCTGCGTGGCATTGTGGGAACACCAACGAAGAAGCAGGGAGACCCCAATCGTGAGCGCCGACTACACCGTCTACGGCCACTACGCCTCTCAGCCGGCGACCCGCGTCGCGCTGTTCCTGTCGATGGCGGGCGTGCCCTTCGCCTACCGCCACGTGGATCTGCGCAACGGCCAGCAGAAGACGCCGGAATACCTCGCCATCAGCCGCTTCGGCCGGGTGCCGGCGCTGGTGCACGGCGGGCGCAGCCTGTCCGAATCCGGCGTCATCCTCACCTACCTCGCCGAACGGACCGGCCAATTCGGCGGCCGCGACGCGGGCGAGACGCTGCGGCTGGCGGAGTGGCTGTCGTGGCTGGCCGACGTGCTGCTGCCGCTTCAGCGCGCCCGCGCCGTCCGCCGCTTCGGCGGCGATACCAACGCCCTGCCCTGGCTCGACAAGAGCGCCGCCACTGGCCTGGCGCAGCTCGACGCGCACCTGTCCGGCCACAGCTTCGTGGATGGCGAGCGGCTGACCATCGCCGACATCTTCGCCTTCCCCCTGATCGATCTGGCCGGCGAGGCGCAGGTCGACCTCGCCCAGTACCCCAACGTGCAGGCGTGGCACGCCCGCATGCTCGCCCAGCCCGGCTGCAAGCCGCAGTACGAGCTGATGCCCCAGCACGACGTGGGCTGACGGTTCGGGCTGAGCCGGCCCTACGCCACCACGAACCACTCCGGGGCGACGCGGTCGGGCGTGACGCCGGCCAGCGTCGCCCGCTCGCCCGTGGCGAACAGCAGCACGGCGTTGCCGGCGTCATCCGCCGTCACCGCTGGCGCCGCGCTCGCCACAAGGGCGATGCGGTCGCCCTCGCCAGGGTCGAAGTCGGCGACCAGCACGGTGCCGCCGCCGACAACGAAGGTGTCGGCCCCCACGCCGCCGGCCAGCGTGTCGTCGCCGGCCCCGCCGCGCAGCGTGTCCTCCCCCTGGCCGCCGTACAGCGCGTCGCCGCCCTGCCCGCCGTGCAGGAAGTCGTGGTCCTCGTTGCCGTACAGCCGGTCGTCCGCCTGATTGCCCAGCAGCCGGTCCGGCCCGCCGCCGCCCGACAGCGTGTCGGCGCCCTCGCCGCCGGCCAGCGCGTTGCCGATGCCGTTGCCCGTCAACGTGTCGGCGTGCGCGCTGCCGACCGCGTCCTCGATGGTGGTGTCCAGCGCGATGGCCAGCGCCTTCGGCGCCGTCCGCCCACCGGCCCAGGCGCCGACATCGCTGAAGGCGCCGGGCTCCAGGCTGACGGTGACGGCGAAAAGCTGGTTGGTGAAGTCCAGCGTGTCGTGCCCGCCGCCGTCCCAGATCGTGCGCGCCTGCCCGCGGATGTCGAACCCGTAGACGTCGTCGCCCGCCCGCGTCGAGCGGTTGGCCCCGTACAGGTATTGCAGCGCCGCGATGTCGTACATCTGGTAGCCGACCGGGTACAGCCCGGTGCCGGTGCTGTGGTAGGACATGGCGGTGTAGAGGAAGTTGTCCTGCTCCCTCGGCAGGAACGGCCCGCCCACCGAATTGCCGCTGGATCCGGCGTTGTAGTCGCCGGGGTGCTTCAGGCCCAGCGCGTGCCCCACCTCGTGCACCAGCACCGTGTAGCCATAGCCGCCGGGCACCGGGTCCAGGTTCGGCTGGTAGTTCTTGTTGAGGAAGATCTCCCCGCCCTTGCCGCTGCCCGGCAGGTAGCAGTAGCCGGCGGAGCCCTGCTGGGCGCTCATGCCGAAGCGGATGGCGACCTCCTCGCCGTCCGGCACCTCGACCAGGCGGATGCTGGCGACCTCGGCCACCTTTTCCAGCACGCCGCGCGCGGCGTCCCGCATCGCCTCGTTGAAGGCCTGGAAGGTCGCGGATTCCTCCGGCGTGGCGTCGGCCGGCGGCGCGGCCATGAACGAGAACGTCACCTCCGTCGGCGTGCCGAAGGGCTCACCCGCGTTCCACCGCCGCGCCTCGCCCGCCAGCAGCGCGTCGATGTAGTAGATGCCCGAAAGGGTCTCCCCCGCCTCCAGCGGTTCCAGCGGTTCCGCCATGGTTCGCCTCCGTCTCGCCCCAGTGCACGAAACGGCGGGCCTATGACCGCGGGCAGCGGTTTACCCTGATTGGTTCAGCCGCTCACCCGCTTGAATCCCAGGAACGCGCTTAGGGGTGGCAGCACCAGGATCCGCCCGTCCGCCGACACCTCCGCGGCGGTGGCACCGGGCGGGCACGGCGGGGCAAGCGGGGTAAGGCGTTCCCCCCCGTCCTGCGCCATCTCGGCCAGCGCCATCTCCGCCGGCCGGTCGGACAGGTTGAAGGCGGCCAGCACCTCATCCTCCGCCCCGCGCCGCCGAAAGCTCAGCACCGCCCCCCGCGCCGCCACGCCCTCCACGGTACCGGTGCGCAGCGCCTCGTGGCCGCGGCGCAGGGCCAGCGCCGCCCGCCAGACCGCCAGCGGACTGCCGGGCCGCCCCTCCTGCCGGTCCACCGCCAGCGCCCGGTGCTCCTCCGGCACCGGCAGCCACGGCGCCTCCCCCGCGGTGAAGCCGGCGTGCGGCGCCGCCGCGCGCCAGGGCATCGGCGTGCGGCTGCCGTCGCGGCCGGGGAACTCCGGCCAGTAGGTAATGCCGAACGGGTCGCGCAGCTGGTCCTGCGCCAGCACCGCCTGCGGCAGCGCCAACTCCTCCCCCTGGTACAGGCACACGGTGCCCGGCAGCGCCGCGAACAGCACGGCCAGCAACGCGTTGAAGACCTGCGGATCGGCCCCCTCCGGCAACCAGCGGCTGACCGCCCGCTCGACGTCGTGGTTGGAGACGCTCCAGCAGATGGCCGACGGGTCCGGCACGCCGGTCAGCGCCTGCGCGAACCCGGCGGCCGAGAAGGGCTGCTTGGCGAGGCTCAGCGAATAGGCCGCGTCCAGCCCGCCCGGCGCGGTGTACGCCGCGATCCGCCCGCCCGCCCCCGGCTGGCTCGACAGCTCGCCCAGCAGCACCCGGCCGGGGAAGCGGTCGACGGTCGCCCGCAGCTCCGCCAGGATCGTGCGGATGGAGGGATGCATCATGTCGTGCACGTGCCGCTGCAGCGCGAAGGGCTTCAGCGGCGGTTCCGGCTGAGTCCACGGCTGCGGCGGGTTGGCGCGCAGGTCCGGGTCGTGCGCGAAGAAGTCCACCGCGTCGATGCGGAAGCCGTCCGCTCCGCGCTCCAGCCAGAAGGCGGCGGTGTCCAGCATCGCCTGCCGGCACGCCGGGTCGTGCAGGTTCAGCGCCGGCTGGCTGGACAGGAAGTGGTGCAGGTAGTACTGGCGCCGCCGCGGCTCCCACGTCCACGCCGCACCCCCGAAGACGGACAGCCAGTTGTTGGGCGGCGTCCCATCGGCCGCCGCGTCGGCCCACACGTACCAGTCGGCGTAGGGGCCTGTGCGCGACCGCCGCGACGCCTCGAACCACGGATGCCGGTCGGACGTGTGGCCGCACACCAGATCGAGGATCACCTTCAGCCCGCGCGCGTGCGCCGCCGCCAGCAGCCGGTCCACCGTGTCCAGCGTGCCCAGCCGCGGGTGCACCGCCCGGTGGTCGGCCACGTCGTAGCCGAAGTCCTTCCACGGCGACGGGTAGAACGGTCCGATCCACACCCCGTCCACGCCCAGCGACGCCACGTGGTCGAGCCCGCGCAGCACGCCCTCCAGGTCGCCGTAGCCGTCGCCGTCGGCGTCCAGGAAGCTCAGCGGGTAGATCTGATAAAGGGCCGCTCCACGCAGCCAGGATGAGGAAGTGGGGGACATGACGCCTTCCGCGGACCACGGTCACGCGGAACAGGCTCGTCCCCTACCCCTAACGATTGGTGAAGGATGCCGGAATGGTCACATCAGGTCGTCTGCGTCAGACTCACCGCCCCGACCATTTTTTTGAAACACGAAGCGACAAAGGCCACGAAGAGTCACAAAGGGGTATCCGCCCGACCGCGGATGCTCCGCCAAGCCGGCGCTTCTTCGTGACTCTTCGTGGCCTTTGTTGCTTCGTGTTTAACACCCCCGGCACGACGGCCACGTTCCACGGGGCCGCGCCGTCTTCAAACGCCCGCCCTACTTCTTCTCGATGCGGGGCACGGCGCCCATGGCGGACAGCCACGGTGCCCAGGCCTGCTGCACCATGCTGGTCCAGGCCTGAACCGGGGCGGCCCACAGCGCCAGCATCGGGTTGGCGAACATCGGGTTGGCAAGCATCCCGTTGCCCAGCAGCGGCGCGAAGCTGCGCGCCACGCTCTCGAAGTCCGGCGTGGCCTTGAAGGTGATGGAGATCACCTCGGCGCGCTCGTCCGGGTATTCCCGGTGGACGATCTGCACGTCGAGGTTCGGCAGGGCTGCGGTCAGCTTGGTCTCGTCCATGTTGGTCGCTCCCGGCGGAAAAGGGTCCCGGCACGATACGGATTCCGCGGCGCAAAAGAAACCCTGCGGGGGTGTGCCGGGTTATTCCGCCATGGACGCGCACACCCCCACCGAACTCCCCCCCGCCGACCAGACCGCCAACCAGACCGCCGAAGCCCGCGAGGCCGCCGCCTGCGCCGGCCTGCTCTACGTCAGCGACGAGGAGCCCGGCATCCGCCGCCGCCGCGCCGGCAAGGGCTTCACCTACAGCTGGCCGGACGGCACCAGGGTGACGGAGGAGGAGACGCTCGCCCGCATCCGCAAGCTGGCGATCCCGCCGGCCTACACGGACGTGTGGATCTGCGCCGATCCCGACGGCCACCTCCAGGCCACTGGGCGCGACGCCAAGGGCCGCAAGCAGTACCGCTACCACCCCCGCTGGACCGAGCTGCGCGAGGGCACCAAGTACGGCCGCATGCTGGAGTTCTGCCGGGCGCTGCCGAAGATCCGTGTGCGCGTGGACGAGGATCTGTCGCGCCGCGGCCTGCCGCGCGAAAAGGTGCTGGCGGCCGTCGTGCGCCTGCTGGAAACCACGCTGATCCGCGTCGGCAACGAGAGCTACGCGAAGGAGAACAAGAGTTACGGCCTGACCACGCTGCGCGACCGCCACGCCGACATCGACGGGGCGGAGATCCGCTTCGCGTTCAAGGGCAAGTCCGGCAAGGTGTGGAACGTCAGCCTGAAGGACCGCCGCCTCGCCCGCGTCGTGCGCGCCTGCCGCGACGTGCCGGGGGACGAGTTGTTCCAGTACGTCGGCGACGACGGCCAGCGGCACGCCGTCACCTCGGGCGACGTCAACGACTACCTGCGCGCCGTCACCGGCGAGGACTTCACCGCCAAGGACTTCCGCACCTGGAACGGCACCGTGCTGGCCGCCATGGCGCTGAAGGAGTTCGAGACGGTGGACGGCAAGGCCAAGGCCAAGCGCAACGTCACCCGCGCCATCGAACAGGTGGCCGCCCGCCTGGGCAACACCGCCAGCGTCTGCCGCAAGAGCTACGTCCACCCGGAGATCGTCGACGCCTACCTGGAAGGCCAGCTCCTGGACGCCCTCACGGCCGAGGTCGAGCGCGACCTGCGCGAGGAGTTGTCCGGCCTGGACGCCGAGGAGGCCGCCGTGCTGGCCTTCCTCCACAACCGCCTGGAGCGCGAACGCCACGCCCGCGCCCGGGAGGGGGAGCGGCGGCGCAACGCCCGCTGATCCGGACTGTTCACCCCGTCGATACCCCTCCGACAGGGAGACCGACCATGGCGAAGGCCACCACGAACCACGACGAGATCCGCCACTGGGCCGAGGCGCACGGCGGCCGCCCCGCGGTCGTGCGCAGCACGCACGGCGAGGGCGGCAAGGGCCGCAAGAGCGGCGTCGGCCTGATCCGGCTGATGTTCCCGAAGGCGAAGAACTCCGAACACGACAATCTGGAAGAGATCTCGTGGGATGAGTTCTTCAAGCAATTCGAACAGTCCAAACTCGCGCTGCTGTACGAGGAGGACAGCCTGTTCTCCAAGCTGGTCGGCCGCGACACCGTCGAAAAGCGCGAACACGGCGACCACAAGGCGGCGCGGCATTAGATCCGCCTTCCCGCCCGATGAACCGTAGGTTGGGTTGAGGCCAAAGCCGAAAACCCAACGCTCCCGCCATGGCAGGGGCGTTGGGTTTTCGCTGACGCTCAACCCAACCTACGATGTTTCCGGAACAGTAGAGGGGTTATCTCACACCCCCTTCACCCGCCACGGCAGCATCCGCGCCAGCACGCCGTCCTTCAGCACATATTGGTGCACGATGGCCGCCACCGCGTGCAGGCCGGCGAGGATCAGGATCAGGTTGCCGATCACCTCGTGCGCCTCCTCCGCGGCTTCCTTCAGGCCCGGATTGGGGGCGATCAAGTCCGGCAGGGTGAACAGGCCGAACATTGCGATCGGCCGGCCGCCGGCCCACGACATCACGGCACCCGACAGCGGCACCAGCAGCATCAGCGCGTAGAGCGCCACGTGCCCGGCCTTGGACGCGGCCACCACCGGCGCCGCCATGCCGCCCGGCAGGGCCGGCGGCGGGCTGAACTGGCGCCAGACGAGACGCAGCACGACCAGCGCCATGACGGTGACGCCCACCGACTTGTGCAGCATCATCATGTTGGCCCGCTCCGGGCCCTTGGGCATGCCTTCGGCGATCTGGATCAAGACGAAGGCGCCGATGATCAGCAGCGCCGTCGCCCAGTGCAGGACCTGCATCGGCAGGTCGTAACGGTCCTTGCTTGCAATGTTCACGACAGTCTCTCCAGGGACGATCCGTTGTTTGTTGGGGCGCACCCTGCACCCCCGTCCCTGAACCCTGCCTGAACAGCCTAGCCTGAACGCTCAAGCCTCCGCCGGAACCTCCGCCGTCACCAGCCGCCGCACCACGAGGCAGGCCACGTCCCCGGCCGGCTCGCCGCCGGAGAAGATCTTCAAGGCGCTCATCGCCTCTTCCGCCTGCCCCCGCGCCCCGCGCCCGGAGGCGTGGTGCAGAACGGCGCGCAGACGCTCCTCGCCGAAGGGGCTGCCGTCGGCGGCCACGGCACCGGTCAGCCCGTCGCTGTGCACGAACAGCGCCTCGCCCGCCGCCAGCACCGTCCGCTCCTCGCGGTGGTAGCGGCCCGCCGCCACGCCCAGCACCACGCCGCCACCCGACGCAAGCCGCTGCACGGCCCCGTCGGGACCGACGCGGCACGGGGCGTTGTTGCCGCCGCCGGCATAGCGCACCTCCCCCGTCTCGCGGTCGAGGACGCCGTAAAGCACGCCGGCGGCCAGCCCGAACGGGTTGCGGGCGCACACCCAGTCGTTGGCGGCGGTCAGCACCGCGGCCGGCGACGGGGAGGAGAGCGCGGAGTCGCGGATCGCGTCGCGCGTCGCCAGGGCGAAGGCCGCCGCCGAAACACCGGCGCCCGTCACGTCGCCGACCACGAAGCCGACGCGCCGCTCGTCCAGCACGAAGGCGTCGCAGAACCCGCCGGCCACCGCGCGCCCGTCCACCACCGCGCCGAACAGCTGAAGATCCTCCCCCTCCGGGAAGCCGCCGGGCGGGACCGAACGCTTCAGGTCGCGGGCGACGCGCAGGTCATCGTCCAGCTGGGCGCGCGCGGCGGCCAGCTTCTCGTTGCTTTCCTCCAGCGCGGCGGTGTGCATGGTCACCAGCGCGTCCAGCCGCTCCTCGCGCGCGTCCAGTTCGCGCACCATGGTGCGGAAGGCGCGCGTCAGGCGGCCCAGCTCGTCGCTGCGCTCGGCCGCGGCGTCCAGGGTGAAGGGGTTGAAGCGCCCGGCCTCCACCGCCGCGGCGGCGGCGACGATCTGCTCGACCGGCGAGGTCTGGCGCTGCGCGAACCGCGCCGCCGCAGCACCCCCCAGCCCGCCCAGCACCAGCATCAGCCCGGCGCCGATCGCCAGATGCGTGCCCCAGCCGAACGACGCGCCCGCCGGCAGCCGCACCAGCACGGCGCCGACGCCCGGCGCGGGCGCTGCGGCGACCATCGCGCCGTCGACCGGCGCCGCGGCCGGCTTGCCCGACCCCAGCGCCGCCTCCAGCACCGCCATGGCCCCCGGCGACGGCTCCGCCGCAGCCGGAACCACCGGCTTGCGCTGGGCGTCGAACACCCACAGCGCCTCGATGCCGCCGCCGGCCAGCAGGCTTTCCGCCACGCGCGGCACGCCGACGCGCCCGCCGGCCTCGGCCAGGGTGCGGGCGTCGATGCCGATCTGCACGATGCGCGGCTTGTCCACGCCGGACACGCCCACGTACTTCATCACCTTGTCGTCGATCTCCCGCTTCATGGCGGGCTGGTCGACCACGTCGGGGCTGCGGCGCAGCAGGCCGTGGAAGGCGTGCGCCTGCGGCTGCGCCTTGGGATCGGGGCCGAAGGTGAAGTCCGGCCCCGGCACGTTGTGCAGGTACGCCTTGCCGGCGGAATCGGTGATCCAGAACTCGTCGATGCCGGTGGTGCCGGCGATCGCCCGCAGGCGGTCGCTGATGGCCTTGGGCGGCTGCTTCGCGGCCTCCGCCACGGCCACGAGGTGCGCGGCCAGCACCGCCTGCCCCACCATCTGCTTGCCGATGGCGGCCTCAACCTCGGCCGGAACGTCGCGCGTCAGCCCCACGGCGCGCGCGGCCAGCGCCGCCACCCGCACGCCTTCGGCCTGCGCCGCGGCGTCCTGCGCGCGCTGCGCGTACCAGCCCAGCGCCAGCGTGGCGACCAGCACCGCCGCGGCCAATAGCGCCGTGACGAGCAGGATCAATCGTCCCTGAAAACCCATGGCCGTCCGGTGCCCCCGCCGGTGAAATCCCCGGCCCCGCTTCTAGTGGAGGCGGCTGGGGTTGTCCAGTTCGCCCGGCGCCGCACGGCCGGCGATCTGCGCGTCGAACGCGCCCCGGTCCGCCGTGCACACGGCCGCGTCGTCGCGCAGCTGCAGCGCGAAGTCGCGGATCCGGTCTTCGACGTGCAGCCTGTGCCCGCTCAACACCAGCGCCAGCAGCGGCAGGGCCAGCAGCCCGACCGCCATCGCCGGGCCGGTCACGGCCGGCACCGGGCGCGGCCCCTGCGGCACGGCGACGCGGGCCAGCGCCCAGATCGCCGCCAGCGCCGCGGCGGTGCCGATGGCCAGCCCGATCATCACCTCCGGCACCGAATGCGCGGACAGCCGCACCCGCGTGATGCCGACCGCCACCACGACCACGGCCACCGCCAGCAGCAGCAGGTGCCGCCGCCAGCCGCGCAGCCGGCTGCCGACCATCATCCCCACCGTGCCGTAGAAGGCGGCGCCGAACGCCGCATGCCCGCTGGGGCTCACCACCAGGGTGCCCAGCACCTCCATCCCGCAGGCGTGGCCCACCACCTTCAGCGCCGCCATGCCCGCCAGGCACAGCCCCAGCGGCACCGCCCACGCCAGCGCCACGGCCGGCGACCGGCGCACCCACAGCAGAACCGCCATGGCCGCCGACAAGGGCAGCAGCAGCGTGCTGTCGCCCAGCACGGTCACGGTCTCGCTGACGTTGATGCCGGGAAAAAGGTCGACCATCACGGCGATGATAACCCCAACGAAGGGCTGGGATGCAAGCCGTTCAATACCAGTACCCACCCATCCGATAGCGCGGCCGGCGCCGCACCCGGGGGAACGCCATGTGGACGGGCAGCCGCTCCAGGTCGGGCAGCACCGGCGGCGGCGTGCGCAGCTCCATCAGCCGCGCCACCCGCTCCCGCGTGTGCGGGTGGGTGCGCAGCAGCGACGGCATCCCGCCGCCGCGCCGGCGCGGCAGCACGACGCCTTCCCAGAAGGTGCCCTGCGCGCGTTCGATCCGCAGCAGGGCGGACGCGATGCCCTCCGGGTCGCCGGTCAGGTGCGCGGCGTCCAGGTCGGCGTCGAACTCCCGCGTGCGCGACAGCGCCAGCTGCATCAGCGCCCCCACCCACGGCGCCGCGGTCAGCAGCAGCACCAGCGCCCATGGCACCGGCTCCCGCTCCATCAGCATGAGCGGCAGGTTGAGGATCAGCAGGATCATGCCGAACGTCGCCATGGTGCGGGTGACGTTGGCCACCGTGTCGGCCAGCCCCATCACCCACAGGTCGTTGTTGCGGACGTGGCTGATCTCGTGCGCCAGCACGCCGGCCAGCTCGCGCAGGGACAGCTCCCGCAGGATGCCGTCGGTCACCGCGATGGCCGCCTGGTCGCGCCCGCCGACGGCGAAGGCGTTCAGCGTCGGGCTGGCGATGTGGTGCAGCTCCGGCACCGCCGGCAGCCCGGCCCGGCCGGAGATCGCCGCCACCACCTCGAACAGGCGCGGCGCCTCGGCGTAGTGCAGGCGCCGCGCGCCGAACAGGCCCAGCACCAGCCGCGGCGAGACGCGCGGGCTGAAGGCGACGCTCAAGGCACCCGCCAGGAAGGCCCAGATCACCCCCTCCCACCCGGCCACCAGCCAGCCGCACGCCCCCAGCAGCAGCACCATGCCCAGCAGCAGCACGGCGGAATGCAGCAGGTTCGTGGCCTTGTGCCGCCGCCGCACCTCCGCGGCCGCCGTGCGGGTGTCGATCTCGTGCATGGCCGTTATCTGGGCGCTGCGCCGCAAAAAGCCATCCCGCCCCACCCCTCCAACCGGCAGGGTTCCCCTTTGCCGGGGCGGGGCCTATCTTCGTGTGGCAACACCGCCCAGGAAGAGGCAGCCCCAATGCAGAAGTTCGGCATCGGCCAACCGGTTCCCCGCACGGAAGACGCGCGCCTCCTCACCGGGCGCGGCCGGTACACCGACGACGTGTCGCTCCCCGGCCAGACCTACGCCGTGTTCGTCCGCTCCCCCCACGCGCACGCCGACATCCGCGGCATCGACGCCGACGCGGCGCGCGAAGCGCCCGGCGTGCTGGCCGTCTTCACGGTGGCGGACCTGGACGCCGACGGCCTGGGCCCCATCCCCTGCCAGTTCGCGCTGAAGAGCCGCGACGGCAGCCCCTACAAGACCACGCCCCGCCCGGCGCTGGCGCGCGGCCGCGTCCGCCACGTCGGCGACCCCGTCGCCGTGGTGGTGGCCGAGACGCTGAACCAGGCCCGCGACGCGGCGGAACTGGTGATGGTCGACTACGACGACCTTCCCTCCGTCACCGGCACCGCCGAGGCGCTGGAGCCGGGCCGGCCGCTCGTCTGGGACGACGCCCCCGACAACCTCTGCTTCGACTGGGAGGCCGGCGACGAGGCCGCCGTGAAGGAGGCGTTCGCCAAGGCCGACCACGTCGTCACACTCGACCTTATCAACAACCGCGTGGTGGCGAACCCGATGGAGGGCCGCGCCTGCCTGGGTGCGGTCGAGGCCGACTCCGGCCGCCTGCTGCTCTACGTCTCCAGCCAGGGCGTGCACGGCATGCAGAAGCAGCTGGCCAAGGAGATCTTCCACCTGCCGGAGAAGGACTTCCACGTCGTCACCACCGACGTGGGCGGCGGCTTCGGCATGAAGCTGTTCATGTACCCGGAATACGTCGTCACCCTGTTCGCCGCGCGCCGGCTGAACCGCCCGGTGAAGTGGACGGCCGACCGCATGGAGGGCTTCGTCAGCGACGACCACGGCCGCGACCACGTCACCCGCTCCGAACTGGCGCTGGACAAGGACGGGCACTTCCTGGCGCTGCGCGTCTCCACCATCGCCAACCTGGGCGCCTACCTGTCCAACTACGGCCCCTTCATCCCGACGGAGGCCGGCACGGCGATGCTCGTCGGCTCCTACCGCACGCCGGCCCTCTACGCCCACGTGCGCGGCGTCTTCACCAACACCCAGCCGGTGGACGCCTACCGCGGCGCCGGCCGGCCGGAGGCGGCCTATGTGGTGGAGCGCACCATCGACCACGCCGCCCGCACCCTGGGCCTGGACCCGGCGGAGCTGCGCCGCCGCAACTTCATCCCGCCCGACGCGATGCCCTACGCCACTCCGCTGGGCCAGACCTACGACAGCGGCGACTTCCGCCAGAACCTGGAGGACGCGCTGGTGATGGCCGACGTCGCCGGCTTCCCCGCCCGCCGCGCGGAAGCGAAGGCGCGCGGCAAGCTGCGCGGCTATGGCATCAGCACCTACATCGAGGCGTGCTCCGGCGGCGGGCCGGAGCAGGCGACGGTGGAGATCCTGAAGGACGGCCGCGCCATCCTGATGATCGGCACGCAGAGCAACGGCCAGGGCCACGAGACCGCCTACAAGCAGATCCTCGCCGACCGCCTGGGGCTGTCGCCGGATGACGTGGAGGTGGTGCAGGGCGACACCGACCGGGTCAGCTGGGGCTCCGGCACCGGCGGTTCCCGCTCCGTCCCGGTCGGTGGTGCGGCGCTGGCCGAGAGTGCGAAGCGCATCGTCGAGAAGGGCACCGAGCTGGCCGCCGAGATGCTGGAGGCGGCGGCCGTGGACGTGGAGTTCAAGGACGGCGCCTACGCCATCGTCGGCACCGACCGCAGCGTGTCGCTGAAGCAGGTGGCCGAGAAGGCCGCCGGCATTGGCACGGTGGCCTTCTCGGAGCGCGCCCGCTGGACCCCGCCGGCCAGCACCTTCCCCAACGGCTGCCACGTCTGCGAGGTGGAGGTCGACCCCGACACCGGCATGGTGGAGGTGGTGCGCTACAGCGTCGTCGACGACTTCGGCGTCGTCATCAACCCGTTGCTGGTCAAGGGGCAGGTGCACGGCGGCGTGGTGCAGGGTATCGGCCAGGCGCTGCACGAGCGCGTGGTGTTCGATCCCGACTCCGGCCAGCTGCTCAGCGGTTCCTTCACCGACTACGGCCTGCCGCGCGCCGGCGACGTGCCGTTCATCGAGGTGAAGCTGAACTGCGTGCCCAGCATCACCAACGCCCTGGGCATGAAGGGTGCGGGCGAGGCCGGCGCCATCGGCGCCCCGCCCGCGGTGATCAACGCCCTGGTCGACGCCCTGTCGGACCTGGGCGTGTCCACCGTCGACATGCCCGCCACCCCCGCCACCCTGTGGGAGCTGATCCAGCGCCATAAGACGCGCGCGGCGGCGGAGTAACGTCCCGACGTTGGGTTTTCGCTGCCGCTCAACCCAACCTACGATGCATCCGTAGGTTGGGTTGAGGCCAAAGCCGAAAACCCAACGTCAACCACCCCTCACTTCAACGACTTCAAGAACGCGATCAGATAATCCTGCTCGGCCACGTCGGTGATCGCCACGTGGCGCATGCGCGTCCCCGGAACGGTCTTCTCGTTGTCGGCGACCCACTGGCGCAGCTTGTCCTCGGTCCAGGTGATGCCGGACTTGCGCATGGCGTCCGAATACTCGAAGCGCGGCACCGTGCCGGCCTTGCGGCCGACCACGCCGTGCAGCGACGGGCCGAAGGCGTTCACCGACGTGTCGAGCGAATGGCAGGTCTGGCAGCGGTGGAACACCAGCCGGCCGGCGGCCTCCATCATCTCCTGGTTGGCGTCCGCGCGGGCAGGCCCGGCCGCCAGCAGGACCCCGACCGCAACCGCCCCCATCGACATCGCAAGGCTGGCGACTTTCATCAAACGAACTCCCCCGTCATGAACCGCGGTGCGCCGGCACCGGACGGCTGCATATTACGGGGGCGCGTGTGGGGGCATTATTAGACTTTAGGATCGGCGGCCACCTTCAACCGACCCGCCGCACCCGGTACGCCATGCCCTCCCCATAGGACGCCAGCTTGCGCGCGAGATCCTCCCCCGCCCCGTCCCACGGCACGAAGCCCTGCCGCTCCCAGTACGACAGCGCCCCCGGCGTGGAGGTCAGCGCCAGCCAGTCCCAGCCGCCCACCCGCGCCAGATCCTCGGCCACTGCCAGCACCGCCTCCCCCAACCCATGACCGCGCGCTTGCGCCAGCAGCGCCACGTCGTGCAGGTACAGGCAGTCAGCCGGGTCCGGCAGCCCGCCCAGCAGCGTGTCCAGCGCCGGCGGCGCCCCCAGCCGGCCGGGGTGCAGCACGGCGTAGCCGACCGCTTCGTCCCCAACCTCCGCCACCCTGCAGCCGGCCGGATACAGGCTCAGGCGCTCCGCGAACACCTCCGGCGATTCGGGATAATCGGTGTGCACCCGCTCCGCGATGCGCAGCACCGTGTCCAGATCGGCCGCCGTCATCGGCCGCCAGACGGCCCCGTTCGTCCACATGCTCCCCTCTTTCGCGCCCATCCGTCTGCGCCGGCCGCAAAAGCTTCCGGCTTTTGCCCTCCGCGCGTTATGGTTCCGTTACACCCGCGTTTGGAGGATGACCATGACCGAGATTGCCGTAGCCAAGTTGCTGCCGACGGTCCGCACCATCGCGCACGAGGCCGGCCAGGTCATCCTGCGCTTCTACAACGACCACATGACCGTCGCCACCAAGTCCGACGGCAGCCCGGTGACCCAGGCCGACAGCGCGGCGGAGGCGGTGATCCTCCCCGCGCTGCACCACCTCACCCCCGACATCCCCGTGGTGGCGGAGGAGGAGCACAGCGCCGGCCGCGTGCCCGACGTCTCCAAGGGCCGCTTCTGGATCGTCGATCCCCTGGACGGCACCAAGGAGTTCATCAGCCGCAACGGCGAGTTCACCGTGAACATCGCGCTGGTCGAGGACGGCCGGCCGATCCTGGGCGTCGTCTACGCCCCGGCCATCGGCGACCTCTACGCCGCCTGCGGCCCCGGCACCGCCGTGCATTGGGTGGAGGGCCGTGGGGAGCGCCCGATCAAGGTCCGCCCCCGCCCGGCCGACGGCCTGACCGTGGTCGCCAGCCGCTCGCACGGCGACCCCGGCGAGACCGACCGCTTCCTGGAGCAATTCACCGTGAAGGAGCGCATCTCCTGCGGCTCCTCGCTCAAGTTCTGCGCGCTGGCGGAGGGCAAGGCCGACCTCTACCCGCGCTACGGCACCACCATGGAATGGGACACCGCCGCCGGCCACGCCGTGCTGCTGGGCGCCGGCGGCCGGGTGTGCGTGGCCGGGACGGAGGACCCGCTGCCGTACGGCAAGCCCGACTTCCGCAACCCCTTCTTCGTCGCCTACGGATGGTAATAACGTTGAGCGAGGCGGCGCGCGCGGTGCTCACCACCGCCGCACCGCTGGAGAAGGTGCGCCTGACCCGCGAGCACGCCGCCGCGTGGCGCGACGGCCGCATCGCGGAGATCGGCACCACCACCCCGCCCGACCGCCCGGCCCGCCCCGACCAGCCGGAACTGAAGCTGCCCCGCGACATGCCAAAGCGCGGGCGCGGCGGCAGTTCGGCCAACCGCATCGCCCTCCTGCACGCGCTGGCGCACATCGAGCTGAACGCCATCGACCTCGCCTGGGACATCGTCGCCCGCTTCGTGGACGAGGGCATGCCCAAGGGCTTCACCGACGACTGGGTCCAGGTCGCCGACGACGAGGCCCGCCACTTCGTGATGCTGGAAGACCGGCTGAACGAACTGGGCGCCTCCTACGGCGACCTGCCGGCGCACGACGGCCTCTGGCAGTCCGCCCAGGCGACCGCACACGACCTCGCCGCCCGCCTCGCCGTCGTGCCGATGGTGCTGGAGGCCCGCGGCCTGGACGTCACCCCCGACACGGTGGCCCGCCTGCGCGCCTTCGGCGACGAGACGAGCGCCGCCCTCCTCCAGACCATCTTCGAGGAGGAGATCACCCACGTCTCCGCCGGCCGCCGCTGGTTCGGCCACCTGTGCGCCACGCGCGGCGCCGACCCGGTGGACACTTGGCAGGACCTCGTGAAGACCCACTTCCGCGGCACCCTCAAGCGCCCCTTCAACACCGCCGGCCGCCAAGCCGCCGGCTTCGACCCGGAGTTCTACGAGCCGCTGGCGCAGGGGTGAGCGCCCCGGTGCACGTTGGGTTTGCGCCTGCGGCTGAACCCAACCTACGCGCGGCGCCCCCGTAGGTTGGGTTGAGGCCAAAGCCGAAAACCCAACGTTGAGCCCCCCTCGAAAGGCAGCGAAATCCGCCCAGGCAAGCTGTCACCGCGCCTCGGCCCGCGCCTGCTCCAGGTCCGCGATGCGCCGGACCAGAACGCCTTCCCACTCCGCGTCCCTGGGCGCCCATCGCCCCGCAGCCGTCTGCGCCCGTACAATGTCCAGCGCCCGTCGGGCAGGCGGGCATGAAGGTCACCGAGCTTGAAGCCGGAGACGAAGAGGTCGCGCTGCCACTCCGCGTTGCCCGGATCGCCCTGCGCCAGACGCACAGCGATCTCCAGAGCCGCCCCCCGCCTCACCCCGCCCGGATGCGCTGCAGGAAGGTCTCCACGCCCTGGCCCAGCTCCGTCGCCTGACGGTTCAGCATGCCGGACGCGTCCAGCACCTCGCCGGCGATGCCGCCGGTCTCGGACGCGGCCTGGGCCACGTCGGCGATGGTGCGGGTGACGCTCTGGGTGCTGACGGCGGCTTGCTGGACGTTGCGGGCGATCTCGCGGGTGGCGGCGGTCTGCTCCTCCACCGCGGCGGCGACCGTGGTGACGATCTCGTTGATGCGGTTGATGGTGCCGCCGACGCCGCTGATCGCCTGGGCGGAGCCGCGGGCGGCGTCCTGCATGGCGGTGATCTGCGCGGCGATCTCCTCGGTCGCCTTCGCCGTCTGGTTGGCCAGGCCCTTGACCTCGCTCGCCACCACGGCGAAGCCCTTGCCGGCGTCGCCGGCCCGCGCCGCCTCGATCGTCGCGTTCAGCGCCAGCAGGTTGGTCTGGCTGGCGATGTTGTTGATCAGCTGCACCACCTCGCCGATGCGCTGGGCGGCGTCGACCAGCCCGTTCACCGTCGCGTTGGTCTGCCCGGCCTCCTCCACCGCCGCCCGGGCGATCTGCGAGGACAGGCTCACCTGCCGGCTGATCTCCTGGATGGAGCTGGACAGCTCGTCCGACGCCGAGGCGACCGACTGCACGTTGGCGGCGGCCTGCTCGGCGGCGGCGCTCACCTCCATGGACTGGCGGTTGGCGGTGGCGGCGATCTGCGACATGCGCTGCGCGCTGCCCTGCATCTGCTGGGAGGCCGAGACCGTGCCGTGCACGATGGCCTTCACGTCGCCCTCGAAGCTGCCGGCGAGCTGGTTGAGCGTCTGCCGGCGCGTCGCCCGCTCGGCCTCCGCATAGGTCTCCAGCAGCACCTCGATGTCGAGCCACGCCGCCTTGTTGAGCGCGCCGCGCAACGCCGCCTTCTCCGATCCCTTGCCCCGCCCGAACAGGCCGCCCCGGCCGCCCTCGTCGTCGAGGCCGAGCGCCGCGACGATCCCGTTCATCACCGCGTTGTGGCAGATGGCGACGGCGTAGCCGGGCACGCCATTGTCATAGAACGCCTGCCCCAGGCGGCGCGCCGAGTCCATGAACCCCTCGTCGTCGATCCGCCCGCACGCCACCCGCACCCAGTGCCGCACGCGCACCTCGTGCACCGCCGGGTTCATCAGCGCGTTGCGGATTTCCGGCCATGGCGAGAAAAAGGAATGCCACTGTTCCAGTAACGCGGGCAATTTCTGCTCGGCGAACGCCGTATTGGTCCGCAGGGCGGCGATGTCGCTGGCCGTAATCTTGAATACAGAAAAGCGCTTTTGCTGGTCCTGCGACAGGCCGGACATGGACATTGCCACCACTCCTCGGTTCGGATCACACCTATACGAACCGGCCACACGGCCGGATCAGCGATGCGCGATCGAATTTATTGGCAGCAAGTGGCGTGCCATCGCCGACGGGGCGCTCCGGCGCCACCGTCCAATGGACTCTCAGCCATTCACGGCATCTACACGCGTTCGCATGTCGGCATCATGCGAAGGATATAGGCAAAATGCAATGCAAATGGCGGATGATTCGCCGTTCGCACAGGTCTAGCGCTTGGCGCCGCCATACACCTTGGGCTCGGCGAAGTGCAGGTGGTCGGCCAGTTCCTTGCTGACGCAGCCGTCCACCGGCAGCTTGGCCGCCTTCTGATAGGCGCGGATGGCGGACTGCGTCTGCTTGCCGGGCTTGCCGTCGATGGGGCCGGCGCGGAAGCCGTGGTCGGTCAGCTGCTGCTGGATGTCGCGGGCGTAGGAAGCGTACATGTCCGCCGGCATGCCGCGGGTGTCGCAGGTGGCGGCAAGGGCGGGCGCCGAAAGCGCGGCAAGGGCGAGTGCGGCGGCGGTCAGCGTGCGGATCATGCAGGAACCTCTTCGATGGGATCGCAGAGGGTGAACACGCGGAAGCGGGTTTTCATTCGGCACGAAACGCTCTCCCTCCCCCGCCGCAGGCGGGAGAGGGAGTGAAGAAGCCTTACGCCGCGTCCATTTCGTCGCCCTGACCCTTGATGCGGGAGGCCAGCGCGGCTTCCAGGAACGCGTCCAGGTCGCCGTCCAGCACGGCCTGGCTCTGCGACGTCTCGACGTTCGTGCGCAGGTCCTTGACCATCTGGTACGGGTGCAGGACGTAGGAGCGGATCTGGTGGCCCCAGCCGATGTCGGACTTGGTGGCCTCCAGCGCCGCGGCGGCGTCCTCGCGGATCTTCAGCTCGCGCTCGTACATGCGGGCGCGCAGCATGTCCCACGCCTTGGCGCGGTTCTTGTGCTGCGAGCGCTCCTGCTGGCAGGCCACGACGATGCCGGTCGGCAGGTGCGTGATACGGATGGCCGAGTCCGTCTTGTTGACGTGCTGGCCGCCGGCGCCGCTTGCCCGGAAGGTGTCGATGCGGCAGTCCTTCTCGTTGATCTCGATCTGGATCTTGTCGTCGATCACCGGCGACACCGACACGGCGGCGAAGCTGGTTTGCCGGCGCGCCTGGCTGTCGAACGGGCTGATGCGCACCAGGCGGTGCACGCCGGCCTCGGTCTTCAGCCAGCCATAGGCGTTGTGGCCCTTGATCTGCACGGTGGCGGACTTGATGCCGGCCTCTTCGCCCGGGCTCTCTTCCAGCCATTCGGTCTTGTAGCCGTGCTGCTCGGCCCAGCGCGTGTACATGCGCATGAGCATCAGCGCCCAGTCCTGCGCCTCCGTGCCGCCGGCGCCGGCGTTCACCTCGACGAAGCAGTCGTTGGCGTCGGCTTCGCCGGACAGCAGGCTTTCCAGCTGCAGCTTGGCGGCGCGGTCGCGCAGGCCGTACAGCGCCTTCTCGGCGTCGGCCACCACGGTGGCGTCGCCTTCGGCCTCGCCCATCTCGATCAGCTCGAGGCTGTCGCTGAGGTCGCGTTCCAGCGCGCGGTAGCCGGCGACCGACGTCTCCAGCTGCGTGCGCTCACGCATGATCTTCTGCGCGTTCTCCGGGTTGTCCCAGAGCTTGGGATCCTCGGCCAGCGCGTTCAGTTCGTCGAGACGACGCAGTGCGTTGTCCCAGTCAAAGATGCCTCCTCAGCAGCGCCAGCGATTCCCTGATCTCGCTGGCGGCCGCCTCGATCTCGGCCCGCATCGCGGTACCTCCTCGTCAGCCTGGGGTTGGACCATGTTCGGACCGGGTTATGTAGCGCCTCGCCCCCGGATTTGCACCCCTTTTCGGCGCGCGCCCGCCGTCAGTACAGCCCGCCCGTGCCCAGCGTCGACGCCGACGGCGGCGCCCCCGCCGGACCGCCGGCCGGAACCGCGCCGTACCCCTGCGCACCGGCGCCCGGCGCGCCGAAGCCCGGTGCGGTGGTGCCGTAGTCCGATCCCGGCACCGCCCCCGTCCACGCCCCGCCGCCGCCGCGCTGGCCCGAACCGTCGAGCACCGGCGCCGGCACGTCGGGGTTGGGCTCGGTGCCGGGCAGGAACGCCTCCCAGATCACCTTGCGCTCGCCCGGCTGGGCCAGTTGCCCGGTCTCCGGATTGACGCGCACGAGGCGCAGGCCCGGCGGCACGCGGAACGGCGTGGCCGGCCTGTCCTTCAGCGCCACCTCCATGAAGTCCTTGAAGATCGGCACCGCGGCCGAGCCGCCGGTCTCCTTCGCACCCAGCGAGCGCGGCTGGTCGAAGCCGATGTAGGTGCCGACCACGAGGTCCGGCGAGAAGCCGACGAACCACGCGTCGTTGGCGTCGTTGGTGGTGCCCGTCTTGCCGGCCAGCGGCTTGCCCAGCGACAGCAGGCGGGTCGCCGTGCCGCGCTGCACCACGCCCTCCAGCATCGACACCATCTGGTACGCGGTGCGCGGGTCGTTGACGCGCTCGCGCACGTCGGGCACGCGGGGCGCGGGCAGGTTGGACGACCATGCCGTCTCCAGGCACCCCTCGCACGGGCGGTTGTCGTGGCGGAAGATGGTCTTGCCGGTGCGGTCCTGCACGCGGTCGACGAAGGTCGGCCTGATGCGCTTGCCGCCGTTGGCCAGCATGGCGTAGGCGGCGGTCATGCGCAGCACCGTCGTCTCGCCGGCGCCCAGCGACATGGGCAGGTAGGGCTGCAGATTGTCGACGATGCCGAACCGCTCCGCCGTCGCCTTCACCTTGTCCATGCCAACGTACTGCGCGAGGCGCACGGTCATGACGTTGCGCGACTTCTCGATGCCCGCGCGCAGCGGCGTCGGCCCATAGAACTCGTGGCTGTAGTTCTCCGGCCGCCAGATCGGCTGGCCGCCGCCGGGGTCGTACTCGAACGGCGCGTCCATCACCAGCGACGACGGCGAGAACCCGTTGTCCAGCGCCGTCAGGTAGACGAACGGCTTGAACGACGATCCCGGCTGGCGCTGCGCCTGGGTGGCGCGGTTGAACACGCTCATGTGCGGGGAGAAGCCGCCGACCATGGCCAGCACGCGCCCGGTGTGCGGGTCCAGCGCGACGAGGCCGCCCTGCACCGCCGGGATCTGCCGCAGGCCGAAGGTGCCGGGCGGCAGGTCCTTGCCCTTCTCGTCCTTCGCCACCGGCTCGACCAGCACGATGTCGCCCAGCTTGGCGACGTCGGCCGGCTTGCGGATCTCCGGCCCCAGGCGGTCGTCCTTGACCGACCGCGCCCACTTCAGCTCGGCCAGCGGGATGCGCCCGCGCGAGCCGTCGGCCAGCCCGACGTCCAGTCCGCCCGCGTCGTCGTCCTTCAGCACCACGGCGATGCGCCAGCCCTCGCTGCCCGGCGGCGGCGGGGTGGCGGCCAGCTTCTTGGCCCAGTTGTCGAAGTTGTCCATGCGCCCGACCGGCCCGCGGTAGCCGTGCCGGCGGTCGTACTGGATCAGGCCGTTGCGCAGCGCGCGGGTGGCCACCGTCTGCAGCGTCGGGTCCATGGAGGCGCGCACCGACAGCCCGCCCTCGTACAGCGCCTGCTCGCCGTACAGCTTGACCAGCTCGCGGCGGATCTCCTCGGCGAAGTACTCGGCGGTGACGGCCTCCGTCTCGTCGCGCTTGCGCACGACCAGCGGCTCGGCCTGGGCGGCGCGGCCTTCCTCCGGCGTGATGTGGCCGTCCTCGATCATGCGGCCGATCACCCAGTTGCGCCGGGCCAGCGCCGCCTCGCGCTGGCGCTCGGGGTGGTAGTTGTTGGGCGCCTTGGGCAGGGCGGCCAGATAGGCGGCCTCGCCGATGGTCAGCTCGTCCAGCCCCTTGTTGAAGTAGTTCAGCGCCGCCGCCGCCACGCCATAGGACCGGAAGCCCAGGAAGATCTCGTTGAGGTACAACTCCAGGATGCGGTCCTTGCTCAGCGTCCGCTCGATGCGGATGGCCAGGATGGCTTCCTTGATCTTGCGGGCGAACGACACCTCGTTGGTCAGCAGCATGTTCTTGGCGACCTGCTGCGTCACCGTGGACGCACCCACCGGACGCCGGTCGGAGCCGAAGTTCTCCACGTTGGTCAGCACGGCGCGCAGGATGCCCAGCGGGTCGATACCCTTGTGCTCGTAGAAGCTCTTGTCCTCGGCCGAGAGGAAGGCGGTGCTCACCCGCTTCGGAATCGAATCGATCGGCACGAACACGCGCTTCTCCGACGCGAACTCGGCCAGCAGCCGGCCGTCGCCCGCATAGACGCGCGTCGTCACCGGCGGCTGGTAGTCGGCGAGCTTCTTGTAGTCCGGCAGGTCGCGGTCGTAGTGGTCCACCACGTAGACGAGGCCGCCGGCGCCCGCCAGCCCCAGCATGACCAAACCCATCAGCACCGTCAGGAGGAACCGCATCGCCTATTCCAGTTCAACGCCCGTTCCGGGCCGAAATCAGGAGTCCACGCGGCCGGTGATGGCCACGGGTTGCCGCGGCGCATCCTACACCCGGCGGGCGGGGCACGCCGACTCCCACGTTCGATTGCCAGGAAAATGTGACACCCACAAGGCGGGCGCAAGAAGGGGGTAGGTGCTATGAGCGGGGCGCGGGGATCAGTCGTTCGGTGACGACGGCGACGAACGTCTCGGCGTCCTTCAGCACTTCCTCCGCTGCGTGCCGCGAAACCGGCCCACCGCTGTAGTCCGACTCGCAACGGACCTTTTCGGCCAGATTGTATGCCCGCCCCAATTCCTTGGGAACGATGCCCGCTTGAATGAACAAAGCCGAAAACCGCGAGATCAGACCACGGTGCGTCGAACAAGCCTCGCCACGCACGGCCAGGGCAGCGGTGGCCGCATGGAACATGGCATAGAACGCCCGATTGATCGAACCGCTGGTATCGCCATCCTCCAGCAGAACGCGCGCGGAGCGCAGGTCGCGCCCTGCCTTCTCCATAAAAGCGTCCGGAGAATGGGCAGGACGGCCGTTCACACCGGCACCCCCTCGGCAAGCACCGACCGCTGCAGCCTGGGAAGACGTGCCCGTTCCGGGTTGCTCAGCACGCGCTCCTCGAACGCCCAGGGCTGAATGTAAAGCCCCCGCTCCAGAAACAGGTCGAACCCATCCTCCACGATGGCCTTCTCGGCATCGAACGGATCCGGCAGGTCCCCCTGCAGGAACACCGCCACGTCGGCGTCGCTGTCCGGGCGGTGGTCGCCGCGCGCGCGGCTGCCGAACAGGTACACGGCCACCAGCCGGTCGCCGAAGCGCCGCCGCAGGCGCGCCTTCAACTCGCGCACGACGTCCAGCGCCAGCGGGTCGGGCGCCCTCTTCGCCAGGGTGTCGGGCATGCGCGCAATCCCCCACGCGTGTGTGACGGATACTTTCGACAGTAGGTCTCGCCGGCCCACCGGTCAACGGGCACCAGACGAAAGCGAGTTGAGACACCGATGGACGCGGATTTTGCACGGATGGACACGGATGACGATTTAACAACAAAGCATCCGTGTTCATCCGTGACCGGCCCCGCCGGCATCCGTGTCCATCCGTGTCGAAAAATCCTTATCCGCCGCGCTACGGCCGCCGGCCGCCCAGCCACTTGAAGTAGGCGTCGATGCCGCGCGTCATGGAGCGGGCGAGGCGCTCGCGGTGCTGGTGGCTGTTCAGCAGGCTGGCGTCCTGCGGGCTGGACAGATAGCCCATCTCGACCAGCACGGAGGGGACGTCCGGCGCCGTCAGCACGGCGAAGCCCGCCTGCCGGTGCGGCTTGCTGGGCAGCAGCGTGATCTCGCGCCCGACGTGCTCCAGCGCCATGCCGGCGAAGCGCTTGGAGTGATTCATGGTGTCGCGCTGCGCCAGGTCGATCAGGATGCTCGCCACCAGGTCGTTCTCGGCCGACAGGTCCAGGCCGGCGATGGCGTCGGCGCGGTTTTCCTTGGCGGCCAGCATCTCCGCCTCGCGGTCGGACGCCTTGTCGGACAGCGTGTAGATCGACAGGCCGCGCACATTGTTGGTGCCGATGCTGTCGGCGTGCAGCGAGATGAACAGGTCCGCGTCGGCGTCGCGGGCGATGGCGACGCGCTCGCGCAGGCGGATGAACACGTCCTTGTCGCGCGTCAGGCGCACGCGGTAGCGCCCGGTCGCCTCCAGCTGCTGGCGCAGCTCGCGCGCGACGGCCAGGGTGATCTCCTTCTCGTACCCGCCGCTCACGCCGATGGCGCCGGGATCCTCGCCGCCGTGGCCGGGGTCGATGACGATCATCGGCTTGTCGCGCGCCGGGGCCGGGCGGGTCTGCGGCTGGGGCGGCGGCACCGGAACGACGACGGCGCGCGCCGGCTGCACGGCGGGCGCGGGTGCTGGCGCCGGCGGCGGGGGCGGCGCCAGCACCGCCGGAGGAGGTGCTGCGACGGCGGGAACGACCTTCGGCTCCTCGCCGCCCTCCACGGTGCGCCGGCCGCGGTCGAACTCGGCGCGGCTGACGCCCTCCAGGTCGATGACGAGGCGCGGGCGGTGCCCCTCGCGCGGCGGGATGATGTAGGCCTCGCGCACGCGCACCGGCCCGCCGGTCTCGAAGACCAGCCGCCCGCCGCCCGCCGTCGGCCCGTAGCGATAGCGCTGCACCAGCCCGCGGCCGGCCTGCGTCTCGCCGGCCTTGGCCCAGGCGAGGTCCGGCAGGTCGACGCTGACGCGGTAGGGATCGGCCTCCGTGGTGACGCGGAAGGCGAATGCCTCGCTCACCTCCAGCACGAATCGGGTCTTGTCCGGGTGCACGCCCAGGCGCGCATCGATCACCGCCGGCCGCGCCGCGGACGGCCCCGGCGGCAGGGGCAGCGCGGCGGTGGTCTGGCTGTTCGGCGCGGCGGCGCGGGCCGGCGACGGGGCGCCCGCACTCCATGCGGCCCCGAGCAGGACCGCCACGGCGACCACCAGCGCGAGAAATCGGGGCATACCAACCACCAGAACCGGACGACAAGGACCGACGGTCTACCTATAGCTTAGACGAATCAATGCGTTCAACGCGGACGACGAGACGGCGACTCATCTGCCGGCACCTGTGGCCCGCGCGCATCAGCGTGGCACGCCCGACGGCCCGCCCCGGTGCCGCGTGTCAAACCGGGGATCGGCCGAATTCACCCGTTGTGCAAGCTTACGTGCTTGTCTATGGTAGCCCTGCGACATACCGCGATCCGCAAGTTTCCGTAAGGGGGCGGCGGCGTCGCCCGCGGAATGGGTCCGGCCGGCTTGCCTTTTCGGTCGCGTTCCGTGTGGTGGCGCTCTTGGATTCGCCGGTGACTGAGGATGAAACCTCGAAGCTGGTTTCGGCCGCAAGGCCGGAACCCGGATGCCGCGGCTCGGATCGTCCTGGCAGCTCTGGAAAGCGCCGTTCGACGACCCCCCGGGCAGGCTCCGCGCGCTTCGCCAAAACGATGACGTTGCCCCTGCGTCCGTCTGGTCGCGCGGGCGTCCGGGTGGCGTCATGGGGATCTTGAATGAAGCGTATGCTGGTGGACGCCACGCACCCGGAGGAAACACGGGTCGCCGTGGTCAGTGGAAACAGGCTCGAGGAACTCGATTTCGAGATCGCCTCGCGCAAGCAGCTCAAGGGCAACATCTACCTGGCCAAGGTGACGCGCGTCGAGCCGTCCCTGCAGGCGGCCTTCGTCGAGTACGGCGGCAACCGCCACGGCTTCCTGGCCTTCTCGGAAGTCCATCCCGACTACTACCGGATCCCGGTCGCCGACCGCGAGGCGCTGATCGCCGAGGAGCGCCGGCAGGAGGAGGAGGCCGAAGCCCGCGCCGAGCGCGCCGAGCGCCAGGGCCGCCGGTCCTTCGCCGAGGAGATCCAGCCGGAGGAATTCTCCGAGCGCATCTCCCCGATGCCCTCCCCCATCGAATCCGATGACGAGAACGGCAACGGCGAGAACGGCGACAACGGCAACGGCGCCACCGCCGACGCCGGCACCGACGAGGACGCCGGCCGCGCGGAGTACGTGGGCGACGACGGCGGGTACGCCGAGGCCGCCGTCCAGGCGTACGCCGATCCGGGCGCCGAGCCGGAAGCTTACCCCGCGGGCGACGTGGCCGTCGCCGAGGCCGGCCGGACGGAAGAGTCGGCTGCCTCCGGTGAGGCTGGCGACGACCGCTCTGCCGATGAGCAGGGCGCCGAAGAACAGAATTCCGAGGACCGGAACGCCGAGAGCCGGCACGCCGACGATCACGGCGCCTCCGCCGAGGCCCGGTCGGCCCAGTCGGCCGAGAACTTCGACGTGGTCGGCGGCGACGACGTGGAGGAGGTGCACCGCCGGCGCACCCGCCCGCTGCGCTCCTACAAGATCCAGGAGGTGATCAAGCGCCGGCAGATCATGCTGGTGCAGGTCACGAAGGAGGAGCGCGGCAACAAGGGTGCGGCGCTGACCACCTACCTGTCGCTGCCCGGCCGCTACTGCGTGCTGATGCCCAACACCGGGCGTGGCGGCGGCATCAGCCGCAAGATCACGAACCCGGCCGACCGCAAGCGCCTGAAGGAAATCCTGTCGGAACTGGACATTCCGGACGGCATGGCTGTCATCCTGCGCACCGCGGGCCTGGAGCGCTCGAAGCAGGAGATCAAGCGCGACCTCGAATACCTGCTGCGCCTGTGGGACGACATCCGGGAGCAGACGCTGAAGTCGTCCGCCCCCTGCCTCATCTATGAAGAGGCGAACCTCATCAAGCGCGCCATCCGCGACCTCTACGGCAACGACATCGACGAGATCTGGGTCGAAGGCGACGCCGGCTACCGCGCCGCCAAGGACTTCATGCGGATGCTGATGCCGAGCCACGCCAAGCGCGTGCAGCCCTACAAGGACGAGACGATCCCGCTGTTCCACCGCTATCAGGTGGAGACGCAGATCGATGCGATCCACAGCCCGGTCGTGCACCTGCGCTCCGGCGGCTACATCGTCATCAATCCGACCGAGGCGCTGGTCGCCATCGACGTCAACTCCGGCAAGTCGACGCGCGAGCGCAACATCGAGGAGACGGCGTTCAAGACCAACCTGGAGGCCGCCGAGGAGGTGGCCCGCCAGCTCCGTCTGCGGGACCTCGCCGGCCTGATCGTCATCGACTTCATCGACATGGAGGAGCCGCGCAACAACGCGACGGTCGAGCGGCGCCTCAAGGAAGCGATGAAGACCGACCGGGCGCGCATCCAGCTCGGCCGCATCTCCGCCTTCGGCCTTCTGGAACTGTCGCGCCAGCGCCTGCGCCCGTCGCTGCTGGAGACCAACTTCGAGCGCTGCCCGCACTGCTCGGGCACCGGCGTGGTGCGGTCGGTCGAGTCCGCCTCGCTGCACGTGCTCCGCGCCATCGAGGAGGAGGGCATCCGCAAGCGCTCCGCCGAGATCACGGTGACGGTGCCCACGGCCATCGCGCTGTACATCCTGAACCAGAAGCGTACGGACCTCGCCCGCATCGAGTACAAGTACGGCTTCCGCGTCCTCCTGCAGGCCGACGACACGCTGATCGCGCCCGACCTGCGGCTGGAGCGCGTCAAGGCCAAGCAGCCGGGCGACGAGGGCGGCCCGCTGGTCAGCGCCGAGCGCATCTTCGCCGAGACCGACCGTACGCTCGCCGCCGCCGCGGCCGCGCCGGCACCGGTGCCGGCCGAAGCCGCCGAGCCCGAGGAGATCGACGAGGACGAGGACGAGGGCACCGAGGCCGAGGCGTCCGAGGAAGGCCGCGCCGACGCCGGCGAGGGTGGCGAGGGCGGCGACCGCCGCCGCCGCCGCCGCCGCCGTCGCCGTGGCCGCAACGGCGAGGGCCGCGACGAGTCCCGTCCGGCCGCCGTGCCCGCCGAGGCCGGCGCCGAGGAGGGTGTCTCCGAAGCGACCGAAGCCGGCGAGGACGACGACGAGGGTGAGGAGGACGAGGAGTCCGCCGACCGCAACGCCGCCGACGGCGACCAGCAGGGCCGCAAGAAGCGCCGCCGCGGCAAGCGCGGTGGCCGCCGCCGGTCCCGCCGCGAGCTGATGCCGGGCGAGACCGCCGAGGGCTCCGAGGAAGGGGCCGAGGACGGCGAAGGCACCGACGATGGCGACACCGAAGGCGAGACCGAGGGCGAAGCCCCGGCCCGCGCGCCGGTTGCGCCGCCCGCCCCGGTCGCCGGCCCGGCCCTGGAGCCGATCGACTTCGACTGGATCCTCGACACCCCGCCGCCGGCCGCCGAGCCCGCGCCGGCTGCCGAAGCTCCGGCCGAGGTGGTCGCCGAGACCCCGGCCCCGGCCGAAGCACCGACTGAGGCGCCGGCCGCCGAGGAGGCCAAGCCGAAGAAGCGTCCGTCGCGCTCGCGCAAGAAGGCCGCCGAACCGGCCGCCGAGGAGGCGCCGGCCGAGGTGGTCGCCGAGCCGGCTCCGGCCCAGACCGAGGCGCCGGAAGCCGAGGAGGCCAAGCCGAAGAAGCGCCCGTCGCGCTCGCGCAAGAAGGCCGAAGCCGCCGCCGAGGAGGCGCCGGTCGAGGCGGTCGCCGAGCCGGCTCCGGCCCAGACCGAGGCGCCGGCCGCCGAGGAGGCCAAGCCGAAGAAGCGCCCCGCCCGCCCGCGCAAGAAGGCCGCCGAGCCCGCCGAGGCTCCGGCCGAGACGCTGAGCGAGCCGGCGACCGTCGCCGTGGCCGAGCTGGCCGCCCCGGAAGCCGTCCCGGCCACCGATGAGCAAGCTGCGGAGCCGGCAGCGGAGGAGAACCAGCCGGCCCGCACGGCCGAGGTGGTGAACCAGCCGCCCGAAAAGCCGAAGCGCGGCTGGTGGAACCGCTAAGCCCCACCCGCAAACAGGAAAAGGCGCCCGAAAGGGCGCCTTTTTCTTTTGTGCTTCGTACGTCGCAGGTTGCCCCTACAGCACCCCCATCCCCTCCAGCGCGCCGCGCAGCCCCGCCGCACCCGCAAACCGGTGAGTCCGCATGCCCAGCGCCGCCGCCGCCTCGACGTTCGCGGCGAGATCGTCGACGAACAGAGTCGTGGCCGGATCGAGGTCGAAACGCTCCAGCAGCCGTCCGAACAGCGCCGGGTCCGGCTTCAGCAGCCCCTCCGCCCCCGACACCACGGCGCCGTCGAACGCCGAGAACACCCCGAACCGCGCCCGCATCAGCTCGAACGTGTCGGCCGCGCAGTTGGTCAGCAGGTACAGCGGCAGGCCAAGTTCCTTCAGCTCCCACACGATGTCCGGGGTGCCGGGGATGGTGTCGGGCACCATCTCCTCCCAGCGCTCGCGGTAGGCGCGGATCAGCTCCTTGCACTCCGGGAACTCGGCCGTCAGCAGCGCGGTCGCCTCGTCCCACGGGCGGCCGCGGTCCTGCTCCACGTTCCAGGCGGGCGTGCAGACATTCTCCAGGAAATGCTCCATCAGCGCCTCGTGCCCGTCGAAATACGGGCGGTAGAGGTGCCGGGGGTCCCAGTCGACGAGCACGCCGCCGACGTCGAAGACGACGGCCTTCACGTCACATTCAGCCACGGCGCCGCTCACCCCTTGCGGGCCAGCGCGACGAGCTTCTTCATCTCGTCCAGCTTGATGGCGCCGGGAACCAGCTCGTTGCCCACCACGAAGGCCGGCGTGCCGCGGATGCCCAGCGCCTCGGCGAGCGCGTGATTGGCGCCGATGGCCTGCTCCACGTCAGGCGTGTTCATGTCCTTCTTCAGCTTGTCCACGTCCAGGCCCGCGCCGGCGGCGATCTGGAAGATCTTGGCGTCGTCCAGCTGGCCCTTGTTGGCCATCAGGGCGTTGTGCAGCGCCTCGTACTTGCCCTGGGCGCGGGCGGCCAGCGCCGCCTTGGCGGCGGTCACCGACGCCGGGCCGAGGATCGGGAACTCCTTGTAGACGAAGCGGACCTTGCCGTCCGTCTTCAGCAGCGTGGCGACGTCGCCCGTCACCGCCTTGCAGTAACCGCACTGGTAATCGAAGAACTCCACCACCGTCACGTCGCCCTGCGGGTTGCCGCCCACCGGCGACGCCGGGTCCTGGAAGATCTTCTGCTTGTTGCCGGACAGCGCCGTCTTCTGCCGCTCGGCCGTCTCGGCGCGCTCGCGCTTCTGCAGCTCCTCGATGGCCTCCATGATGACCTCGGGATGCTTGACCAGATAGTCCCGCACGACCTCCTCGATGGCGCGGCGCTGCATGTCGTTGAAGGCGGGCGTCTGCGCCTGCGCCACGGGGGCCAAAGCGGTCAGGGCCAGGGCGGCGGTCAGCAGCAGCGGGCGGAAGCGGGTCATCACATCTGTCTCCGGTAAAGCGCGAGCGGCTACCATGGCGGCACAACCGGCCCCAGGCAAGCCACGAAGGCGTGAAGATCACGGTTTGCGCGGCTTGTCCACCTGCCCGCGGATGTCCTGCGCGCGCAGCCAGCCGGGGGAGCCGGCGGGCAGCAGCCGCTCCGCCCGCTCCGCCTGGAACCGCGCCACCTGGACGTCGCCGCGGGCGAACGCCTCCTCGGCGGAGGCATAGGCGACCATCCCGTCGTTGCCCTTCAGCGCGTAGGCCTGCGCCATCAGCCGCCACAGGAAGGAGGACTGGCCCTGCTGCGTCTTCGCCGCCACCTGCAGGTTGCGGATGGCCTCGTCCGCCACCTTGGCGTTGTGCTGCTCCAGCAGCGCGTGCGCCAGCGACACGCGGATGGGCGCGGAATCGGGCGCCAGCTCGATGGCCTTGCGGTACGGCGCCACGGCGTCCGGCGCGCGGCCGTTCTGCAGCATCAGGTCGCCCTTCAGCTCGTGGAAGAAGCCGTTCTTCGGCTCCTGCTGGATCAGCCCGTCGACCAGCGGCAGTGCCCGCATCACCTCGCCCCGGCGGAAGTACGCGTACGCCCGCCCGTACCGCGCGACGATCGAGGTGTCGTCGGCGCGGTAGCGGTTCAGCGCCCCCTGCGGCTCCAGGTACGCGTACAGCTTGGCCTGGATGCGCTGGTAATGCTCCACCACGTCGGCCGGCAGCGCGCGCCCGGTGTTGCGGGATCGCTCGACGAAGCTGCGCACGCTGTCCAGCCGTTCGCGGGTCAGCGGGTGGGTGCGGGCGTACGCCGCCTCGCGGTCGGTGGTCAGCGGCTCCTCCGCCCCCAGCTTGTCCAGGAAGGTCAAGAGGCCGGCGGCGGACACCCCGGCGCGCTCCATGTACGACAGGCCGGCCTGGTCGGCCGAGGATTCCTGCCCGCGCGAGAAGGACAGGAAGTTCCGCTCCGCCATGTGCTGGCCCAGCATCATGCCGGCCATGCCCGCCCCGGCGTTGCGCGACGCGATGCCGCCGATGATGCCGATGCCCATGCCCACCAGCGACGACAGGAAGGCGGTCTCCATGGCGTCGCTGCCGCGCACCAGATGGCCACCGGCGATGTGCCCGGTCTCGTGCGCGACGACGCCCAGCAGCTGCGCCGCGTCGGTCTGCAACAGCAGGCCGGTGTGGATGAAGATGTTCTGCCCGCCGGCCACGAAGGCGTTCAGCGTGCGGTCGTTGACCAGCACGATGTTGACCGAATCCGCGTCGATGCCGGCCGCCTGGAAGATTGGCCGCGCCATGGTGCGGATGGTATGTTCCGTCTCCGCGTCGCTGAGGAGTTGCATCTCACGGCGCTGGGCGCCGGCCGGCGCCGTCCACGACAGGAACGACACAGCGACCATGGCGACGATTGAAACGAGCCTGCTCGGCTTGCGCACCTTTCCGACCTCCGGCGATCCGCAGGGACGCTCCGCCCCCGTGCGTCAAATCTGGCGCCCCAGAATTTGGCATCCCCGAATTTGGCATCAATGGGGCGCGATTGCGATAGCCGCGCTGGTCCTGCCGGCCTGCGTCAACACCAAGTACAAGACCAACGCGCCGCTCCAGGCCTACGCCGTGGCTGACGAGCCGCGCGCCGCCCAGGTCGGCCGCGAGATCCTGGACGGCGGCGGCACCGCCGCCGACGCGGTCGCCGCCATGGCGCTGACCATGAGCGTCACCCTGCCCTCGCGAGTCGGCCTGGCCGGCGGCGGCGTGTGCGTGGTGTTCGATGCGGCGAAGAAGGAAACGCGCACGCTGGACTTCCTGCCGCGCACCGCCCGCCCCGTCACCCCGGCGGCCCCCGGCCTGCTGCGGGCCATGGCGGCCTTGCAGGCCACCACCGGCGCCTTCCGGTGGGAGCAAGTGGTGGTCCCGGCCGAGGTGCTGGCCGCCAACAACCCCGGCATCAGCCGCGCCTTCGCCGAGGATCTGGCCGCCAACGCCGCCAGCCTGACCGATGCCGAGGCCCGCCGGATCTTCCAGCCCGCCGGCCGACCGCTGGCCGAGGGGTCGCCGCTGTCCCAGCCGGAACTGGCCGCCCTGCTCGGCCGCATCCGCCTCAACGGCTTCGGCGCGCTGTACGGCGGCAACACGGGCGACGCGCTGGCCACGGCGGTCGGCGCCGACACGGCGTCGCTGCGCGCCCGGCAACCGCGCTGGGGCGGCACCGCGTCCGTGCCGATGGGCAGCTACGCCCTGCACTTCCCCGACCTGCCCGAACAGCCCTCGGGCAAGGCGCTGGCCGCCGCCTGGACCGCCGGCATGGCCGCCTCCGACGCCCAGCGCGTGCAGCGCGCCCTGGCCGCCCTGCCCAACACTGGCGCCGCCGAGGCCCCGGCGGCCGGCGTGGCGGCGATGGACGGCCGCGAGAACGCGGTGGCCTGCGCGCTCACCATGGGCGCACCCTTCGGCACGGGCTCCATGGTCCCCGGCACCGGCCTGCTGACCGCCCGGGGCGTGCAGAGCGCCGGCTTCGGCGCCCCGGCGGTGATCAGCAACAGCATCGTCGGCCGCACGATCCTGTCCTCGGTCGGCACCGCCAAGGGTGGCGACGGCCCGGCCGCCGCGGCGGCGGCGCTGTTCGGCGCGCTCTTGCCGGTGATCGACAGCGACCGCCTGCCCTCCGACGTCCTGGCCGCCACCCCGCCGACCGCCCCCGGCCGCGCCGACATCATCGGCTGCCGCCTGGACCCGTCGAACGAGTTGAAAGGCTGCCAGGCCGTCGCCGATCCGCGCGGGCGCGGCGTGGCGCATTCGCTGGACATTCCCAGGTGAGTGGCCGGCGCCCGGCCCAATCTGCGGTTTCGTAGGTTGGGTTAAGCGCCAGCGAAAACCCAACGTCACCGGCAACGCAAGGATGTTGGGTTTTCGGCATTGGCCTCAACCCAACCTACGGGGCCGGGAGGGTGGGGCAAGTTGCCAACGAGGATCATTTGCTTATCGGCAGACGAATCCAGCACGAATTTCAAACACGAAGATCAAAAGATCAGAAGATTATAAGAATTAGACCGACGCACTCGCCTTGCACCGGAGCTGCGGCGCCACAGACCCTTCTGATCTTTTGATCTTCTGATCTTTGTGTTTTTGATCAGATCCTCATCCGCCACACCGAACCCCGCTGATCCTCGCGCACAACCAGCCCCCACCCTCCCAGCCTCCGGCCGGGTCCCTCCCTCCCCCAGCAGGGCTGGGGGAGGGGGAAAAGAAAACGCGCCGCGAGCCCAGGCCCGCGGCGCGTTTCCCATTCTTCGCAACGCGTGCGCGTTACATGCAGGTCGCCTGCGCCGTCATGACGATCTCCACGCCCTTGGCGTGCTTGGAGGTCGCGGCGGCGGCGTCCTCGGCCTTGCCGCTGGCCATGGCGGCGTTCACGGCCTTCATCGCCTCCAGGGCGGCGGTGCGGTCGGCGCCGGTGATCTTGCCCGACGCGCACTTGCACGACTTGGCGGTCTCCGGCGACTTGTCGACGCCGGTGCACAGCGCCTCGAAGTCGTCGGCGTAGGCCATGGCCGGCACCGACATCAGGGCGAAGGCGGCGACGATGGCAACTTTCAGCGTACGCATGCAAATAATTCCTTGGCTTGAGATGACGACGCACTGTTTCCACGAAATCTCCATCCACCAAAAGAGCTTTTTTCCAGGTTGCCGTCACCGATAACTCAGCGAAATCTACAGTGCTTCACGGAACGACTATTTCCCGCCGCAGACGAAAGTTGTGGATGGCCATTCACAGGAAGGCTGATTCGACGAGGCCGCCGCCGTGCGTTTCACGCGACTCGGCGCGGGGGTAGCCGTCCGCCGCCCCCGGCGCTATGCTCGCCGCCTCCCGAACCATCGCGAACCGGCCTGCCCCATGTCTTCCAAGAGCATCATCACTCCCAAGGTTTCCCTGCGCGGCCAGATCCCGCCGTTCTTCGTGATGGAGGTCATGCGCGCCGCGGCGGAGCGTGAGCGCGCCGGGCTGGAGGTGCTGCACCTGGAGGTGGGGCAGCCCTCGACCGGCGCACCCAAGGGAGCCATCGAGGCGGCACAGAAGGCCCTTGTCGCCGACAAGCTCGGCTATACGGAGGCGCTGGGCATCCCGGCGCTGCGGCAGGCCATCGCCGACTGGTACCGCACGCGCTACGGCGTCGAGGTGCCGGCGCGGCGCGTGGTCGCCACCATGGGTTCCTCGGGCGCGTTCCAGCTGGGCTTCCTGGCGGCCTTCGATCCGGGCGACCGGGTCGCCATGGCCTCGCCCAGCTACCCCGCCTACCGCCACACGCTGACCGCCATCGGCGTCGAGCCGGTGGAGATCGAGGCCGGGCCGGAAACCGGCTTTCAGCCCACCGTGGCGATGCTGGAAAGCCTGGGCAAGCCGATCCAGGGCCTGATCGTCGCCAGCCCGGCCAACCCCACCGGCACGATGCTCAGCCGCGCCGAGCTGACCGCCCTGTCGGAATGGTGCGACGCCAACGGCGTGCGGCTGGTGTCGGACGAGATCTACCACGGCCTCACCTACGGCCCGGAGGCGGTGACCGCCGCCGAGGTGAACGAGCGCGCGCTGGTCGTCAACAGCTTCTCCAAGTACTTCTCGATGACCGGCTGGCGCCTGGGCTGGATGGTGGTGCCGGACGAGCTTCTGCGCTCCGTCGAATGCCTGGCGCAGAACCTGTTCATCTCGGCCCCGACGCTGGCGCAGCACGCCGGCCTCGCCGCCTTCGACTGCACGGATGAGCTGGACGGCCATGTCGCCCGCTACGCCCGCAACCGCGAGCTGCTGCTGCGCGAGCTGCCCAAGGCCGGCTTCGACCGGCTGGCGCCCGCCGACGGCGCCTTCTACATCTACGCCGACGTGTCGGCCATGACCGACGATTCGGAGGCGTTCTGCAAGCAGCTGCTGGCCGACACCGGCATCGCCGCCACCCCCGGCATCGACTTCGACCCCGCCCGCGGCCGCCGCTTCATGCGCTTCAGCTTCGCCGGCGCGGAAGAGACCATCGCCGAGGCCGCCCGCCGCCTGATCGCGTGGCGGCGGTAGGGCGAGTTGACATTATTCCTATAGAATGGGCATGATGGGGGTGGACGATGGGCGTTTTGCGCCGTCCTGCCCCCTCCCGGCTTCGCTTGCGCTCAGCCACCCTCCCCCGCGTTGCGGTGGAGGGTAAAGCGGCGGCAGTCCCCTCCACCGCCATAGCGGGGGAGGGTTAGGGAGGGGGCAAAAGCCGCAGCTGCAACGCTGAACCCGGAGGCCGGAACGATACACCCACCCGAAAGCGTATCGCGCCGTATCATCCCGTAACATCCGCCCGCGAATGCAACACTCCCGGAAATGTGTTGCACAGTGTTGCATCCGGTTACATTTGCCCCTTGGCGCCGCCCCTACTCCGCCGCCCGCTCGTCCGCGCGGTCGAACTGCAGCGCCGCCAGACGGGCGTAGAGACCGCCCTGGGCGACGAGGTCGGCGTGCCGGCCGGAGGCGACGATCCGGCCGCGCTCCATCACCGCGATGCGGTCGGCGTTCAGCACGGTCGCCAGACGGTGCGCGATGATCAGCGTGGTGCGCTGCTTCATCAGCTTTTCCAGCGCGTCCTGCACCATGCGCTCGCTCTCGGCGTCCAGCGCCGACGTGGCCTCGTCCAGCAGCAGGACGGGCGGATCGCGCAGGATGGCCCGCGCAATGGCGATGCGCTGGCGCTGGCCGCCGGACAGGCGCACCCCCTTCTCGCCCAGGAAGGTGGACAGTCCCTGCGGCAATGCCTCCAGGAACTCCAGGGCGTGGGCGGCGTCCGCGGCGGCGCGCACCTCGGCGTCGCTGGCGTCGGGCCGGCCGTAGCGGATGTTCTCCCACGCATCGGCCGAGAAGATGACCGGGTCCTGGGAGACGAGGCCGATGCGCCGCCGCACGTCCGACGGGTCGGCGGCCCGCACGTCCACCCCGTCCAGCCGGATGACGCCGGCCTGCGGATCGTAGAAGCGCAGCAGCATCTGGAACACGGTGGACTTGCCGGCCCCCGACGGGCCGACCAGCGCCACCGTCTCGCCCGGCGCCACGTCCAGCGTGAAGTCCTCCAGCGCCGCGTCGTCGGGGCGCGAGGGGTAATGGAAGCGCACGCCCTCGAACGCCAGGGCGCCCCTGGCGGGGCTGGGCAGCGGCACCGGGCTGGCTGGCGGGCGGATCTCCGGCTCGGTCGCCAGCAGGTCGAACAGCCGCTCGGTGGCGCCCGACGCGCGCTGGAGGTCGCCGATCACCTCGCTGATGGCGCCGACGGAGCCGGCCACGACGACCGCGTAGATGACGAAGGCCGACAGCTCGCCCGGCGTCAGCCGGCCGGCCAGCACGTCGTGGCCGCCGATCCACAGGATGGTGCCGACGGCGCCGAAGACCAGGACGATGACGATCACCGTCATGATGGCGCGCACCTGCACGCGGCGGATGGCGACGCCGAACGCCTCCTCCACCCGCTCGCCGAAACGGGCGCGCTCGATGGGCTCGTGGGTGTAGGCCTGCACGGTGCGGATGCCGCCCAGCGTCTCGTCGACGAAGGCGCCGACGTCCGCCACCTTGTCCTGGCTGGCCCGCGACAGCGCCCGCACGCGCCGGCCGAACAGGATGATGGGGAAGACGACCAGCGGCACCACCAGGAACACCAGCGCCGTCAGCTTGGCCGAGGTGACCAGCAGCATCGCCGTGCCGCCGATGAACATCAGCGTGTTGCGCAGCGCGATGGAGGCCGAGGAGCCGACCACCACCTGCAACAGCGTGGTGTCGGTGGTCAGCCGCGACATGATCTCGCCGGTGCGCGTCGTCTCGTAGAAGCCGGGGGAGAGCTTCAGGACATGGTCGTAGACGGCGCGCCGCAGGTCCGCCACCACCCGCTCCCCCACCCAGGAGACGAGGTAGAACCGCCCGTACGTCGCCCCGGCCATCAGCACGATGACGCCCAGCAGCACCAGCAGCGCCCGGTCCAGCAGCGCCGCGTCGCCGGCGGCGAAGCCGTGGTCGACCAGGACGCGCAGCCCCTGCCCCAGGCCCAGCACGGTGCCGGCCGCCACGGTCAGCGCCAGCAGGGCACCGGCGATGCGCCAGCGGTACGGCAGCAGGAAGGGGACGAGGCGGCGCAGCGGCTTCAGGTCGCGCTTGCGCGCGGCTTCCGGCTGTGAGACGGGCTGCGAGACGGATTCGGCGGAGGAGGGTTCGCGGAAGGCCATGCGGGGCAAGCATCGGGGGCTGTGGAAACCCCGCCCATATGGCACCCTTGCCCCGCTCAAGCAAGGCAAGCCGCACCGGACGCCCCCGGACGCGCACCAAACGTGTGGAATGCGCACGGAAGCGGTTGCGCGGCGGCCCCTCCTTTGCTATGAACCGCGCTCGATTTTCACGGGATTTTTTCGCCATGAAGACTGACATCCATCCGGACTACCACGAGATCAACGTCGTCATGACCGACGGCAGCTCGTTCAAGACCCGGAGCACCTGGGGCAAGCCGGGCGACACGATGCGCCTCGACATCGACCCCAAGTCGCACCCGGCGTGGACGGGCGTTCAGAAGCTGCTCGACACGGGCGGCCAGATCGCCAAGTTCAACAAGCGCTTCGCCAGCTTCGGCCTGAAGAAGTAAGGCCGTCGACCTGTCGCGCGAAAAAGGGCGCCCGGCCGACCGGGCGCCCTTTTCGTGTTCCTGCGTCTGGAATTCAGCTCGCCAGCGCCACGGACCGGCGCACCTGCTCGTCCAGGCGGGCGACGCGCATGTACAGGCGGTGGCTGCGCTCCAAGAGGCTGCGCAGGCCGGCCGGCAGGTCCTCGTTCTCGGGGCCGGCGGGGTCGGTGCAGATGTCGCCGCCGGACAGCGCGTAATCCTCCGACGCGGCCTGGGCTGGCGTGATCTCGCCGGCGTGCACGGCCTTCTGCGCCAGCAGCCACGCCATCACCTGCGTCAGGCGGCTGGTGACCCGCATGGATTCGTAGCTGACCTGCAGCCGCACGTGCGGCGGCAGTTTCCGCTGGTCGATGGATTCATGGTAGGCGATGTAGTTGCGCGCCTCGATCAGCAGCGCCATCGTCTCGTCGTACGGACCGTTGAAAAAGGTGGGATTTCCGATCACGGCCGTGCCCCTCCCGCGGCCGCGAGGCCCGTTTCCGAGCGTGGCCGCAACTGATTAACAAAGCATGACCCGCCCCGTCGCCCGGCGGCGCGGCCCCTGTACGCCCCCCTCTTGAACGCCGAACGGGATTGATTATGTCGATGGGCGCTGGCGGGCGCCCGTTCGGGGCCCTCCGGTTTTGCGTGAGCGGGGACCGATGCATCGCGTGGTCCCCGACGGGAATATCGCTCGTATGGAGGATATGACATGCGTACCTACGACCTTTCGCCCCTGTTCCGTTCGACCGTCGGCTTCGATCGTCTGACGCGCCTGCTCGAAGCTGCGACCAACGGCGAGGAGGCGGCGTCCTACCCGCCCTACAACATCGAGAAGCTGGGCGAAGACGCCTACCGGATCACCATGGCCGTCGCCGGCTTCGGTCCGGAGGACCTGGAGATCACCGCACAGCAGAACTCGCTGGTGGTCACGGGCAAAGCTAAGAAGGAGCAGGAGGCCGGCCAATTCCTCTACCGGGGTATCGCCGGGCGCGCATTCGAGCGCCGCTTCCAGCTTGCGGATTTCATCAAGGTGAGTGGTGCCAGCCTGCTGAACGGCCTGCTCCACATCGACCTCGTCCGTGAGATCCCGGAGACCATGAAGCCCCGCACCATCCGGATCGAGGCCAGCCAGACCGGCCCGGCCCTGACCCAGCAGGCGGCGTAACCTCCAAAGTCCCTCCCCCGGCGATGCCGGGGGAGGGAGATTCACACGATTTCCACCACTTCCGTGTCCGGCATCACCCGTTCGGCCGGCAGGTGCACCGTCACGGTGGTCCCACGGCCGGGGGCCGAGTCGATGGTCAGCTCCCCGCCGTGCAACTCGACCAGACGCTTGGTCAGCGGCAGTCCCAGGCCGGTGCCCTCGTAGCGGCGGGTCATCGACTGGTCGACCTGGCTGAACGGCGCCAGCGCCACCGGAATGTCCTCCGGCGCCATGCCCACGCCGGTGTCGCGCACGCACAGATCCAGCCCGCCGTCGGCGGCACGCCGCCCGGCCAGCGTCACGGTGCCGCCGGTGTCGGTGAACTTGATGCCGTTCGACAGCAGGTTCAGCAGGATCTGCCGCAGCCGCAGCTCGTCGGCGCGCACCGGCGGCAGGCTCTTTTCGAGATCGATGGCAAGCGCCACGCCGCGCTGCCCCGCCTGCATGGCGACGAAGTTGAGGGCCTGCCCCGCGAGGTCGGTCAGATCCACCAGATGCTCCGCCAGCCGCAGCGCCCCCGCCTCGATCTTCGAGATGTCCAGAATGTCGTCGATGACCGCCAGCAGGTGCTCGCCCGAACGGCGGATCGAGCCGGCGTATTCGGTGTAGCGGTCTATGGCGTCCACACCCAGCAGCCGCATCTCGATGACCTGCGCGAAGCCGATGACGGCGTTCAGCGGTGTGCGCAGCTCGTGGCTCATCGTGGCCAGGAAGGCCGATTTGGCGCGATCCGCCGCCTCGGCCAGCTCCTTGGCCTGGATCAGCTCCCGCTCGACGCGCTTTCGTTCGGTGACGTCGCGGATGATGCCGGCGAACAGCCGGCGCCCGTTCACCTCCACAGGGGCCACCGACAGCTCGATCGGGAACTGCGTGCCGTCACCGCGCAGCGCCCAGAACTCGTTCGACCGGCCGATGCTTCCGCTGCCGCGCCCCTCCCGATAGCGCTTGAGGTAACAATCGTGCGCCGCGCCGTGCGGCAGCGGCATCAGCCGGTTCACCTTTTGCCACAGCATGTCGGATGCCGGGATGCCGAACATGCGCTCGGCCGCCCGGTTGTAGCTGTGGATGATGCCTTCCTCGTCGATGGTCAGGATGGCGTCGGCCGCGGCGTCGACGATGGCGTTGGTGCGCGCCTCGGCCATCAGCAGCGCCTCGGCCGTGCGCACGTACTCGCTCATGTCGGTGATGGTGCCGACACAGCCGTGCGGGCGGCCGGCGGCGTCGTGGTGCGGCGCGCTTTGCAGCAGCACGGTGGTGGCGGTGCCTTCCGGCCCGACGAAGCGGAAGTCGACGATGACCGGCACGTCGCCGCTGACGCAGCGCCGCCACTCCGCCTCCACCCGCGCGCGGTCGTCCGGATGCACGGCGTCGAGCCAGCGCGTGCCCGGCGCCTCCGCGCCATCCAGCCCGGCCATGGCCGTCAGCCTGCGGTTGGCGAACACCATGGCGCCGTCGGCCCCGGCACGGAAGATGCCGACGGGCGCAGCCTCGGCCAGCGTGTGGTACAGCGCCTCGCTCTCACGCAGGCGCCGTTCGGCCTCGACCCGTTCGGTGATGTCTCGGATGTTGACGACGATCCCTTCGATCTCCGGGTCGTCGAGCAGGTTGTGGCCGGTCGCCTCCACCGTGCGCCAGCTCCCATCGGCGTGGCGCAGGCGGACGGTGGTGGTGCCGGCGGTCCCCTGGGGCGCCTCGGCGCGCGCGGCGATCCGCTCCAGCGCCAGCGCGCGGTCGTCCGGGTGCACGAAGTCGGCCAGCGCGCGGCCGACCAGATCCTCCGGACGATAGGCGAAGACGCCCGCCACCGCCTCCCCCACGAAGAGGAAGGCGCCCTGGCGCGACACCACCGCCGTGACGTCGGAGGAGTTCTTCATCAGCGCGCGGAAGCAGCGCTCGCTGAGCTGCACGGGCAACCTCGCGGCAGGGGTGGAGCGGCCGGCCGTTGCCGGCATTGGTACGACCACCAATGACCGGAGAATATTAGCGCATGATGACGGTTCGGTAACCGAACGGAAAAAACACGCTCAACGTGCGTTCAAGAACGCCGCCAAGGTGTCCACCGTGGCGTCCGGCGCCTCCACCATCACCATGTGCCCCACGCCGGGCAGCACGACGACCTCCGAGTCCTTGACGCGCGACGCCAGCGCCCGCCCGGCCTTTGCCGGAGTCATGCGGTCGAGCACGCCCAGCAGGAACAGCGCCGGACAGATCACCGCCGCCGCCGCGTCGGCACCTCGCGCGTAGGCGTTGCAGGCCGCCAGATCGACGCCCAGCACGCCGGGATTCGCCCGCCGCATCAGCCGCCGCGACGTCGGCACCAGCGCCAGCCCCGGCGCCGGATTGCCGCCGACATGGCCGCGCGGCCCCAGGCCCCAGCCGGTCACCAGCTCGATGGCCTGCGGGTCGTCGCCGATGGCGGCGGCCAGCAGGTCGGGATGCACCGGCATCTTCTCGGCCACACCCAGCAGGGCCAGCGCCTCCACCCGGTCCGGGTGGCGGGCCGCCGTCTCCAGCGCCACCAGGGCGCCCATGGAATGGCCGACCAGCGCCGCACGCGGCGCCCCGGCCGCGTCCAGCAGGTCGCGCACCCAGTCGGCCAGGGCCTCGACCCCGGCGAGCGGCGCCCCGGTGGAGCGGCCGTGGCCCGGCAGGTCCACCGCCAGGACGGCGCGTCCGTGGTGCGCCAGATAGCGCGTCTGCAGGTTCCACACCGTGTGGTCCATGCCCGCGCCATGGATCAGCACGATGGCCGGCTTGGCCGGGTCGAACGGCTGCCCGCCGGTGTGGGCGTAGACGGTCTGGCCTTGAACGGTCAGTTCCATGGTCGGCTCACCCCTTGGCAGCGGCGCGCAGCGCCTGGCGCAGGTCGTCGATCAGGTCGTCGCAGTCTTCCAGGCCGACCGACAGGCGGATCATCTCCTCGCCGATGCCGGCGGACGCCAGCGCCTCGGCGTCGAGCTGGGCGTGCGTGGTGCTGGCCGGGTGGATGACCAGCGACTTGGCGTCGCCGACGTTGGCGAGGTGGGAGAAGACGCTCAGCGCCTCGATGAAGCGCTTGCCGGCGGCCCGGCCGCCCTTCACGCCGAAGCTGACGATAGATCCGGCCCCCTTGGGCAGCAGCGCGGAGGTCAGCGCGTGGTCCGGGTGGTCGGCCAGTTCCGGGTAGGTCACCCAGGCGACCGCCCCCTTCTCCGACGCCATCTCCGATTCCAGGAAGCCGACGACGCGGCGCGTGTTGTGGATGTGCCCCTTCATGCGCAGCGGCAGCGTCTCGACGCCTTGCAGGATCTGGAAGGCGTTCATCGGGCTGAGGCAGGCGCCCAGGTCGCGCAGACCCTCGGCGCGGGCGCGCATGATGAAGGCGGCCGGGCCGAACTCCTCGGCGAAGTCGATGCCGTGATAGCCGGCGTAGGGCTCGGTCAGCGTCGGGAACTTGCCGGACGCCTCCCAGTCGAAGGTGCCGCCGTCGACGATGACGCCGCCGATGGCCGCGCCATGGCCGCCGATCCACTTGGTGACCGAATGCATGACGAGGTCGGCCCCGTGCTCCAGCGGCCGGCACAGGTACGGCGTTGCGAAGGTCGAATCGATCAGCAGCGGGATGCCCGCGTCGTGCGCGATCTTCGCGACCTCGGGGATGTTCAGCACCTCCAGCCCCGGATTGCCGATCGTCTCGCCGAACACCAGCCGCGTCTCGGGCGTGATGGCGGCGCGCAGCGCCGCAAGGTCGCGCGGCGGCACGAAGGTGGTGGTGATGCCGAAGCGCGGCAGCGTGTAGGCCAGCAGATTGCGGCTGCCGCCGTAGATGGAGGCGGAGGCGACGATGTGCCCGCCCTGCCCCATCAGCGTGATGATGGCCAGCGTCAGCGCCGCCTGCCCGCTGGCGGTGCACACCGCACCCACGCCGCCTTCCAGCGCCGCCAGCCGCTCCTCCAGCACCGCCACGGTGGGGTTGGAGATGCGGGAATAGATGTGCCCGGCGCGCTCCAGGTTGAACAGCGCCGCGGCGTGGTCGGTGTCGCGGAAGACGTAGGAGGTGGTCTGGTAGATCGGCACCGCCCGCGCCCCGGTCGTCGGGTCGGGCTGCTGGCCCGCGTGCAGGCTGAGCGTGTCGAACTTCAGAAATTTCGCGTCGGCCATGGGCCTCTTCCCAAACGGCGAGGGCCGCCTGTCGCAGCGGCCCTCTTGTTGTTTTTGCCTGCCCTGTTCAACCCGGCCCTGCTCACACCGGAGCGAGTTGAGGGCTTGGAGGGTATGGGAGGCCCACGGGCGCCGTCAAGCCCACCGCCTAACGGCCACCCTTCGTGGCGAGGATCGTCGCGATGCCGGGACCGCCCAGCCCCGTGCGGGCACCGATGGCGCTCAGCGTCTCGCCGCCCGTGGCCTCGATGTCCGCGGCCTTCAGCACCGCTATGGCGGCGGCCGGCGTCAGGCCGAAGGCCGGAGCCGCCGACTCCACGGTGGCCCCGGCCAGCGCGCGGAACACCGCCCCCGGACTGGCGTTCGAGGTGGTCCCCGTCATGCCGGTGAAGACGACACTCGCGGCGAGGCTGGCGGCGAACACGGCCAGCGCCGCGTTGCGCCGCAGGTAACCCGTGAAAGAACGCCAGTTGCGGGCGAGGTGCCAGAGCGCCACGGCCGAGAACACCATGCTCAACCACTCATGCGAGAAGCGGACGAGCCCGGCGTTCCAGTGCAGCAGAAGCATCACCCCGGTCACCGTGGAGACGACGAACGTCACGACGGTGACCGGGGTGACGACGTCCCGTATCGGGATCTTGATGTTGGGCGACATGGCCTTGGCCTTTCGAAGAAACGTGCTTGATCGGTACCCAGAGTAGGTCGACCTTGTAACCGGCCGATGTCCGGCAGCGCCGGGTTTGTTACGGATGGTAACGGCCCCCGCCCTTCAATCCGCCGCCACCTTCCCCTCCCCGCCCGCCGTGGCGCGGATGCCGTTCAGCGCCTCGGCGACGGTGCCGCGCAGCGTCTGGGCCTGCTCCGCCAGGCGCTTGCCGGCCGCCAACACGTCGCCGGCGGCGGTGCCGGTGGCCTGCACGGCGTCGGACACGGTGTGGATGTTGGTCGACACCTCGCGCGTGCCGTCGGCGGCCTGCGCTACGTTGCGGGCGATCTCCTGCGTCGCCGCACCCTGCTCCTCGATGGCCGACGCGATGGCGGTGGTCACCTCGTTCATGCGCGCGATGGTGCGGCCGATGCCGTCGATGGCCGCCACCGCGTCGCCGGTGGAGGACTGCACCGCGGTGATCTGCGCGGCGATCTCCTCGGTGGCCTGGGCGGTCTGGTTGGCCAGCGTCTTCACCTCGCTGGCGACGACGGCGAAGCCCCGGCCCATCTCGCCGGCCCGCGCCGCCTCGATCGTGGCGTTCAGCGCCAACAGGTTGGTCTGGCTGGCGATGGCATTGATCAGCTTCACCACCTCGCCGATCTTCTGCACGGCGGCGGCTAGCGCGGCGATGCGGCCGTTGGCCTGCTCGGCCTCCGTCACCGCAGCCCCGGCGATCTCGGCGGAATGAGCGATCTGCCGCCCGATCTCGCCGATGGAGGAGGACAGCTCGGTTGTCGCCGCCGACACCGTCTGTACGTTGGCCGAGGCCTCCTCGGCCGCCGCCGCCACGGCGCCGCTGCCGCCGGTGGCGCGGTCCACCAGCCGCGCCATGGACTGCGCGGTGGCGAGCATCTGCGAGGAGGCCGAGGCGATGGTCTCCGCCACCCGGCCGACGCTGTTCTCCAGATCATCGGCGACGTGGCGGACGGCGGCGCCGCGCTCCGCCTCCGACCGGCGGCGCAGCACCTCCTGCTCGGCCCGTAGCGTCTCGTTCTCCTCCGCCTGCCGCTTGAACACGGCGACGGCGCGGGCCATCTCGCCCACCTCGTCACCGCGGGCAACGTTCGGCACGTCCTGCCCCAGGTCGCCCTGCGCCAGCGCGCCCATGGCCTTGGTCAGCGCGTGCAGCGGGTTGGAGATGCCGCGCGCCATCAGCCACGCCAGCCCCAGCCCCACCACCAGCACCCCGCCGCCGATGGCAAGCGCGGTGGCGCGGGCGGCGCGGTACTGCGCCGCATACTCGCCCGCGTCCATGACGATCTCCACCACCGCGGCGGGCTTGCCGGAATAGTCCATCATGGCGGCGACCAGCGCGGTGTGCGGAACGCCGTGCTTCTCGGCCCGGCGGATCTGCCGTTCGGCGGCCAGCGCGGCGCGGCGCGCCGCATCGTCGGCCACCAGATCGGCGTCGGTGGCGGCCAGCATCTTCAGGCGGCCGTCCTTGTCCTCGACGAACACCGCGGCGTCGACGCCGAAGCGCTGCTTGAACTCGTCGACGAAGGCGCGGCTGAAGTCCATGCCGAACTCGACGCTGCCCAGGTGCCGGCCGGCCTGCGCCACGGGCACCACGGCGCGCACGCCCAGGCCGCCCACGCCCTTCTCAAGCCCCACCACCGCGGCCTTCCGCGCGTTGGCCTCCAGCACCGTGAAGCGGAACGACGACAGATCGTCGCCGAACTTCTGCGGCATGTGCAGGCGCAGGAAGGAGGTGGCGGGCGGCCGGTGGAACTGGAACTGCTCGACGCCATAGCCGGCCTTCACCGCCTCGAACGGCGGCAGGAACATGGCCTTCAGCCGGTCGCGGCCCTCGCCCTCGGATGCCGCGAAGGCGTCGCGGGCGTCGGGCATGGCGGCCACGAAGGCGGCCATGGCCGCCCCCGTTCCGGCGCGCATCTGGGTGACGGCGTTCAGCGCCCGCAGGTGGCCGTCCAGCTCGCGCTCCTCCGCGCGCTGAGTGGCGCGCGACAGGCTGCCGAGCATCACCGGAACCAGCACCGCGACCGCCAGCATCAGCAGCGTGGCGAACGCGAGGGCGACCCGCATCTTGATGGAAAGCTTGGCGAACATGGACCCCTCCCTTCCGCGCCGCGCTGGCGGCCGGCGTCTCCGAGGGTCCGGAGGCGTCAAGAAATCGTCATGTTCGAACTCTGCGCCTTTCGCTCAAAAGCGGTCCTGCGGATTGCGAATGGCAGGGACCGTGCGAAAGGCTGCGGCACGGTGTCGCTTCGATTGCGAAGCATCATGGACGGGAACAATCGCCCGCCTCGCCTGTCGTGCACGGCGGAACGAGCACGGAGGACACCATGCGCGCGATTCTCGCGGCCGCCACGGCGGCCTTTCTGCTGTCGGCGACGGCGGTACCGGCCCAGCAGGGCCGCACCGGAAACGACCCGGCGAACCCCGACCACTGGGACGTCGTCCCCACCACCGAACTGATCGGCAAGACGGTGATGCACCGGTACGAGAACCGCCCGGTGGGCACGGTGCGCAGCATCGTGAACGGCGAAGGCGGCACGCCGATGCTGGCCGTCCGGCTGGCCGAGGGCGACCGCACCGTGCTGCTCGGCCCCGCCGACGTGGAGCGCCGGGGCGAGCGCATCCAGCTGATGCTGGAACCCGAACGCCTCGCCGGCCTGCCGAACTACACCGGCCCGGCGACCTCGGGCAGCAGCCAGTGATGCGCGGTTGACGGCGAACCGTTCACCCCACCGGCTGCACGCCCACCACGGTCTCGTCGACCAGCCAGTCGACGACCTTGGCCAGGGCTTCCCAGCCGGTGGCGCCGGCCTCCAGCGCCTCGCGGTAGATCGCCACCTGCCGGTGGGCGCTGCTGCCGCGCTTCAGGATGTCGCGGGCGTTCTCCACCTCGGCCACGCAGCCGAAATGCTCGGCGTCCTCGCGCACCAGCTCCAGCAATTCCTCCAGCAGGTCCGGGTACGGGATGATGGCGCCGCGCCCGAAATCCACCAGCCCGTCGTCGAAGCCATAGCGCTGGGCGCGCCAGCGGTTCTCGCCGATGAACAGGTTCTTGTAGGGCCGCCACGTCACGTTCTTCAGCTTGAGGCGCCAGAGCATGCGCATCAGGCAGACGTACATGGCGGCGATCGTCACCGCGTCGTCCAGGCGGGTGCAGACGTCGGTGATGCGCATCTCCAGCGTCGGGAAGCGCGAGGACGGGCGGATGTCCCACCACAGCTTGCTGGCATCCTCGATCACGCCGGTGCGCACCAGGCCGTTCACGTGGGCGAGGTATTCGCCGTAGCTTTCAAAGGACTCCGGCATGCCGGTGCGGGGCAGCTCGTGCCACACCGACAGGCGGTAGGACTTGCGCTCCATGTCCCGCCCCCGCCAGAACGGCGAGGAGGTGGACAGCGCCAGCAAATGCGGCAGAAAGTAGCGGATCTGGTTCATCAGGTCGATCCGCAGGTCGTCGTCCTCGATGCCCACGTGCACGTGCATGCCGCAGATCATCAGCCGCCGCGCCGGCGCCCCCAGGTCGCGCGCCAACATGTTGTAGCGGTCGCGGTTGGTGTGCTTCTGCGGCTCCCACGCGGCGAACGGGTGGGTGGAGGCGGCAATGGGCGCAAGGCCGTGCGCGTCGGCCACCCCGGCCACCGTGCCGCGCAGCCGCGCCAGTTCCGCCCGCGCCTCCTGCACCGTCCTGCAGACGGGCGTCCCCACTTCGATCTGGCAGCGCAGGAACTCGGGGTGGATCTGGCCGGGCGCCTTGTCCTGGCAGGCGGCCAGCATGGCGTCCGGCGGCGACTGGACGATGTCGCGCGTGCCGCGGTCGACGAGCAGGTACTCTTCCTCGATACCGATGGTGAAGCCGGGTTCCGGCATGCGCTCACTCCCGCGGATGCATCTCGATGCGATAGAGATTGGGGTCGGCCAGGATCGGCACCAGCGCGTCGCCCAGGACCCGCGCCCACAGCGCGCAACCCTCGGGCGTGGCGATCAGGTCCTGCCGCACCTCGATCAGAACGTTGGGCAGGCCGGCCGGCGTGGCGTGCGTCTCCACCGTGCCGCCCAGCGTGTTGCGGCCCGAATAGGGCTCGTTGTCACCCACCACCCAACGGCCGTCGGCGCGCAGCCGCTCGATCAGCGGGATGGGGATTCGCGGGTCGTGGTCCCACAGCACGCCGACGTGCCAGGGCCGCTGCACGCCGCGCATCTCCGGCGTGAAGCTGTGGATCGACAGCAACGCCGGCACCTGCCCCTGCCCCCGCTTGGCGGCGATCACCGCCGCCACGGTGTCGTGGTAGGGCGTGAAGAAGGCATCGACGCGCCGCCGCGTCTCCTCCGTGTCCAAAGCGCGGTTGCCGGGAACGACCACGTCGTCGCTGACCACCGGGACAGCCGTCGAGTCCTCCAACGCCCGGTTGAGGTCGATGACGAGGCGCGAATAGCCGGACAGCACGGCGGGGGCCGAAAACCGCGCGGACAACAGCCGGGTCACCTCCGCCGCGCCGATGTCGTAGGCGATGTGCCGGGCGAACTGCTCCTCTCCCAGGCCCAACCGGTCCAGCGACCGGGGCACGGCGGGCGAGGCGTGGTCGCACACCAGCACCACCGGCGCCCGGCCTTGCGCGTTGAGCACGCTGACCGGCGGCGGGTCGTCCGGGCCGATCAGCGGCGGCAGGGGCGCCGCGCGCGGCGGCGTCGGCCCGCTGACGGGCCGCTCGTGCTCTGATGGTCGACAGGGAGAGCGCAGGGTCATCACGGGACTGTAACGCAGGGGAACCGGAAGGCGGAAGACGGCTAGCGGGCGTAGCCAACCTCCGGCAACAGGCGACGGCGGCCCGCGTTCTGCAACGGTGCCATGATGGCGCCGCCGGTGGCGATGGTTCGCGGGGCCAGCTATAAGCGGACCATGCCCGACGCCAGCTCCCCCACCGCCGCCGCCCTCCTCGCCGATGCCCAGCGGGTGCAGCGCGTCGCGCTGATCGCGCTGCTGGCCGGCGCCGTCGGCATCGCCTTCTCGCCGATCTTCGTGCGCATGTCGGAACTGGGGCCGACCGCCACCGCCTTCTGGCGCGTCGCCTTCGCCGTTCCGGCGCTGGCCGCCTGGATCCGGCTGGAGCCGAGGAGCACCCGCAGCCGCCCGCCGTCGACGCGCGGCGACTACCTGCGGCTCACCGCCGTCGGGCTGTTCTTCGCGGGCGACCTGGCGTTCTGGCACTGGTCGATCAAGTTCACTTCGGTCGCCAACGCCACGCTGCTCGCCAACTTCGCGCCGATCTTCGTGACGCTGGTCGCCTGGCTGGTGTTCAAGGAGCGTTTCTCGCGGACATTCGTGCTGGGTCTGGCGCTCGCCATCGGCGGCGCCGTCGTGCTGATGGGGCGCAGCCTGAACGTCAGCACGGACGCGCTGTTCGGCGACGCGCTGGGCCTCGTCACCGCCATGTTCTACGGCGGCTACATCCTGGCCGTGGGCAAGCTGCGGGCCGAGTTCTCCACCGCCACCATCATGACCTGGAGCGGCGTCGTCACCGCCGTGGCGCTGCTGCCCATCGCGGTCGTGTCGGGGGAGAGCCTGATCGCCGCCACCGCGTCCGGCTGGGGCGTGCTGCTGGCGCTGGCGCTGTTCAGCCACGCCGGCGGGCAGAGCCTCATCGCCTACGCGCTGGCGCACCTGCCGGCGGCCTTTTCCTCGGTCAGCCTGCTGCTGCAGCCGGCCGCCGCCGCGGTGCTGGCCTGGGTGCTGCTGGGCGAACCGCTGGGTCCCTGGCAGGCGGTGGGCGCCGTGGTGGTGCTGGCCGGCATCCTGCTGGCGCGCCGCGGCAGCCGGTAGCCGTTGATCGTCGACCATCGGCCGGCAGCCGTGTTGACGCTCAACGCCCGCGCGAGTACTGCTAAAGTATGACGGAAGACCGGAGAGCCAGCGTGTCCGATGAAGCCCCCGCCACAGCGCCCGATCCGACCCGGCGCGTGTCGGAGTGGGTGGCCGAGCAGCTCCTCGACCGCATCTCGCGCGGCGATCTGGTGCCCGGTCAGCGCCTGCCGGGCGAGCGTCAGCTGGCCGAGCAGTTGAACGTCTCCCGCGTCTCCGTGCGCGCGGCGCTGCAAAAGCTGAAGACGCAGGGCTTCCTCACCGCCGTGCAGGGCGGCGGCACGCGCATCGTCTCCTCCGCCGGGGCCATGGACGCGGCGCTGACCGAAATGGTGCGCGTCAAGGTCGAGAACCTCTACGACCTCGTCGAGATCCGCATCGCGCTGGAGACCTGGGCCGCCCGCCGCGCCGCCACGCACGGCAGCGACGGCGACATCGCCGCCATCGGGCGCATCGTCTCGGTGATGGACAAGCCCGGCCGCGACCGCACCGCCGACGACTTCGACTTCCACGTCGCCATCGGCCGCGCCGCGAGCAGCCCGGTGTACCTGCACATCCTCTCCACCATCCGCGACACGCTGGGCCAGATGGTGGAGTTCCACCACTCCCCGCCCTTCGCCGAGGGGCAGGAGGAGATGATGCTGAACCACCACCGCGCCATCTACGAGGCCATATCCCGGCGCGAGCCCGACGCCGCGGCCGAGGAAATCCGCCGGCACCTGACCTGGATCCTGGAACGCTACCAGCAGATCCGCCAAGCCCGCCCCGCCGGCGAAAACGCGCCGGCCTAGTTCCCACAGGCATCGTTCCGGCCTGCGAATCGAGCCGCCGATTCGCCGCCTCCGGCGTTCGCGCCGGGAGAAGCCCCGGCTGCGTTACCGCCCCGTAACATGCGAGAAGGCGTTGAAAAAACACGCTTAACGGTCGTTAACCTTTGATCGCTTGACAGAAGGTGGTGGTTGATCCCCTAAAGAGCGCTGTCTTTTGGAGTAACACCCTCGACCGGGACCCGGTCTGGCGCTGATGGGGGCTTCATGAACGACGAGTGTGGGCAGTCGAATCCGGCACCGGTTGTCGGCCGACGAGACCTTCTGCGTCTGGGTATTGGTGCCGCGGCCGCGGCGACGATCCTTCAGCCCGCCGAATCCCTGGCGATGATCAAGGCGCCGCCTCGGCAACTGTCCATGCTCAACCTGCACACGGGCGAGCGCGTCACGGCCGAGTACTGGTCGAAGGGCCGCTACGTCCGCGACGCGGTGCAGGCGATCAACCGCGTGCTGCGCGACCACCGCACGGGCGCGGTGCACGCCATCGACCCGAAGCTCCTGGACGTCCTGCACCAGATCCACCGCCGGACCGGCGGCCGCGGGCCGATCCACATCATTTCCGGCTACCGTTCGCCCGAGACCAACGCGGCGCTCCGCGAGGCCGACGGCGACGGCGTCGCGCAGTTCAGCTACCACATGCAGGGCAAGGCCATCGACCTGCGTATCCCCGGCATGCCGCTGCGCCAACTGCACAAGCTGGCCCTCGGCCTGCGCGCCGGCGGCGTGGGCTACTACCCGCACAGCAACTTCGTCCACGTCGACACCGGCCCGCTGCGCAAGTGGCACGGGGCCTGAGCGGCATCCTGTTGAATCCGGCATAACGTATAATAATCCGGCATAACCTGCATTTCGATCATCAGGAGCGATGTGGCGTCAAGTTCAGATAGGACTTGGCGCCCTATCCATTCCTAGGCTCTTCATCCTTTTTCTAGTCGTCCGGTCATGCAGGCTAGTGGTTCCTCATGGCTGAATTGAGGGGTAAAGGCTGCGGAGCTTGATGCGCGCGTCCTCAGTGGTGAATTGCCACTGGATGCGCGCCTTGGAGGCGTTTCGTGTCTGCTCCCAGCTCTGGATCTGCTGTTCCAGGGTCGCTTTCCGGGCGATGCGGCGGGCCAGGCATTGCTTGGCCAGCGCGCTCAACTCGATCTCGGCCATGTTCAGCCAGGAGCCGTGCTTGGGCGTGTGGTGCACTTCCAGGCGGTCGGCGAGGCGCTTGGCCTCGGCGGGCGGAAACGCCTCGTACAGACTGGCCGGCGAGTGGGTGTTGAGCTGATCCATCACCAGCACGACCTTGGCGGCGTCCCGGTAGCGCCCCTCCAGCAGATCGCGCACGACGTGCGCCCAGGCGGTGCGGCGGCGATGCTCGGTCACCGCCACATGACGCCAGCCAGCCAACGGTTCGCAGGCCAGGAACAGGCTGGCGACGCCGTTGCGGACGTAGACGTGGTCGTAACGTTCCACCGCGCCCGGCTTGGCCGGCAGCGGCTCGCGGATCTCGCCGATCAACTGCTTGAAGGTCTCGTCCAGGCAGACCACCGGGTGGGCCGCGTCGTAAGCGCGCCGGTACACCTCCAGGACGTCCTCCATGTGGAAGACGAACTCCGCCGACTGCTTGGGCGGGATGCACCACATCTTCCTCAGGCGCGGGCGCAGCGCGTTTTTTTGAGCGTCTGGCGCACCGTCTCGTAGGACAGCGTGTCGACATGGCCAAGCGCCACCATGCGCTCGGCCAGCAGCGTCAGTGTCCAGCGGCTGCGCCCGTCCGGCGGCTGGGAGCAGGCCAGGGCGATGAGGTGCGCCTGCTGCTCGCCATCGAGCTTGGTTTGGTAGACGCGGTTCGGGCCGCGGTAATGGCTGAGCGCCGCCTCGAAGCCCTCCTCGATGAAGCGCCGGCGCAGGCGCTCCACCGTCGCCAGCCCGACGTCCAGCGCCTCGGCGATCCGCGAATCGCTCCAGGCCGGCCCGCCCTCGGCCTCGTCGGCCTTCAGCAGGATCTGCGCATGCTTGAGTTTGCGCACGTCGGCTTTGCCGCGGGCCAGCAACTGGCGAAGCTGCTCGCGCTCCTCCGCCGTCAGCGTCACATGATGCGGATTCCGATGAAGCCGGCCGGGGATTCCGATCTGAAGGCGGTCCAGCGTTCCGGGCTGAAGCCGGTCCACGGTTCCGACGCGATATCGGCCATCGCGTGACGCCCGTCCCCGGGTCGCTTTGC